>Ga0265297_10000296_pt1 | contig 162623 bp, 156 predicted proteins | sample Munlanlwell13791_FD_192502 | JGI IMG/M metagenome (GOLD analysis project Ga0265297, IMG submission 192502) | Leachate microbial communities from a municipal landfill in Southern Ontario, Canada - Leachate well 137-91 | ecosystem: Engineered > Solid waste > Landfill > Unclassified | place...
TTATTGAGAAAGAAAAGCCTGATAGGATCCTTAATTTAGCTGCCCAAGCAGGAGTAAGGTATTCTTTAGAGAATCCTTTTATTTATGAGGAAAGCAATGTAAAGGGTTTTTTGAATATTCTTGAAGGGTGCAGGCATTTTGAGGTAAAGAATCTTGTTTATGCTTCTTCTTCCAGTGTTTATGGTGCTAATACTAAAATTCCTTTTAGTGAAGAGGATAGAGTGGATAATCCAATTTCTTTGTACGCTGCTACAAAGAAATCTAATGAGGAAATGGCTTTTGTTTATCATCACTTATATGGATTAAATGTTACTGGGTTAAGATTTTTCACTGTATATGGTCCTTATGGTCGGCCTGACATGGCAATGTTTTCTTTCACCAAAGATATTATTGAAGGAAATAAAATAAAATTATTTAATAATGGTAAAATGAAGAGAGATTTTACTTTTGTTTCTGATATAGTTAATGGGGTTTTATTAGCTTTGGATAATCCTTTTCCTTGTGAAGTATTTAATTTAGCTCGCGGAGAAAGCCGTGAATTACTTGACTTTGTAAAAGAAATTGAGTTAAACACTGGAAAAAAAGCTATTAAAGAACTCTTACCCCTCCAACAAGGAGATGTTTTGAACACTTTCGGGGATATTTCAAAAGCCAAAAAATTATTGGGGTACAATCCAAAAAAAAGCATTAAAGAAGGAGTAAAAGAATTTGTTGAATGGTACAAAAGGTATTATGGGGAATGATTTTTTATGAGCGGAAGAATTTTAGTTACTGGAGGGTGTGGATTTATTGGGTCTAACTATATTTTGCAAACAATGAAATTTAATCCAGATTATAAGATAATTAATCTTGACAAAATTACCTATGCAGGAAATGAAGCTAATTTAAAATCTTTGAATAAAAACAAAAATTATCGATTTGTTAAAGGAGATATTTGTGATAAACAGCTTGTTAATTCTTTAATGAAAGATGTTGATGCTGTTGTTCATTTTGCTGCTGAGAGCCATGTGGATAGAAGTGTTTTATTCGCGGATGAATTTGTTAAAACAAATGTTTTGGGAACACAAATTTTGTTGGATGCAGCAGTTAGGAATGGAAATAAACGGTTTCACCATATTTCTACAGACGAAGTATTTGGAGAACTGGGAAAAACAGGAAAATTTAGTGAATCTACACCATATAATCCTCGATCCCCTTATTCAGCTTCAAAAGCTGCTTCTGATCATTTAGTTAGAGCATATTTTCATACATTTGGATTACCAATTACTATATCTAATTGTTCGAATAATTATGGGCCTTATCAATTCCCTGAAAAAATGATGCCCTTGTTTATTACTAATTTGATTGAAAACAAGAAAGTACCAGTATATGGTAAAGGAAATAATGTAAGGGATTGGATTTTTGTTGAAGATCATGTTGAAGCAATTAATTTAATTTTAGAAAAAGGAAAAATTGGAGAAACTTATTGTGTGGGCGGAGATGAGGAAAGAAGTAATATTGAATTAACTAAAATGATTTTGAATGAATTTAGCAAAGGCGAAGAGATGATTGAATATGTTTCAGATAGGAAAGGACATGATTTTAGGTATGCAATTGATTACTCCAAAATAAAACGAGACCTTGGATGGAAGCCAAAACACCAGATTAAAGACGGCCTAAAATTGACAATAAACTGGTATAATGAAAATAAATCTTGGTGGGAACCATTAAAAAATAAAGTAATAAAAAATATTACTGGAAAGGTGGGTCAATGAAAGGAATAATTTTGGCTGGTGGAACAGGAAGTAGATTATTGCCTCTAACAAAGGTTACAAATAAACACTTGCTTCCGGTGTATGATAAACCAATGATATATTATCCGATAAAAACTCTTATTGATATGGGGATAAAAGAAATTTTGATAGTTTCTGGGTCTGGGCATGCAGGGCATTTTCTGAATTTATTAGGGTCGGGAAAAGAATTTAGTGTAAAATTTAGTTATGCTATTCAAGAAGAAGCAGGCGGAATAGCTCAAGCACTTGGACTTGCAGAGGATTTTGCTGATCAGGACAATATTGCAGTAATATTAGGAGACAATATTTTTGAAGATAAATTTGATTTATCAGATTATAAAAAGGGGGCAATTAATTTTTTAAAAGAGGTTTCAGATCCACAAAGATTCGGAGTTGCAGAACTTAAGGGGGACAAAGTAATTTCTATTGAAGAAAAACCAGTTCAACCAAAAAGCAATTTTGCAGTTACTGGGCTTTATGTTTATGATAAAGATGTTTTTAACATAATCAAAAATCTTAAACCTAGTAAAAGAGGGGAACTTGAAATAACTGATGTAAATAATGCTTATTTAAAGAAAGATCAATTGGTTGCTAAGTTTGTTTCTGGATACTGGTCTGATGCAGGAACCTTTGAAAGTCTAATACGAGCGAGCAATTTGGTCAGAAGCAAACATATAAAGGAATGATTTTAATGAAAATAAAATACTTAATTATCGGTAATGGTTATTTGGGAAATAAATTTTTAAAATATTTTAATGATTCCAAAATGTGTGATCAGAGAATTGAATCTTTTGATGATGCTATTAAAGTAATAAAAGAACATAATCCTGAAGTATTGATTAATTGTGCTGGAGCAACAGGACGCCCAAATGTTGATTGGTGTGAAGATAATAAAGAAGAAACATTTAATTCGAATGTAATTTTACCATTAAATTTAGCAAAAGCTTGTAAAGAAACTAATACTAGGATGGTTCATTTGGGTAGCGGGTGTATTTATTCAGGGGATAATAATGGAAAAGGTTTTAGTGAAACTGATCGTTCAAATTTTGGGGGGAGTTTTTACTCCTTAACAAAAGCATTGAGTGAACAATTGCTTCTCGATTATGATGTTTTGCAGTTGCGTTTAAGAATGCCAATTGATGCTGAAATGGGACCGAGAAATTTTATAACAAAAATAACCCATTACAAAAAAATAATTGATGTGAAAAATTCAATGACTTTTGTTGATGATTTGCTTAGTGTTGCAAAAGTATTAATGGAACGAAACAAAACAGGGGTATTTAATGTTACTAATCCGGGAGCTATGTCTCATACTGAAATACTCAAATTGTACAAAAAATATAAGAATCCAAACTTTAAGTATGAAGTGATTACAGTGGATGAATTAAATAAAATGACAAAAGCACAAAGAAGCAATTGTATTTTGAATAGTGAAAAACTTGAAAAAGAAATAAAAATTCCTGACTTAAAAACTAGAATTGAAGAAATATTAAAAAATAGTTAATTTAAATATAAAAACAAAATATAATTAATTTAGAAAAATAAATTGGATGAGTTTGATTAAAAAATAAAGTGTGTGAAAAAATGAAAAAACTCAAAATCCTAATGCTAAATTATGAATTCCCTCCTCTTGGCGGGGGTGCTGCGAATGCTAATTTTTATTTGTTGAAAGAGTTTTCTAAAGTAAAAAATTTAGAGATTGATTTGATTACTTCTTCTGCTAATAATAAGTATGAAGAAGAACAATTTTCTAAGAATATTAGAATTTTCAAGTTGGATGTTCATAAAAAGGATTTACAATTTTGGAAGATGAAAGAAATTTTGTCTTGGAGCATGCAAGCTTACAATTTATCAAAAAAGCTGATTAAACATAACAATTATGGTTTGTGTCATTGTTGGTTTGGATGGCCTTCAGGAATAATAGGTTATTTGAATAGGAAAGAATTGCCTTATATTGTTGCTTTAAGAGGAAGCGATGTTCCAGGATACAATGTTCGTTTAGAGAAACTAGATACTATTGTTTTCAAACCAATTTCAAAAAAAGTTTGGAGTAATGCTAAAAGCGTAATAGCTAATTCTTTAGGGTTAAAAGAACTAGCTCAAAAAACGCTTGATTGTGATATTAAAGTAATTTATAATGGAATAGATACTAATGAATTTAAACCAGCTAAAAAGAAAAAATCTTCTACTATTAGATTAATTTCTACTGGGAGATTAATCAAAAGAAAAGGTTATGGTTATTTGATTAAAGCACTTTCTGGTCTCGAAGGATTTTCTCTAAGCTTAATTGGAGATGGAGATGAAAAAGAGAATCTAAAAGAATTAGCTAAAGAAATGAAAGTAAAAGTTAATTTCAAAGGAACTCTTATACATAAAAAAATAGTTAAAGAGCTTCAACAAGCAGATATTTTTGTTTTACCTTCTCTTAATGAAGGTATGAGTAACTCTATTTTAGAAGCAATGGCAACAGGTTTGCCCATAATAACAACAGATGTGGGCGGATCAAAAGAACTAATCAAAGAAAACGGTTTCATTATCCAAAAAGCCAATATTAAAGAACTCAAAGAAGCTTTATTAAAATACAAAAATAATTTGAAATTATTATTAAAACACTCAAAACAATCAACAAAAAAGGCCAAAACGATGAGTTGGAAAACAATAGGAAAACAATACGAAGGGATTTATTTTGAAAATTAAAAACAATTTTTTAAGTGGCATTTTCAATATTTTTGATTTTCCAATAAGGTTTATTTATTGTAGATTTTCTCTTAATAAATTGTTTTTTTGGAAATTTTATTCCAGTGATTTTAACAAATTAGACAAAAAATTTGAAGAAATGAAAATTTTCTTGAAGAAAAACAAATTCAATTTCAAGAACAAAATTTGTTTGGAGTTAGGTCCTGGAAACTCTTATTTAAATGCTTACAATTTTCTTCTTCTTGGAGCAAAAAAAGTTATTTTGGTAGATAAATATCCAAGATATATCACTACTGAAAAACAAAAAGAATATTTTTTGAAAGAAATTGAATTTATAAAAAAGAAATACAAAAAAAAGAATTTATTTTTTATAAAAAATTCTGAAATTGACCCCAATTTTATAGAATTTATCCCAAAGGGCTTAACTGAGATAAAGAAGGAAATTAAAGTAGATTTTGTTTATAGTATAAGTGTTTTTGAGCACATTAAAGATGTTGAAAAAAACATAAAAAAATTGGGTCAAATTGTTAAAAAAAATGGTTTGATGTATCATTCAATTGATATGCGTGACCATTATAATTTTAATAAACCCTTTTTGTTTTACAAGTATTCAAAAAATACTTGGGAAAAATATTTAACAAAATTAGGGGTAAGTTATACAAACAGAATTAGATATTCTAAATTCAAAAAATTATTTGAAAAATATGGTTTTGAAACAATTTATGAAGAAACAAAAAAATTTGATTTAAAAAAGTACAAAATATCAAAAGAGTTTGATTTAAATGACAAATCATTAAATATAGGGGTAACAAAAATTTTGCTTAAAATAAAAATAACTTCAAAAGAATAAAGTGTATGGTGAAAATATGAAAAATAAAGATTATGAGAAAATGTATTTTAATAGTGTTAAAAAAAATATTAATTCTAATATTATACAAAAATGGAGAACAAGACAAAATAAAGTTGTTGAATACTTAGAGAATTTGCCAAAAGAGCCAAATAGAAAAATTCTTGAACTGGGTTCTGGGAGAGGTTTTTTTGTAAAAGAACTAAAAAATAAAGGATTTAATGTTATTGGTAGCGATTTTAATCAAATGAATTTAGAATTAGCTAAAAAAATTAATAAAATAAGTTTAAAAAAAATTGATGCTGAAAACATAAATTTGAATAAAACTTCATTTGATATTGTTATTAGTGTTGAATTGATAGAACATTTGCTTAATTTGGAAAAACATTTGATATCTGTTAAGAAAATATTAAAACCAAGAGGAATTTATATAATTTCAACACCAAATTTCTTTATGGAACGAATATTTAATTTTGTAATGCATAAAAAACCAGATAAATATCATGTTTCGTCTCAAACACATTCTTCTTTAAAAAAATTATTAGAAAGATATGGTTTTTCAGTAAAATTTTTGAAAATAAATCAATTAACTGATGGGCAAAAAGATAAATTAAAAATATTGAGTTTATTTTATCCAGTACAAATACTGCCCAAATTTTTACAACCTTCGATTATCTGTATTGCAAGTTTAGGTGATTTAAATGAACTGGCGTAAACCAATTATTTTTGCTTTGCTTAAAATAACTGGGAGTAAAATTCCCTCAATTTTAAAAGAAATTGAACAAATTGATAATTCTTCAAAGAAAGAAATTGAAGATTATCAAAAAGATAAATTAGAAAAAATTCTTTTACATGCTTGGAAAAATGTTCCTTATTATAGTAAAGTTTTAACAAAAGCAAGAGTTGTTGTTGATGGAAAAGTAAATTTAGAAAATTTTGATAAAATACCTGTTCTTACAAAAGATATTATTAGAAAAGAAGGAAAAAATCTTTATTCAAAAGATTATAAGAAAAGAAAATTTTATGAGAATACTTCTGGTGGTTCAACAGGCGAACCAGTTAGATTCATCCAAGACAAAGAATATGATGAATGGAATAATTCAACAAAAATTTATTACAAATTATTGAATAAGCAAGATATTGGAGAAAAAGAATTAAGGTTTTGGGGATCTGAAAGAGACTTATTAGAAGGAAAAGAAAAACGATCAATTAGATTTAGAAATTGGTTGTATAATAGGAAAGAATTTAATGCTTTTAAGATGTCTGAAAAGGATATGTTTGATTTTGTTGAAAAATGGAATAATTTTAATCCTAGTTGGATTGAAGCCTATGTTCAATCCATTTATGAGTTTGCAAAATTTGTTAAAAAAAATAATTTAAAAGTAATAACTCCAAAAAATGGAATTCTTACCTCTGCTGGCACTCTTTATCTTGATATGAAAAAAACAATTGAAGAAACATTTAATTGCAAAGTATACAACAGATATGGGTCAAGAGAAGTGGGTGGAATAGCCTGTTCAAATAAAAATTTCAATAAATTAAAAATTAGTTTTTGGCATAATTATTTAGAAATTTTAAACAAAAAAAATAAAACTTTTGGTAAAGTAATTTTAACCCCTTTGAATAATTATTCAATGCCTTTGATAAGATATGATATTGGAGATATTGCTGTTAAAGGAAAAAATACTCTTAATTTAAATAAGATAAAAGGAAGAGATGTAGGCTTAATAAAAACAACAGATGGTAAGTTAATTGATGGAGAATTTTTTACTCATTTGTTTTATTACAAGTATTGGGTTGAAAAATTTCAAGTAATTCAAAAAAGTGTGAACAGGATTCAAATAAGTATTGTTGGTAAAAAAAACGTTTTTGATATGAAAAATATTGAATTAGATATTAAAAAAGTAATGGGGAAGGAATGTGTTATTAAATGGAGATTTGTTAAAGAGATACTTTCAAAAGAAAACGGCAAATACGAGTTTGTTAGGAGGGAGATTAAATGAACAAAAAAAGCAAGCTTAAAGTGTTAATTGTTGGTGGGGGAAGCATTGGGTCAAAAGAGGTTAAAGTGTTACGAAACCACCCTCTGATAAAAGTTGTTGGTCTTGTTGAAATTAATAAAGAAAAAAGAGAAAGTTTATCTAAATATGTTCCCAAAACCTACTCTAATTTAATTTTTGCTTTAAAGGACTCCAATCCCGATCTTGTTAGAATTGCTACCCCTCCAAAAACACACAAAGAATTAGCACTACTTTCATTAAACTCCGGAAAAGATGTTTATATAGAAAAAATAATGACATTAAATTCAGATGATGCTAGAGAAATTGTTAAATTAGCAAAAAAATTAAAAAAAAATGTTTATGTTCGTAGAAATGCTATATATTCAGCAGTATATCATGAAGCTTATGGCAGATTGAAAGAAATTGGGGAGATTCGTCATATTCATTGGATTGAACCAAGAGAAACATATTCTGCATGGAGTCAGTATAAACAAAAATGGCTTAGAAAATTGCCTGGGAGAATTATTTCGGAACATATTCCTCACGCTTTGTATACTGTTAGATGGTTTTTGGGCGGAGAACCAGAGGTTGAAAATGTGGTTTATACTGAAAAAGAATTACAAGTTTTTTTAAGGTGTGGAAAAAAAACAGCTCAAATTTCCTATCAAGAACCTTCAGATAATCCAATGCTAATGTATATATTTGGTTCAAAAGGAGTTCTTGAAATAAATCATAGCTCATATAGAATATTCAAACCAATTGGTTTTGAAGATTCATCAACCCTTGAAATGAGAACTTTAAAAGCCAATATTTATGATATTTGTGGGGCAATTTATAATTTGTTTAGGCTTGTTGGGCACTTCTTTGTTAGAGAATTGCATTTAAATGAACAATCAGTTTATTCAAAATCAGATAATTATAGACAATTTACTGACATCGCCAGAGGAAAAGTATTTATGAATTTTAAAATTGATGGCGAAGAAGGATTAAATAATGTAATCCTTTTTGAAAAAATATGGAAAAAAGTCGGTGAAATAAAATAATACTTTATTGAAAATATTAGAAAAACATGCCTTTATGGTTATACCTCAATTTATTTGGATGTGCAGAAAAATGAAAAAAGTATCAATAATAATTGTTAATTGGAATGGAAAAAAATTTCTTAAGAATTGTTTAACAGCAGTTTTTAAGCAAACTTACAAAAATTTTGATGTTTATTTTGTAGATAATGGATCAATTGATGAAAGTTCTGACTATGTTAAAAAAAATTTTCCAAAAGTAAAAATTGTTCAATTGGATAAAAATTATGGCTTTGCAAAAGGAAATAATGAGGGAATAAAAGAAGCATTTAAAGACAAAAAAATGGAATATATTGTTTGCCTCAATAATGATACAATAGTTGACAAAAATTGGTTAAAAGAATTAGTAAAAACAGCCGAAAGTGATAAAAAAATTGGAATGGTTTCAAGCAAAGCATATTATAAAGGTGGAAAAATAATACAAAATGCTGGTTTTAGTTTAAGATCCCCTTTTCAAATGAACACACCAAATGATGAATCAATAGGTTGCAACAAAAATTGGGATTACTTTGTTTTAAAAAAAGACATTGAGATTTTTTGTCCTGGTGGAGTAGCCCCTTTGTATAAACGAAAAATGCTCGAAGAACTTTTTAAAATAAGTAATGAATTTTTTGACGAAACTTTTTTTGCTTATGCAGAAGATTTTGATATTGGGTATAGGGGCAGGTTATTTAGGTGGAAAGCAATGTTATCAGCAAATGCAACATTAATACATTTGCATTCACAAACTTTTGGTAAAGCATCTGAAAAAAAAACGTTTTATATTGTAAGAAATTCTTTTCTTGTCGTTGTAAAAAACTATTCTTTTTTCAATTTAATAAATTATCCTTTTAGTTTTATATTTAGTAATTTCGTTTATTTTTTTAAAAAAAATGAATCTTTTGAAAATATTAAAGCAAAAATTGGATTAGTTGGACTTTTAAGAATTGTAATAAAATCACATCTTTCAGCAATAAACATATTACCTTTTGCAATAGCTAAAAGAATAAAAATTCAAAAAAATAAAAAAGTTTCTACTCAAGAAATAAAATCTTGGAATAAAAAATTTAATGTAGAAAAATATTAAAAATGGTGAAAAAATGAAAAGAGTATTAACTTGTAAAATATGTAAAAACAATTCTGAAAACAAAAAGTATTTTCTCAAAGAAAATATGAAAGGCACAAAAGCTACTTTTGTTTATTTTGAGTGTTCAAAATGTGGTTGCTTACAAATTAAATCCTTCCCAAGAGATATTGCAAAATATTATTCCAGTGATTATTATAGTTATTCTATTAATAACTTTAATAAATTGGACAATTTTATATTTAAAAGTGTGTTAAATTACATTCTTGATTATGTTGTTTTTAATAAAGGGTATTTTAATAAAATTTTATTTGAAATATTATCCTACAAGTATTCAACTTTATTGAGTTTGAGGGCATTTTCACATGTTAACAATGTTTCTAAAAATAGTCGAATTTTAGATGTCGGTAGTGGAAGTGGAGGAAAATTATATTTGTTAAAAAATTTTGGGTTCAAAAATGTGCTTGGGATCGACATATTCTTAAATAAAGATATTCATCATGAAAATGGACTTAATATTTTAAAAAGAAGTATTTTTGATTTAAACAATAAATGGGATATCATTATATTGAATCATTCTTTTGAACACATGAAGAATCCTGAAAAAGTTCTTAAAAAAATAAATGATTTATTAAATAAAAGAGGGGTTTGTATTATCAGAATACCTACTACTTCATCATTTGCATGGAAGAATTATAAAGAAAATTGGATACAGTTGGATGCTCCAAGACACTATTTTATTCATTCTATAGAAAGTATTAAACTTTTGGCAAAGAAATCAAATTTAGAACTTGAGAAATATTTTTATGATTCTACGGCTTTTCAATTTTGGGGCAGTGAACAAATATTAAATAATATACCTATGTTTTCTAAAAAATCATATTCAATTAATAAGAAAGATTCTATGTTTAATAATAAAATAATAAAAGAGTATAATTTAAGGGCAAAGAAATTAAATTCAGAAAATTTAGGTGACCAAATAGTATTTTATTTGCGAAAAATTAAATCAGATGATAGTTAAATAAAGTGATAATCCATATTTGGAAAATGAGGAAACATACAATGAAAAAGAAAAGTTTTCCTTTAATTAGCACAGTAATGTTAAATTACAATGGTCTAAAATATTTAAAAAAACAACACAAGCAATATTAAAAAATATTTTTTTCTTCCTGAAAACATTAATAAAAATAAAGAAATTGCTTTGCACCTAAAAATTAATCCGAAAGAAGTTGAAATAACTTCTAAAAATAAATTAAAGAGTGTATAAATTTAATTCAAAAACCAAGTTCAAATATATTTTTAGTTATATAAATCCACAATAAATCAAGTTGGTTTAAATAGTGGAATAATCATTAATTTAATATTGGGAATTATAATGATTAACACAATAAAAAATAAATTTATTAAAAATAAGTTATTATTCGAAAATTTTTTTTCCTTATCGACCCTTCAAGCAGTAAACTATGTTATTCCTTTATTAACTTTGCCTTATTTGGTTAGAGTTTTAGGTCCTGATAAATTCGGGTTAGTAGTTTTTGCGCAAGCTTTTGTAACTTACTTTGTATTAATAACTGATTATGGTTTTAATTTTTCGGCTACTAGAGAAATATCAATTAACAGAAATAATATAAAAAAAATTTCCAAAATATTTTATTCAATTTTTGTAGTAAAGATTATACTATTTTTTTTATCTTTAATAATATTTTTAATTTTAGTTTTTATAGTTCCTAAATTTAGGCAAGAATATTTACTTTTTTTATTTTCTTTTATGTATGTTCTTGGGGCTTTGTTTTTTCCTACCTGGTTGTTTCAAGGGATGGAAAAAATGAAATATATTACAATTATTAACGTTTTAATAAAATTGATTTTCATAATACCTATATTCATTTTTATACAAACAAAATCAGATTATATTTTAGTTCCCATAATTAATTCTTTGAGTTTTTTAATCTGTGGACTAGTTGGATTTTTAGTTGCAATAAAAATATTCAAAATAAATTTTTTAGTTCCTTCTAAAACTGAAATAATTTATCAATTTAAAGAAGGGTGGCATATATTTATCTCAACAATTTTTATTAGTGTATATACTACATCAAATGTTTTTATTTTAGGGTTATTTACAAACAATACTATGGTAGGGTATTATTCTGCAAGTGAAAAAATAATAAAAGCTTGTCAAGGATTAATTGCCCCAATTTCACAAGCACTTTATCCACACATTAGTAAATTAGTTTCTGAATCAAGACAAAAAACTCTTATTTTTTTAAAAAAATTAACAGTGATAATTGGAATTGGGACTTTTTTAATTTCTTCAATAATGTTTATTTTTGCAGAACAAATAGTATTAATTATTTTGGGTCCAGATTACATTTTATCTATTTTGATTTTAAGAATTCTTGCTTTTATCCCTTTTATTATTGCTTTGAGTAATATTTTTGGGGTTCTTGGATTATTCAATTTTAATAAACAAAAAGTAGTTGCAAAGATAATTATTTTTGGAGCAATAATAAGTTTAACGTTAACCCTTTTATTGATCCCTGTTTATCAAGCAATAGGTGTCGCAATTTCTTGGCTTGTTACAGAAATATTTATAACTGCCTCGTTTTTGTATTATTTAAAAAAAGAGGCTGAAAAAAATGATTAATAAAATAAAAAAAATTGTTAGAATTATTTTAAACAAGAATATTATTGATTTTGTGGGATATGAATATTTTATTGATTTAATGAAAAAAAACAACATTTCTAAATTAGAAGGAAATTTTTGCGAAATTGGTGTTTTTTGTGGAGGGGGGACATATAAACTTGCAAAATTTTCAAAAAAATTTAATAAAAAAGTATATGCTTGTGACATTTTTAATTATGATTTTGACAAAAGTAAGAATAACACTAATAAGGCAATGAATAAATTATATCAGCACATATTAAATGGAAAAAATCAAGAACTTATTTTTAAAAAAACAATATATCCTTTTAAAGAAAATGTAATTATAAAAAAGGGAGATAGTAAAAATATTAAAATAAGTGATAAGTTGTGTTTTTCATTTATTGACGGGTATCATAGTTATGATTATGTCATTTCTGACTTTAAAAAAGTTTTTAATAAAACAGTAATTGGCGGGTTAATAGGATTTCATGATTATGGATTTGATTTGCCTGAAGTAACCAAAGGAATTAATAAAATTATAGGGGAATATAAAGATAAAATTGAGATAATTGATTTAAATTCAAAAAAACATACTCTTTTTTTAAGGCGAATAAAATGAAAAATATTGTTGTGGGTGCAGGAGTAACAGGAATTACAATAGCTGAGAGATTAGCTTCTAAAGGAGAAGAAGTTTTGATTATTGAAAAAAGAGATACTATTGGGGGTAATTGTTATGATTATTTTGATGAGAACAAAAATTATATTCAATTATATGGCCCCCATATTTTGCATACTAACTACAAAGAGGTTTGGGATTATTTAAACAAATTTACTAAATTTAATAACTATTCACATAAAGTTTTATGTAACATTAGAGGGAAATTAATTAATATTCCATTTAATCTAAATTCAACAGATCTTGCGTTTAGTAAAGACAAGGCTGAAATTATAAAGAAAGTTTTAATACAAGAAATTGGCTTAGAAAAAAAAGTTCCAATTCTTGAATTAAGAAAACATAATAATGTCTTAATTAGAGAATTAGCTGATTATGTGTATAATAATATTTTTTTGAATTATACTATTAAACAATGGGATTTAAAGCCAGACGAAATTGATTTATCTGTTACTGCAAGAGTCCCAGTTTTTGTTTCAAAGGATGACAGATACTTTCAAAGTAAATGGCAAGGAATTCCAGAAAAAGGATTTACTGAAATGCTTAACAAAATGCTTGATAATCCTAAAATAAAAATTATTTTGTCTACTGATTACAAAAAAATAATTTCTAATTATAAATATAAAAAACTATTTTATACAGGGCCTTTAGATTATTTTTTTGATTACAAGTATGGAAAAATAAAATATAGAAAAATTGAATTAAAATTTGAAAACAATAATGTATATTCTTTTCAAGAAAATAGTGTTATAAATTACCCAAATGAATTTGATTATACAAGGATAACTGAATTTAATAAATTTCTCTTTATCAAAAACAAAAATACAGTTATAGCAAAAGAATTTCCTTCATGGGAAAAAGGGTTTGAAGCATATACCTTACAAACTGAAGCTAATCAAAGAATAATTAATAAATATTTAGAAGAAATAAATAAATTAGATAATGTTGTTTTTTTAGGCAGACTTGCTGAATGCAAATACTATGACGTTGATGGGACAATAAAAAAAGTTCTTGAGGTATTATCATGAAAAAAGAAACAATAGCGGCAGTAGTTGTTACTTATAACCGAAAAGATTTGTTGAAAGAATGCCTAGATTCTTTACTTAAACAAACCCAAAAATTAGATTCAATAATAATAATGGATAACGCCTCCTCTGATGGGACTAAAGACATGTTAAAAAAAGAATATTTAAGCAACAAAATTTTTGATTATGTAAACTTAGGCAAAAATCTTGGCGGAGCAGGAGGCTTCCACTATGGTATTAAACGAGCATACGAAAAAGGATTTGATTGGATATGGGTAATGGATGATGATGCACTACCTCTAAAAAATTGTTTAAAAAATCTCTCAAAAAAATTTAATAAAAATAATATTATTTCGCCAATAAAAATTAACAAAAAAGAGGAAATTCAAACGGACCATTTTGGTAATATTAGTAAACATTTATTTTTATTTAAATCAGTGAAAAGTATAAAAGAAGATATAAAAATAGATTTTACTTCTTTTGTTGGACCAATTTTTAAAAAAAATGTAATAAAGTCAGTTGGATACCCAAATAAAAAATTTTTTATTTGGGCGGATGATTTTGAATATTGTATTAGATTAAAAAATAAAAGATTTAAAATTTTATTAACTCCGTTTGCTAAAATAATTCATGAAGAAGGATTTATTTCAAAGTATGAATTTACATGGAAGAACTTTTATGGGTGGAGAAACAAAATTTTTATTAGAAAAAAATATTTAAATAAATTTTTTTATTTTATATATTTAGTATATTTTACGACATATATATTAATGCAAATATTATTTTTTAAAAAAGAAAAAAAGAAATTTTTAAAATTATATTTTAAATCTTTAAATAGAGCTATTAATAGTAACTTTATTGTAAAAAAAAATCCTAAGGATGTGTTTTGAGTTTATATATATAAATTTTACCAAATCTGTTATTTAAATCATAATTTTCATACAAGAAATTTTTTAAAATTTTATTTGAGAAAATATTAAATGTTAAATGAGACCCTATAATATAAACGGGTTTTGTAGTTTTTATTTTATTAAAAAAAGAATTTTTATCTAGGGAAACATCGCTATTTGGGAATAAATCTTCTAATTCAGTATAATTATAAATTGATTCCCCGACATTTGATTCAACTGTTGAATTAAATCTAAAAAAAGAAGGGGATTGAAACAAAATTATTTGTTTCAAATTTATTTCACTAAGTAAAGCAGGATCTGATGAGAAAACAGAATCATTAGAATCAAAATTGTTAAGATAATTTACTGATGAATCAAAATCATTAATATCATAAATAAAATAATCATTTGTATAGCTTAGATTAATTATAATAGTAAATATAAAAGACAAAATTACAATTCGTTTGACTTGTTTATTTAATAAAGGAAACAACAAAATTGAACAAAAAAATAATTGTTGGAATTTTGTTGGAAACCACACCCCAACCACATTTGGCAAAAACAAAATTAAAATAAATAAGATTAAAATAAAAGAATATTTTTGTTTATCAATTATTTTTAAATCATTATTGAATTTGTAAACTAAAATAAACAAGGTAAATAATATTATTGGTATTAGATAAAATAATCTATTATCTAGATTTACAAGGGTATATTTATCAACTGAAATAAAAGAAAAGAAAATAAGAAAAATGTTTAAAACTATATAAAAAAATCTTACAAAAAATCTTTTTCTTTTAGAGACAAGAAATATATTACAAAATTCTAAAATTATTAAAATAAAAGAATATTGTAAAGCTAGTCCATATGTAATTGATGTAAAAAAAGCATTTTTCATAAAAAACCCATAAATTCCAAAAAATACGATTAAAATTGGTAAAAAAGATACAAAGATTTCTGTGTAATTTAATTCCACATAATTTTTTTGAAAAAAACTATAAAAATAAGGAATTAACTTCAAAATTATAATTATAAAAAAATAAACCCCTACTAATATGAAGAAATAAAAAAAAATGTCTATAAAAAAAACTCTAAAAATATGATAATAACTATTTTTCAAAAAATAAGACAAAAATATCCAGAAAAAAATCAACATTATTAAAACAACTGATATAAATAAATAGTTACTATTTCTTCTACTTTTATCAGTAATTTCTACAAAAACTAGCAAAATAAATACAAAACACAATAAAGGTTTATAAGTAATAATTCCAAATGAAACAAGAAAACTGAATAATAATACACTAAACAAATTATACTTTAATTTTTTTTCAATAAACACTTTATAAATAAGAAAAACGAGCAATAATGATATTAAAAAGTAAAAATGATAAAAAATACCATGCCATACAGCAAACATTCCTGTTTCCAATGAAATTAATATTGAAAAGATAAATAAAATAAATAAATCCTTTTTATTTTTAAAATTCATGCTTTTTAACAGAAAAAATAATAGAAAAAATAAAACCACTTTAGTAACAAAAACAAAAAATCTCAAATTTATTATAGTTATGTCAAAAAATTTAAACCAAGGAATTAAAAGAAACAAAACACCAAATTCCCTAGCCCAAAAATCCACATATATACTCTTTCCTTCAAGAATTAACTTAGCCGTATATAAAAAATTGCCCTCATCAGTACCAATTCCAGTAGTATAAATTTTGTAAATTTGAATTATTAAAAAGACAATTAAAATTCCGACTAATGCAAGTGTATAATCCCATCCTTCTTTGTACATCCATTTTGTTATTTTTCCAATTAAGGGTATTCCAACTAGTTTAGGATACTTTTTATCAAATTCCAAGGCTCTTTTTTCTTCTTCTTTTTCTTCTATGGTTTGTTCTTCTTCAATTTCTTCGATTACTTGTTTGTTTTGGTAAAAAGTGATTGCTCCTAAGATAATTGTAATGATTGTTAGTTGGAGTTGGGTTTCTAGTAATGGTTTTGTGATGAAAGTTATTTGTTCGAATTTTAGGGATGACAAGGTTACTAGTATTAATAAGAAGAGGAAAACGTATTTAGTAAATTCTTTTTCGTTGAAAAAGGATTTTCCTTTCAAGATGATTAAAACAACGCTAATAAGAATGAGGGGGATAGCTATAGGGGTAAAAAAAGAATTCAAAAAAGAAAGAAAAGAAATATTAATTAAGGAGGTAACTGAAAGAATGATTAAGAAGTGTGGGTAGTAAGGGTAAACTATTTTTTCTAAGAATTCTTTACAAAATTTTTTCAAATCCTCGTTATCTCTTAGTTCCTTGAATTTATCTAAGAAAACAAGGGTTTCTTTAGGAATAATGCTTTTTGGAAGAATTTCAGAGAGTTTTTTCCAAGGAAAATAAAGCATGATACTAATAAACAAGAAAGGTAAGGAAACAAGAAAAGCTCTTTCCTCTAAACCAGGAAAAACAAATGGATTCTTAAAAAAAACGCTGTAAATGAAAACCAAGAATAAAGCAAGGTAACAAACCAAAAAAACTTCTCTATAAGCTAAAAGAGGTTTAAACAAATACTCTTTCCTAAAAGAAACTTTTTTTTCGAAAAGAGAATACTTAGTAGGAAAACCATGTTTATGAATCCTACCATCTTTTAACAAAACTTTTATTTGTGATTGCAAATCAAAAAAAGAAGCACCAGTTTTTGCTTTGAGTTCTTCAAAAGAATAATCTTGTTCTTTAAGCAAAGACAAGATATTTTCAATTAGAGTCATAAAGATTTTCTCAAAAGAAAGCCTTAAAAAATGGAAATTAAGTGGAAGGGGAAAGGTTTTTAAAGGAGTTTTCGCTTAATCTGTTCACTTTTTTGGGGAGAGATTATTGATGACGGAGAATAATTTAAAAAATAAAAGAAAAATAGGAGTTATTTTAGCGGTAATGATTATTGCCTTAGTTTTGATTTTGGGGCCAGGTTTGGCTTTTAATGTTTTATCAACTCAAGGAACAATAGCTTATTCTCCTGGAACAAGAGATATTAATGTTACTCTCCAAATACAAAAGTATACTAATGAAGTTGTACAGAGTTTCAGTGCAAAGTTATCAAGAATGCCTGTTGATGCTAATGAGGCAGTAATTGAGTCATTAACACTTGCTTCTGTTGTAGCAGGAACAAATATTTATGTTGCTAATAATGAAGAAATTAGTGATTCTGTTCATTGTGTGACATCAGATTATCCTGATAGATATTTCCACATGTGGAGTGCAAATGGTTACTCTTATACATGGGGTTATGGTTATTCTTATGGTGACCTAAATAATTTGGGTTATGGTTATTCTAGTACTGGTTATGGTTGGGGTTACGATAATTACGGTATGACTAATGGTACTCTTGATTGTACTTTTACTTTTGAGGATGTAAATCAAGGTGTTTATATTGCGACAAGAGTTTATGCTAATGATGCATTAATCGGTGGAGCTGGATTGGATAAGGTTATTGGTTTAATTGATCTTAGCCAAAACAGTACTCTAAAATTCGTTGAACCTAGTACTAGTAATGGTATTTTGAGGGTTCAACTTGATGTTGGCGGAACTAATGGAACAGATTATAACCTTAATTCGGCTGATGAGTACGTTGGAATGACAATTGATCCAACTATAGCAGATAATCCTAGTACTGCTACAACTTATGGTAGCTTTTTCGCGTTCGGTCCAACAGATTCTAACTTTGCTGATGCTAATTTAACAATGTATTATGCGGGTGTTTCTGGGGTAGATGGAGCAACTAATCTTGTTTCAAGATTAGGGGTTTATCATAATAAGAATAGTGTTTGGTCTTTAGTAAGTGCTCCTGATATTAATACAACTGCTAAAACAGTTAAAGTTGGAGTTAGTTCTTTCTCAGGATTCAAAATGGGTTTAATTCCTGCTTCAACTTCTTCAAGTTCAAGCAGTTCAACAACTACTAGTGATCTTGGTACAACAACTGTTTTAGGGACTTATACTTCTCCTGCTTTGGTTATTACTCCTGCAGAAGTAAGTACATTATTAGAGGGTTCTGGTTTGAGTGCTGATGAAATTCAGGCTTATGTTGATGCGGCTGCTCTTGGTGGTTTGAGTATTGAAAGAGAATTGGTTGTAGAAAAAATTGTTTCAACTGATGGAACAATAAGCTATAAATCAACTTTCACTATAACTTTCAAGAACACTACTGGAAAAGCTTTGAAGGAATTGAAAATAGTTGAGGTTGTGCCAAAGAATGTTGCAAGTAATGCATCACAAATAACTTCAACATTTGATTATAAGGTATTGTTAGCGGATCCTATACTAGAATTCACTATTCCTAGTGTTGCGGTTGGTGGAACATCAGAGGTAACTTACTCTGTAAACAAGCAGGTAACTCAAGCACAGTTTGATGAGTATAGTTCTCCAGCATACAAATATACGTTTGCTAGTACAGGAACAGATACTAATGGAACTGTTGTAACACCTGATGCAAATAAGCCGACAGGAACAACTGATACAGGTAAGACAGGAACAACTACAACAGGAACGGATTGGTCATTACTAATATTAGTAGTGTTAGTGCTGGTTGTTCTGGTTGCAGGGTACTTCCTATTGCAAGGAAAGAGTAATAAAAAGAAATAAGTTTTAATTGAGGAGACAAGCTAATTGCTTGTTTCCTTTTCTGTTTTTTTTATGGTTCGTATTCAAAAATATAAAGCAAAAGTGCTTGAGGATAAACTGGCTTTAAGAAAAATGATTCAAATAGATAGTGAAATAAAGAAAGGAAAGCAAAAAGTTTTTAGTGAAAAAGAAGTAAAAAAAGTAAATTGTTTGAGTTAAAGTAATATTTAAATACCTGCTTAATTGTAGTTATGTTATATACTCCCCAGCATTGCTTCGGCAAAGCTGGGTCTTATACTTTTCTTTAAAGGCGAAAATAATGGCTTTTGAGCGCGCAATCATATTCATTGATGGAAGTAATTTTTATCACATACTAAAAAGCACTTTTGGAAGCTCTAAAAGCATGAATGATTTTGATTTTCAATCATTTGTAAAACATATAACACAGAACAAAGAGCTCATACGAACTTATTATTATTCTGCGCCGTTAGACAAGAACAAAGACCCGGCAGTTTATGCAAAGCAACAAAAGTTTTTTGAAGAATTAAAAAAAATACCTTCATTTGAGCTCATACTTTGCAGAATGCAAAAAGGAAAACAAAATGGTAAAACGACTTATATGGTTAAAGAAGATGATATTCATATTGCTGTAGACATGGTTAAATTAGCTTATAATAACGCTTATGATGTTGCAATACTAGTTAGTACTGATGGTGATTTTGTTCCTGCAATAGAAGCAGTAAAAGAAAGAGGAAAAAAAGTAATGAATATTGGGTTTGAAACTAAATTCTCTTGGCACCTTCGTCAAAAAAGTGATGAATTTAGCCAAATAAAAACAAAAGAACTAGAAAAAATGTTTAAATAAAAATACCTTAAAACAAATTACAGTTTTAGGGTCTATAACCAATTATTTAAATACAATCCAATCGTTATTTCTTTATGGCTCAGAGGAAAAGAATGAATTTTGGTTTTGCCCCTATTACAAGAATGAAGGCTCCTTCAATGGGAAAGGTTTTCCAACAGGCAATGAAATCAAGGGAAGAACTAGTTAAGATGAAGGAAAGACTGGAGGAAAATGAGTTTTTGAGGTATAGAGAGAGGACTATGGAGAATGCTAAGATGAGGGAGTTTGAGTCAAAAAATGCTCAAAAGATGTATGAATTGGAGGAAAAAAAGTTTGTTGAGGAAGCGAGAAAAAAGGTAAGTGAAATTTTTCGTTCAGAGTTAAGTCCTGTAATGGCTGGATTGCTTTCAAGAGAAATTATTGCAAAAATCGGGCATGAGGCTGTTAGGGAAATGAATGCAGAGCAATTAAAGCAATTATTAGTCCAGAGCCCTACTTTAAAAGAAATTATTTTTAAATTAAAAGCAGGGAAACGAACTACTAAGCGTGAAATGAGTGCGGCTGTTGAAGAAATAAAGGAAATACTTGAAGAAGTACAACAGCAATAGCAGCCTTGCATGGAATTCAGGTTGGTTTTTTAATGCAAATATGTTGTGTAAACTTGGAAGAAATTCTTAAATGTATTTTTGTATTTTTCCAAAATTAATCTTTCAAGATTTTTTGTATAATTATTATCAAAATCTTCAAGTGATTTTAGATAAGCTATTCTTTGAGTTTTTCTTATAATGAGTGGAGCATATCCTTCATTAATCAAAATAAGGTTTATTAAAAATCTTCCAACTCTCCCGTTGCCATCATCAAAAGGGTGTATTTGTTCAAATTTTCCATGAAACAAAGCAACTTTTTTTAAGGGATGCATTTCTTTTTCATTGTTAAACCATTCTATTAGTGATTTCATTTCTTTTTCTACGTTCTCAGGGGGAACAGTTTCCAGTTTTTTGCCAACAATATAATTTGGAATTTTTTTATATCCTGTTTGTATTTCCATATCTTTAACAAGCATTTTATGCATCTTGATAATATCTTTTTCGATTAATTTGAACTTGTTTTTTAAAATCAGGTCAACAACGTTTCTTGAGTTTCTTGTTTCATACACCTCTCGCAAATCTTTTCCCTTAATTATTTTGTTCTCAAATAATATTAATGCAACATCTTTTAGTGTTAAAGAATTTCCTTCAAGTGCATTTGATTCATAAGTAAAGTTTGCTGTAAATCTATCAAACAAATCTTTTAATTGAGAATTTGTTAATTTTTTCAATATTTTTTTATAATTTTGCCTTGTTGCTTCAACTTTTTCAAATTGTTCTTTTGTAAAAACAGAATCTGTTTTATAAGTGCTTAAAATTTCTTTGTTTCTCAATTCAATCTCTTTTTTTGAAAAATATTCTAAAAGTTCAGGAGTCTTCCTTTTCGAATTAACTCTTTTAAATATTTTTGCTGCTTTGCCCTTAGCAAGCCTAAATGAATACACTGCATAAAGGTATTTTTTTCCACTAATCTTTTTAATAAAGTAATAAACCATACAATAATTTACTACCACAGAATATATAAACATGCGTTTTTAGTGGTAGTAACTTTTTCTTGTAGTACAGGCACTCCGGCTTTGGGTTAGTATTATAAACTTCTTTTGTAGGAATATTTATGGTAGTGAGGGATTGGCTCACGGCGCCCCGCTGGGGTTGCTGAGGAAAGTCCGCTCACCTGAAACAACCCGATCAAAATCGAAAGGTTTTGTGACAATCTGAAAAGATGGGCAGCTCAACAGAAACGAACCTTTCAGAAATGAAAGGATGCAACGGGGGCTGTGGTGCAACTCCGAAAGGAGGCTTAGGTTAATGCCAACCGGAACGTGTTTTCGCGTTACTACCGGGAAACAAAAAGTGGCTTACAACTCACTGCCAAAAATTATTTATGATAAGTTGATGAAGATGCCTGTGCCGAGAATAAAGTATAATCCAAAGTTTGCAGAAACCCAAGGAATGCCTTTAATGAAAACAAGGCCTCTTAGTGTTACAGAAATTCAAGAAAAAAAAGTGGATGCATTAATAGCAAAGTATTCAAGGCCTTTTAATGTAATTAATGCTGTGTTGAAAAGGAACAAGAAACTTAGTGGGGCACAGCAAAGAGTTTTGAGTAATAGGATTAAGTATTTTGAAGGAATAGTTGATGAAGCATTTAGAAAAGAAAGTGAATTGAATCCTAATTCATCGAAAATTCAATTAAATCAAAAAGAAAGAATGACTAGGTTATTTGATTTTAGTCAAAATGCTTACAAATTAGTACTTAAAATGGAGAATGCTGGTCTTGTTGATAAAGGGTTTACACACAAAGCATTTAGAAAAATGAATGGTTCTGTGAATAATCAAAAGCAGTGATTTTAAATTAGTCTGGTTTAACTTATTTAACAGTGGTGTAATGATTACAAGTAAAGAGTTAAAAAAAATGTATTTTGATTTGTTTAAATCAAAAGGGCATGCAATTATTCAAGGGGCTTCACTTATCCCTGAGAATGATCCAAGTGTTTTGTTTACTACAGCAGGAATGCATCCGTTGGTTCCTTTTTTGATGGGAGAAAAGCATCCTTTAGGAAAAAAGCTTTGCAATGTGCAGAAATGTATTCGAACTGGGGATATTGATGAGGTTGGAGATGCTTGGCATTTAAGTTTTTTTGAAATGCTTGGTAACTGGTCTTTAGGAGATTATTTCAAAAAAGAAGCGGTGGAAATGAGTTTTGAGTTCTTAACATCAAAAAAGTATTTAGGTATTCCAATTGAGAGGATTAGTGTTACTTGTTTTGCAGGAGATAAGGATGCTCCGAAAGAAGATACTGCTGATAAGACCTGGGCTTTGCTTGGGATAAAGAAAAACCAAATACATTTTTTACAAAAAGAGGATAATTGGTGGGGTCCTGCTGGGGAAACAGGTCCGTGCGGTCCTGATACGGAAATGTTTTACCATGTAAAGGATATACAGGAAAAAAATACTGCTGATTTTGTCAAGTTACAGAAGAAAGGGGATTTCTGCGAAATTTGGAATGATGTGTTCATGCAGTATAACAAAACAATTGAGGGAAAATATGTTCCTTTACAGCAAAAAAATGTGGATACGGGAATGGGGGTGGAGAGAACAGTTGCGGTGCTTAATGGTTATGATAATGTATTTGAAATGGATACTTTGAAACCGATTTTAGAAAAAGTCTTGGAATTAAGCGGAAGAAAAGGAAAAACCCAGGAAGAATTAAGTGAGGCTGAAAGGAGAAGTTCAAGAATAATTACTGACCATATGAGGACTGCGGTAATGATTCTTGGGGATGAAAAGGGAATTGTGCCAAGCAATGTTGATCAAGGATACATACTTAGGAGATTTATTAGGAGAAGTGTGAGGCATGCAAGGTTATTAGGGATAAATGGAAAGTTCTGTAAAGAGGTAGCGCAAACTGTGATAAAAGTAATGAGGGAAGATTATCCTGAGCTTAAAAAAAATAAGGAAAGAGTTTGCGAAGAATTGGAAAAGGAAGAAGAAAAATTTTCAGCAGCACTAGAAAACGGAACAAAAGTATTAGAAAAGAAGTTACAATTTCTTGGACAATCGCCCAATAAAGAATTGAACGCAAAAGGAGCTTTTGATTTGTTCCAGAGTTATGGTTTTCCTATTGAAATGACTAAAGAGATGTGTAAAGAAAAAGGTTTTAGTGTTGATGAAAAAGGATTTGAAGAATTATTGAAACAACACCAAGAGCTTTCTAGGAAAGGGGCTGAACAAAAGTTCAAGGGGGGTTTGGCTGATGCTAGTGAAGAAACAACTAAATTGCATACAGCAACTCATTTGCTTAACCAAGCATTAAGAGAAATTGTTAATGAAAATATTTCCCAGAAAGGGGCTAACATTACTCCTGAGAGGATTAGGTTTGATTTTAATGCGGATGAAAAATTGCCTGATGAACAGGTAAAGAAAATTGAGGATTGGGTTAATAATGTTATAAAGCAGGAATGTGAGGTTACTATGGATGTTCTTCCTTTGGAGGAAGCAAAAAAACAGGGCGCGCACGGAGTATTTGATTCAAAGTATGGGGAAAAAGTTAAAGTCTACACTGTAAAAAAAGGAAACAAAATTTATTCAAAAGAGATTTGCGGAGGACCCCATATAGAAAACACTCAAAAATTAGGACATTTTAAAGTTATTAAACAAGAAGCTGTTGCGGCAGGAATAAGAAGAATAAAAGCTGTGTTAGAGTAATTTGCTTTATTACATTTCTTCTATTGCTTCTATATCAAGTATTTCAAGGCCTGTTTTCAGAAGAATTGTTGTTGCTTCCACTAGCGCTAACCGTGCAAGGGTTTCTTCCTTGTTTTCTGCTTTTAATACAGGTACTTCGTGGTAAAAGGAATTAAATTTTTCTGCTATTGCAAGCAAATTGTGGCATAAAGGATGCAGAGATAATTCTTCCCAGCTTTTTTGTGCTGCCCCATTAAATGCGCCCAGTGCAACCACAAGTTCTTTTTCTTTTTCATGAGAGAGCAACGAGAAATCAGCTTTTTTAAGTTTCTTTAAATCAATTTTTTCGTTTTTTGCTTTTCTTAAAATGCTTTTTGCTCTGGCGTAAGTGTATTGTATGTAGGGCCCTGTTTCTCCTTCAAATGAAATGCTTTTTTCAGGCTCAAACATCATGTCTTTTTTTGCATCATTTTTTAGTAAATAGAATTTTATTGCTGCAAGCGCAATTGCTGTTGCTCTTTTTTCTTTTTCTTTTTGAGAAAGCTCTTTGTATCTTGATTCTATTTCTTTTAATGCGAGTGATTTTATTTCATTAATTAAATCATCTGCATCAACAACTGTTCCTTCTCTTGATTTCATTTTTCCTGTTGTGAGGTTAACCATTCCGTAGCTCATGTGGTAGCATTTATCAGCCCATTTCCTGCCAAGTTTTTTGAATATGGCGAATAATTGTTTGAAATATAAATCTTGTTCGTTTGCTACTACCCAAATGCTTCTGTCTAATTTGAATGAATCAAATTTTTCCTGTGTTACCCCTAAATCATTTGTTGCATACAATGAGGTCCCATCTCCTCTTAGAAGAACTTTGTTTGGTAATTCAGGTTCAAGTAATGCAATTACTGCCCCATTATCCTCATGCTTGAAAACTTTTTTTTCTAATCCTTCTTCAATAATTTTTTTGCCTAATTGTTTCTTGAACATTTCACTTTCAAAGAATTGTACATCAAATTTGCTTCCAAATAATTTGTAGGTTTCTTCTAATCCGCTTACTGCCCATTTATTCATTTTTTTCCAAAGAGCTATTGTTTCTTTGTCTCCTTTTTCCCAGAGTTGAATCATTTCTTGCGCTTTTTGTTCCAGGGAAGGATCTTCTTCAAGTTTTTTTGAATAAAGAACATACATTTCTCCGACAAAATGGTCTGTTTTAATGTGCTCTTTTTCAGGGTCTCTTTCGCTTGCAAACAATTTGTATGCTAACATGCTTTTGCATATGTGTACTCCCCTGTCATTAATGAGATTTGCTTTCACAACCTCATTCCCTGTTTCTTCTAATAAATTGGAAATTGCTAATCCTAGTGAACTGTTCCTTAAATGCCCTACATGTAATGGTTTGTTTGTATTCGGCCCTGAATATTCAATCATTACTTTTCCTGAGCCTAATTTTACTCCTAATGTTTTCCCGCTAAAAATTCCTTCAAGAACTGATGAAGACAGAGCTGTTTTTGCTAAGAAAATGTTAAGATAAGGACCTTTTGCTTCCACTTTTTCAATAAAAGGAGCTGAAATCTTGTGTACAAGCTCATTAGAAATCAGGTTAGGAGCCTTTTTTTGTTGTTTTGCCATGACAAAGCAAGGGTAAGCATAATCCCCCATCCCTTGCGGAGGAACTGTAATTAGTGCCAGGATTTCTTCTTTAGACAATCCTGTTTGATTTGAAAGCAGCTCAACTACTTGTTCCTTAAAATCCATAAAAGAAACTGAGTCAAAGTGTTTTTAAAGTTCAAGTTCGGATTTTTATCTCAAAATTTTTGTACTAAAAAGTACTTAAATACAAAAAAACCTAAAATAGTCGTGTTAAAATGAAGATTTTGGTTACCGGCGGATGTGGTTTTATTGGAAGCCATATTGTGGATAAGTTGATTGATAAAAATTATGAAACTATTGTGATAGATAATCTTAGCACTGGAAAAAAAGAGAGGCTTAATCAGAAAGCAAGATTAATTGTTGCTGATATAACCAATGGAACGGAAATGCAAAGGGTTTTTGAAAAAGAAAAACCTGGTATGGTTATTCATACTGCTGCGCAGGTAATGCTCAGGAAATCAATTGAAGAGCCTGTTTTTGACGCAATGACAAATATTATTGGAACAATTAATGTTCTTGAGGAATGTAAAAAAAGCAAAGTAAAAAAAATTATTTACACTTCTACTGGTGGAGCAAGATATGGTAACCCTGAGTATTTGCCTGTGAATGAGAATCACAAAATCAATCCGAGTTCACCTTATGGAATATCCAAACATTCAGCAGAGCATTATGTTAAAGCATATTCTGATTTGTATGGTTTTGATTACTTGATTTTTTGTTTTGGGAATGTTTATGGCCCAAGGGATGATCCTAAGTGTAAAAGAGTTACAGCAATTTTTTCTGAACAAATGATTAATGGAGAACAGCCTGTAATATATGGGGATGGCAATCAAACAAGGGATTTTTTGTATGTCCTTGATTTAGCTGAGTTCATTGTTAATTCAATTGAGAAAAAACCTTTACACAAATTATTTAATCTAGCTAATGGGGAACAAGTTAGTGTGAATTATATTTTTGAGGAATTAAAAAAAATTTCTAATTACAATGGAGAAGCAAAGCATGTTGATTCAATTAAAGGGGAAGTAAGGGATATTGTTCTTGATACTAAATTAGCACAAAAAGAACTTGAGTGGAAGCCAAAAACAAGCATGGAAAAAGGTTTAAGAGAAACTTTTGAATGGTTAAAAAATAATAATCAAAAATAAAATTAGTTTTTTTCATTTCTTTATGGGTTGTGGCAATCGCTTGGAGTAATTGTTCCATCTGCTCCGTTTGGTGTTCCTATTCCACCTGTAATAATAACACTTGGTTTTGGTGTTGGGCAAGGATTAAATATTATTGTTCCTCCGTCTCCTCCTTTTGCGTCTTGTCCAATCCCTTCTCCTCCGTAAGCCTCAATTATAGAAATCTCTGAATTGCTAATGTTTAAGTCTCCACCATTACCTCCACCACATTGGTAACAATCCATTGTTCTAGCTCCATAAGAATATATTGCATTCACTGATGAATTTGTTATATTCATTGATGATCCATTACCCCATTTATCGTTTCTGCCATGTGCATTAATTGTAATTATGTTTGAATCTGAGAGTGTTACTGCCCCTCCTCCCCCAATCATATTCACATAAGATATTTCTGAGTTAGTTGCTAAAAAATTTCCTCCAGAGGAAGCATAAAAAGTACATGTAATACCAGTATTTGAATTGACTGTAGTTGCATTAGAATTTGTTAGGGTTATGCTTCCACCATCCCCACAAGTTTGGTATTGTGGGGTTTGCCCACCATTTGAATCAATTATAGTAACGTTAGAATCAATTAGGGTAACATTTCCTCCAAATCCACCATTACACCCTAAATAAGTACAGGTAGTGTCACCACCGTAAGCATAAATGTTTGTTATATCGGAATTGTTTACAGTAACATCGCCTCCATGGAAACCAACTCCACTACTATTGTTTTTTCCATTTGAAAAGACGTTTCCATTAATGGTTACATCCTTAATACTTAAATTGGTCCATGCTGGTCCAGTTAGATTTGTAGCATCAATATTACCTGTTATTGTGTATTCATTCCCCTTAATTGTAATATTGTCTGCAGCAATTGTTAGGCAAGTTCCACCAGAACCAATATTATTAGTTAGATTGTAGTATCCTCCATTAGTGCTTAAAGTAGCACAGTTTGAAAGATTTATTTGGAAGGGTAAAAATATTGTCATTGATTTGTTGTTATCAGCAATGATTGTCACTGTGTTTGAATCATAACCAGTTTTAGAGAAAACACATGAATAAGAACCTGCGTTGAAATTGATTATTTTTGGTGAATCTTGCTCAATAAAATCGTAATCATTTACGTTGCAATCCATACTAAATCCAGTCAAATCTTCATTTGTAGAAGAATCTTTTACATTTAAAGTAATGTTGTATGAACTAGTAGGTAAAGTATTTACTATGACATTGTAATCTTGAGTTGAATCATCTGCAGCGGTAACTGTATAAGTTACTTGATTTGTAAAATTTTGGGCAATACCAGAAGCAGGATTAATTGAAATCCCAGTAATAGTTATTGTTGGAACAAGAGCAGTTACATCAGTTCCGTTTGGAACACTTAATATGACTGTGTGAGTGCTTTCGTTTACATCACCAACAACAGGAGGAGAAGAGAAATCAAATGCAGTAATAGCTTTTGCTGTGTTTAGTGACACAATAACAGTTATTGTGTAGATTTGGCTTAAACCATCGTTAGCAGTAATATTATAATCAACAGGGCTGGAAAAATTCTGTGGACCAGTAGGTTCAATAGTTACTCCTGAAACTAATCCTATTGATGGGTCAAGATTGCTTATGTCAGTTCCATAAGGAACCGTTACCACAATAGTATGATTTTTTTGATTAATAATACTTGAACCAAAACTGCCAAAATTAAAATCAGTAATCAATTGAGTGGATGTACTAGGCAATACACTTACTGAAACAGTATAAGTTTGGGTTGAACCACTTGGCATTGTAATAGTGTATACAATAGGGTTAGAAAAATTCTGTGACCCAAGAGGATCTATTGTAACTCCAGGAATGGTTGAAATAATTGGATTCAAATTATTTACATCAGCATTGAAAGGAACTGTTATATCAATCATGTGCGTGCTTAAATTAATTGTTGTAGTGCCTCCTGAATCCAAACCGGAAAAACTAAAACCAGTTATTATTTCATTAGAATTAAGTACTAATTGAGTACCTGAAGAAAGAGTAACTTGAGATGCATCAGAAACACAATCAACAGAAACAGTAGCACTAAACTGCTTCTCTAAACCATATTCTGATTCAGCGTAAATAATAACTTCGCATGTTTTTGTTTTGCCTTCCAAACCTACACAAGAACAACCAGAACCAGCGTCACTCAAAGAAAAATACTTCTCCTCACCTTGCGAAATATTAACATTATCATAGTTCATATCCTTTCCACTAACATTAATGCCTGTAATAGTAAGTAATCCACCGGAAATATTACCCAAACTAATTAAACCGTCTCCGCTATTATCCAAAACCGCTTCGGAAATGCTAATCAGCCCGGAACTGCTGGAAATTTTTGAAGATGTAGAACTAATGCCAGTAAAAGAATCAAAATTGTTTGACACTACTGCAACAACAAGTAAAGAAATAACTATAATAACTGCAATAGTAACTAAATATTCAATTGTTCCTTGGGCTTTTGAATCAAGTATAAGTCCCATATCAAGTACACTTTTAGTGTAAAATATATGATAAAGAACTATTTAAAGTGAACTTTTGGCTAAAAAGGATTAAAGAATTCCTTTTGCTTTTAGTAATTCAGCGTTTAGTATTCCGCCGCCTGCTGCTCCTCTGACAGTGTTGTGGCTTAAGCCGACAAAGCGATAATCAAATACATTGCACTCGCGTAGCCTTCCAACTGTAATAGCCATGGCTTTATCTGTATCCCTGTCTTTTCTTGGCTGGGGCCTGTTTTCTTGTTCTGTGTAAATTATTGGGTGCTTTGGCGCAAATGGCAAATCAAGTTCTTGTGGAACTGATTTGAATTCTCTCCAAATTTTAATAATTTCTTCTTTTGATGGTTTTTTATTTTTGTTAGCAAATTCAAATGAAACGCATGCTGTGTGGCCATCTACAACTGGTACTCTGTTGCAGTGTGCAGAAAATTTTATTTCATCAGTATTCACAATTTTGTTTTCTTTTATTGAACCAAGTATTTTCAATGGTTCTTTTTCTGATTTTTCTTCTTCACCAGAGATGAATGGTACTATATTATCCACAATATCTAGTGAGGCAACTCCAGGGTAACCTGCTCCTGACACTGCTTGCATTGTGGAGAGAATTACTTTAGAAATTTTGTATCCTTTTTGTTCAAGAGCAAATAAGGGGGTTAAGTAACTCTGAATAGAACAATTTGGTTTAACCACAATAAAGCCTTTATCAAATCCATAATTTTTTTTCTGTATAGGAATTATTTCTAAATGAGAAGAATTTATTTCAGGTACTAGCATTGGTACATCAGGAGTAAATCTATGAGCTGAGCAATTTGATACAACAGGAATATTTGTTTTAGCATAATCAATTTCAAGTTTTTTTGTAGATTCTTTATCTAATTCAAGTGCTGAGAAAACAAAATCGCATTTTCCAATTGCTTTTGAAACAATATTAGCATCCTCAACCATTATTGAAGCAACTTTTCCAGGTATTGGTGTTGCCATGTGCCATCTTCCTTTCACTGCTTCAGAATATTTTTTTCCTGCTGAGTTAGGGGAGGCCGCAAGGTAAGTTACCTCAAACCATGGGTGATTTTCAAGTAATCTAATATAATTCTGGCCAACCATTCCTGTTGCTCCAAGTACTCCTGCCCTTAGTTTCTTCATTTCATATCACCAAAAATAATTAAACAATGAATTCTGAATGAATAGCTTTTATCGCTTTATCCAAGTCAGTTCTTTTAACCACAAAGCTGATGTTTATTTCTGAAGCTCCTTGTGTTATTGATTCAATATTTATGTTTTGATTTCCTAGTGCTGTGAATAATCTGCCTGCTAATCCAGGGGTGCCTTTGATTCCTTCCCCTATAACCCCAACTAATGAAAGATCCGTTATGCTAATTATTTCGCATTCAGAATTATTTTTTAATTCCTGAAGGGTTTCTAATGCAAGTGAAAGATTTTTTGATTCCACGCTGAAAGAAATTGCTATTTCGCTTGTTGCAATTAAATCAACTATTATTTCATTTTTTGCAAGCAAAGAAAAAATGGTGGAAGCAAAACCAGGCGTATTAATCATGCTGCTACTTTTGACAATAATGACTGCAGCATCTTTTGTTGAGGCAATTGATTTAACCACCTCATCAGTCATTTGTTTCATTGGACCAATAATTGTTCCCTTATCCTCAGGAGAAAAAATATTTTTTATTTCAGCGCAAAGGTTTTTTTGCCTTAAAGGACTAATTGTTTTTGGGTGAAGAATTTTTGCACCCAAATAACCTAGTTCTTCTGCTTCTTCATAATTCAGAAAAGGTATTTGTTTTGCTTCAGGCACTATTCTTGGGTCAGCCGTCATGAAACCTGAGACATCTTTCCATATTTCTAGTTCTGCATTAAAAATGTTTGAAATAAATCCGGAACTATAATCTGTACCTCCTCTACCGAATGTTTTAACATCCCTTGATTCATCAACCCCATAGTATCCTGGGAGAAGAATTACTTTTTCTGAAAGCAGTAAATCCATTTTTGAATGCAAATTACTGCTTGTTTTTTCCATATCGACTAAAGCATTTTCAAATTGTCCTTTGCATATTATTCCCGCTTCTTCAGCATCAATAAATTCTGAATCAATTTTGTTATCCATGAGGAATGCTTCTAAAATAATTGGGCTTAAGCGTTCTCCAAAGCTCTGGACCAAATCTCTGCTCCTTGGGCTTATTTCTTTCAAGTAAGCTATTCCATATAAAAATTTTTCCAGCAAAGAGATTTTGTCATTCAAATAAAATTCAGCATTCTGCCTTACCTTTGCATCATTTATGAGTGCAAGGTAATCTTTATGCATTTTTTTCAATGAATTTATTGTGGGAGTAACATTTTTGGTTGATAAACAGCATTTTCCTATGCTTTCAATTAAAAAATCAGTTACCCCATAAAGTGCAGATATTACTATTATTTGTTTCTCATTTTTTTTCTTTTTATTTTGGATAATCTCTACTACCCTACTAAAAGATTCTTTGTCTCTAAGGATTCCTCCTCCTATTTTCAAAACAACTGTTTTAGGCATGTTAGGCATGCAATAGAAAAAAACGAAAATGTTTAAAAAACACTCACAAAAATACGAATAACGCAATACAAGGTTTATTCCAAAACTAGCTCTGTAATTATTGTTTGTGCGGTTTTGATTCCTGAGAGGGTTGCTTGGGCTATTGTTTTTGGACCTGTTACGCAATCCCCGCATGCGTAAACTTTTTTTAGTGAAGTTTCATTGTTTTCGTTTACAGTAATGGTTTTTCCATTGGTTTTGATTCCTTCTTTTTCTAGCCATGAAAAATTGTGTTGTTGGCCTATTGCAAGAATTACTTTTGTGTGCGCATAGGAACAAGTTTTTCCTGTTTCAACAGGTTTTTTTCTTCCCTGTTCATCTGTTCCTGAAAGAATCATTTCAGCGCAGGTAACATTAATTTTTTTATTTCCTTTAGGGTTATACTCTAAAGGGTGTCTTAGGAATTCAAAATGAATTCCTTCTTTTCTTGCTGACTCTATTTCTGTTCTGAGTGCAGGCATTTCTGATTCGGTTCTTCGGTATATTATTGTTACATGAGCCCCTTGTTTTTTTGCGGTTCGTGCAGCATCAATTGCTGAGTTTCCTCCACCTATTATGGCAACATTATCTTTTTCTGAAACCATTTTTTCGTTTTCAAGCTTTGCCTTGGACAAAAACTCAAGTGCATCAATAATATTATTATTTTTTTCGCCTTCTATCCTTGCCTTTATGCCTTTGCCAGCGCCTATTGCAATGACAACATAATCAAATTTTTTTAGTAATGATTTGATTGAAAAAATTTTTTTGTGCTCAAATTTAACACCTAGTTTTTTTGCATCATTAATTTTTTTTTGAATAGTTTTTAATGGAATCCTGAACTCAGGGACCCCATAAGCAAGCATTCCTCCAAATTCTTTTAATTCATCAAACACTTTTACATTAAACCCATTATTCGCTAATTGGATAGCACATATTAGCCCTGCGGGCCCCGAACCTATTATTGCAACGGAGCTCTTTTTGGTAATAGCCATGATAATTCCCTTATGGTTGCAAATTATTTCTTTTCTTCCTGTTCTTTTTTTAATTCTTTAATCAGGGCTTCTCTCATTTTTTCTTTTGGCGGTTCTGTTCCTTGCCATATTCTGAATTGTTCAAATGCTTGGCCTAAAAACATTTCTATTCCCTGAATTGTTTTGCATCCTTTTTGTTTAGCTTCTCTGATTAATTTTGTTTCCAGTGGATTGTATACTACATCAAAAACAAGCATTTCTTTTCTTAGGAGTTCTTTTGGATAAGAGGTTTCATTAGTTTTGGGGTACATTCCTATAGGAGTAGCGTTTATTATTATGTCAGCGTTTGAATCAATTTTTGAAATACTTTCTGTTTTTGCATTGAATTCTTTTGCAAGCTGAATAGCTTTTTTTTCTTCAATATCAAACACTGTTATATTTGCTTTTTCTTCCTCAAGCCCTGCAATTATTGCTCTTGCTGCTCCTCCGGCTCCTATCAGATAAACTTTTTTTCCAATTAAATTTGTTTTTTCTTTTAGCGCTTTCATTGCACCTAAGCAATCAGTATTGTAACCATATAATTTTCCATCTTTGTTATGCACTGTATTAATTGCACCAATTTTTTTTGCTTTTGTTTCAATTTCATCCAAGTATTTCATGGCTTCTATTTTGTGTGGAATAGTTACACTGTACCCTATTATTCCAAATTCTTTCATTGCCTCTATTGCGGTTTTAACCTTTTTTACCTCAAATGCCAGATATACTGCATTTAGATTTGCTTCTTTCAGAGCAATATTGTGTATTAACGGGCTTTTTGAATGCTTTACAGGATTTCCTAATACCGCAAATAAACTAGTTTTTGAATCAATTTCCATAATTTAATTAGAGGGCATTAACTTTAAAATAAATCATTTCAAACTTTAAAAAATTATTTCCTTCTTTTTTTTACTCAAAATTAAAACTTTTTTGCTTTTGCATTTGGTTCTCCGTTTTGTGCTTTGTGGCGCAAGTAATGGTCGCAGAGAACGATTGCTGTCATTGCTTCTACTATTGGTACGGCTCGTGGTAATACACATGGATCATGCCTTCCTTTGCCGGCAAATTCCACAGAGGAAATTTTTTTATCGACCGTTTGCTGTGTTTTTCCTATTGTTGCGGTTGGCTTAAAAGCTACTCTGAAAATAATTGGCATCCCGTTGCTTATTCCTCCTTGTATGCCTCCGGAGTTATTTGTTTTTGTTTTAACATTTCCTTTTTCAACAAAAAAAATATCATTGTGTTCTGAACCTGTAAGATTTGCTCCTGCAAAGCCTGAGCCTATTTCAAATCCTTTTGATGCGTTAATACTCATCATTGCTTTTGCTAAATCAGCGCTTAATTTGTCAAATATTGGTTCGCCTAACCCTATTGGCATGTTGCGTACAACGCATTCAATTACTCCTCCAACGGAATCTCCTTTTTCTTTTGTTTCTTCTATGAGTTTAATCATTTTTTCTGCTGATTTGCTGTCCGGGCATCTGACAATATTTGATTCAATTTCTTTTGAAGAAACCTTATTAGAATCAATTTCAGCTTCAATTCCTTTTACTTTTTTTACATAAGCAATTATTTCAACATTAAAGTTTTTTGTCAAAATTTTTTTTGCTATTGCTCCTGCAGCAACATTCCCTGCAGTCATTCTTGCAGAGCTTCTTCCACCCCCGAAAGGGTCTCTTATCCCATATTTTTGTTGATAAGTAAAATCAGCGTGGCTTGGTCTATAAAGTTGTGATATTTCATCATATGCTTCTTGTTTCTGGTCTTTGTTAAAAATCACCATTGATATTGGGGTACCGGTTGTTTTTCCTTCAAGGGTACCTGAAAGAATTTCAACTTTATCTTCTTCTTTTCTTGAGGTAGTTATATTGCTTGTTCCTGGTTTTCTTCTGTCTAATTCTTTTTGTATATCTTCTTCAACTAGTTCAAGCAAAGGGGGACAGCCATCAATCACTACGCCAACTGCTTTTCCGTGCGATTCACCCCAATTGGTTACTTTGAATAATTTTCCAAAAGTATTTCCACTCATTCAAATCACTTTTTATTATTAAAAATAATTAACCATTCAATTATTAATTCTCATTAAACCTTATTTGCGTGAAGAATCATTTGTATTTCCGCATCAGTTGTAATATTGATTAATTCTGTCAAAAATTTTTTTACTGATGAACTATTTTTTAATTCATATTTTTCAGCAACAGCGAGTGTTTTGTTAATAACTTCTTTTTCGCGTTCAACTACAACTAATTCTTTTCTGATTTTTTCGGGGTCCTTTAATTTAATCAGGTTAGGATTTTTTTGCATTTTGTATCCTGCTACTTGTTCTCCAACCCCAATTATTCTTTCATTGTAAAGCAAAATATTTTCAACATCCTGTTTTGTTGTTTCACCATAAGTTGCCCTGTCTTCTGTGTGTTCACATAAATCAACAAGAATTTTTTTATATGCTTCAATAATTCGTTTAGAAAAATCAATCCTTACTGGAGGAATCCCTTCTTTTTTTGCAGGAGCCTTAACCAGTGATTTAGCTAGTTCTTTTTTAGAATAAATAATCGGGCTTTGGTCATTGTAAAGGAATCTTCCGTATTCAGAATCAAGGTCTTGTTCTTTTTTCAAACGATACATGAACCAGGTTTTATTATCAGCAAAAATTTCAGTAAAAACATTGGAATTAAGAGGGTATTTTGAACGTGTTTTCAGCCCGCTTATTATTTGTTCATTGATTTGATCAAGTTTTATCCTTAATTCAGAAATATCCAAGGCTTTGATTTTATTCATTAATTAATTATGCTAGCATTAATTTATTAAAGATAACATGGAAGTATATTGTATTGTGAAGTATTGAAGGGATTGGGTATGGAAGAAACAAAGCTTATTTGGATGAATAATAAAATGACTCCTTGGCATGAATGCAAAACGCATTTTTTGACTCACACAGCTCATTATGGTAGCGGGGTGTTTGAGGGGGTTCGGTGTTATAATACTGAGAAAGGGCCTGCAATATTCAGGTTGGATGAACATATTCAAAGACTTTTTTATTCAGCAAGTGTTTTTGGCATAAAAATCCCTTATACTGAAAAAGAATTAATTGAGGCTTGTATTAAAGTGATTAAGGAAAATGAATTGAAATCAGGTTACATACGACCCCTTGTTTTTTATGGTTATGGAAAAATGGGTTTGGATACTATTGGCGCAAAAATTGAGGTAGGGATAGCTGCTTGGCCTTGGGAAGCTTATCTTGGAAAAGAGGGAATAGAGAAAGGAGTTTCAGTTAAAATTTCTCCATTCATTAGGCCTTCAAGGGATGTAATGCCTACCAATGCAAAGGTTACAGGGAATTATGCTAATAGTATTATGGCTAAAATGGATGCCCTTAACACTGGATTTAAGGATGCTATTTTGCTTGACAAGAACAAGAATGTTGCGGAGTGTTCAGCTGAAAACTTTTTCATGGTAAAAAAGAAAGTGCTTATAACTCCAAGTACTGAGAATTGCCTGGAGGGTATAACAAGGAAATCAGTTATAGAAATTGCTAAGGATCTTGGAGTAAAAGTAGATGAAAGAATTATTCCTTCAAAAGAACTTTTTAAGGCGGAAGAGGCATTTATGACTGGGACTGCTGCAGAAATCTCCCCTATTACAAGCATTGATGGTAAGGCAATTGGTTTAGGCAAACCGGGAAAAATTACTCAAAAAATTCAGAAAAAATTTTATGATGCTGTAAGCGGGAAAGAAAAAAAGTATCTGAAATGGCTTACTTATGTAAAATAATTATTTATGGATATGGTTGAATGAATATTTCTTTTCTTGGGCCGGAAACTACTTTTACTCATATTGCGGCGATTAGCCATTTTGGGGAAAAAAATAGTTTTGCTCCTAAGAAAAGTATTGCTGAAGTTTTTGAATCAGTTGAAAAAAATGAAACTGATTTTGGGGTTGTTCCTGTAGAAAATTCGACAGAAGGTAGCGTTGCTCATACACTTGATTCATTTTTTGAATCAAAACTAAAAATTACTGCAGAAATAGTTATTCCAATAAACCAGTGTCTTATAGGGAATACAAAAAAAAGTAAGATTAGTAAGATTTTTTCGCATTCACAGGCAATAGGACAGTGCAGAAAATATATTGCCAAAAACTTTCCTGATGCAGAAATACTAGAATGTGCTTCTACTGCAAGCGCAGCCATGCTTGCTTTAAAAGAAAAGAACTCAGCAGCAATCGCTTCAATTCTTGCAGCAAAAAAATTTGGACTAAAAGTAATTGAAGAAAAAATAAATGATGAGTATAATAATCAAACAAGGTTTTTTGTTATAGGGAAAAAAGAGTCCAAAGCAGGGAATAAGAATAAAACTACAATTCTTTTTTCAACAAAAAATGTTCCCGGGGCACTCTATAAGGTTCTTGGTATTTTTTCAAAATATAATATTAATATGACAAAAATTGAGAGTAGACCTTCAAAGAAAAAAACTTGGGAAGTTGTTTTCTTTATTGATTTTGAGGGGCATAAGGAAGATGAAAAAATAAAAAAAGCTCTTTTGGAATTGCATGAGTATTGTGATTTTTTGAATGTTCTTGGAAGTTATCCTACAAAAACAGGGATTATTGATTGAATTGGCTGAGTTGCTTATCTAAAAATAAATCCTAATCCTGCGAGTACTGAACGTATTTTTTCATCAATTTCTTTTTTGTCTTCATTCTCAAAAAAACTTGCTCTAATTGTAATGCTTTTTTTGCCTGCTGGAAGATTTTTTCCAGAAAATTCATCAATTATCTCAAACGAGGATTCTTTAACAAAACTAACTGCGTTCAAAATGCTTTTTGTATTACATATTTCAGGAGCAAGGAAACTATAATCCAGGTGCCTTTGTGTCAAATGTTTTTCCTTCCATCCACGCATCTCTTTTTTTGTTGTTATTCTGAGTTTTGAAAGAGACATTTTTTTTTCATTGTGACCTTCAAGCAAAACCAATTCATTATTGTTCACTTCTTTAATAATACCATAATGGAATGAATGAGTAACCATGTTTTCGACAAGGAATTTTTTCCCCATATTATTTTTTAAAACAGAAAGAGCATAACTGAAAACATTTGCAGCTCTATCGCTTTCAATCAAAAAAGCCTCTGGTTCTTTGAATAATTTTGCTTCTTCAATAACTATTTTTGTTAATTCATTCGAATCTGATTTATTGCATATTTTTTCAAGTTCCTTGGATTTTTTTGCAAAAATTTTCCTCATTTTTTTGTTATAAGGGTTAGAGAATTGTATTTGTGAATATAATTCAGGGTTTTGCAGAACCACTCTTGACATTAAACTCAAAAAGAGAGAGTAATTTGGTGAACCAAAATGCATTGTTTCTTTTACATTGACTCCAAGTTCTTTTATTACTCCTGCAGAAACAAATTGAGAGTAATGGGTTAATCCTTGCACAACAGCAAGTGTTGTATCATGCTCTTTAGCTGTTGAGAAAAAGAAATTTGCTCCTTTTGATTCAAAAAATTTTTGGATAAGTAAAAACTTTTCTCCGGGAACGATTTTTATACAAACCACGGGAACTCCTTCAATAGAAGGTATTCTTGGTCCATGCATTGGGTGTATTGAAGCTAACTCTAATCCTGATTTTTTCAATGAGATTAATTCTTTTACTATTTCTGATTTAACAGAGCAAAAGTCTATGAGAAGAGTTCCCTTTGAAAGCAAGGGGGCAATTTTTTTTACCACTTCAACCGCTTTTTCATTTTGGACAGAAATTATAATAATATCAAATTTTGAATAATTTTCTTCATTATAAATCGGGATAGAGTATTTTTCGCTGAATTCTTTTGCTCCTGGTCTTCCGTGGTCTGTTATTGAGACATCAAATCCATATTCATGGAATTGTTTTGCATAAAAGGAGCCGAAAGCACCCGAACCGCCGATAACCAGTATATGCATGATTAAATTATGCACGCAGTTTTTTTAAAAGGCACTAAAACGGGCCTAGAGGGAATCGAACCCTCGACCTACTGCTTGCAACCCTGTTTTACGAAAGTTAGAAGGCAGTCGCCCTATCCACTGGGCTATAGGCCCTTATTTGATATACTGTTTACCAGCAACAAATTTGGGGCAAAAGGCATTTTTAAAAGTATTGGATTGCCTTTAGCAAGGTTTTTATTTTTGAATTGAGTTGGTATTGCATGGATAGGAAAGTAACTTCAGTTGCAATAATAATTATTGCTATTTTATTAATTATTTTGGTTCCTTTTGTCCCTAAGGAGATTGTGGAACAATATGGGTGGCCGGTTCTTTTAGCACCGCTTGTGATAATCATAATTGTTCTTTTTATAGCTTTTTTTGTTATAAATAAGCAGACAAAGGTTGGTTTGATTCAGGAAGAAAGGCAAAAAATAACTACTGAGTTAAAGGAAGCTGAAAAACAGTTCCTTCAGCATAAAATTGATAAAAATACTTTTGATTCAATTTCAAAGGAAAAAAATGCTGCATTGATAAAGGTGGAAGCAGATATTGATGCTGAAAAAAAACAGGCTTTGCCGAAAGAAGAATTAAAGAAAGCGGAGAATTTGAGTGCTGATAAGAGGCGAGTTTTAATAGGGTTGCTTGAACAGAAGCAAAAAAAAGTGCATGAACTTAAGCTTTCAGAACAAAGTTACCTGAAAAGAAAAATTGATGAAATAACTTTTCAAAAAATCTCTTCAGATATAAAGAAAGAGATTATTTCAATCGAATCCCAAATAAGGGTTATTCATGAGAGCGGAGAAATTGCAAAGTTAAAAGAAATTTTAAAAGAGGGTGCGATGGAGATAACAAAACAGAAAAAGGTTTCAGCTCAAAGGGGAGCAAAAAGCATTGAGGAAGAAATGGAAGAAGCTCTTTTGGAATAATGATTTAATTCAAGGTTTGATTTTTTTATTTACTCAGTGATTTCAACTTTTTTTAAAAATATTTTCGAAAAACTTTTTAACTTCAGCCATTTTTTTATCATCAAATTCAAATATGCTTGTAAAAGCGGTGCTTTCAGCAGGTTTTATTCCTTTCATTGATAACAAACTTTGCATTTTTTTTATTCCAAAACCAGGGATTATTCCTGTAGCAAATAAAACAAATAATGGCTTGTTTTCGTTTTCGGAAAACTTTGGTAATGTCCTAATGAATAAATTAATTAGGGGTGCGGATGTAAATGAACCTACTATTGGCGAGCCAATAATAACAAAATCAAATTCTTTTATCTGTCCAATACTTTGCTTGAGTTCAAGGTCTTTTTCTTGTTTGAATTGTTCATTAAGGCTAAGTTTTTGTTTTGGTTCTAATAAAAGTTTTTTCACAGAAATTTTTTTATCAGAAAAAAGTTTTTCAAGCTCTAAAACAACTTTTTCTTCGCTAGCTTGTTTTCCTTTTTCGGATGATGAAAAATAAACAATCAATGCTTTTCCCAAAAAAACACCTTTCTTTAGTTTATTGAAACTAAAGTTATTTCAAAAATCAATGTTTTTCCAGACAGCAAAATCCCACTGGCTGAATAAACATTGAAGTCAATTACTGCATTGGTATCATTCAGTTCAATTACTCTTCCTTTCCAAGCGCTATTTGCAACTACTGTCATACCAATTTCAAGACTTGAAAAATTTTCAAATGAAGTTGAATTAATAGTCCTTACGTCGTTTGTATCATATTCTCCATATGCTTGTTCAGGAGGTAATTCCACTGTCTTTGTTTCTCCCACTTTCATTCCTACAACTGCATTATCAAATCCGGAAATCATTTGGTGTGCGCCAACCTCAAAAGCCAATGGTTCTTTGTCTACACTTGAGTCAAAAATAGTTCCATTTGTTAATCTTCCTGTGTAATTTACTTTTACATTGTCACCAATTTTTACTTTGGCTTGCAAAGTATCAAGATTGTTGTAAATATTTGCTCCTGAATTTGAATCTCCTTTGTTTGTATCTAAAGTCATTAAACCACTTCCAACATTATTTGAGTCATTTTGTTGTTGAACGCACCCTAGTAAGAGCAATGAAGCCAAAACCAGTGCTATTGTAAACAACTTTGTTTTATTCATTAATTATTCACCAATAATAAAATATTTTGACCAGAACAATTTAAAAACAAAACAAGGCTTAGGGTTTTTTTGCTATTATATGCAAGTATTGTTCTTCTTCAGGAATTATTTCAATTTCCATAAAACCTGTTTCTTTTAGTATATCTGAAATGGTTTGGGCATCATAACCAAAGTAATGGTGGTCTTCTTTATAGTTTTCAAATCCATAAATCTTATTCAATGCCCATTGTTTTTTCTGCCCTTTTTCTTCAATAAAAAGCCTGCAAAAATAAGCTAAATTAGGGACAATTAGTTCAATAATGCCTTTGCTTTGAAGAACCCGAGATATTTCTTTTAACACAAGCAGAGCATCTTTCCTTAGCAAATGTTCAAGGAAAAACCTGGAATAAACTTCCTCAAATTCCTTATCCTTGAAAGGCAATTTCCTTGCATCTCCCGTCACATCAGTTCCTTCTAGTTTTCGTAAATCAAAATGCAAATAACCCTGCTTGGGTTTTGCCCCTGAACCAATTTCTAGTTTCTTCATTTTAATCACTGCTCTAATTAAATCAAATTGTAAATTGTTTTTATAAATTCCTCCTTTTGGCTAAACAAACAAGTATATAAATAAGTTAATTTCAATTAATTAAGTGAGTTTTTTTGTTTGGGTTTGATGCGCTTGATTTCGTTTCAATAGTGTTTGCCCAATGGGTAATTGTTTTTCTGATTAACGTAATCCCTGCTTTTATGCCTCCCACCTGGGCAGTGCTTTCTTTTTTTTACATTACTGCTCCCCAAAACATTTGGGCTTTGGTTATTATTGGGGTTACTGCTTCAACATGCGGGAGATATGCTTTAGCAAAAATATCTGGATTTATTACTGAGAAATTTGCTAGCAAGGAAAAGAAGAAGGAATTTGATGCAATAAAAGACAAGCTTCAAGGAAAACCAATGCAAAAATTTATTTTTACTCTTGTTTATGCTTTAAGCCCTTTGCCTTCGAATGCATTATTCATTGCTTTTGGTGCAACAAAAACAAAACTAGGAGCAGTACTCTCAGGATTTTTTGTTGGGAGAACAATAAGTTACTTGTTCCTTATTTTTACCACCCAAAAAGTTTTTTCATCCCTTGAATCAACAATGCAAGGAAATGCCTCTCTTTGGACGATAATGATTGAAATTATAGGGGTACTTGCAATAATACTTTTCTTTACAATTGACTGGAACAAATTAATTCTATTAGAAACCCCTAATAAGGAAAAGAAAAAAAAAGGAATATAATCATAAGAAACGCTAATTGGATTTATTTTCTAAAGCCCCAAAACAAAAGAATCCTAAAATTACCTATACTTTTTGTTACATCTAAATCAAAATCTCCTTTTTAAAGACAAAAACCTGTGTTATATTAATGCAATCTAACAAAAATGCAGTTGGTTCGTTCGAATCAAGTTTTATTGCAGCGTTAGCATTATTACTACTTTTGGCATAAAAAGAGAGCTTCGAGGCTTGCAACCGAGGGGTTTTCAGAAAAGGTTTTTTGAAAAGACCTTATTTGGCTAAAGAAGCCGGATAAGTAAGTGAGAAATTAATTATTCTTTTTCAAATAGCCTATGAATTTTTTATTTTTCCTTATGGGAGCAAGGTGGAGAAAAATTTTATTTTTTATTAGTGAAGTGTTGGAAAAAAAATTTGTTAAAAGGTGGTTGTTTTGAATTATGGAAATGGTAATAAGAAAATAAAAATCTTTGATACTACTCTTAGGGATGGGGAACAAAGCCCTGGTGCTACAATGAGTATTGAAGAAAAGGTTGTGATTGCCAAGCAATTGGAAAAAATGGGGGTGGATATAATTGAAGCAGGGTTTCCGGCCTCTAGCCAGAAGGATTTTGAGGGAGTGCAAAAAATAGCTAAAGAAATTAATGAATGTGAGGTTTGTGCTCTTTCTCGGTGTTCAAAAAGCGATATTGATTCTGCTTGGAATGCGATAAAGAAAGCAAAAAAACCAAGAATTCATGTGTTCCTTGCAACAAGCGATATTCACTTGAATCATAAACTAAATATAAGCAAAGAAGAAGCGATTAAGAGAATCCAGGAAAGTGTTTCTTATGCAAAATCGCTTTGCCCAAATATAGAATTTTCTGCAGAGGATGCTACTAGGACAGAAATTAGTTTTTTGAAAATGGCTCTTAACGAGGCGGTTAAGGCCGGAGCTAATACAATAAATATTCCTGATAGCGTTGGTTATGCCCAGCCAAAAGAATATGGGGAAATTATTCAGGCAATTTCATCAAATCCTGTGTTTGATGAAGTAACTATTAGTGTGCATTGCCATGATGATTTAGGTTTAGCCGTGGCTAATTCTCTTTCTGGAATCAAGAACGGTGCTGGACAGGTAGAATGCACTATCAATGGCATCGGGGAGAGAGCGGGAAATGCTGCACTTGAAGAAGTAGTAATGGCGATTAATACGCGCAAAGATTATTATCCATTTGAGATGAAGATTAATCCAAAAGAAATTATTTCTTCCAGCAAAATGGTTTGTGATGCAACAAAAATCTTTGTCCAAAAAAACAAAGCGGTTGTTGGGGCTAATGCTTTTGCGCATGAAGCAGGGATACATCAACATGGAATGATAGCTAATCCGTTGTGTTATGAAATAATTAATGCTGAATCAATGGGTACAGAGACAAAATTAGTTATTGGGAGGCACTCAGGGAAACATGCAATAATTAGTTTCATGGAAAAGAAATCAATTCCTGTTAATGACACCACAATAGCTAACGCAATTAATGCAGTAAAAAATTCTGAAAAAAATGAGGATATTGAACAAGCAATAATCAATGCTTGTTCAAACGAAAACTCTGTTGGGGTGAGTAATAATGCAAGAATCTGAGCATATTTGGTTTAATGGGAAAATAATTCCTTGGCAAGAGAGTAAATCACATTTTCTTTCACATGCACTTCATTATGGTAGTGGAGTGTTTGAAGGAATCCGATGTTATGATACCAAAAAGGGTCCTGCTGTATTTAGGTTGAATGATCATGTAAATAGATTGTTTAATTCAGCAAAAATATTTGGAATGACTATTCCTTTCTCAAAGAAAGAAATCAGTAATGCAATTATTGAAGTAATTTTCAATAATAAATTGGAGGAGTGTTATATTCGGCCGCTTGCATATTATGGATATGGTTCACTTGGGTTTGATATGTCAAACATGAAAGTGGATGTGGGTGTAGCTGCTTGGAGTTGGGGAGCATTGCTTGGAAAAGAAAGCATTACTAAGGGAATTAAAGTAAAAATTTCTCCTTACTTGCGTCCATCAAGTAAGTGCATGCCGGTAACCGCAAAAGTCAGTGGAAATTATGCTAATAGTATTATGGCTAAAATGGATGCCCTTAACACTGGTTTTGATGATGTAGTAATGCTTGATGACAAAGGATTTGTTGCAGAGTGTTCAGCTGAAAACTTTTTCATGGTAAAAAATAATACCCTAATTACACCTACAATAAATAATTGTCTTCAAGGAATTACTAGACATAGCGTAATGGAAATAACTAGTTCGCTTGGATATACTGTGGAAGAAAAACAAATTACCCCAAAAGAGGTTTTTGAGGCTGATGAATGTTTTGCTACAGGAACCGCAGCAGAAATAGTTCCAATTACAAGCATTGATAACAAACAAATCGGGAATGGAATAAGAGGAGAAATTACTGCAAAACTACAAGAAGAATATTCCAAAGCAATTCACGGATCGCATAAATTCTCTAAACAATGGCTTGCTTACATAAAATAAGTTATTTTTTGGTTGGCTAAGCAATTAATCAGCCAATTTATTACAAATATAAAACTAACTAATTCTAAATTACTTACCCGCAGGGGTACGGAAATGGAAAACCGGCCGGATTGAGGTTCCGGGCCTTAGTGGCTGTAAGAGTTCGATCCTCTTCCCCTGCATTAATCAAGTATATATTTTTTCAATCTTTCAACGTGAACCATTTCTTCTTCCATTAGAGTCACAAGTATCTGGTTTAATGCTCCTGTTGTTTTGCCTGCTGCTTGTTTAAAGTTTTTTACTGCCTCAACTTCAAAAGAAATATCATATTTCATTATTTCTTTTTGATTTGGACTAAACTTCAAAATATTTGTTTCTGGTTCTTTGACCAAAATATTTGCTTTGCTGAGGATTGTTTCAATTACTTGTATATGCCTTGCTTCCTGGTCGCAAAGCCATTTTATTGTTTCAAATGCTGCCCCTTCAAATCTTCTGAGTTCCTGAAAATAAGTGTCTCGGGCAGTTACTTCATTGTTGAATAAAAAAAGTAAATCACTCTTAATTAGAACAACTTCTTTAGAATCTATTTGACTAATCATTGAGAAAATATCTTGTGCCATAACTATGCAACTGAAAACTTATATAAAATACTTTCCAATTTTAGAAAAGCAATCTAAATAGGCTGGAAAATATTTTGCCAATCCAAAACCTTTTTATTCCTCCAATACCTAATACTCATGAAAAGAATAGGTGAAATAATGGCTGATTGTTTTTTTTGCGGAGCATTTGTGGGGGAAACGAACGGAGATGGGGGTTCGAAAGGAAGGACTGTTGGTAACAGGGATATTTGTGAACAATGCATGGGTGAGTTAAAACACTGGCTAAATGCTACTCTTCCAAGATCACCAAGCATGAGAGAAAAAAAACTTGAAGAAAATGAAGACACAATATCCGGGACAGATAATAATGAAACTAATGAAGAAGATTCCCAAAATGAAGAAATAAGAGAAGAAGACCCTTTTAGTTCGGGCGGAAAAATCTAAAAGTTTTCTAAAGATACTAAATTCGATGTCCTGCATTTCTCATTATAATGGCACAACAGGAAGTTATCATGCCATTATCACAAACATCTGAAGGGATACTCAAATTAAAATTCCAGTCTAATACTTTTTTTAGTCCTTCCTTTGTTTGATTACACACTACTCTTGCATTAAGCATTATCCCTTGAGATTGCCCAAGGTATTCCAAAGTTTTTCCATAATTTGTTACAACAAGATTACTGTCCTCTTCATAGCGCTTCATCACCAGAAAAAACATCGAGGTCGAATAGAGTCCGGTTTCACTATTAAATTGCCCCATATCCAAAATAGTACTTTTTGTCAAAATAAAAATTGAGGATGTTGCTTCCCCTGAAGGAACAGCCGCAGTGATTGCCTCTTGCAAAGCATCTTGCGGATCAGAGGCTAATATCAAAGGTGGTTGGATACCAATAGAATTTAAAATAAAAATACATACAACAAAAGTAACTATTAAAACAGCTATCACTTCAACGTTTCTTAATTTGTTTTTTTTAATTTTTTTTTCTTCTATAGAAACCACTACAAAAGATTATTTTTATAGTTTAAAATACTTAGCTTTTGCTTTGAACTTACTACCAAATAAAATATTATACGCGGAGGACGAGATTTGAACTCGCGCTCCAGTGAAGGAACACGCTAACGAGCCCATTTTAGAGCTTCCAGGCGTGCGCATTAGACCGCTCTGCCACCTCCGCATAAATTAAATGGTTTGTCTTTGACAGGCCATTAATAAATTTGAAATGCTAATGTTTTAATAAGAATCATTTTTCAAAAATAAGCAGGTATTTAAGTATCAAAAATTATTGTTTTTCTATGAAAACAAAGGAAAAAATTGAGATACATAGGATATCCAAAGTACCTGATAAGCTGTTTGGAGAGTATCAAAGAGATGTTTCTTACGCGAATGAGCAATATCTCAATGCAATAAAAATGGATCCTGTGAAAATTGGGGTTTTTGCTAATGGCAAGTTAATAGGTTTTGCCATTGGAGAAGAATTTGGGTTGAATGAGTTTCATGTGAACGCACTTTTTGTAAAAAAAGAGTTTAGAGGAAAAGGTATTGGTGCAAGAATGATGTTTAGGATGAAAGGGGAAGCTAAAAAGCAGGGGCTCTCAATAATGACGCTTTGTGATGTCAATGCAGCATCAGCAAGAGCAGCTAAAAGAGCTAAACAAATTTTGAAAGCAAAAAATATTCATTCAATAAGAGTCAGTACTTGGCTCCAGCATTTGCCCGAATCTGGTACTATCAATAATATTAGTTTCAAAACGCGCAAAATAAAGAAATAAGTCAAACAAGTTTTTTCTGTTTCAATGCTTCATAGGCAAATACCGGGGCTATTGCGCTTATTGTAAAGAATTTTGTGTTGTTTTGCATGGGAACACGAAGTATTTTGTCCATTAAATCCATTTTTTCTTTTGATAAACCGCTTGTTTCCGTGCCAAAAACAATTACATGTTTTCCTTTACTCAAATCTGCTTGGAACAAGTTGCTTCCTTTTTGAGAAGAAGTGCCCATTATTCCGTACCCTTGTTTTTTTAGTGCTTTTATTCTTTTCTCAAAATCCGAGTGAATAGAAACATGACTTAGTTCTTGATTGTCGCGAAAATTGTGAATCCAAGAGTCAATTATGTTAATTACTTTCTGGTGAGTTGGGGGTAAAGAGCTTCCTGTTAATTCAATTTCTATGCCCGCAGCCAAGCCTAAGTGAATCATTTGCGCTAAATCGCGCGGATCACGCAGGGAATCAAACAACAAAACCAATTTTTTCTGCATTTAATCACTATATTCAAAATATTTTTGGGCAGAAAAAGTTTTTAAGTACTTACAGTTTAACTTTGTAGCCTTTTTGCGTGATTAAATTGATTGCTCCTGAATTCTTTTTTAGTTTGGTTGAAATAATTGTTGCTGCAACCATAATGAGTGCGGTTTTACGAAAATTTAATCAGCCGAATCTTTTTGCGTATATTATTGCAGGAATGATTCTTGGCCCATTAGTACTTGGAAATATTGATTTATCTTTTCTCAATCTTCCTTTTCAATTAGGAATAAAAGCAATTACTCCCGAAATACGATTATTGTCTGATCTGGGGGCAGCTTTTCTTCTTTTTTCAATAGGGATAGAAACATCAGTGAAAAGGCTTTTACAAACAGGAAAACCCTTGCTTATAGGAACTTTTCTTCAAGTAATAGGAGTTATTGGAGTAACAGTTCTTTTGACTAGTTTTACGGGTTTATTATCTCTTGATGCAGCAATTTTTGTTGGAGCAATTCTTGCGTTCTCTTCAACAATGATTGTTATAAAACTTTTAGCTGATTCTAAAGAAACTAATACATTAACAGGAAGAATAATAATTTCTATTCTACTGATACAGGATTTTTTAATTATATTATTGGTTCCTTTGCTCCAAAATTTTTCTCAAATACTTGAACCAGCTTTTTTTGCTCCAATAATTTTTAAGATTGTTGCACTTGTTGCAATTGCTTTGCTTGCAAATAGGTTTTTGTTTCCAAAACTCTTTAATATTGCTTCAAAAGAAAATGAATTATTTTTCTTATCAAGCATTTCAACTGCACTAATATTTATTGGGCTAAGCTTTTTGCTTGATATACCAATAAGTATTGGAGCTTTTATTGGTGGATTGGCTTTAAGCAATCTTCCTTATAATACAGCAATTTTTTCGAGAATCAGGGCTCTTAGGGATTTTTTCTTAACAATTTTCTTTGTATCACTTGGAGCTGAATTGAGTTTTCAATTCGGCGGATTACCATTAATACTCATGGTGATACTGCTCATTATAATATTTGTTTTCAAGCCCCTTGTTTTCTTTGCTGTTGGATTGCTTTCAGGGTATGGGAGTAGGTTAAGCATGGAAATGGGTTTAACCTTAACACAAGCATCTGAATTTGGTTTCATAATAGCTTCAATGGGGTTATCATCAAAAATTATTTCCAATGAATTATTTTCTTTTATAATAACCCTTATTGCTTTTTCAATGATAATGACTCCGCACTTGATGAATTATTCCCCAAGGATTTCAAATAATATAACAATGAGGCTTAACAAATTATTTAATATTTCAAAAATTGTTTTGTTTAACAAAAAAATTGAGGAGCTTAGGAATATTCCTGATAAGAAAAAACTTGATAATCATATAATAGTTGCGGGAGCTGGGTTAATTGGCAGAAAGATTGCTAGAAAGCTAAGAATAAATCATAAAATTCTGTTAGTTGATTCTGATCCCGAGGTTGTAAGCCAGGGCCAAAAAGAAAATCTGCCTTTTGTTTATGGTACTTCAGAGGATGATGAATTGCTTCACCAACTTGACTTGAAGGATGCAAAACTCATGGTTATTACAATACCTAATCATAAAGAGGCAATTAATTTTGTTAAAGTAATTAAAAAGAATTGCCCTAAACTTACGATTTTTGCCACGGCCAGTCATTTTTATGATTCGCTGGATTTCTACCAGAACGGAGTTAATTATGTTTCAATGATTAATCTTGGAGGAATAGAACATTTTTATAAAAGAATTTGCGAATTCAAGAACAAAGAACACATTTTTGTTAATCAAAAAGCAAAGCAAGCGCACATAAAATACATAAAAGCTGAAGCAAAAGAAGAACTAAATTACAAGAAAAAACTTATGATGTAAATTTTAAGAAAAAATTATTTAGATTATTATTTGACCAGCACTTTTTTATTATAGTATTCCTTGAACATTTTTTGTATGAATTTTGTTTTTTCAAAACTTGATTCAAGTATAACCTCATTTATTTGATTTATTGGAAGAACATTAAATAGGGTGCTTGTAATGAATAGTTCATCATATTCCTTTATTTTTGATAAAGAAACATCTTCTTCTTTTATTTCAAATTTATTTTTGCATAATTCAAAAATAATTTTCTTTGTTATTCCTTCAAGGATTTTTTCTGAAGGGGAAGTAATAAGGGTGTTTCCTTTTATTGCAAAAAAATTGCTTCTTGTGCCTTCCCTTATATTTCCTTCTTCATCCACCAAAAGGGCTTCTATTGCGCTAGCTTTCTCAGCTTCTCTCATTGCCAGGAAACTCAAAAGCAAGTCCTTTGTTTTTGAAGTGGGAAACCTTCTTTCTCCACTATAAGTAATTACCTTAACCCCTTTTTTGTAAAATTTTTCAGGATAGTAATGTACCCCTGTTAATGGAAATATATAGAGATTAGCATTTTTGTTTTCCTTTGAATCTCCTATCAAAATCATTCTCAAAAAAGCATCTTTTAGTTGATTTGATTCAACTAATTTCTCCAACATTTCAAGAACGTTTTTTTTAGCAAAATTATGTCCTAAATCAATTATTTTTGCGGATTCAAACAAGCGTTCCACATGGTATTCTGGAAAAAATATTTTTCCCTGAATTACTTTAACGGATGAATAAACAGCAAAATCAAAAAAATAGGATTTATCGCTTACAGGGATAACTGCTTGTTTTTCATCAATTATTTGCCCATTAAGAATTGCATAAACCATTACTCAATTATAACAAAAAGGGCTTATAAGTTTTTGTAAAAGAATAAATCTCACACTATTGCATTATTTCTTTTTACTCATATTTTAAAGCATCCACTGGTTTCATTTTTGAAGCATTCATTGCAGGCATTAATCCGGAAATTATTCCAATTATTGTTGAAAGAATAATCGCCATTATTATTAATTCTGGAGTAATTATCATTCCTGCACTTCCCCCTCTTGAACCGGGGCCCATTCCAATTCCAATGTTTATTCCAAGCAGATTTAGTATGCTTGTTAGTACAAATGCTACTAACACCCCGAGTATTCCGCCGATTAATCCAAATAATCCTGATTCTATTACAAAAAGTATCAGCACTTCATTGTTTGTTGCTCCTAATGCTTTCATTATCCCTATGTCTCTTGTTTTTTCAAGTACTGAGGTAAACATACTGTTTGCTATTCCAATTGCTCCAACAAGAAGGGATACTGCCGCAATTGCTCCGAGGAATAAGGTAAGCGTTCCTGTAACTGAAGCAATTTGTTCTTTTATTGTTTGAGAGGAAGTGATTGAAAAGTTTTGTGTTTTTGAAGTAACTCTTCTTGATGCCATTAAGCTTTCTGTTAAAACATTAAGGTCTTCATCAACTTTGCTTACATCAGAAACCGCTACTTGAATTGAGGAGAACTGGTTTTTGTTTACATCAGTAACATCCCAAGCGGAAGTATAAGGCATGTAAATTGTGGAATCTGCTCCTCCTCCGAAACTTGAGCCGCTTGAAGCAAGTATTCCGACAACATTAAATGAAATTCCATTAATATCAATCTGTCTTCCAAGAGTAATTGGTTTTGAAAAAGTTGTTGTTGCAAGATTGTACCCAATAACAACATTTCTTGTGTCTGAGGTTCCAAGCATTCTTCCTGAAGAAAGAGTAACGTTTGTCGTTGAAAGCCAAGTAAGAGGATTAATTCCCTCAATAGTTGTATTTGTTTTTTTATCCCCAAATGTAACTGAATTTCTTCCTGAGACTATTTCATTGACAGCTATAACATCAGGGTTATTCTTTATTACCAATACATCTGCATTTGTGAGTGTGGGAGTTGCTGTAGTAGTGGTAGTTCTTGGATTAGTTTGTCCACTGCCCCCACCACCTGCTCCTGGAAAATTAAATTCTCTTCCTCCAAATCCTCCAGCTCTACTAAAACCAGGGGAAATGGTAAGTACATTTGCCCCAAAACCTGAAAGGCTTGCATTAACACTTTCTTGTGCCCCATTTCCAATTGAGATTATGGAAACAACCGCCGCCACCCCAATGATTATTCCTAATAGAGTTAACCATGCCCTTAGTTTTCTATGGGTAATGCTGTTAAGGGACAGCTTGAAGGAATCTTTTATCTTCACTCTTTACCCCTTTTCCAAATCTTAAAAAATACTGCAAGTATTCCAATGAAGAATACTGTAGCAAAAATTACTGAAGAAAGCGAACTTGGTGCAAAGAAAATAATAATTGCAGGAATAATTATTCCAATTAATGCAACTATTCCAAATTTTTTCCAATCCTTTTTTGCAACAAACTTATTGAAAATTGCTCCACCAACGAGGATTACTGCAAACACTCCTATTAGCAATAAATTATCAGTTCCTTGTTGTCGTCCTAAAGAAAATCCATTTCCACTTACCATGCCAGTCGCGATTGTTTTTGCAGTTCCTAATTGGAAGGGGTAATGAATTGTTTGTCTTTCACCAGTTGTATCAGTATAATAGATATCAACCATGAACGTGCCTTGGTTTGGTTTTTGAGTGAAAGCAGGATTTGAATTCATATCAAGAGCATTAAAATCTTTTGAAATTCCAAGTGTTTGTTGACCTGAAGGATTTATAGGAATTTGATTTCCTGTTCTTGTAACGTTTTTCTGTGAATTAGTATTTTGGTCAGTTGCTTGTACAGTGAAATTTGCTACGGAGTAATCTCCCTTGTTGATTGTCCCAATAATTACTGTATCACTGCCAGTAATTGTTAATCCTGTTTGTGCAGGCATTTTTACCACCACCGCACTTGCATTGTTTGAACCAATATTTGCAATACTAAAAGAAACTTGTCCGGAAGAAAGAGTATCTGAACTTATTTGAAAATCCGTTTTTCCTCCAACAACAATTCCTACTTGAGAGGTTTGTGTTTTTTGCCCATTAGAATCATTATAACTCAATGAAACTGAAATGGGATAAATTCCTGTTACTATGCTTGGATCAGCAACCACTAAATAGTTGAAATCAAATTTTTCTCTAGCCCCAATATATGAAGCGAAACGCTTGTTATCTGAACCAAGAGGGAGTATTGCTCCTGTTGATTCTGTCCAAGAGAAAGAAACATTTGAAAGAGGAGTTGAAGAATTATTTAGTATTGTTACTGTCAAAGGGGTTTGATTTCCTGGACTAATTACTGAAGGATTAACCTGTATTTCAATATTTTTTTGAGATGTAGAAATTGGGACGGTTAATACTTTTGTTTGATTGACATCAATACTATTCCCCATGTAATCTACTCTTTTAAAAAATAAATTTAGGAATATTTGGTAGTACCCTGATGGAGTAGAGTCTTTTACTTTAAACTTGAGAACAGTTGTTTTAGTTGAATCTGCCGCTATTGAAGTAATAGTATTTGATATTTCAACTGGCTCAAAATAGTCCCCAATATCAAGTAAAGCATTAACATCATTCATGGAAACTAATGTTCCTTTATTCTGAACATCAATGGCAATGCTGACTATATCCCCAGCTGTTATTGTTTCAGGCAAAAATCTGTAATCAGTTATTTCCGCGGGATAAAGATAATCAGCCTGCTGGGCAGTTGAAGCCATTACTTGGGGGATTAACAATAACAAAAGTAATCCTAAAAAAATTGCATTTAGATTAAACCAATTTTTACTCAATTTAACACCCTCTGTTTTTTATCTAAAATTACTTTTCCATCCTTCAAAGTGATCACCCTTTCAGCAAAAGCAGCTATATCGTGCTCGTGCGTAACTATAACAACGGTTTTTCCTTCATCATGCAATTCCCTTAACATACCCATTATTTCAAAACTAGTTTTTGTATCAAGGTTTCCTGTTGGCTCATCAGCCAGAATCATTGAAGGCTTTGTAGAAAGGGCTCTTGCAATCGCAACCCTTTGTCTTTCTCCTCCTGAAAGCTGAGAAGGCAAATGATGTTCTCTATGGTTTAATCCTACTTTCTCAATTAACATTGGCACAGTTTCTTGAATCTCTTTTTCTGAAAATTCATGTATTCGCATTGGGAGGGCAATATTTTCAAAAACATTAAGTGATGGATACAAATTAAAGGCCTGGAAAACAAAGCCTATTTTCTCGCCTCTTATTCTTGCAAGTGCTGATTCATCAAGTTTTGTAATATCCATTCCATCAAGCAACACCTCTCCCTTTGTTGGAATATCAAGCGCACCCATAATGTTTAAGGTGGTTGATTTGCCTGAGCCGGAGGCTCCTATTACTGCAACAAATTCTCCTTCGTTTATTCGCATATCAATCCCTTTTACTGCGGCAACCTCTACCTCACCCATCTTGTACATCTTCCAAGCGTTCTTCACTTCAAGAACGCTTTTTTGCGTCTTTCGTTTTGTTTGCATAATGTTTATAATTGTATTGCAACCGTTAATAAGTATTCTTGTAACAGGATGAAACATATATTAACCCTTAATGAAACGTGATGAAACATGAAACCAATTGAAACCATTTTGGATTCAAAGAAAAAGCATAAACTAGTAATGTGGCTTTGTATTCTTTACGGAGGGTTTGCTATTTTTTTATTTGCTTTGGATGCTTATTCTTTGGTTTGGTCTGGCTCAACTTTTTTTTCAACAAATCCACAACAAAGAGAATTTGATCAAAACAGATTTACTTCAATTGACGCTAACTTTGGCAGTGATTTTAACCGAGAGCGTTCTGGCCCTCCAATGTTTAATCCTTTGAGAATAATTACTTCCCCTTCTTCAATTCTAATTCTTATCAGCGGTTTAATCTCGCTTTCAGCTGGATTCACTATTTGGAATATTACGCGTGAAAAAGAAATTAAAAAAATCAAACAAGAAACAGCAGAGTATTTGCTTTTACCTGATGAAAAAAAAGTGATTGAGGTATTAAAATACAATGATTATTCTTTGCCACAAAACAAAATAACAAAGGAATCAGGTTTAACTAAGGTTCAGGTGCATAGGGTACTCAAGAGACTTGAAACTAAAGGATTAATAGAAAAACATGAATATGGATTGACAAACAAAATAGTGTTGAAAAAAGAGTTAATTGAGTAATACTCTATATATAATGTTACAGCATTTTATTTCTTTTAATTACAATTATATCATTAATATAATAAGAATTCCAAGTGTATTGCATATATAACTAATTATTGCGAGTTTTTTTTCATTTATTTCCGATAAACTTGCCAAAATGAGTATTGCCGCTTCATCAGGAAGGGGGGAAGCAAATAATATTCCTGCAAAAGCTAGTAACAGATAATGTGTTAATTTAGGGGGAAAAACTTTTTGTACCCCATTTTTTAAAAACAAAAAAGGTCTTTCACCCTTTATTTTTCTAAATTCATCTTCAAAAGAAAATTTTACAAACCTAAATATGATTAAATCAGAAATAAGTGCACCTAATCCACCTATTATTGCGGCTAAAAAAATGTTTTCAAAATTAAGTTTAAGCAATATTGCTATGGCAAAAGGGGTTGTGAATCCAAATGAAAAAAGGAGACCGCAAATAAAAACACCTGCGTAACTCATTACACCTAAATGAGAAATAATCCATGACAAGTAATCATTGCTAAAAAAGTAATAAGCAGCAATAATGCATAGCACAAACAAAAGCACTTTTGGGTACTTGAATTTTAAAAAATTTAGCCTTTCAAACACCAAAAAAACTTGTTTTTTATACCTTTTTTCAGCATCAAAAGCAAGCCCAATAAAGCCCCTTTCTTTTCTCGGAATAATTTTTTGCATTCAAAAATTAGGTAAAAGAGGTATTTATTCTTTTAGCATTCGTTTCCAAAGGGTATTAAATTAAATAAAAAAGGAAGAAAATTAGTTTAACAAAAAATATTTTTTCAATAATCCTCGTTAATTGGCTAATATCCTGAGCAGCAATTCCTCTTTCTTGCGATAAGCTTTTACGAAGATTGTGTTACAATACTAAGGCATGGCGCATATTAGCATTAGGCTTGGGAAAGAACTTGAAAAACAAGTTGGCGGGGCTATTAATGAGTTCCACTATCATACAAAAGCTGATTTCGTTAGGGATGCAATTAGGCTCAAAATCAAGGAGCTTAGTGTGGAAAGAAAAAAGGAGAACGCGTGGCACAAACTCCTCTCTACACACAAGAAACTTAACGAAGTAAAAAAAACCTGGATATATTGGGGAACAACAAACAGGAAAGTTCAAAGGAGACACCTAACATTGAAGGATCTCCTAAAGCACCAATACCAGCCAGGGCAAACAAAAATCACTATGATATAAAACAAGGATTCTTCAAGCGAAAAGTAAGTTACTTAAGTGTGATTTAATTGGCCGTCAGTGTAGGCAAATTGTTTTTATCGTTTAGTTTCATTCTGTGGAATACCTTTATTGCTTCAAAAAAAATTACGCTTAACAATCCACCTGTAACGCATAACCCTAAATCAATAATATGTAGGGGAGTAAATTTGAAGATTGAATTAACTAATGGATTGTATATTGCTAATGCAAGTAATACCATTGCAATAGATAAAACAACCCACATCGAGCGGTTTTTTTGTGTTAATGTTTCAAATATCGTTTTTGTTGGTGACCTTAAAGAGAGAATAAGGAAAGCATTGCATATTACTAAGGTTGTGAAAGCAAGGGTTCTTGCCCCTTCTACTGAAAGGGGTTCGGAGGAATGAATCCCATTGTTTAGCGCATAAAAGTAAATACTAATTGTTATTACCAAAACAACTATTCCTTGTAATATACTTCTTATCAGTGTCTTTGAATCAAACAATGGCTCATTTTTTTTGCGTGGCTTTCTCTTCATAATATCTTTTTCTTCTGCCTCTGCTTCAAAAGCAATTGAACATATAGGGTCAATTATTAGTTCCAAAAAAGCTATATGAACAGGAAAAAATATTAGGGGCCAGTTAAGTAGTACTGGGATTAAGGCTAATCCTGCTATTGGAATATGAATGGATATTATGTAAGACATTGCTTTTTTTATGTTATCATAAATTCTTCGCCCTAACCTGATTGCTTGTTCTATTGAAGAAAAATTGTCATCAAGCAGAACAAGGGCTGAAGATTCTCTTGCAACCTCAGTGCCTCTTGAACCCATTGCTATCCCTATATCAGCTGCTTTTAGTGAAGGAGCATCATTTACTCCATCTCCTGTCATCATGACTATTTCGCCATTAGCTTTTAGTGCTTTTATTATTCTTAGTTTTTGTTCGGGTACTACTCGCGCAAATATATTTACTAATTTTATTCTTTCTTTTAGTTCATTATCATTCATTTTATCTAATTCGTGGCCCGTAATTACTTCCTCATAATTTTTTAACCCTGATTCTTTAGCTATGTGCTGAGCCGTGCCTGCATAATCCCCTGTTACCATTATTACTCTTAGCCCCGCACTATAGCATTCCTGGAGTGACTTTGGAACACTTTTTCTTACAGGATCCTCAAAACCTATTAAACCCATAAAAGAAAACTTGTAATCACGCTGATTTTGTTTAAGCAAATTTTTTTCCATTGACTGTTTAATTAACAGTTCTGCTTTTGCTACCCCTAGTATTCTAAGCCCTTTTGAGGAAAGCTTTTTTACGTGCTCAAGTATTTTCTCTTTCTCTTTTTTATCCAAATTACATAATTCAATTATTGCTTCAGGCGCTCCTTTTGATGCAATTATTATTTTATTAGTATCTGATGTTTTCCAGACATTTGAAACTGCAAGTAATTCCTTGGATAAAGGATATTCTTTCATTAATTCCCAGTTATGCAAGTGTTCAGTGTTTTGTAAATGCATGTTTCCTAGTTGGATAATTGCTTTTTCCATGGGATCAAATGGATTTTTTTGGCTGGCAAGAATACTATACTCAATTACTTTGTGGAACTCACCCCCAATATCCATGTGCTCTTGTATTTCTGTTTCTTTTCCATTTTGAAGAATAAGTTTTCTCACAGTCATTTTGTTTATTGTTAATGTCCCTGTTTTGTCAGTGCATAGCACTGTCGCCGCCCCCATGTTTTGTATTGCATTTAGTTGTCTTGTAAGGACATGGTTTTTTGACATTCTCCATGCTCCAAGAGCAAGGAATACTGTTAATACTACTGCAAATTCTTCAGGGAGCATTGACATTGCTACTGATAACCCTACCAAGAATCCATTGATAAAATCCCCTTTAACTATTATGTAAAATGCAATTATGGTTAAGCAAACTAGTATTCCTGCTATTGAAAAAATTTTTATTAATTTCGAGGTTTCTTTTTGCAAAACCGTTTCTTCAGGAACAATTTTTTCAATTTCTTTCCCTATTTTTCCCACTTCAGTAAATGCTCCTATTGAAGTGACTTTTGCAATAGCATGCCCCTGGACAATTAATGTGCTTGAATAAATGAAAGGGGTGTCTTCTCCACCAACGTGAGTTATTTGTCTTTTTCCATCCCACTCTGTTTTTCTCACTGCCAAACTTTCTCCAGTAAGCAGTGATTCATCAACAAGTAGATTTGAGCAGGAAAGAATTACTGCATCAGCAGGCACTCTATCTCCTTCGGCGAGAATCATTATATCCTCAACAACAACTTCCCGCCCGGGAATCATTTTTTGTTCCCCATTCCTTACAACTAGTGCTCTAGGTGAGGAAAGATCCTTTAACGCTTCAATAGCCCTTTCTACTTTTCTTTCTTGGTAAACAGTTATTCCTATTACAAGGAGCGCGGAAAAGGAAAGCATTAATGAATCAGATATTTCTCCAAAAAACAAGTAAATTACTGCACACGCAATTAACATCAAAAACATAGGTTCTTTGAGAACATCCTTAACTATTGCAAAGATATTTCTCTTTTTTTCCCTAGAAATTTCATTATAACCATATAATTTTATCTTTTCAACTGCTTTCTCGTCAGTCAACCCGCTGGAAAAAAGGTTATCGCTTTGCCCAAAAAACTCTTTCATTAAAAAAACAGGTAATATAACCTTAAAAAAAGCTTCTTTACTTAAAAAAATGAGCAGGCTGATGAATGTAAAAATAGAAATACTTGGAACAGGGTGCCCAAAATGCAAGGCTCTTGAAGAAAATGCAATGCAAGCAGTTGCAGAATCCGGAAAAATTTTTATAAAAGAATCAAATCCATTTCAGCACACTTACTCAAAAACTATCAAAAATTATTTTTCAAAAAATACATAGATTTTTTAATAGAAATAAACAAATTTATTATATGCCTTATAAACCAAAAGGACGAGTTGAAATACAAACTAGGCTTAATGCTAAGAGAAAGAAGGTTCGAAAATCGGGTTTTGATGGTCCGGTAATACTCCTTGGTGCAAAGGGAGGAATGACAAGGAAAAAAATTCTTCAGGTTCTTAATAGGTTAAAGGAAAAAAAAGAAACCCGCCTTAGAGAAAAAATTCCTTATATTAGTTCATCGGATAACATAATGATGCGAAAAGGAATAAGAGTTAGTGCGACTGATATGACAATGAGGTTATCTCAAAGTTATTTAATGAAAGGATTAGAATACAAAAAACTGAATCAAACTCAAAAAAGAATTGTGGAAGAAATTATTTCCCACAGGACACAAACAATTCCAGGAACAAATATTCAACTAAGACCCCCAACCGAATTTATGTTTTTGAGGTTAGCAAACAGTTTTGGAAAAAATGGATCCTCTAAAGCTAAAGAGGTGCTAAAACACATTTCAGAAAGAGCAAGAAATATTTCAAAAATGTCACAAAAAATTCAAAAAGAAAGTGATGCATTCCTAAATATTTACCCAAAAATAGATTCTCTTCACGGCGTATTTTCACTATGGTTTCCAAAAGGTATTACTGAAAAAATTCCTTCGGTACTAAAAGAGAGAGTGGAAGAATTAGATACTTTACGCACATTAAATATTCCAAATAAAGAAGTATTTGTAAAAAAGATTGAAAAAGAAATTCAAAACACTAAAGAAGAATATATACAATATCTGATAAATAATTCAGCTTACTGAATTAATACTAATTTATTTCCCAAAACAAGGAAGCTTTAAAAATTTTCTTCAATCAACGCGGAGAGCCGGATTTGAACCGACGAGCCCTTTCAGGCATAGTTTTCGAGACTATTGTGTTGGACCACTCCACCATCTCCGCTTTATCAAAAATACTTTTTACTAGAATCATTTAAAATTTGTTTGGAAAAGATTTTTCTTAATAGAAGGACAAGAAAAAGAGATTGGGTGGTTTTGTTGGCTGAGGAAAAGAAGCGTGTAGGCACTGGTTTTGGAGTAATGGTTTTGAAAAACAATAAGGTTTTGCTGGGCAAGAGGCATGAGGATGCGGATAAAGCTGATTCTGAGTTGCATGGAGAGGGAACTTGGACTATGCCTGGAGGAAAATTTGAGTGGGGAGAAAGTTTTGAAGAGGGTGCTTCAAGAGAATTGAAAGAAGAAACTGGAATGATTTTGAAGAAAGCAAAAGTTATTTGTGTTAATAATGATAAGAATGAGTATGCTCATTTTGTTACGGTTGGTTTTTTTGCCGAAGATTATTCAGGCGAACCAATAGTTATGGAACCTGATGAGATTACGGAGTGGAAATGGTTTGAGTTGGATAAATTGCCTGCGAAGGTTTTTCCACCAAGTATTAAAGTACTTGAGTGTTATTTAAAGAAAAAATTTACTTTAAATGAATAGAAAAAGTTTTCAAAAAAAAGTATTATTTAAGATTGGTTGAAACTTTTCTTAATGTACCATCCTGGTGTTTCATTTCTATTATTCTTTGTTGTACTTGTTTGTCTCGTGAAGCACTTTCAAGTATGCTCTTGATTTTCAAAAGTCTTTGCCTTTCAACAGGATTTTTCTGTGTTCTGAGTCGAATATCAAGTGCTTTTAATTGGCGGTCATCAAGATAATTTTTTTCTAATGTTTCTAATAATCTTCTTCTTGAAATGCCTTCTCTTTTTGCAGTATTATCAATAAAATCAAGAACTTTTTTATCAACAGCTTTTTGTTCATTTAAACCATAAATTCTGGCTATAGCAGGCCTTTCCCTTTCAATAGCAACTTTTTTCTGGGAAAGCGCTTTGAATGCTCCTACTGAAAGAGCTGTGCCAAGCATCAAAGCTGCAGCGCCTGTGCCTATTCGCCTAATCCATGTTCTTCCTTTAGAGGGAATAACCGGTTTTTTTAAAGCATTTCTTGGTTGAACCATAAGTAATAATTAGTTCTGGACGTTTATTAAGCTATCTCTTATGCAAAAAAATGAAGAGGAATACCCAAAGAACTATGCTCAAAATACTTAGTTTTTGCATTAAAGGAGTAAAAGAAATGAACAAAAATATGAAGGTAATTAGGATTGTAAAAGTGCTTAATAAAAGAAAAATGGATTCAACGAGAATTGGTTTGGGTTCAATTTTGAGCCAATTTTTTAATCGAAGCAAAAGGGCAAACAAAATAAAAAAACTCATTGAAAAGAAAAATAATCCTGCAATAAATGAGTGAATTGATTGGAAAGTCAAGGGAAAAACAGCTATTCCTGCAAAGAAAATCACTGAGGCAAAACCGAGAAAATAAGTTGTTTGGCTTAGAAAAGAATAGGATTTGTAAAGTGAAAAAATAAAGGGAAGCAGTAAAATTGAAGCAATTATTATTCCTGAATTAAAGAGCAAAGAGGTACTCCCTACCCCTAAGTCACTTAAGTACTGGTTAGAGAAATCATACTTTGGATAAAAATAAATAGAGGAAATGGATAATAGAAGAAAAATAATTAATCCAATAAGTGCAAAGGATTTGCTGTACACAATAATTACTTGAAGTAATGGGTTAGAGTTTGATTTTGAATTGCGATTTTGTTTTGTTTTCATAAGAAAATAACACCTTTTAACCATAAAAACAATAATGCTATACTTTTTGTTACATCTAAAGGCGTGGAGGCTTTATAATAAACAAGTGAAGCAATTACTTTGGTGTTATGATGGAACAGGAAATTGAAGAGTTGGATGATATAATACTATCTTTTTCTTCGGGCTCCGCTATGACCCCTTTACAAATGGCGGCATAAAATAATCAATCATAAAATTAATTCATCAAACTTATTCTTTAATAAAAAATAACCCTATTTTTGGACATTAGGTAAATAAAATTTCAAAAACAAAAAAAGTTCCTTTTTAATTTTTTCTTTTCCAATAAATAACGGTGGTTGTGGTGGCGTTTGAGCAAAAAAAATTTAACACTTTTATTGAAGAAAACAATGTTTATGGTTTTTTTAAAGAAGCAATAACTTTGAAGTCAGGAAGAAAATCCCATTTCTATGCCAACTGGAGAAATGTAGTAGAAGATACTTACCTCACCGATATTTTATCTGATTTTTTAATTGAATTTGTTAAAAACAAAAATATTGAGGTAGAAACTTTTTATGGGGTTCCGGAAGGGGCAACAAAATTAGGGGTTATCACCCAGTATAAGTTTGCTAAAAGTTCACCAAATTTTTCAAAAGGAAGTCATGTGCTTGCAATGGGCAGAGCACAACCAAAAGATCACGGAGCAGCGAAAGACAAATTTTTTGTAGGAATGCCAAAAGGAAAAACTGTTGTAATAGAAGATGTTACCACAACAGGAGGCTCATTGATAACTACACTTGATGGATTAAAGGAAGCAGGAATAAATGTGGTAGGGGTAGTAAGTTTGACCAATAGAATGGAAAAAAGAGATGACGGATTGAGTGTTAAGGAAGCAATTGAAAAAAAAGGGGCAAAATTTTACAGTATGAGCTCAGCAATTGAAATGCTCCCAATAATGTACAAAAAACTTTCTCCCGGAAAAGAAATAGGCACAGCAATTGAAGAAGAATTCAAACAATACGGCACACAAGAAATAAAACTTGAATAGTAAAATAAAAAGGAATTAAAGTAAAAAAAATTGAAAAAAACAAGATCAAGCAAAAAATAGTTTAGTCCAAAAAGGATATGAAAAAATGGATTATACATTTCTGGGAAAAAAAGTTTCAGGAAAATTTACAATTCCTTCAGGAATAGTAACAACAAATCAAAAAATAATTCTAAAAATCGCTAATGAGATTCCCCAAATAGGGGTTATTACCACAAAAAGCATTGGGTTGCAAGAAAAAAAAGGAAATAGAGAACCAATAATAACTCAATACGCCCCGGGGTGCTTTGTAAACGCCGTAGGATTAACTAATCCGGGTGCAAAAGAATTTGCCAAGCAATTAAGCGAAATAAAATCAAAAATTCCTAAAGAAAGATTCCTGTTAATCTCTATTTTTGGGGCAAATACAAAAGAATTTGTTGAAGTTGCAAAAATTCTTGAACCCTATGCAGATGGTTTTGAATTAAATCTTTCCTGCCCTCACGCAAAAGGATATGGTATGGCAATAGGACAGGACCCAGAAATGGTTAAAGAAATTGTCGGAGCAGTTAAATCCGCTGTAAAAGTACCAGTGATTCCAAAACTTACTCCAAATACTGACAAAATTGGGGAAATAGCAAAAAAAGCTGTTGAAGCCGGAGCTGATGCGATAAGTGCAATCAATACAGTAGGCCCTGGTTATTTTACTTTTGATGGAATACCAATCCTCACAAATAAAAAAGGAGGAATGTCAGGAAAAGGGGTTCTTCCAATAGGATTGAAATGCATAAAAGAAATTTCTGAGGCAGTAAAAGTGCCAATAATTGCATGCGGGGGAATAAATTCCGCGCAGGATGCAAAGGAATACGAAAAAGCAGGAGCAAGTATTTTCGGAGTTGGTTCCGCTTTAGCAGGGATGAATTCTGAAGAAATTAAAAAATATTTCAAACAATTGGAAAAGGATATGGAAAAAAATACTTATTCTACAGAAAAAATGCAGAAAAAAATTAATATGGGATTTAGAAAGTTTGAGCTTGTTGAAAACCAAACACTCGCTGATGACTTGGCGGTTCTCACTCTTGATAAGCCAATTGAAATAAAATCAGGTCAATTTATTTTTGCCTGGGTCCCAGAGCTTGGAGAAAAACCTTTTTCTGCTCTTGATAACAACCCGCTTAAGTTATTAATACAAAAGAAAGGATGTTTGACAGAAAAATTATTGAATATGAAAAAAGGAGAAGAAGTTTTTATTAGAGGCCCATATGGAAATGGGATTCAAACTAAAAAAGATGAAAAAGTAATTATTGTTGGAGGAGGCTGTGGAATTGCAGCATTATACCAATTGGCAAAAGAAATTAATTCCAAAGAAACAGAGGTATTTTTTGGGGCAAGGGACAAAAATCATTTATTTTACATTGAGGAATTAAAAAAATGTTCAAAAGTTTGGATTTCAACTAATGATGGGAGTGCAGGAGAAAAAGGATTTGTTTCGCAAATACTTCAAAAAAGGCTTAATGAAATTGAAAAAGAAAACAAGATTAGCAAAGAAAAGATTGTTTTCTTTAATTGCGGACCTGAACCAATGATTGATGCAATTTTGCCAATTGAGGAAAAATTTGTAAAAAAAGAAAACATTTATTGTGCAATTGATTATGTGACCAAATGCGGGGTAGGCATTTGCGGTTCATGCGCATCCAAATCAGGGAAAAGAATTTGTGTTGATGGCCCTTTTCTAAATAGGACTGAGGTTGAGTAAAATGAGAATTGATCCACACGTACATTTCAGAGATGAAGAACAATCATACAAGGAAACTATTGCACACGGATTAAAGGTGGCGAGGGAACAGGGCGTGGATATTGTTTTTGACATGCCTAATACTGCAAGACCAGTGATTTTGGAAGCTGATGTTAAGAGAAGGCTTGCGCTTGTTCCAAAATGGGAAGAGCACAGATATTATACTTATATTGGGGCAACAAAAGATTCTGAGCAATTAAAAAAAGCTGTTGAACTCGTGCAAAGCAATGAAAAGGTTTGCGGGATAAAAATGTTTGCTGGAAAATCAGTAGGAAATCTGGAAATACTTTTAGAGGAAGATCAAAGAAAAGTTTATGCAGCTCTCTCAAAAGCAAATTTTAAAGGAGTACTTCCGGTTCATTGTGAAAAAGAAAAATTTATGGCAAATAACTTTGACCCAAAAAATCCAATCAGCCACGCAATTGCAAGACCAAAGGAAGCGGAAATTGAATCAGTAAAAGACCAAATCAAGTTTGCAACTGAAGCAGGGTTTAAAGGGAATTTGCATATTTGCCATGCTTCATGTAAAGAAACTGTAGATCTTGTTTTGGAAGCAAAGAAAAAAATAAAAATTACTTGTGGAGTTACCCCTCACCACTTAATGTGGAGCAATGAAAAAATGAACGGAGAACATGGGTTGCTTTACAAAATGAATCCTCCGCTTAGGAATACAGAAGACGTTAAAGCACTGCAGGAATGCCTAAAAGAAGGAAAAATTGATTGGATTGAAACTGATCATGCTCCTCACGCAATAGGAGAAAAATTATTTTCTGGCTATCCTTCAGGGTACCCATCGCTTTACTTGTATAAAAATTTTATTGAACAATTCCTGCCGAAACTTGGAATTAGCGAAAAGGAAATTGAAAAAATCACTTTCAGCAATATTGTCAAAACTTTTAATTTGAACTTGTGAGGGGAGTTTATGGAATTTGAATTGAGTGAAAAAGAAAGAATTGCACGAAGCAAGGTTTGCTTGCCTTTAGATGGATTAAATACTTTAAAAGAATTAAAAGAAAGAGTTGAAGAATTGAGTCCTGTTGTTGGTTTATTTAAAATTGGAAAAGAATCTTTTACCAGATTCGGGCCTGAATCAATTAGGGCTGTGAAAGAAGCGGGTGGAGAAGTTTTTTTGGATTTAAAGTACCACGATATTCCTAACACGGTTAAAGGTGCTGCAGGTGCTGCGACTGAAAGGGGAGTTTTCATGTTTAATGTTCACGCTTCTGGCGGAAAAGAAATGATGAAAGCTGCTTTACAAGGCGCAAATGAAATGGCTGAAAAACTTGGAATACAAAGGCCAAGAGTAATTGCAGTAACAATATTAACAAGTATTGATCAAAAAATAATGAATGAAGAATTGAAAGTAAGTGGAAAAGTTGAGGAACAAGTATTGAATTTAGCATTACTGACAAAAGAATCAGGACTCGACGGAATTGTTTGCTCTGCTGCGGATTTGTATGCAATAAGAGACAAGCTCCCAAAAGAATTCATGTTTGTTACTCCGGGAATTAAGGGAGTAAACACTCCTGCGGGCGCTGACCAAAAAAGAGTTTTTACTCCAAGAAATGCAATTGAGGATGGATCAACAATTCTTGTTGTGGGGAGAGCAATTACTGAACCAAAAACAAAAGAAGAAAGACTCAAAGCAGGGTATGATATACTAAAAGATATGGCTAAGCATTTGTAGAAAAAAGTACAAAAGAAACAAGGAAAACCATTTCACTAAACGTTTTACCTCGTAAATTTGACCCAAAACACCATTATGGCACTTGTTTTAGCGTATTCATTTAAATACTTGAATTCTTTACTTTTTATTACAATCACAACGCATTAATTCAGTGCGATGATGAAATCTATAAACAATTGGAGGGATTTTGATGGGATTGTTAGATTCAATTAAAGGAAAGCCAAAGAAAAAAGCATTTGGGGGATATTGTATTTCATTTAAAGGATGCGATGACTCTTTAGAAAGTGTTTTCGGTTCAGGAGATATAGCTCCAAGCGAAATGACAAAAAAGCTTTGGGCATACGTAAAGAAAAACAAGTTATCAGGAAAGAAATAATTTCCAAGAAATTAATTTTAGAAAAAGTTCTTGGAGGAAGCCCTCCAAGAATCAATTCTAATTCTTTTTATTTTATAATTTTATTCAACTACTGGTATCCCTATTGTCCCTAATGGAATACCTTCTGTTTGCCCTGGAAAAATAACTTCGCTTACATTAGCAAGAGTATCCAGGTTATTTGCTTTCAGCATTTTGCTTGAAAATGTATACAAGTAATTGCCTATGTATAGTGATCTGCGTACAGCATAATCATAGCCATAGTAATAACCGCGTTTCATTTCTTCTTCTGCAGAAACATGGGTTATTCTGCCTTTTTCAACAAAACCATTTTCAAGGGAAACATTGTAAACAAATGCTCCTTGGAAGGATTGTTCCTGACCATAATAATCTGTATTGGCTGTTTTGTTCTCTACCAAAGTTATTGGCAGAACCAGCAATTGTTTTTCTTTGTCAAACAAAAATGCTTTGTGGTCTGTCAGTGCTTCTGAATCAGTGCCTCTGTCCCCTATAATTACTTTATACATTTCTTTAGGATTTGAAACATCTGATACATCAAATATAGCCATTTTTATTCCCTTTACAGCAGTGTAATACACAGCCCCTTGGGAATGAACTTTTTCAGCATCTTCTAACTCATTCACATCTTTTCCGATTCCAATTAAATGCGTTTCATCAAGTGGGTGCAAGTAATCCGAGTAACCAGGAATTTTTAATTTTCCAATTACTTTCGGGTTTGTTGCATCAGAAAGATCAAGCACAAATAAGGGGTCTATATGCTTGAAAGTAACAACGTAACCTTTGTTACCCATGAATCTTACTGAATAAATTGATTCATCAGGAGCAATTCCCTCAATTGAACCAACTAGGTTCATGTCTTTGTTTAAAACATAAATATTATTTGTGGACCTGGTTGTTTCTGTATTACTCACAATTCCAGAATTATAATTCTCTACAGTGGTTGCTATCCTGAAATTATCATTGAATTCATCCATACTGAATTGATTTAATATATTCCCTGGAACAATTCCTTGTCCTGCAAAAATTGCTTTTCCTTCATTTAAATTGAATTTGTTTATAATAGTTTTTCCTGTTGATGCCCAACTTGGGAAATAAATACTTTTCACAAGCATCCCTATTTCAAGTGGGATTGATTCAGCATAACCAGAGTAGTCCCAATAATTTTCTATAAAATAAAGATTATTTTGTGAGGCATAAACATTTTGTGCTGTTGCCGCAACAGTTTCTTTATTCAATTCTTTTGTTTCTAAATTAATTGAAGCAATTGTTACAAAGCTTTGAGGCCTTACTCTTGGCATTATTGCTATATCTCTTGCCTCAGCTATTCTGCTTTCAACACCATTAATGCTCATCATTGGGATAATATTATTTTCATCAGGGTTAGTGCATTTTGTTTCGTAACCGCAAGGATAAAACCTTGGGCGAGAATTAATTACAAAGTATGCATTATTGTTGATCAGGCGTGAAGTTAAGTATGAGCCCTCAATTATTACCTCTTTTTCCAGTTTTGGAAGCGATTTATCAGCAATATCATATAATTGGATTGAAACTTTTGAAGAACCATAATAGTAAGGCATTGATACTTCTGAAAATGAAACTCTCTTTTCATTGGTTCCAGAAGAGTAATAATATGAAGGGTAATTGTTTTGGTTGCTGAACAAAAGCAATTTGTTTCCTGAAACAAATAATTCAATTGGAGATAGTTGTGTATTCAAATCAATTGAGGAAATTATTTTAGCATTTTCAGCAGGATAAGCTTCTATAATGAATATTTTTCCTTTTGCTATAGCATAAACATATTTGCCATCATTTTTGATTATGTCCGCTTCATCTACTCCTTCAACCTGGATATTGGTTTTAGAATAACTTGTTGCACTATCTGCAGCATTTGAGGTTTCAGCAACTGCTTTTTGGGCACCTGTTGCTAGGTTTGGCATAATGGCATAGTCTCTTTCGTAATAGCCATTGTTTTGTCCTTTCTCAAAATAAGCAACTAATTCTTCATATGTTTGAAAGTGCTCAAGTGGTTTTGCTTCATTCTGAATTATTTTCGGAGTATTAATAGAAAATACAGCTAATACTATTATCATTAAAGCAATTGCAGAAAATGCAATCACCACAAATTTTGATTCATTTTTTTCCATTTTACTTGAACTTATATTTGCCACAAAATCAACTCCCCAGCTAAACACTCTTAGTGCTCTATATTATAGCGTTCACTGCAATAAAAAGGCTTTGTTTTTAATTAGGCTAAAGCCGAAACACCAAAAGCAATCTTTTTATTCAAGTAAAACTATATTTCCAGCATGTCTGAGATATTGCCTCTAACCTCAATTGGAATAATAATGGTCATAGCCATTGTGCTTAGTATTTTAGTTAAAAAATCTGGGCAAAACGCTGTTATTGGATACATTATTGCAGGTTTTATTCTTGGACCAATGGTATTGAATTTCTTAAATCCTCATGATCCGCTTGTTGTTGGTTTTGGAGAACTAGGCTTATTCATATTACTATTTTATCTTGGACTTGAAATGTCATTAAAGGATTTTCTTAAAGCGGGTTCAACTTCCATTGGCCTAGCAATAATTGATATGATTGCTTCGACAGGAATTGGATTTATTATTGCTTATTTTTCTGGTTTTTCATTATTGTTTTCAATTGTTTTAGGAATGATGGCTTTTTCTACTAGTACTGCGGTTGTAGCCAAATTTGCTTTGGATAAAGGAATAATTCAGTACAACGCAGCAAAACTTGCTATTTCTATTCTCATTTTACAGGATTTTCTTGGAATTGTTATCCTTGTTTTTCTTACAAGTTTTTCCTCGCCCACAGCAAATAATGCGCTTGGATTAGGAATAGCCGCAATTGTTTTCGCTGTGTCAGCTTTTTTTGCTGTTTCAAAATTTTCAAGAATTGTAGAAGACTGGTTAACCAATAATGGTTTTGGGCATACTGAAGTAACTTTGTTTGCGTTAGGAATAGGGCTCATAGTTGCTACTCTTGGAACTATTCTTGGATTATCAATGGCTCTTGGAGCTTATTTTGCAGGGTTTGCGCTTGCTGAAACCAAATCAGGAGATAAAATAAAAAAAGATGTTGGTTTTTTGCGTGACTTTATGCTTGTTTTCTTTTTTGTTGCATTCGGCACAACTCTTTTCTTTAATAATACCACTAACACTGTTCAAATACCTGAAATAAATGTTTTGTTTTTCCTTCTCACGGTAGCTGGGTTGATTGCATTAGGCGCATTATTAATGCATAGCACAGTAACTCATCTTTTTGGGGCAAAATTTGGGCTTAGCAGGGAAGACTCAACTTTAATGTCAATAATGCTTTTACCTTTAGGAGAATTCGTAATAATTATTGCGACAAGTGCTTTACCTGCGCTTAGTGGAACAGAAAGCACTTTGCTTTCCCCAATAGCATTCATGCTTATCCTAATAACAGTTATTATTTTCCAGCCTTTGTATGATTTAAGAAAATTACATGAAAAAATATTTGGAATGCTTCCAAGTCTTTTTGCCCCTGTGCCACAAAAAACAATTGTACAAGAACATACTCCTGAAACAATGATTCAGTTAAAAAAATTTGTAGGAAATTTGTTTATTATTCTCTGCCTTGCATGGGTAACGGTTTTATTGTACAACGCAATACCACGATTCAATATTCCTCTTCTTTATAGCAGGCAGGTAACAGCTTTCCTTATTTTTTGTTTCTTTGCTTCCTTCCCTTTTGTGTTATCAATGAAGGCATTGAAAAAAATTATTGAACACGCGGTAAAAAAAGAAAAAACCATTAGGAGATTTGCTTTTGCTGAAACAAAATGAAAAATGCTTCCGTCAAAACTTTAATTGATTTTTCTTAAGCAAAATAAGTTTATTAAACAATCCATTTAATCTATTTCAATTGAGTTTAAATAAAATAAGTGAGTTAGATGAAAAAAATATTTTGTATAATAGTTCTCATATTCCTATTTTTCGTCTTTTTTGGATGCACTCAAAATAATTCCTCCTCAAACAAATTTATTGAACTTGAGGGAAGCCTGTGTAAAGAAGAAAACAAGCCCATTGTTAGAATGTTTTCTACAACTTCCTGCCCTCACTGCCAATGGGTAAAACCTGCTTTTGAGGAAGTTGTAAAAAAATATGTTGATGAAAATAAAATTATTGCTTACCACTGGGAATGGGGTTATGATGAGAAAACAGGAGCATCAACAGGGGATAATACTTTAACACCCCCTTTTGAGGGTATTGTTCCTTCTTCAGAGGAAAAGGTTTTCCTACAATTCAGCCCAAATGGCTCAGTACCTTTATTTGTAATTGGGTGCAGGTATTACAGGATAGGGAACCAGTTTGAAAAACAAAATGATTTGAATGCTGAAAAAGATGAATTCCAAAGAATAATAGAAGAAATATTGAAATAAAAATGTTTAAAAAAAATAAGACTAAATATTTTTTTAAAAGAACAAAAACAAAGTAACTATTTTTTGAAAATGAAAACGTACTAAGCTAATAGGGTTTAAAAGCTTTTTTTCTTAAAAATAGATAACTTTAGAGGTGTATTCATGGAGAAAAGAATAGGGATTGTAATTATAGGATTAATCCTTTGTTTTTCGCTTGTTTTTGCGCAAAACGAAGGAGTTAATTCTCAAAGTGGAATAATGAATAGTAATGATTTAAATGCAAACAACGAAGTAACTGGTCCCCAATATGGAGGAGTAAATAATGATAATAATTCAAACGCAAATAGTAATGGAGATAACAACTCAAACATAACAACAAATGAACCAAATAAGGAAATGGAACAAGTTCAACAACAAATAACAGCTCAGAGAGTTGAGAGACTACAAAATGCACAAAATGAAATAAAGGATTTTAATTCTATCAAAGAGCTAAGAAAAACTCTTAGCCAAGATTTTGTTCTTGCAGCACAAGATAATAATGAATTTGCAAAAGAACAAGTAAGGGCAGTTAAAGTGTCTATCGCAAGGGTATTAGGTGAAGCAGTCAGACAAAACCCTACAATAAGCTTTGATGATATTAATGGACTTCAACAAAGAATTATTATGAATACCACTGAGATACTTATTGATTCAAATGACACTATTCAAGCAAGAAGAACTATTAGGGCAACAATAATGAATAATGTAATGGAAATGAGAAATATCGGAGAATCAATAGAGTTAGTTGATGGAAACGTAGTTGCTGAAATTAAAGAAGGCTCTTTGATGATTGATGATAATGGACTCTTTATTGAAGAGAAACCAATCAGAGTAACTCCATCAAAAATAAAAACAAAAATAACTAAACTCGAAAAACTACAATTAAAAGTAAATAATGGTGTTGCAGAGTATAGTGCTGAAATAAAAAACACAAGAAATCTTTTTGGTTTAATCCCTATACAAACAATAGAAAGAGCAAGAATTAATGCAGAAACCGGAAAAGTACTTGGCTACGAAAAACCTTTCTGGAGCATTATTTCAACAGGGACAGATGTAGTTCAAGAAAATGAAGAAATACAATAAATTATTAGGGCGGCGAGAGCCGCCTATTCTTTTTTTAAACAAAAATTTTCTTTTTAAAGAAAACCTTATTCGTGAAAAGACAAACGTATGTTTAAAAACAAAAGTAATCAATTTTTTATCAAAACGTGGTGCTTATGAAATCAGCTGAAATGGTTAGATTACACAAGGTTTCAAAAATATATGGAATAGAAGAAGTGAAAATAAGTGCGTTGGATAATGTTGATTTGTCTATTCATTCTAATGAATATGTTTCTATAATGGGTCCTTCTGGTTCAGGAAAAACAACTCTTTTAGATGTTATTACAACCATGATGAAACCTACTTCAGGAGAGGTTTTTATTGAAGGGGTTCCAACAACTCAAATGAGTAATACGGAACTCGCTACTTTTAGAGGAAAAAAAATTGGTTTTATTTTTCAGACATTTAACTTGCTCCCAAAACTCACTGCTATAGAAAATGTAATTACTCCAATGTGGATTAATGGAGTGCCGAGAGAGGACAGGGGAGATAAGGCAAGGAACTTGCTTGAAGAAGTTGGCCTTGGGGACAGAATGCATAACAGGCCTAATCAATTATCAGGTGGACAAAAACAAAGGGTTGCGATTGCTCGTGCACTCGCAATGGATCCTAATATTATTGTTGCTGATGAACCCACAGGGAACCTTGATTCAAAATCTGGGTTACATGTAATGGAAATATTAAGACATTTACATGAAGATGAAAAAAGAACTGTTATTGTGGTTACTCATGATGAGAGCATTGGAAAACAGGCTGAAAGAAGAATATTTCTTAAAGATGGAAAAGTTGTTGGAAGCAAAGGCGATGGAAAAAAAGTATCTCAATTAGACTAATATTTTTTTATTTTTATGCAAATTGATTTTGATGTTTTAGAAAATTCTATTAAGAATTTAAGAAAAGCAGGTACAAGAACTTTTCTTACTCTTATTGGAGTAATTATAGGGATTGCGGCAATAGTTAGTTTATTGTCTATTGGACAGGGTTTGAATGTTGCTGTTGAAAAACAATTTGAGAGTCTTGGCTCGAACACTATTTTTGTAATTCCTGGCGCCTCTTCAATGGGTTATTCTCCAATAAAACTAACTGATAATGATATTTCCCGAATGGAGGGAGTAAGAGGAGTTGAAAGTGTTATTCCTATTTATGTTTCTTCTTCTATTTTGGAGTTCAATGGCCAAAAAATAAATGTTCAGATTTATTCAGCAGATGGAGAAAAAGCAAGTGCGTTTGAGAACACAGGTTTTTTTGATGTTTCAGAGGGAAGGACTCTCACAAAAAATGATTCTTCAGGGGTAATGATAGGAAACAAAATTGCTAAAACTTATTTTGACAAAGAAATTAATCTAAGAAAAATTATTACTCTTGAAGGAGAACCTTTTACTGTAGTAGGAATAATGAAACCACAGGCACAAAGTATAGGCGGGGGACCTAATATGGGTGCCGCTGTTTTTATGTCACTTGAAGCTTTCAAAAAAATAACTTCAAACATTTTTCCTGCAATAATTTTTGTTAAAACTGGTTCAGGAAACGATGTGGGTTATGCTGCTGATGAAATAGAGGATATGCTTGATAAAAAGTATGGGGAAAAAAGTATTAACGTTTCGAGTTCGGAAGAATTATTAGAACAAGTTAATGTAATGCTTGGATTAATCACTCTTGTTGTTGCAGGAATAGGAGGAATTTCTCTTATTGTTGGAGGAATAGGTATAATGAATTCAATGGTTACTGCGGTACTTGAAAGAACAAGAGAAATTGGTTTAATGAAAGCATTAGGAGCATCAAACCAAAGAATATTAATAATGTTTATTCTTGAAGCGGGTTTTATTGGAATGATTGGAGGAATAATCGGAATTTTCCTCGGATATGGATTATCTTTTATTATTGCATTTATTGGAACAGAATCAGGTTTTACATTATTTGCTGCAATTAACCCTGAAATTACTTTTGGAGCACTCGCATTTTCAATGATAATTGGAATAATATCAGGATTAATTCCTGCAATAAGAGCAGCGAATTTAGATCCTGTAATAGCATTAAGATATGAATGAAAACAAAAAAATATGAAATTTAAAGAAAAAAAAATGACTTGATATTTATGATGGATGTAATTATTCAATCAATAAAAAATCTTCGAAGAGAAGGAATAAGGACTTTCTTAACCCTCATAGGGGTAGTTATTGGTATTGCAGCAATAGTTGCATTGCTTTCTGCAGGGCAAGGATTAACCCAAGCAGTTGAAAATGAGTTAGAAGAACTTGGTTCTAACATTGTTTATCTTTACCCAGGAGACCCTTATAGTGTAACCGCTAATTCAACTATTACAATCACTGAATACGATTTGGATAAAATACGAGCTATAACTAATGTAACAGATGTTCTTCCTATGTACATGTTGCCCATTACAATTGAGTTTGGGAACGAAAATTTTGGAGCCCTAGCAATGGGATTAGATATGGAAGATGCGAAAGTCTTTACTGATATGGGTTATTATGAACTTGTTGAGGGGCAATGGGTATCCAAAGGAGATTCTTCTTCAATCCTAATTGGAGAAAAAGTAGCTGAAGAAGCATTTGATAAACCGATTAATGTAAGAAAAATTCTTTTAATTAATGAACAAGAATTCAGGGTTGCAGGAATAGTGGATGACTCAATAATGTCTTCAACAGGAATGGGCGGATTAATAATGATGTCTGTTGAGGCAATAAAAAAACTTGAGCCAAGCATTGGTCCTTCTGAAACATGGATTAGGACTGCAAGTGCAAGTGATGTAGAAGAGGTTTCAGAAAAAATAAAAAGTTACTTTGACAAAAAGTATGGGGAAAAAAGTGCTTATGTAATTACTTCCGAACAATTACTTGAACAAGTAAACGCAATATTTGGATTAATCACTATTTTCCTAGTAGGAATTGGAAGCATTTCTCTTATTGTTGGAGGAATAGGAATAATGAATGCAATGGTTACCTCTGTTGTGGAAAGAACAAAAGAAATAGGGATAATGAAAGCATTAGGAGCATCAAATTTCAAAATACTTGCAATTTTTCTCCTCGAATCAGGATTCATAGGAATAATTGGAGGGATAATTGGAATAACAATTGGTTATGGATTATCAATTATTATAGTAATAATTGGTTCACAATCAGGTTTTCCACTCGAAGCAGCAATTAATTGGGAAATTACTTTAGGAGCACTTGCTTTCTCAATGTTACTTGGAATGCTTTCCGGTGCACTCCCTGCTTGGAGAGCAGCAAACCTTGATCCGATAGAAGCACTAAGATATGAGTGAAAAGAATTGAAATAATTAAATAAAAAGTATAAAAAAAAATTACTTCTTTACTAATTTTGCTTCTTTAATCTCAATTTCTCCGGTGCATTCATTTTGAATTTTTTTCTCAAAAATAATTTCAATTTTTTCCTTAAACATCGAACAATCAAGAACTAATGATTCGTATTCTCCTCCTTCCCCAGCTGCATTAACCCCATATTTTTTGCTTAATTCAACAAGCTCTTCAATCGCTTTGTCATCGATCTCTCTCCCTAACCATTTCTCATTTAACCCATAACCAGCAATTTTTGTAATAATTACTTTAAAACCTAATTTCACTAATTGTTTAAGGTATTGTTCCTGATTTATCTGCCATAAAGGAGCAAAATGGCGTAAACCATGTTTCTCACAAGCTCTCTCAATTCTTTCTCTCTGATAATTAGAAAAAAGAGCTCCTGAAGATATACCCTCTATTCCAAACATTTTTTTTGCAAGCATTAACCCTCTTTCAAGTTCCGCTAATTCAGTTTCTTTCTCCCCTTTTGAATTAATTAAAAGAAGTCTTTTTCCAATCGCTTTAGCCTGTAATTTTACTAATTCAACTGTAGGAGTGTGGTACATGAAAGAATCTTTATTCTTAGAGTTAATCGCAATAAGGCATCTGATTTCATAACCCTGTTTTTCCATTAAATGAAGAGCATAAATAGAATCTTTTCCTGTAGAAATAAGCGCTGCTAGGGGAATATTTTTCTGGGAAAGAGAAACAGTGTGCTCAACAAAATTCTTTTTCTCCAATAATGTCTTCAAATAATCTGCTTTTGATTTGAACCCATGTTTTTTTGCCAAAAACTCAATTGCTTTATCAAAATTGCTTCCATACTGAGCTGCTTTTTTCTCACGAAAAGCTATTTCTTTTGGAAGCTTAATGGAAACAGCCAAATCACGAAGAATTTTTTTATTAACAATGCCCTCTTTTGTCTCAATTAATTTGAGTTTGGATGACAAGACAAGTGAAAACTCAACAAATTCTTTATCCAAAAAAGGAACCCTTAATTCAACCTTATTGCTCATGGTAATAATATCCTCAAAATATAAATCGTTTTCATACATTTTTATCAAATAACTAAAACAATCCTTGTTTATGTTGTTTGAATTTTTGAATCTATGATAACCAGCAAATAGTTCATCTGCGCCTAACCCTGAAAATACTACTTTTATTCCTCTGAAAGAAATGCATCTTGATGCAAAATAAATTGTTGAAGCCACTCCAACTCTTATCGGATCAGAGGACTCAATCAGAGTCATTATGTGAATTAATTCTTTTTCAAATTCTTGCAAAGAAACTTTTTCAACTACCAACTCTAACCCCAATTCTTTAGCAACTTTTTGTACTGATTCAAAATCTTTTGGATCAGAAAAATTGTTTTGATGGTCAAAAATTCCTGAAAAAAAACAAATTGGTTTTTTCTTAAAAGAAGAAAGGGTTTTTGCAATTAGAGCAGAATCTAAACCACCGGAAAGCAATAATCCAAAGTTTCCGAAAGGAATTCTTTTTTTGACAGATGAATAAAAATACTTTTTTAAAACAGGAAATACTTTTGAAGAAGAAACTTTTTTCAAAGCAATTTTTAATGAAATTTCTTTACATTTATTCTTTACAGGATCAAAAACAATCATTTGTCGGGGGTTTAAATGAACAGCATTTAATCCAATTGAATTAAGGGCTTTTTTTTCTGAAGAAAAAGCTAATTGCTTTTTTTCTTCATTGAAAAAATAAACCAGGGGTTTGACTCCAATAATGTCACGAGCGAGGACTAGTTTGTTTTCTTTTTTTGAATAATAAGCTAAAGCAAAATCCCCATCAAAAGACTGGATTGTTTTATCTGCAGTGGAAATTTTTGTCTTGTCAAGCAATTTGATTACTAATTCAGCATCATTTTTTGCCCTTATCTTGTGTTTTTTTGCTAATTGTTTCCAATTAAATATTTCACAATTAATAACCAAAATTCCTTTTTCGGATTCAATTGGCTGGGGAACGAAATCAATCACTGAGTGCAAATTGTGCCCAAAAGCAAATTGGTTATAATAAATAATTTTGGAGTGGTCACTTCCCCTGTATTTTATTGATTCCAAGGCTTTTTTTGACAACTCATCATTGCTTGAAAAGTTGTATAATCCGAGTATTCCGCACATGCACAAAATAACATTATTACCGCTTAAATAATCTTCGATGAGGATTGTTTCACAGTTATTCAATAATATTTGAACAAAAATTGTCTTTTAGATAGTATTAAATATTTCAAAGGAACGATACTATAATTGAATGGACAAATTGCCTTATTTGGTTGAATCACAGCAACTCAGTAAGGTTCTTCTTTTTTCTTTGTTCAAGCGCGCTGATGAGTTGCGTGATAAACATGAAGAACCATTGAGGGGCAAAATCTTGGCTACTTTGTTTTACGAGCCGAGTACTAGAACGAGACTTAGTTTTGAATCTGCCATGATGAGAATGGGTGGACAAGTAATCAGCACAGAGAATGCTAAAGAGTTTTCTTCAGCAATAAAGGGAGAATCTCTTGAGGACACTATAAGGATTGTCTGCGGTTATGCTGATTGCATTGTAATGCGGCATTATGAAGATGGTTCTGCAAAAAAAGCTTCATTAATTACAACAAAACCTTTTATTAATGCTGGAGATGGAAGAGGACAGCATCCTACCCAAGCATTGCTTGATGCTTACACTATTTATCGTGAGCTTGGAAGGCTTGATAATATAACTATTGCAATGGTAGGAGACCTTGCGAATGGAAGAACAATTAGGTCCTTATCTTATTTGCTTGGAAAATTTAGAGGAGTAAAAATTATTTTCGTTTCCCCTGAAAATCTCAAGGTTGGCAAAGATATAACTGATTACTTAGATAGACATAAAGTAAAGCATGAAGAAGAAAATGATTTGGAAAAAGTTTTGCCTATTGCGGATATAATTTATGTGACGAGAATACAAAAAGAAAGAATGCTTCCTGAGGATTATGAAAAAGCAAAAGGTAAATACACAATTAATACACATAATTTAGGACAAATTAGAACTAATGCCCGAATAATGCACCCCTTGCCTCATGTAGAAGAAATCTCGCTCCCAATAGAGATTGAGAAAAATGATAAAAGAGTAGCTTATTTCAGACAAGCAGAAAACGGGTTATATGCAAGAATGGCATTATTGGAGCACTTAATGAAATAATTACAAATACCTGCAAAAATTTATTCTTTCGAATCAACGGTTAGCATGAGTGTTATGTTAACCATTTTCTCTGTTGCTTTGATTGCGGCATCTACTTGGTCTGTGCTTACTCCAATTGTTTCTATTCGCCTGTTTCCTCTTTTCCAAATTATTTTGCATTCAACTAAAGCATCTGTTTTTCCACCGGCAGGGATTCTTACTTCATAATCCTCCAGTTGAGGAAAAGAAAGTTTGTTTTTCTTGAATACTTTTTGCAATGCATTTACAAAAGCATCATAGCCCCCATCGCCCAAGGATTTTGCCGAATAATCTTTTCCGTTTAGGGAAACTTTTATTTGTGCAATAGGTTTAGAGTTTTTCTTAGAAACTATTTTGTAATCCTTTAATTCAAATTTCTTTGCATAACCATTCTTTTGGAGTTCATTTACTATAAATAATAAATCTTCTTTTGAAACAAATTCTTTTTTGTCACCAAGTTCCACCACCCTTGCAAGAACTTTTTTCAAATCTTCAGGCTGTAAAGCAATTCCAAATTGTCTCAAAGTTAATTCTATTGAGGCTTTTCCAGAAAGTTTTCCTAAAGCGTATCTTGTTGATCTTCCAAATCTGTCGGCAGAGAGCTTGCTTTTGTATAAATTTCCTTTTTTGTCGCCATCAGCATGTATTCCTGCTGTTTGAGTAAAAACAACTGAACCAATTATTGGATGATTTTTTGAAATTCTTCTTCTTGAGAATAACTCAACTAAGTGAGAGATTCTTGATAAGGATTGTTCTGAAGCACAAGTTTTTTCTTTAGAAAAATCATTTAACACTGGAACCATTACTTCTAATGGAGTATTCCCTGTTCTTTCTCCTAATCCGTTCACTGTACAATGAACCCCTGTGCATCCTGCAAGAACTGCTTGCAAAGAATTTGCAACAGCTAATCCATAATCATTGTGCCCATGAAAATCAAATTTTTTCCCCGGAAAATGCTGAACCATTTTTGAACAATAATCAAATGATTCTTTTGGATTTAGTACTCCTAAAGTGTCTGCAAGCATTACTCTTGTAGTGCCTGAATCAAAAAGAACTTTTGTTATTGAGTAAACATATTCTTCATCTTCTTTTATTCCATTGGAAAAATCTTCCAAATAGGCATTTACTATAAATCCTTTTTCTAGAGCATAAGCCACTGTTTTTTGTATATCCTCAAAATGCTCTTCGGGTTTTTTTCTTAATTGATTTGTACAATGGTTTTTGCTTCCCTTGCAAAGAAGATTAATTACTTTTCCTCCTGCTTCATTAATCCAATCAACACTCAAATTATAATCAACGAAACTTAGGACTTCTACTTTGTTCAGGCAATTAACTTGTTTTGCCCAAGAAAATATTTCTTTACAGGTTTCTTGTTCTCCTTGCGAAACTCTTGCTGAAGTAATTTCTATTCTATCCACTTTTACTTCAAGTAAAAGTTTTTTTGCTAAAGCAAGTTTTTCGTTAAGAGAAAAAGAAACTTCTTCTGTTTGCTCCCCATCACGGAGAGTTGTATCCATTACTTCAATAAAATTATTTTGAACTAAATTAGTATCTGATGGCTGAATCACTCATATTACAACACTATATAATATTTGAATGAGTGTTAATAAAAGAATGCGGGAAATTAGTGTAATATTTCATACAGATTAAATCAGCTTTGGGTTTTGTAAAACCCCTATAAACGCAAATTTGAGTGCTAAATGCCTTCTTAAATGCTTGGATTTAGTAATTTATAGTACCAAAATACGAAAAAATTAATGAAAAAAATTGAGTAGATGATAGAATGGGATTCGCAAAAATGGGTTTAAACCACAAACTAATTGAAGGATTAAAATTAATGGGAATAAAGGATCCTACTCCTATTCAATTAAAATGTATTCCTGATTTAAGAGCAGGAAAAGACCTTGTTGGTCAGTCACTAACAGGTTCAGGAAAAACAGCTGCTTTTGGTTTGCCAATACTTGAAAAAATTGTTCCAGGAAACGGATTACAGGCACTAATAATTACTCCTACAAGAGAATTATGCGTTCAAGTAAGGGATAATTTAGAGCAAATGGCAAGATTTTTGCCTATAAACGTTAAAAGTGTTTATGGAGGCGTAGGTTTTTTCCAACAAATAGAGGATATTAAGATTGCGGAAATAATTGTTGCTACCCCTGGAAGACTACTTGATCACATGGGGAGAAGAAATGTTGATTTGAAAACAATAAAATTTGTTGTCCTTGATGAGGCAGACAGAATGTTTGATATGGGTTTTGAAGAGGATATTGACAAAATATTAAGACAAACACCGCACTCAAGGCAGACAGTAATGTTCAGTGCAACAATGCCTAAAGCAGCACAAAGTATTGCAAAAAAATATTTGAAAAACCCTGTTTATGTTCAAGACCAGCTTCATGTTGATAAAACTCTTTTAAAACAAGTTTTTTACAGTGTGAGAAGAGATGAAAAATTTTCTTTATTAGTTCATTTATTAAAAAATAAAACCTCTGGTCCAGCAATTGTTTTTTGTGGAACAAAAAGAGAAGTTGATAGAGTGGCAAGGAACCTAAGAAAACAAAAACTTGAAGTAATGCCTGTTCATGGTGATTTGCACCAAGGAAGAAGACAATTCGCTGTTAATTCATTCAAGCAAGGAAAAATTGATGTACTTATTGCAACTGATGTTGCTGCACGCGGACTAGACATAAAAGATGTTTCACATGTATACAATTATGATGTTCCTCGCACCCCTGACGAATATACTCACAGAATAGGGAGAACAGCAAGAGCAGGAAAAAAAGGGGATGCAGTTACTTTGCTTTCAGAAAGAGATTATGAGAATTTCAGCAAAATACAAAGAAAATTTGATATACAGCAGGAAAAAACTCCTCCGTTTGAAAGAATAGAAATTAAGAAACATGATTTTGGTGAAGAAAGAAGCTCTGGCGAAAATAGGTACGACAGAGATAATCAAAACAGAAACTGGCATGGAAGAGAACACAGGCACGGTTCAAGCTCTCAATATGGCGAACCCAGAAATAGTGGACAAAATTATTCTTCTAATAGAGGGAATTCACAAGGAAATTATTCACAGAGAAGCGAATATCCCCCGACTAGGTCGCCTTATAGCTCTAATTACCGAGGAGACCAAAATAATTCTAATTATAGAGGGAATCAAAGCAATTATAGGCAAAATAATTATCAGAGTCAAAACAGGTATCAGAATGATGCTCCACAATATCAGAAAAATAGTTTTTCTGCGCACCCTCATGAACAAAAAGAACACGTAGCTGGAGGACATGAGAGAACACCAAGAACAATGAAACCATTATTCCCTACCTCTCATTACAATCCTGGTTACCAAAAATACAAAAAAAGGGAAAATACTTATTCAAATGATTTCGAGCCAAAAGATAGCCAGTTCAGACCGGCAAGAATACACAAACCATCTTATCCAACTGACAAAAACAAATCATTCCACAACAATGAAAAGCCTCATTTTTACAAAAACGATAAGAAAAAATTCAAGCACAAAAAAAGATACTGAAAAATAGTTGTTTCTGACATTACCCTTTTTTTTCAAGTGTTCCTTTTGAAGCAGAATACTTTGTTTTCAAATCATTTAACTGTATCTGGTATTGCTCCATTAATCTCCTATAAGTTGTTTCATCCATTTTGCCTTTTAGGTAATCTTGCTCAAGAATAGACATTTTCATTTTTAATAATTTTATTTCAGAAACAATTTTATGCTCCCCTGATTTAATAAAAAATAAGTAAATTATTCCTGCCCCAAAAACAATTATCACTGCTAAAGCTATAAGTACAACAAAAACAAAATTACTTTCAGTTGAATATCTTACACTGGGTTTTTTTGAGGAACCAGGAATAGGGTCCCAGACAACAATTCCTTTGTCAAAATCAGCTTCAGCATAAGGATCAGAAAGAGGGTAAAAAGAAACTAATCTAGTGCCAGAAGGAACAATAATAGTAAGTGAATTGTTTAACAAGTCCTCTTGTTTGGCATCAACCAAATTCCATTGACGAAAAGTAACCTCAACAGTATTATTTTGGAGCTGATTAACAATCATATCTGTTGTTGCAAAAAAATTCATTTTAAGAGAATTATCAGCATAAGAGCCTTTACAAGAACCTTCATTGGAAAAAAAGCCTAGATTTTGGAATAAGGAATCCTGAACAACAAGCATTGCCGTCGGACAATCAAATGAATCGGAAGAAACTCCAAGAAAATTGAAGCACTCCTGTGAATAGGGTACTTCAAGGAGCACTGAAACATCTGCTAATCCATCCGATTTAATATTAAAATTCAAATCAAAATGACTCGCATTAAGCGCATCAATTTCACAAGCTGAAAAAACGGTTTGCAAGGAAAACATTAAACAAACTAGAAAAACAATCCACCTTGAACTTGAAATCATATAGTTACTAAGATTTTTTTAGATATAAATATTACGCATAAGCAAAAACTAACCCTTGATTAATAAAAAGTTGCTAATTCTAATAGCAAAAAACCTTAAATACAAGAAAAGGATAATCATTGCATGAAATCAAGCAATTATATTATTGTTGTAATTATTTTAGTTGCCCTAATAATTGGCTTAATTATTATTGGGAACATAGGAATTCCTCCAACTACAACTCCAATTGATTACAATGTTCCTGACAGTAATATTCCTGATTACAATGTTCCTGATTATAATTTTTATACTATTAGCGGGATTAAGGAAAATAATTTTTCTTCAGGAAATTTCAATACTGAAGGGTATGTTGTAAAAATATATGTTTGCCCGCCTTGCCCAGAAGGAGCACTATGCAAGACATGCATGCAACCAAATATAGTAGTTTCTGAAAACAATGTTTTGCTTGAATCCTACGTGCTTACTGAAAAAGAAATGATAATATTTACAGGTAACTTGGATATTAACCAGTTCAACTTAGGTTCAAAATACAAATTCATTGTAAAAATAACTAATGAAAATACTACCGGCGAACCAATCAATAATATTGAATTAATCGAATATGAATTAATACAATAATAAAATTCACTAATTTTGTTCCCACTACAAGTATAAATAGGTGAATACAATTAAATTATTTATGAGAAAAGAACAATTAGGCTTAGCCTTAGAATATTCTGAAAAGAACCCTAATAATGTTGTAATGTTTGCCCTAGCTAAAGTTAAAAGAGGAGTAAAATCAAGGGATTTTATTACTTCGCCCGAAATAAGTGAAGCACTCAGGAAAGCAAACTTTGAGAAAGGATTTGATTTTGGAAGATTCATTTTGGTTCATGATCCTGTAAAGAAAGAACTAGGTTTTGTGGCTTATTATCCTCATCCTCCAATTAAATTGCAAGCAGGAGTATTTCCAGGACCCTTTACTGAGTTGGGAATAGCTTCAGCTCTTGAAACAAGGTTAGTGCAAGTAGCCAGAAAATACTTTCCTAATGTTACACACATAGTGCATTCAGACCCCACAATTTTCCGTCTGCAACAACTAATGAAACGAGGGCATGCGCAGCAAGAATTAGAAAGAATAGAAATTAATAGTTTTGAAAAAAAATTAAGAGAAAAAAGAGTACAAGAGTTAAGAAAAGCCAGGGCAATTAAAAGAACTATACACCACCAGTTCTAAAAATTTTTTATAAAAAAAAATCTACCTTTAATAATAAAAAAAAAACGCAGAGGCCGAGATTCGAACTCAGGTATCCTTTCGGATAATGGGTTAGTAACCCACCGCATTTGGCCGCTCTGCCACCTCTGCAATGCCCTTACTTATTTTGTTAATAAACAGGCTATTAAATGATTACATTTTCAAATTTTTGTCAAAAATTACAAGATAAAAGTAAATTTCCAATCCTAAATAATTATACTTGTAACAAAACATAGATAGGTTTAAAAAGAGTTATGAATATATATTCATTATGTTATGGATAAGTATTCATAACATATAATTGAAAGGAAGTGAAATGTATGCCTCAAAGAGACGGAACAGGACCCGAAGGAAAAGGACCCAAAACAGGAAGAAAAAAAGGAAAATGCAAATAAAAAAATTTAATATAAAAGGAGGAGAGAATATATGCCAAGAGGAGATAGAACAGGACCAGCAGGATTAGGTCCAATGACAGGAAGAGGAATGGGTTATTGCGCAGGCTACAATATGCCTGGATACATGAACCCATGCTTTGGAAGAGGATTCGGACGAGGATTTGGTGCAGGCAGAGGATTCGGAAGAAGATTCTGGACAACACCACAAGAAATGATTCAAGCTGTAAAAGAACCTACTGAAAAAGAGCTTTTAAGTGAATTAAAAGCTGAAAGAGAAGAAATAGATAAAGCTATTAAGGAGCTTGAACAAAAAAAGAATAACAGGTGAATTAATTGGTTCGACCAAGAATACCAAGAATAATTAACTTTGAACCCGGGACAACTTACTTCAAACCCGCAGGAATACCAATGCGCACGCTTGAAGAAGTTGTTCTTTCTTTTGAAGAAATTGAAAGTTTGAGATTAAAAGAAGTTGAAGGATTAGGACAAACAGAAGCCGCAAAAAAAATGCACATATCCCAACCAACCTTCTTTAGAATACTCTCAACTGCAAGAAAAAAAGTAGCCGAAGCAATAATAAAAGGAAAAGCAATAAAAATACAAAAATTGAAATAATAACAAGCAAACTAATTTGATACTAATCAAATCTTCTATTATTTTATACAAATTTTAACCCTTAAAAAACAGTGATAGTAAAACAGATCCCTACCTGTGTTTGTATCAAAAATTACAAAAAATACATTTATTAGGGCATCTTTGAGGAATTATTTTAAGAGTAATTGTTATGGAAAAGCTAAAAATCAAGGGGCATGATATACCGTTTGCAAGCGCAAAAGACTCTTATAATCGAAGGGCTTTACAATACAAAAACAGAATTATTAATTCGCTTGAAAAACTGGGCGCGCAAAGAGATGATGTTGAGTTAGAGCTTGATGGGTACTGCGGAAGAGAAGCAAAGGCAAATGTTACTTGGTTCTTTAAAGGAAACAGAATGTATTACGAAATTGCTTCCCAGAAAAAATATGTGGATAATCTTTTTGTAATATCAAAGGTTATTGAAAAAGAAGTGGATTTAGTTCTTTCTGAAAAAAAACCTTTAGAAGAATTCATCGCGGAGTTTAGGGAAGACGAAGATGTGCATGATGAAAGAGCAGAAGCACGCGAGTTCTTCGGGGTAGAGCATGACCACAAGGATATTAATGAAATAAACAAAAGATACAAAGAAATGGCTAAAACCCTGCACCCTGATATGCCTACAGGGGATGTTGAGAAATTCAAGAAATTAAATCATCACCACAAAATACTCAAAAGAGAACTCTCGTAAAGCACTCTGATTAGGATTAAAAACAGCAAATACCTTACTAATAAATGTGAGAATAAATGGTTGGACCTCAAAGAAAACAAAGAACCCCAAAAATAGCTAAACCAGTTGGAACAGAATTCCAGACAATAGGGGAATCAAAAAGCAAGGAAGAGCAAAAACAAAGAACAAACAAAATCCATCATTATACCCCAAAGAAAAAAGTAATTCTCCTAACTGGACCTGTACAAGAAACAAAAAAATAAGTTTAGATGCTGGCAAAGGAAGAAATTATTGAAATAATAGCAAAAGACAAGGTAGTAAATCCCAAAACCATTGTCCGATTGAATTAAATATTATTTTATTCAAGTATTCTCTGAGAAAGAGTGAAATTAGCTTTTATTGAGAGTGAAAATAAATGAAAGAAATTATTAAAGCAAAATCTATTAGCGGAGTAATTTCTGCTCCTCCCTCAAAAGCACATACTTTGCGAGCAATAATAATTGCTTCTCTTGCAAAAGGAAAAACAATAATCAAAAGAGGATTAATTGCAGAGGACCAAGAATATACTATGAAAGCAATGAGCCAGCTTGGGGCACAAATCAAAGTTAATAAAGAAAAAAATGAGATAGAAATAATTGGGGCGAATGGAAAACCTATTGCTCCAAAAGAAGATATATTTATTGGAAATTCCGGGTTAGCTGTAAGATTTTTGGTTTCAATTGCAGGTCTTGCAAAATACCCTTTGGGAGAAAATGGAAAGGACTCTGTAATTCTTGATGGGGTGGAAAGAATGAGAACCGGCAGACCCCTCCAAGATCTACTTGATGCATTAAAACCGCTTGGGGTTGAAGCAATTTCAATTAATGGGAATGGTTGTCCTCCAATTAAAGTAAAGTGTGATTCATTTGTTGGCGGAAAAGCTCCTCTTGCAGGGGATAAGAGTTCCCAATATTTTTCCTCAATTTTGGTTGCAGCACCTTATGCAAAAAAAGATGTTGAAATAGAAACAATTGGTCACTTGAGTTCAAAACCATATATTGATGTTACAATTCAATCAATGAAGGACTTTGGGGTAACTGCAACTAACAATAATTATGAAACATTTTCAGTAAAATCCGGTCAATCCTATATTGGAAGAGAATTACTAATAGAGGGGGATTATAGTAATGCAGCTTACTTTTTTGCGGCCTCTGCAATACTAAATGGGAAAGTAACTGTAAACAAACTGGACAAAGAATCAAAACAAGGGGACAAATTCTTTATCTCGGCACTGGAAAAAATGGGTTGTAAAGTAACTTGGGAAAAAGATTCAGTTACATTACAAGGCAATACTTTGAAAGGAGTTGGAGAAATTGATATGAATGATTATCCGGATATAGTAATGCCTTTTGCAGTAGTAGCTTCTTTTGCTGAAGGGGAAACAAAAATAACTAACATTGAACACTTAAGAATAAAAGAATCTGACAGGTTAACGGTAACTGTTAATGCCTTAAAACAACTCGGAGCGGATGTTGAGGGCGGGAAAGATTATATCTTGATTCGCGGACACTCCGGCAAAGGAATGCACGGCGCAACAATAAACTCACAAAATGACCACAGAATAGCAATGAGTTTCACAATCGCAGGACTAAAACTCGGTGGAGTAACAATCGAAAACGAAAGAGCAGTAGACAAAAGCTTTCCAGAATTCTACGAAGAAATAGAAAAAATAATTCAAAGATAACTTGCCTAAACTTTTTTATTGATTTTTGCAAGCTAAACGAATGCTTATATTTAACCCCTGATTAATTCATTTATGAACCCCCTTAATTTGGCTTCAAGAAAGCGGGTCTTGAGTAGTGCTGAGCAATTAGCTTTGCAGAAAAAACGCCTCCAAGAGCGCCGGGAAAGTTTAGTTAGAGCAAGGAAGGCAAAAAAACGAGCTTAGAGTACAAAACAAGAGATTTTTAACTCAGCTTTCAAATCCCCGTGTTTTTGATGAATATGTAAATAAAATTGGTGCAGAGTTTTACTGGTTTTTTTTAAAGAAAAAAGTAAGAATGCCTTATTTTGAGACTGTTTCAAAAGGAAAGTTCCCTGAATTATCCTCTACCAGGGCAATTGCGGGAATCTTTGGGCAACTTGCTAAAGAATCAGGGTTTGTTCCTCTCAAAAACTTTCCACGAACAATGCCAGCTTTGTTAAGAGAACAAGGAATTAAAAGCGTTTTAGAGATTGGTCCAAGCGGGAGAGGAGTAATTGATTTACTTATTGACAGCGGGATAGCAAGAGCAGCAAAGCTCCAATTAAATGTAATTGATACTCATTTTGGCGAGAAAAGATTAATGCGGTTAAAGAGAAACAGGGTTCAAGCAGTGCGTGGAAATGCCATGAATATTTCTAAAGAATTTAACGGAAAAAAATTTGATTTAATTATTGCAGTAGGAGTACTAGGCGTAGGAGGACAAAACGGACAAAGTTTCAAAGAAAACGCTATATCTTACTCTCTTAATTCACACAGAATAGCTAAAAGCGCGGTTAATTCCCTAACTTCGAATAGAAACGCTTTGTTTTGCGCAACCCCCATTTTAGGACTAACTACCCTCAGACAAAAAGCAGTGAATAGATTTGCTCACATAGCGCAATGGTCTGAACTCACCGCAGACAACTACGAATACGCCCACAACACAGTATTCGAAAACATGCCCCGCCTACCAACACTAGGACTACTAGGCCTGCCCAGCGAATACCACGAAGCCAAATACAAACAATACGAATGGCAAGACAAAAACAAAAAATACTACTCATACGGACAAAAACTAATCAAAGGCGCGCCGAGCTTGGTAATACTAAAAAAGAAATAACATACAACTTCATTCACCAAACACTAACAAGAACAGAAACCAAACCCTCATTAGAAAAATTGGATTTGAATAAAACATCGAAACAAAAGTACTACAAAATTGTGCGGCAAAGTAGAATTAGAATTTACATAAAATGGGTAAACAATAGCTTTTTATACCTTTGCAATATATAGTATATCGTGGTGTTATATGGTTAAAATACAACTCGATTTGTCAGAAGAAGAAGACCGATTAGTAGAACTATATAAGCTATCCAATAAAATGAAAACCAAGCAAGAAGCAATAAAGAAAATGATACAATACTTTGAAGTAGAAATAAAACCAAAAAACATCAACAATAAAGAATATTTTAAATGAGGGTGAAATTATGGGTTTTAAACATGCAGAATTTGATACAACAACTCGTGTGGAAGAAAAAGGATTACTTGGAAAATTAACAGGAGAAAATGATGCAATCTATTTGAGAAATAAACACCAAACCGAAATTGATAACGCGTGGTCGGCAATAGTAAACATGGTGCACTACATAGAATCAGAAAGCTATGAACTAAAAGAATCTTACAACAAGGCACAAGGAATAAAACGAGACATTGAAGCCCATGAAGTAGAAAGAGAAAAATTATACACTAATTTAGGAAACTTACTAAACAAAGAAACTGATTTTGAGAAGGAAATGTATAAAGAAACAACAAAAATGTATAAAGATGTTTCAAAGAACCAACAAGCAAAATCAGTTAACATAAAACAAAGACTAAAGGACTCTGAAGTAAATGAGATGAAATTTGCCTCGATGATGAAATATTTGGAGAAATACCCCGAGTACCAAAACAAATCCTCATTCAAAAACATCACTGATAAAATTGATGTAAAGGAAAGAGAAATAAGAGAAGAAAAAAAGAAATACAATGACGCAGTATCAAAATACAACAATTTTTTATCAAATTATCCCATCTGGATAAAGAAAGCTGAGGACAAAGTAGATATTTACGAAAAGCTTGTAAAAGAAGCTAAAGAAAAACTTGAAAACTTAAGATACAAAAAGAGCATATTGCATACGTTGGCGACAGAAAAGACAAAGTCAAGTATTGCAATAGACACTACCTCCCATAGATTGGACCAATTCACAAACACATTAAATCTATTAAAACAAGAACATAATAAAAATAAGATAAAAGAATTTGAAGAAATGCAATATTAGTGATAAGTTATGAGTATTATTTTGATGCTGATAATAATTGGCTTATCTATAGTCATTGCGTGCTTTGTGTATTCTCAACTAAAAAGTGGTATTGTAGTGAATCATAAACCTATTTTTGTAACAATTTTGCTTGCTACTGGTTTAATCTACGTCGTGTTTGGTTGTATTGGATTCGCCGAAAACATTGATACGCTATCAACTCCACAATGGTTTAATACATTTGGAACTTTTGCAACACTGGTTGGGTATGGCGTTATTGTGATGGGTTTTGGAGAAACAATCTATAATCAAAAGTAAATAATTATTTGTCGGGTAAAATCATGGATAAAACTAAAAAGAGCAAAGATGGTAGTTCTGACTTGAATTCATTAAAACAAGCAAAATGCATTGCTACACTGAATAAATATAAGTTTATAATGGTCATAGCAAATCCAATCCCGTCGTTTGTATTATTTGCCTCAATTCTAATCAGCATTTTTCTAATCAGCATTTTGTTTTCGGTAGATAAATTATTGGTTCTGTCTTTTGAACTAATTATTATTATTTATTTGCTTTTTTTTGGTGTTTATGGTATGTATTGTGGAGTGTTTCCAATAAAAGATCTGCCAATAGAAAAGTCATTTTTTAAAAAAACCTCGAGTCTGCTAATTAGACTAACCACAAATAAAACAATATTAAGAAAAATTGACACAAAGAGACTTCTTGTTAAATTATTTGAAAGCCAATATGCTGCCATAGATAATTTTTTGTATAAAGATGACTACATGCCTGAGGCATATAATGCCTCTATGAAAGAAGCTTCGCTGGCTTGGGAAAACATAAAAATATCACTTATTTGGTTAGTTTCTGTGGGCGATGAAGAAACAATTTTAAAAACAGTAAAAGAAGGCACCGACTTATATAATAAAATTAATTATTTTGATTTTAAAAATGAAGACCCTTTAATTTATGAGAAAGAAATTCTAAAATCTAATGAAATACTCGGCTCAATTGTAACTGCATATGTAAAATCCAATAACAAAAAAATGCCCAACTACAAAATGCATGATAATGAAGGCATACAAGCAAAACTAAGAAAATTTTTTGAAAAAAATAAAAGAATATTTTGCATTTTGCTCGGTTTATTTGTCATAGGTTTTGTAGCATACGTTTACTTTGCGCCTACGCCTCTTCTTCGTCCAGATCCAATAGTTGTAATTTTTATATTGGTAATTGCATTTTTATTAATTTTAGGCAAAACGGATACGATAATTGATTTCCTTAAAAATTGGGGTAAAAGATAAGCTGCCTACAAAACCAAAATTAGACTAAAAAGGATAACGCGGAGAAAGGGATTTGAACCCCCGCTTCCTTTCGGAAACCTGGTAACAATCTGCTAGTAGTCCAAAGTTTTCTTTTTTTGGGCAACTTACACTTTTTTTCTTTTAGAAAAAGAAAAAAAGGGCAGACTCAAGCCAGGCGCATTTGACCACTCTGCCATCTCCGCTTATTTTAGTTTTGACTTGCTTTGCTTGTCAATAATATAAAATGAGGAATGCTTGTTTTTAAAGCTTGCTTTGAAGCGAATTTTGGTTTCTTTTAGAAAGGGTTTTAAGTTTGAGGAAGCTAGGTTAGTCAGGTGGTTGAATGGATTTCAAAGATTACCAGGAAAAATCAAAGAAAACTGATTTGAGGGTTGTGATTAATGATAGTAAGTTAGCTTACTATGCTTTGGGTTTAGCGGATGAGTCAGGGGAAGTGGCTGGGAAAATAAAGAAGCTTTACAGGGATTATAATGGAGAATTAACTGAGGAATACAAGAAAGAGATTGCTAAAGAGATTGGGGATGTAATGTGGTATATGAGCCAGTTATGCTCTAATTTGGGTTTAACGTTAGAAGAAGTAGCGGAAATGAATATTGAGAAACTTTACAACAGAATGGAGAGAGAGAAACTAAAAGGAAATGGGGATAAGAGATAATTCTCTTTTGAATTAAAAATTATTTCAAAAATAGTTTCTGGTAATTGTATTTAACTAAATCTTTTTCAATATCAGCGTATCTTTTCCCGCAAAGCATTCCGCCGGCAAGAAATTCCTCATTAGTGGCTTCTGCAAGACAAAAGAAAGGCGCTTTGAAAGAGTTTTTCTCTTCTTCCGTTTTGAATTCAAAATCAATTAAAACAAGGCCGGTTAAAGCGTCTTGGAAAACATCAAATTCAGCAATCATTCCATTAACAGGGTAATTATACCTTGTTTTTCTTATTCTTCTGCCAGGAATTTCTTTCTCAAGCATCATGAACTCGTTTCTGAGAAGAACAATTGTTTCCTCTTTGAAAGTAGAATGATTCCCTTCCGTTACAAGCGTTTTCTTGGTTATCTCATAACTATCCCCATTCTTGCGTATCCTTATTGGGGCATGCACTTCAACCGCTTTTGGAAGATAAATATCAATTATTTCTTTTGATTTGCATTGCTTTAAATCAGAAGGCAATTGTTTAGCTAAAAAAGTTCTTTCAAGTTCAATCATAATTTCACCAAAAACAAAAAAAGCAATAAAATATCCTGTAGGTTTTTTCTCTTTTGGCAACCTACATTTTCTCTTTTTCCCAAAAAGAGAAAAGGCGGAATAAGTGTTAAAGAAGCAAACCAGGGATCCGACAAGAGCCTTTAGCAAAGGCTCGCGAAACTTTTATGCTTCGCAATGCGGTATGGTCTGCCTCCTTCACCTTACAAACCGAAGTTTGTTTAGTGCTTCACAAAGCGCTGCTTTGTAAAGTAACTCCCAACACGAGAAAACATTTGAATCATTTGATTTAAATACTTAACTTGAAAGCTACCAAAAAAAGTTTTCTCGCAAATTCTTGGAAAAATAATGGTTTTTAGTAGATTTTGCAATTTGAAAAGGTTAGGGGCATTCAAAACTCTGGCAACACAAAAAGTATTTAAACCAAGAAATGCTCTATTTATCGAACTATATTCATTAAGTGGCTTTTATGGTTGAAGAAAACAATTCTGTTCCTGAAGAAAGGGTAGAGAAGACAATCGAAACTGAAGATAAGGACATGTTCAGCGAGGTTTTTGGGGAAGATGAGGATGAAAAGCAAGCAAAGAAAAAACTCCAAGAAAAAGCAGGGGAATTAAGGAAACAAAAAGAAAAAAGTGCTGAAAGCGCAAAAGAAAGCGAAGAAAAGGAAGAAGAAGCCCCTACTGAAAAGAAAGCCAAGGAAGAGGATGAAGATGATGATGGGGATGAAGTTGAAGAAGAACCTGGATCAAGTGTTGAGCCTGTGATTTTTGGGGAAGCAGAGGATGAAGAATTTGAAACAAAGGAAGAAGCTTTTGAAAATGTTGATGCGGGCGGAAAAAGAAAAAAATCAAAGAATAATTTTGATGAAATGGTAAACGAAGGATTAGAGAAAAGCATTTCTGGTAATGGAAAAAATGGTTCTGGAAAAGGAATGGGTGGAAAACTTGATCTCAAAGTAATTCAGGAAGAAGAGGAAGAAGAAGAGGAAATAACTCCAACTCACCCTGTGGAGAAAACAATAATTAAAAGTGTAATAAAAAATAAAGCATTAATGGCTGCAAAAAGTGAAGTAAATTTAAATAAGGGAAAAAAAATAAGTGATGATTCCTTAGCAAACAGAAAAGATGAGGATCATGATGAATTAGCTGATGCTTTACTAAGAGAAGAGGGAACAAAAGAAGAAGGAATTGAAGAGGAGGAAGAAATAGAACCTGTTTCAGGAGAAACAAGAAAAACTGTTATGCCAATAGCAAGGGCACAGGAAGAAGAAAATACCGAAAATGTTTCAGGGGAAGGAAAAATTTTTCCACAATTAGAATTCCTAATGAGTAAAGAAGGACATGCGTTTATTGGAAGAAAAAAAAGTGTTTTAGGAAAATATGGAGAAGAAGCAGGATTGTTTGTAGGAAAAGTAAATGAAAAGGATAATGAAGGAACTGAGGTTTATCTTGATGGATTAAATCCACACGTTGTATTTGTTTGCGGAGCAAGGGGTTCAGGAAAGTGTGTTACAGGAGATACCTTAATATCGTTGAGTGATGGAACAGTTTTGCCTATTGCCGAACTTGAGAACAATGAACAGCAAGTATTTGGTCTTGATAATGAACTAAAAATAAAGTCCCTGCAAAAAGTTGGTTTCTATGAGAGAAGCGTAAACAAGATTTTACACATAAAAATGAGAAGTGGTAAAGAAATAAAACTGACTCCTGAACATCCTTTACTAACAATTAATGGATGGAAACCAGCAGAAGAATTGCCTATAGGAGAAAGAATCGCTACTCCACGAGTAATTAATTCCTTTGGAAAGGAAACAATGAGTGAATGTGAAATAAAATTGTTATCCTACTTGATAGCTGAAGGGCATTTAGGAAACCAATTTGTTTTATTTACTAACTCGGATGAAAAAATAGTTAACGATTTTACAACTGCAGTAAAAGAATTTGATGAAAATCTAAAAATCTTGTCCCATGGAAAATATAGTTACAGAATATCACAGAAACTCAAGTTAACTGATTTGAGTGCAATTAAACGCAACAGGAAGGGGCAATTTACAAACGAAGGCCACATAATATGCAAAAAAAGTTCTTTAATGCAATGGCTTCAAGCAATGAATTTGTATGAAAAACGCTCAAAAGATAAATTTATTCCAGAACAAATAATGAAACTTAAAAAAGAGCAACTTGTCTTATTCATAAACAGGTTATTTTCTTGTGATGGATCAATTCACAGAATAAATAAAACATCTAACTGGCAAATTTCTTATTGCTCAATTTCAGAAAAAATGATTAGACAATTACAGCATTTATTGTTAAGATTTGGAGTATTATCAAAACTTAGAACAAAAACAACTCATTATGGAAAATTAAAAGAAAAAACCGGAAAAGCATTTGAACTAGTATTAAACGGAGAAAATGCAGAAAAGTTTATGCTTGAAATAGGTTTCTTTGGCGAAAAAGAAAAAAGAGAAGAAATTGCTTTACAGGAAATGTTTAGCAAGAAAAACAACCCGAATGTTGACACCATTCCAAAAGCAGCTTGGGATTTGCTTGAACAAAAAAATTGGGTAGAAATGGGAAAATCTATTGGATACAAAAATCCAAAATCACTCCACAATATAGTGAATTATTCTCCTTCAAGAGGAACCCTCCAAAAAATTGCATTAATCCAACAAAACAGGACACTTGAACTCTTAGCAAACTCTGATATATTTTGGGACGAAATTGTTTCAGTAAATGAAATAAAACAAGAAACAAAAGTATATGATATTAGTGTTCCAAGTTTCTCCAATTTTGTGGCAAATGACATCATAGTCCACAACTCGTATGTTTTAGGAGTAATAGCGGAAGAACTCGCAATGAAAAACAAAAATGTAGGAATAATTGTTGTTGATCCTATTGGAGTATTTTGGTCAATGAAGCACCCAAATAAAGAAGAAAAAGAATTAGAAGCATTAGCAAAATGGGGTTTAATGCCAAGAGGATTAGATAATGTAAAAGTATTCATCCCGGTAGGAATGAAGGATGCGGTGCCAAAAAGCACTTATGATGCGGTTTTCTCTATCCAGCCATCACTTTTAACAGCAGAAGATTGGTGTTTAACTTTTGGAATTGACAGATTTTCCCCAACAGGATTGTTAATGGAAAAAGGAATTGTTAAAGTAAAATCAGGTTATACAACTCCAGAAGGAAAAGAGGTTAGGGGAAAACAAAATACTTTTTCGTTAGAGGATTTAGTTAAATGCTTTGAGGATGATGCGGAACTAAATGACAGGGAAAAAGGATACAAAGCTGATTCAATTAGAGCATTAGTAAGCAGGTTTGATGCGGCAAAGCACTGGGGAATATTTGATGACAAAGGCACTTCATTAGGATTGCTTTCAAGAGCAGGACAAATGACTATCCTTGATACAAGTTTTTTAGAGGATAATGTTGGAGCACTTGTAATAGGAATTTTATCAAGAAGGTTATTAGCAGCAAGAAAATTAGGAACAAGAAGAGAGGCTGCAGGAAAATTTACTGAAGAAACGGATATGGAGGATTTAGTTGAACTAAATATTCCACCAACATGGCTGTTTATTGATGAAGCGCACACATTAATTCCCGGAGGAAACCAAAAAACTCCTGCAAGCAGCGCAATAGTGGAGTATGTAAAACAAGGAAGAAGGCCTGGGTGCTCATTAGTATTTGCAACTCAGCAGCCAAGTGCAATTGATTCAAAGGTACTAAGCCAACTGGATGTAATAATGGCGCACAAACTTGTTTTTGATGATGATATTAAAGCAATTCACAAAAGAACACCCGCTATTGTTCCGGGAGAATATAGGAGATCAAATTTTATTAAAACAATGCCTGTGGGAATTGCATTAACGGGAGATAGAAGCGAAACAACAAGCAGGGCATTCATAATGGCAATAAGGCCAAGAATGAGCCAGCACGAAGGAAGAGATGCGGAGACAGTGGAAGTAAAACAAGAACTTGAAAAAGAACAAGTAGAAATATTAGCGGTTAATATTGCATTAAGGCAATTAGAAAAAGATCCAAGCATTAGGATTGAGAGTATCCAGGAAACACTTGATACACTGAATAATACTTACAAAAAAGAAGTAAGCATTGAAACAATACTTGAAGGATTGAGAAAAAAAGGAGTTAATGTTGGAAAAGAAGCTATTTTTGCCGCAGGGGTTGCTGAAGAAATGGAAGCACAAGCAGTGCAAAAACTCCAAGAAGCAGAGGAAGGAAAAGAAAATAAATTAGAAACATACGGAGAAAAATTGCTTAAAGCGAAAAAAGAGTTTGGAAAAGAAGCAGAAGAACAGGGTTACGAGGAAAGAGTTGAACTATCGGCTTTACTACCAAATATTGATGAAGCAAAAGCAAGGAAAATTATTGCAGGACACATATCAAAAAAATTCATATTCCTGGATGAAGAAATACTTGACAGGCTGACAATGAAATATGCGTTAATTTACAAAGTAAAATACAAATATTATAGCCATAAAGAAGCATTCCATACAGGGGAAGCATATGTTGATTCACTAACAGGGGAATTCATCCATGATGATCATGGAGTATTGAGAGAAAGCAAAGGATTATTCTTGTTGAAAGAATTAAGTGAACCCGAAACAACAGTACTTAAGTTAGTTGCAGAAAAAAAGCGTTCAGCAAAAGAAGTTGCATCATTCCTCAAAATGGAGGAAGGGAATGCAAAAAGAATACTTGAGGGATTAGTAAAAAAAGAATTGCTTGCACTTGAAGAACAAAATGGAAGCGCTAAATATGTTCCTAATCCAAAACTTGAGATTGATTTGCCTCCAAATCCATTGCATAATTTACTGACAAGCATAGGAAAAAGACCTATCAAGGAAGTAGAGACTGCTGCACTTGTTAGCCCTAATCTTACTGAAAAAGAAGTTCCGGAATTATTGAAAAAACTCTGGGGAAATATAATAGTAAAAGAAATAACTCATCTATTCCTTCCAGTATGGGAAGGAGTATTAAAGAAAAAAACCGGGGAAGAAAGAAGCGTTGCAATTGATGCAATTAATGGAAACAAAATTAATTTAGCAAAATAATCAGCTTTACACAGGCTTTGATTGTTGCGAAATTCCTTGCACTTGAGTTTCAACAGGTTTTTGTTTCTGGTTTAATGCCTCAGAAAGCTTTATTTCAGAAAAAGATTTTAATATTTTATAAGAACCAAAACAATTTGCTTTGCCCGCCATTATTGTTACTTTTATTCCTGGAAGATAAAGAATAGCTTTTGCGGAGGGTACAGAAATCAGGAGTTGTATCATTAATGGAATGCTTTCCCCTTCAACTGAAATTACTGATTGTTTCTTCCAGTGGTCAGGGATTTTTGATAACACATCATTATCCTTTGTTTCAACAATAATTTTTTTAGAATTAGAGAAAGCTGTTACTTTTGAAGCAAAAAAATCATCAAAAACAAATTCAATTGAGTCATTAAAATCAAGTTCACGCAATTTTTCTGCCTGCTGCTGGATTAATTCACTCATTTTCTTAAGATATTTTCTCTGAGCTCTTATTTTCGTCCTTAATTCTTCAACATCATGAATAGTAAATGAGGCATTTTCTTTTGCATTATTCAACAAATCCTTATCCTGTATTCCGCGCTGGTAAAGTATTACAAGGAAACGGACAATTTGCTCAAGATTATTCATTGGGCGTTTCATTTCTTCATTTAAGCGCAAAACAAGCTTATCCTTCATCTCAATATTCATTGAAGCAAAGCCCTTGTCTGTAACAAAAAACTTTGAATTCTCATTCTTTAATAAGCCAAAGGAAACTAAATCTTTCAATGAACGGGAAAGAGCGGAGCGTGCAGAAGCAGGATTCTTGTATCTAGCGCTCACACGCGCAAATAAATCATTATAAGCAATACCAGGGGATTGTTTCACAACAAGTAAAACAGAGTTATTGAAAGTCATAATACAAGAATTGTTTTAAAGTTAAAAAGACTTTTGGGTTTACGATAAAAACCAAAAAACAAGATATTACAAGAAATTGAGTCAGGAGTAGGGAATTACTCCCAAAGTCAACAAAAAAAGAATAAACAAAAAAAGAATAATTCAGTTTTGTACTACTTTCTTCATTCTTTTTCCCAAAGAATAAGGTATTTTTTTGTGGCATTCCATGCATTCAGCAACAAAAGTTGGTTTCTTATTCTGTTTCTTAACAAAAACAGTGTACTTGTATTTTCCTAAGTATCCGTGTTTTGTGTTTCTATCGTGTCTTCTGGCACCTGCAGCAAGTGTTCTTGCGGCACCTGATTTGAATTCCTTCATTTTGTGTTTAGTGTGTTTTTTGCACTTAATACAAAAAATCTTTTTTTCCTTAGGGAACTTCATACAATACTCACCAGAATACAGCACACTATTGCACTGAATAACAAAAAACTACAGGGAAACGTTTTAAAAGCTTGCCAAGAGGCGTCAAAACAAAAAAGGGCAAGGCGAACCAAAACAAAGCATTCCCAAACAAGTATGGGTTTAATCAAAACACAAGTAATTTAAATATCATTTACTTAATATTAACAGGTTTGGTGGTTGAATGGTTTTGTCTGATTTGTTCACTTCTTTAATGCAAATACTTTTTAGGCCGTGGATTTTGTTGCCAATGATAATTATTTTACTTGTTTCAGGGGCAATATCAATAACTAATTCCTGGGCGCTTGAAGGACCATTAAATGATTTTGTGCTTTATTATGATACAATTCCTAATGATAATTTGCTCGGAGTAATGCTTGCAAATTACCCGCTTGAAATAGCTTCTATGCTTGTTTTTGGGTTTATCTTGAGCATAATAGGAATTATTGGAATGATTAGTGTTTCAAGAATGATAAAAGGAGATGGATTTATTGATGCGATAAATGATTCTGTAGGCGATTGGAAAAAAGCTGGAGCATTAACAATAGTTCTTTGGTTATATTTTATTATTTTCGGATTTGCTTTCAGCACAGCATTTGCTTTATCCTCAATTAACGAAATTATTTCACTAATATTTGTAACAATTTTTTTAGTAAGTGCTTTGGTTGTATTGGTAAAAGTGGCTTTCATATTCCCTGCTCTGATTGGGAGAGAACCTAAAAAAGCAATACAGGAAACGTGGAAATTTACTGACAAAAAATTTTGGGGAACTGTTGCATTAATTATTTCGGCTTCATTCATTTCACTGGTTGGATTAGTAATTATTTCACAAATAGGGGTAATTGTTGGAGGAATATTTGATGTATTGCTCTCAATAATAGGAGAAGCTTTCGGAACCACTTACTTTATTGCCGCATTAACTAATTACTTTTACGCAAAACGAAAGTGAATTAAATGACGCGCCTGGTAAAGCTTTCCTTAAGGAATTTTAAATCATTCAAAAAGGCAGAGGTACCTATAAGCAAGGGTTTTACAGCAATCGTTGGAAGCAACGGTTCAGGGAAAAGCAATCTCCTCGATGCACTACTTTTTGTTCTAGGAATTACTTCTCTTAAAACATTAAGAGCGGGAAAACTCACTGATTTGGTTAATAATGATGCAAGGGAAAATTATGGAAAAGTTGATCTCTTAATAAAAGATAATGAAAAACAATACGAAATAAGCAGGATGATTGATAAACAGGGAAAAAGTGTTTACAGGTTTGATGGAAAAAGAACAACTCTTAATGAAATAAGTTCTCTCCTTACTGAACTTGGAATAGATGTTTCAGGGCACAATATTGTAACACAAGGGGATATTACAAAAATAATAGAAATGTCTCCTATTGAGAGAAGGGAAATAATTGATAATATTGCGGGGTTAAGTGAATTTGATGAAAAGAAAGAAGAAGCAATAAAGGAACTTGATAAAGTTGATTCAAGAATAAAGGAAGCAACAATTATTCTCAATGAAAGAAATTCTTTTTTAACTGAGCTTGAAGAAGAAATGAAAAGTGCAAAAGAATATTCTGAGCTTGAAGAGGAAAGAAAAAGAACCAAGGCAACAATTATTTTTAAAGAACTTTATGCACTAGAAAAAAAGCTCCTTGAAGCGGATAATGAAATAGCAGAAATGGAGAAACAAAAACAAATAGTAGAGGATAGAATAAATGAAGAGAGAAAAAATCTTATCGAATCAAAAAAAATGTCTGATGATTTATCAAGACAAATGATTAAGGCCTCTGAACAGACATATTCAACAATTGGAAGAGAGTTTGAAGAAAAAAAATCAAAACTGCTTCTTGAGCAGGAAAAAATTAACTTGAAAAAAAGTCAAATTAGCAAAAACAATGAAAAAATTGAATTAAACAAAACGGCTTTGCATCAGGGAGAGAAAGGAAAAAAGGAATTACAGGAAAGAGACAAAAAATCACTGGAAGAAAAAAAAGAAATTGAGGAAAAGCTTAGAGAAATTATCAGAAAAAAAGCGGCGCTTGAAGAGCTAGTGAAAACCAAAAATATTGATCTTGGTAAGGAAGAAACAGCAATTGAAAAAATGACTAAAGCAATTGATGAAATAAAAAAAGAGGGTTTTGAGTTAGAGGTTTTTGTAAGGAACTGGGAAAAACAAAAAGCATTCAATGAAAAAAAACTTAGTGAATTAATAAACGAAGAAAAACTAATTGCTAATGAAATTGAGGAAATAGAGGACAAAAAAAGGAGTATTGAAGAATACTCAAGAAAAGATCCTAAGAAAGAGCTTAGCGAACTTGAAAAAAGGCTTTCTGAAACACTTGAAGAAAAAAATCTTTTTAGGGCAAAAGTACTGCATGAGGAAAAATCAATTTCTGAGCTCAAAAGGGCTTTATCACAATGCCCTGTATGTGATTCAACATTGAAAGAGGACAGAAAAGCATCATTAATACAGCAAAAAGAGGTTTCTGCAAGAGAATATGCAAAAAAAGAGTCTGAACTAAATGGAATTGTTGAAGGAATAAAGAAGAAAATTTTCGAGGAAAAGGAAAAGGTAATGAAAATCACTAGGCTTTCTGCTGAAATAGTGTATGAACAGAGTACTAAACAAAAAATTGAGGAAATAAAGCGCAAAATAATTGAAATAAAGAAAGAGCTTGACAGTAAGACATTTGATGAGCAATTACAGAAAAGGGATAAATTAAATGAAAAAATAAATGAAATGATTATTGAAAAAGAAAAATTGAATGAAAAAGTCAGTGCGATAAGAAAGCAAAATATTTTTGAAGAATACGCCCAAATAAACAAAACACATGAGGAACTTCTACATAAAAAAGGAATTATTGAGTATTCCTTAAATGAAATAAAAAATAAAATTGAGGGATTGGAAGCAAAAAATGAGGCTCTTTCTTTTGAAAACAATAATCTTTTGATTGAAGTAGAACTTATTGATAAAGAGATAAAAGAAAAAGAAGAAGCATTGAAAGGAATCAAGGAAGAGGTTTTGGCTAAAGAAAAGGACTTTGTTCATGCTAAAAAGAAAAACGCTTTGCTTGCTGATGAAAAAGAACAGGCTGATAAAAAAATTGAGCGTTATGAGAAAGAAATATTCAATGAATCAGGAAAAGTAAAGAAAATCGAAACAAGGATTAATGAATTTAATATTGAAAAAAGCAAATTGGGCGTAAGGCAGGCGGATTTAAATGAGGAAAAGAAAGCATTTGAAGGAACAGAACCATACTCTTCTAAAAGCCTTGATGAATGCAAAAGCAGGATAGGCTCTATTGAAAAAAGGCTGGGTGAAATAGGCGCAGTCAACATGAAAGCAATGGATAATTTTAATGAGTTGAAAAAAGAAGTTGAGGATATACAGCAAAAAGCGGACAAATTATCTGAAGAGAGGCTTGCTGTAATGGATATGATTGATAAGATTGAAGTAAAAAGGACTAATGTTTTCATGGAGTGTTTTAATGAAGTAAATAAAAATTTCCAAAATATTTTCTTCAAATTCTTTAATGGGGAAGGAAACCTCAGCATGGCTGATTCTGAAAAGCCATTGGAATCAGGGCTTATGATTGATGCAAAACATAAAGCAGGAAAACTATTAAACATTGATTCAATGAGTGGAGGAGAAAAAACTCTTACTGCATTGGCATTCATGTTTGCAATACAATTATACAGGCCTGCGCCTTTCTATGCTTTTGATGAAGCGGATGCTGCACTGGATAAGGAAAATTCCTTAAAAATGAGTAACTTGGTTGAAATGATTGCGGAAAAAAGCCAGTTTATTGCAATAACCCATAATGATGTTATAACAAAAAAAGCCCACCAGATAATAGGGGTTGCAAGAGGAAAGGATGATAGTTCAGTAATTGGATTGAAATTAAAGAACGGGAAAGATGAAGAATTAAAGGAAATAAAATCCAAAACAGAGAAAGAAGAATACCAAGAATAATATCTTTAATTCATTTATCTTACTTTTTTAACAAAGATATTTTTTTATTACCTCTTTTCTAATTTATTTTTAGTTTACTTTTTTTCTCCACGATAAGAAAACTTTTTCAGAACTCTTCTGCGTTTAACTTTTTCAACAACCTCAGATTTCTTTTCCTCATCAACTTTTTCCTCAGTGCCTTTGATGGGAGGCTCTTTTTGTCTTGAAAGTTTTCGCATAAGCACTGATAGGGGTGAATCAGCTCTTCGCTTTTCACGCGCTTCTTCCTGCAAAACCCTCATCTCTGATTTTATATCAATAATCTCTCCACTAACCTGTTTCAAACTATGTTCATAGTCTTCAGGAATTATCAGGCCTTCCTTATAATGCCTTTTCAAATCATTCACGCCGCGTTCAAGCGCTCTTTGTTTTGCACGCAAATCCTCAAGGCTCAAATTAAGGCGCTTTCTTTCAACCGAAATAACTGGTTTTTGGGTTAATTCCTCTTCATACTTTTTTTTCATGAAAAAATATTCAGCATCTGAAATTTTTTTCTTGGATAAGGCCTTATCAAGATTACTTAAAACAAACTTAACTTTGTCTTTCCTTATATCATAAGAAAGCTTGCTTTGCCTTGCTTTGGAATAAAGCCCAAGCAACAAAATAAGGGTAACCAAGAGGATTAAGAAAAGCAGTATTAGGATGATTAGGTACTGGGCAGGGTCATCACGCTTAGTGTACTTTATGTCAACGACAGGTTCAGTATCAACATAATTAGAAAGATTATTGAATGCCAAATATTCTTCTATAATATTTTTGGATTCAACTATTTTTTTGCTTAAATAAATTAAGTCATAGCTTGTTTCAGTGCTCTGAATTACCTCATCAGTTCTACCAAGCTTTGCGTTGAACACTGCATTTTCATAATAAAACTCAGCGTGGTCAAAATAAAGATTCGCCCAGACAGAATCAGAGTTTGAACCAAAATTAATGTCTTTTTCAACTAAAGCAAATAACTGGTTTTGGTCTAAAAAAATTCTGTTATTCTCAGCCATTATAAATGATTCAGCAAAATATGCATCATACAAGGAAGCAAACAAAAAATTGCTGTCAAAAGAAGTTTTAGCTGCATTATACCTTCTTAATGCTTCTTCCTTTGTTGCACTTGAAACATTTGAATCCTTTATCAGTTTTTCTTCTTCAATAAGCTTTGAATTTACCAATTCAATAAAATCGGGAGTGAAATAAGGTATTTTTTTGCCATTTGATTTCTGAGCTTGTTTGAAAAAATCAGTGGCAACACTTACCCAGGCTTGGGCAGAAACATAGTCATATACTTTGCTAAAAAGCACTGCCTGTTCCACAGCCTGTTGTTCTTTTGATGAGCCTGAGGAAGAATCACTTGATATGTTTATTGAGGATTCAATTTTCTTCAAAGCGTTTTCTGCATAAGCAACTCTCTGCTGTGCCCCTATAAGCCATTCAAAATTACTTGTTGAAACAAAATTCATTTTTTGCTTAAAATCACTTATTTCTTTTTTTAATGAAGAAATTTTTGAATCAATTAATGTTGAATCAGAGGAAAGCAAGGAAGGATTCTGGGCTACTTCATATACTGCACCAGCCATTACTCTTGCATTAAAAGCGTAATTGGCTGAGGAGTAAAGATAATTCTGGTCAAGGAACCTTTGAGCCATTTCAACATTTCGTTTTGTAGCTGAGTGCTTTTGGTAAAGATCAGCTCTTAATTCATCAGTAATATTGCTTTTCTCAAGCTCTTTTTTTGCATTGTCAATAACTGTTTTTGCTTCAGTAATGTAATTCTGCGAAATTTTTCTCATAGGAAAAAGAATAGATTCATATTCAATTGGCTTTGGAATAAACATTTGGATTGAAATATTTGAATCAACTTTTATGTCATCTATATTTGAGTAAGCATACTCAATTGCCTGGTCAATTTTGCTTACTTCAACTACCTTCATTCCTAGTTTTCTTGGGCCATATTCGAGGAGATTAACTGTTTCCATTGAGCCCTCTTCTTCAACCTCGGTAACTGCTTCCCCTGAAGGAATCATAAAAAGTTTTATTCCCACTTTTGATGCAGCCTGGGATTTTGCTCCTACCCCTCCAACCATTCCTATTGAGCCATCACTATTAATAGTGCCAGTTAATGCAACTACCGGATTCAAAAGTTTTTCAGAAAGCATTGAATAAGCTAAAAGAGTCATTGCTGCTCCAGCTGAGGGACCATCAACTTCAGAAGCATTAGCACGGATATCAAACTTTAAGTCTTGATTGGTAAGTTTTATGTTAGTTAGAGTTTCAGCAATGTGCAGAGCAATATTTCCTGTTGTTTGGGTGTCTTTTCCAACTAATGAACTTGACGTTTTAAAAACAACCCCTCCATCTCCTGAAATAGTAGACATGATTAAATCGGCAGCCATTCCTTTGTTGTCTTCGGTTACCGCAAAAATTTTTATGCTCCCACTTTGGAGAATCGCAAGAGCAGGAGAAACAAGAATTGCTAAGAAAAGGCAGAGTAAAAAAAGCCTTGACATAAAAATAGTTGTCTGAATACGCGCCATAAAACCAACTTCAAGTCTCTTATAATGAAGAATTTAGTTATTTATAAACTTGACTCAGAGCAACAAAAAATAAAAGTGAAATAAAAATTTTCAGCAAATAGGATTGAAAGTAATAAAGGTTTTCAAAAAAATTAGGTTTAACAAAATGACATGGGCGAAGGCGCAGGAACTCAAATGCAATCAAATCATACCACACGTTGGTGAGCACGCTTTCCCGCGCTAGCCCAAAAACCTACCCGACTTTTCGGATAAGCCCGTTACTCTCTTGAAAGCGATTCCACTTTCACATGAATTTGCTTTCATGCATTATTGGTGCTTAACTTATTTAAATACTTTTCTAAAACTTTGTCACTAGATAAAATTTTTCGTCAAAAAATTAAGACAAGTGACTTAAAGAGATACGGGAAAAGCCGAAGATTTCTAATAAAATGCCTTTATTAAATTTCAATTAAAATTTTTAAAATTAGTTTTTCGCATTAATCCAATGCGGTTTTACCCGCACTGAACTTGCGATTAAGCATACAATTTGGTGAAAGCATTTTTATTCAGATTATTCATCCAAATAGTGCGCCTAAACCAGCTGCTGCTTCTTCTTCTGTTTTCTTTGCTTCTTCTTTCTTTTCTTCAACTACCGGTGCTGCGCCTGCTGCTGGAGCTGCTACTGTAGCAACTGCTGCTTTAGCTATAGCATCGTCTATGTTGATGTTCTTTAGTGATGCCACCATTGCCTTTACTTTAGCTACATCGAACTCAACTTTAGCTGATTTTAGTACAGATTCAACGTTTGCTTCATTTAATTCTTGCTTGTTTGCATGAAGCAACATTGCTGCATATACGTATTGCATACTTTCACCTCTCAAATGTAAAACAATTATTGTGCAGGAGCGCTGGAATCAACTGCTTTTTGCAAAGCCTTTGCTTCTCTTTCTGCCTTCACAACAATCAATTCAACTGCTTCGTCCTCGAATATTTCTGCGTTCACAGCCAAGTTCAATGCTTGCTGGTGTGCGAGAACAAATTTGTTCAATAATTCTTCCTCATCAACATCAAGTGCTTCTGCAGGATAGAACATGTTTTCATTCAAATCCATTACACCAATAATTTTCATTCCAATTTTAATTGGTTTAATATTTAATTTTCCTAAAACATCAGCTACTTCTTTCTTTATTGCTTCTCCTTTCTTTGCAACAATTTTGTCTTTTGAAATAGAAATTGTTGGGCCGGCTACTTTTACTTCAAGTCCAGCTCCTTTTAATGTTGATAATGCTGGTCCTGGAGGAAGCCCTGTGTCTCCTGCTTGAACCAAAATATCAAGGTCAGCTATGTCTCCTTCTTTTGCTGCTGCTGAACCCTTATTCTTTTTAACAAATGAAAATAATTCAAATGGATTTATTTTTGAGAAAATAACTAAAATGCTTTTTGAAACATAAGCATCTAGCTTTGAAGTGTCAATTCCTGATTCTTTTAGAGCTCTTTGCACAACTCTTGTTTTGCAAACCCTTAGCTCTGCTTTGCCGCTTAATCTTTTTCTTAAAACTGAAACAATACTAGCTGGTAATTTGTCAAGTGTTGCAATAGCAATTATTTTGTGTGATTTTGCAAGCTCAGAAAGTTCTACTCTCTTATCTGCTTTCCATTTTTTTGTGTGTGAAGTCATTGAACCTCACCTACTTTTACAGGAGCACTCATAGTAAATTTTATGTAAGCATTTTTTATGTTTTGTTTCTTTTGAGGCAAAGCATTCATTACTGATTCAAAAACAGCCATCATATTTTCGACCATGTCTTCATCTTTCATTCCTTCTCTTCCAATAACTGAATGAACAACAGGCATGAATTTTCCTTTCTTGTTTGAAATAGTTATTTGTGTTCTTGCTTTTGCTAAAGCTTCATCAAAACTTGAAGCACTCAAAATTGGTTTAGGCATTTTTCCCTTAGGAGCTAATTGCTGTCCTAAGTATTTAGCAACAGTAAGCATTGCAGGACCTTCAGCAAATAAAGCATCAAAATTAATTAATTCAGTAATTTTTGCCCTGTCTTTTGCAAGTGCTTCAATTTCTTTATCCATTATTACTTTGTCAACTTTTCCTTTAATGGAATCAGCTAAGTCATCAGTTTTAGCAAAAACAGCTACTTTTCCTGAACCTTTTCCAGTTGGGAAAGGCAAAGAAACTTTTACATTCACCTGATTCTGGGGTTTCTTCATATCCAAACCAGTAAAATTAATCATTAATTCAACTGATTGAGTAAATTTTCTTTTAGGCGCAATTTCGTGTAACTTCTTTAATGCACTCAATGCTTCGTCTTTTCTCATTCTAAACACCTTCCGCCGAAGCGGTAACTGCCCCATTTCTGGAACAACGGCCTACTAAAAATAGGCTTATTCTTAAATAAAAATGTAGATGAAATATTTATAAAGGTTAGCAGAGTGCGTCAAAAAATCTCTGCCCCAAAATAAACACCAAGACCAATTCAGTCTTTTAATTCTGAATCAAACTTTCCTTCATCAACTGCTTTTTGTGCGTCTCTTGCTTTCATTCCTTCAATGGTTACTCCCATTGAGTCGCATGAGCCTATAACTTCTTTTGCACATTTCTTCATTGAAACGGAATTAAGTTTGTCATACTTTGTTTTAGCAATCAAAACAACTTGTTTCATTGTCAAATTACCCATCACATCTGTTTTTGGATTAGCTGCACCTTTAGCTGCTTTTGATTCTTTTTTTATTAAAGCACTAATTGGAGGCAAACCAACTTCAATATCAAAACTCTTGTCCTTGTTAATTTTTATTGTTACAGGAACTTTCATTCCAGCAAGAGAAGCTGTTTTTTCATTTATTTTAGCAACAACTAATCCTATGTTTACTCCTGTTGGCCCTAAAGCTGGACCTAATGGAGCGCCTGCAGAAGCGTGCCCTGCATCAACCATTACTTTCAATTCACCCATTTTTTCACCTTTAACATTTTTTTAGAAGCTTTTCCTATGCGTAACAATAAAACTTTTTACTAAATCTTTTATCCTTTAACTAATTTCATTACACTTATTGAATTACTTTTATATTCTCAGCTTTAATTGTAACAGGGATTTTTACAGCTGCTTCCAAGAGTTCAACAGTTACTTCTTCTTTTGATTGATTTACTCTTGTTACTTTTGCTTTTTCTCCCTTGAATGGACCAGAAATTATTTCAACTTTTTGTCCTTCCTGAATACTTTTCATTAATGGTTTTGATTCAAGTAAGCTTGTAAGTTCATCAATTTTAACCGCACCTTTAACTATTCCTGAACCCTTAATGTGGGGTGTATCAGTTATTCCTCTCCTGAGAGTTACTTCGTTATCCGCTTCAATCAGAATATACCCTTTCAATCCGGGTACCACTGCAATAGAATAAATATTCAATTCTTCTTTAACAATTTTTGAGCTAAGTATATCTACAACTAATTGTTCTTGTCCAACTGTTGTTCTTACCGGAAAAATCATTTCATCACCAAAAAACTAATTCAAATCAAAAATTCTTTTAATCAAAACTCATTATATCTTCGCCCAGCTAAAGCCAGGATTATACAAAATGCTCTTTTGAAACATTTAAAAACCTGCTCTTACCCCTCTAAAAAAAATGCTTCTTTTAGTATCCTAGTCCTGTGAGTGCAAAAAACAAATAAATAATGTAAGCTAATACCCCTATTACAAGTATTCCTAATGCTACTATTAACGCCATTCTCTTGTATTCTTCCATAGTTGGTTTTCTTGAAACCAAAAATATTCTTTTGGCATCCGCAATAAAATTTACAACCAATTCAATGACCTTCATGTGCTCACCAATAATTAATTAAATCAAAACAAAAAATATAAAGGGCATAGTTTGGCAAAGCAAACCATGCTCAATTAACTTTTTACAAATTTCCATGATTTTAAGTGAATTCTATTCCCAAATCAATTGGTTCGTTTGATCCTTTCTTTCCTTTTCCGTCTTCAAGGTAAGGGAATCTTCCGCCTGCAATAACAACCATTGCTTGGATATGGTTCTTAGGCATTGTTTCATCAACCATTGCTCCCCAAATAATGTGGCTTGAGTTGTGGATTTTTGTTGAAACGGTTTCAACTATTAATTCAGCTTCTCTCAAAGTCATATCTGTTCCGCCCGAAACATTTACAAGAGCTCTATTTGCTCCTGAAATATCAACATCAAGCAAAGGACTAGTTAATGCATTCTCAACTGCTTCTAGTGCTCTTGATTCGGATGATTCTCCTCTTGAGGATTCTCCAAGGCCTATCATTGCTGCGCCCCCTCGTGAAAGAATTGTACGCAAATCAGCAAAATCAAGGTTAATCAACCCGGGCTTTGTAACCATTTCAGTTATTCCCTTAACAGCATTAGTTAATACTTCATCCGCAACCTTGAATGCAGCGTTAATTGGCAAATCAGGTGCTATTTCAAGTATCTTATCGTTTGGAATTACAATTATTGTGTCAGTGTGTTCTTGTAATCTTTCAAGACCATACATTGCGTTCTCCATTCTTTTCTTTCCCTCAACAGTGAAAGGAAGGGTTACTACCGCAACAGTAAGAGCTTTAACTGATTTAGCTATTTCTGCAGCAACAGGAGCAGAACCTGTTCCGGTTCCTCCGCCTAAACCACATGTAATGAAAACAAGGTCAGCGCTTTTCAATACTTCAGTTATTTCTTCGCCTGATTCTCTAGCAGCTGATTCACCAACAGAAGGATCAGAACCTGCTCCTAATCCACGAGTAAGTTTTTTTCCTATAAGAATTTTTTTGTTTGAATTAGTGGATAACAAATCTTGGGCATCAGTATTAAGTGCAAGGGTAGTTGCGCCCTCAATACCTACTTCAGCCATTCTTTCAATAGTATTACAGCCCCCGCCACCACAACCAATAACCATTATTTTTGCCTTATTATGTTCAAGCATTTCTAATAACTCATTATCAGAATGAGTAGGGCTCTTCTTTCTTCCTTTCTCTGCCTTCTCATGTTTTGCTTGTTTTGGATAAACCATTTTAGATTTAACAATTGTCTTCTGAGGAACAACAACTCTGCTCTTCATTTCGGCCTGTGCCCTGTTTATTGCACTCCTAACTATGTGATCCATGAAACCCACCCATCCTAATAGAAATAATAGATTATATTATTTGCTCAAATAAGTCTTTTAAAAGCTTTTGCAGAGGGAGGAAAGGCTATTTGTTTTCAGAAGACAACATTCTAACAGGTTTTATGCATTAAAAAAAGAAAAAATACTTAAAGAGTGACAAAAATTATTAGATTCCAAATAAAAGAAATCATGCTTAATAACAAAAAAAGCAGTCCTAGAATAAAAATTTTTTTATGATTATCATTAAAATTACTGAAACAATTAATTACTAAAAAAACTATTAATAAAACAGAAAGAAGCATCATCATTGTGCTGTTAAAAGAAGCCATATCTGTTTTGCCTAAGAAAGTTGCAACATAAACAGCGCCAAAAGGGACTATAACCCCAAACAAACCAAACAAAACGGTCAATGTACCTTTGCCTTTGTTCTCGGAAGCCAATGTCATAAAAACACTGGAAAACTAAGGAAAAACAAATATATAAACATAACCGCTGGAGGGAGCAATCTAAAAAAAATATCCAAAACCCAAGCTATTTTTTGTCTCACCAAAACCATTTGAAAAAGTATTAATACTAGGAAAACCTATTTCGTGGTATGAATATTGTGAATCAAACTGTGAAAGATATTATTTCGCTTAAAATTCAGGGCGCATCGAATGTAAGGAAGAAAGCTGTTGAAGCGCTTGTAAAGGCATCAAAAGAAAGTAAGGCAAAAAATGAAGAAGAGTTCAGGAAAGAGTTTCTTTGCAATGCGGAAAAACTTTTCTGCGCAAGGCCAACAGAACCTGAACTGAGAACTGCACTGAGAATTTTGAAAAAAAGCATTTCAGAAAAAGGAAATAATGCAGAAGAACTAAAAGAAAAAATTTTTAAATCAGCAAAAAATTATGAGGAGAACAGAAAGGAATCCTTGAAAAAAATTGCTGAATATGGGGCTGAATTAATTCAACCAGGTTCAATTGTTTTAACTCACTGCCACTCAAGTTCTGTGGTAAATGTTCTTATTAAGGCAAAGAAAAAAATTGATGCGGTTTATTGTTGTGAAGCGAGGCCATTGTATCAAGGAAGAATTACGGTTGGAGAATTAACAAAAGCTGGGCTAAACGCAACATTAATTGTTGATAATGCTGCTTCAACAATAATGAAAAAATGTGATTATTTTTTTACAGGAGCAGATGCTTTGCTTGCTGATGGGGATGTAATAAACAAAATCGGAACAAACCAAATCAGTACTGTGTGCAAAAGATATGATGTCGCGCATTACGCGGTTGCTTCAACACACAAATTTGAACCAGCGAGTTTTTTCGGGAAAGCGGAGCCAATAGAACAAAGAAGCATTGATGAGGTATGGGAAAAAAAATTAAGAGGAAAAGCAAAAATAATAAATCCTGCTTTTGACAGGACTGATGCGGAATACATTGAAGGAATTATTTGCGAATTAGGGGTATTTGATCCAAAAACATTGACAGGAGAATTATACAAAAAACTGCAATTAGATAAACACCACCCTGATTTCTTGAAATTATAAAAAACGATGAAGCTTTTAGAAATCACAGAAAGATTTTGAAAAAAATATTCTTGGAAATCAGACTAATAAATCAGCGGGTAATTTTTGCATTTTTTAAATTTTCATAAAGCGCTTTAGCTTTATTGTTCTTTTCAAAATGCTCGCGGACAGGCTTAATTAGTTTTTCAAGCTCGTTTGTAACACACAACTTTAAATCAGCAGGATGTAACTTTCCTGAAACATAATCACTTTCAAGCATTGCATAATTGGCATAATCTACGTTTCCCCCATATTTTTCAGGCCTTTCAATTTTAACTTCTTTAACATACTTGAAAACAATATTCTTTGCATAATCCATTACTGGATTGCCTTCAACAATCCTTTCAGGGCAGTAAGCCTTGTTTATTTTTGATTTTAACGATTCATATGTTTCATGCATATATATGCATGAACTCGGATCACTCTTGCTCATTTTCGAAGCCGCCAACATCTCTTCTTTTGTACCGCCATTATTTTGTATTCCTTTTAACCCAAGCAAAAGCGGGTGATGTACTGCAATAGGTTTTTTCCACCCATAAGACTCTGCAATCTCTCTTGCAAGCATATTCGCTCTTCGCTGATCCATTCCCATTTGGCACATATCTAAGTCAAGCTGGAAAATATCATTTACCTGCATTATAGGATACATTAGTTGAGCAAAGTTCAAGTTTTCGCCTTCTTTTCGTCCCATGATTGTTACTGATTTTAGAGCACGATTAAGCGTCGTCTTTTTAGCAATTTTCAGAGCTCTGTCCCAATATTTCAAACTGTCCATTTCTTTGCTTGCCCAAACAATCTCCACTTTACTTGTATCAATCCCACAAGCTTTCCACACTTCAACAAAATATTCGCCCGCTTCTTGAATTGTTTGAAGATCTCCCCCAAGCTTGTTATTAATAAAAGCAAAATAATCTGCCAAATAGAGTTTAAAGTGAACTCCTGTTTCAAGCATTATTTTCAAATTTGCCGCTCGAAGCAAACCAAAATGAATTGGAGCAAGTCCAGATGGCTCAAAACCATCATAAACCTTAGGATGATCATTTGTTTGGAATAAGTTCAAAAGCTCATTCTCAGTGACAATCTCTTCCGCAAAAGACTTTATGAGTTCCACTTTTGTTTGTGCATCCATTAGAACTTATAAGATAAGCAGATATATTAAGATTGCGCCAAACTAGAAAAAAAGTTAATTAATGAAAAAATATAATAAACTACCATAACTATAAAAAAAATAAATAAAAATAATTCACAAAAACCTGGACAAACATTATCTGTGGATGCCAATAAGAAAGATTAAATACCCAAAAGCCCTACTTTTTCTAAAAAAAGTATTGGTGGTTGATTGGGTAGCGAAGGATATATTCAGGATTTAAGGGTAAAGGCTTTTCCAATTAGTGCTGGGAAACATATTGCTGTGTTAAATAATTTGGATGCAAAGGAACTTGGAGTTTTACCAGGAGACAGACTTGAATTATTAAATAAAAAAACCGGAAAAAAAAGCGTTGCGGTTGTTGATACCACAGAAAAGTGGGTTAACGAAAACCAAATAGGATTATACCAGGATGTTCTTGAAGATCTTGGCGCAAAAAGCGGAAGCACTATTACAACAAGAGCAACTGATCCTCTAAAGAGTCTTGATTTTATTAAGAAAAAAATGATGGGAGTTAAACTCTCAAGGCAGGAAATAATTGAAATAGTAAAAGATATTTCTGAAGAAAGATTAAGTGATATTGAGGCTACGGCTTTTGTAAGCGCGGTTTACATGAAAGGCCTTGATATTGATGAAACAATTTCCATGACAAAAGCACTTATTGATGGAGGAAACAAAGTTACTTTTACAAAAGGACCTATTGTTGATAAACACAGTGTTGGGGGAACTAATGGAAGAGCCACAATGATTATTGTGCCAATAGTTGCTGCTGCGGGACTTTACATGCCAAAAACTAGTTCAAGAAGCATTACTAGTGCGGCAGGTACCGCTGATTCAATGGAAGTACTTGCAAATGTTTGTTTGCCAATGGAAAAAATAAAATCTATTACAGAAAAACACGGAGGAGTAATTGCTTGGGGCGGAGCAGTTGATTTAGCACCTGCTGATGACAAAATAATTAGAATAGAACACCCTCTTTCACTTGATCCTGAAGGACAGGTAATTGCTTCAGTGCTGGCAAAAAAAGCTAGTGTCGGAAGCAAATATGTTGTAATTGATTTGCCGGTAGGAAAATATGTAAAAATAAAAGACAAAACACTTGCATTAAGAATGGCAAAAAAATTTGTTCAAGTTGGAAAAGAAATAGGAATGCATGTTGAAGCAGTGCTCACCAATGGAGAAGAGCCGTGTGGAATGGCTTTTGGTTCGGCATTAGAAGCAAAATATGCGCTTGAGGTACTCGAAGGAAAAAGATTTGATAATTTGGCGCAGAAAAGCTGTGAACTTGCAGGAGTATTATTTGAAATGGTTGGAATGAGTAAGCCCGGAAGAGGATACGAAAAAGCAATGGAAATACTTGCATCAGGAAAAGCATTGAAAAAAATGAAGGAAATAATAAAAGCACAGGGAGGAAAAATAAATTCAAGTGATAAAATTTCTTTTGCCCCTTATCATAAAGAATTCAAAGCAGGAAGCGAAGGAATAATTGAAGAAGTGAATATCAAAACACTGACAAAAATTGCTAGATATGCAGGAGCACCATCAAATAAAACAGCAGGATTAATGCTTCACCAATTTGCGGGAGACAAAGTAAAAGATGGAGAAACCTTAATGGTTATTTACGCGGAAAATAAAGAAAAATTAAAATTAGCGGAGCAATACGCGCTCAAAAATATTCCATTCAAATTCAAGAGAATAATAATGCAAACAATAAGGTAACAGGGAGCCAAAGAACTTATTTCTTTTGAAATTATTTCTTTTCCTCTTTTTTTATTTTTTCTTCTTATCTTTTTTCTGCAATTTTTTAGCCACGCCTTTTTCGTTAAAATAATTAAATACTTCAAGGAATTCCTGTGGAGAAAGAAGATACACTTTTTTTTGGGCTAGTTTGAGGTTCAAAATCTTTTCATTAAAATCTTTTTCTTTCCAGCCGAATTTCTGGCTCAAAAAAGAAAAGGATTGTTTCAAAGAACGCCGCAAATCCTTGTTTTTGTGGCGGAACAATTCGTGGAGAAAATAAAAAAATTCAGGGGAATTATTTTTAACACTAAAATCAAGCTGAATAATCGTGCTCAAGCAATTAGGGACAGGAAAAAAACTTTGCTGTTCAATTGTTTCCTCAATAATTTCTAATTTAGCGTTAAGATTAATCAAAACAGTAAGGGCAACGTATTCAGTAAAGCCTTCAAAAGCAAGAAGTTTTTCAACAAAACCTTTGTCAAGGACAAGAATTACTTTCTCTAATCCTTTTGTTAAACCGATTTTTGATAACAAATCGGAAGAAATGTGGTAAGGGGGAAGAGAAACTATTTTGTTTACCCCAAGCGCATGAATATCCTGGTCAAGAATGCTTTCCTTAATGAGAACCAGTTTTCCTGAGGAAAGTTCTTTTTCAAATTCCTTTGAAAGCAAATCAAACATTGTTTCATCAGGTTCAACAGCAATTATTTTTGCCCCAACTTTTTCTGCTTTATCCAAAAGTTTTCTAGTTAAGAATCCTGTACCAGGGCCTATTTCTAAAATAACATCCTTTTTTTCAAGCTTGGCAGAATTAACCAAATAAACAAGCAGAGCTTCATTGATGCAAAAAAATTGGGAAAGTTTTTTTTCAGGTCTGAAACGATACTTAAGCATTAGGTCCTGCAATCGCTCAAACAAAGACATTCAAACCAACTATAAGAAAAAATATTAAAATTCAGAATCTTCTCGGACCAAATTGAGGCCTTGGCTCAGCAGGGGGACGCACAAATAAGTAATGCTTGTCCTCTGATCCTTCAAGTTCTTCAACAATTCTCTTTACAATAGCTTTTACTGGCTCAGGAGTTCCTTTTACTCTCTGAAGAATTTCTTCAAGCGAAGCAAAAGGCTTTTTTTCTCTCTCATCAAGAATAGCAAGCATATGTTTTTTTCCCATTCCAGGAAGTAATTCAAGCTGGTGCCTTCTCAACGAAATTGCTCTTGAAGTGTTAAAGAAAGCAAGAAATTTTTCTTTCTTTGATTCAACTATTTTAGTAATTATTTCTTCCAGCTCTGCAAGTGAATTCGAGGTTAAATCTTTGTAAGAAATTCTTCCCTTAACTAATTCTATTTTCGGCCTCTCTTCTTTTCCAACATAAACTTCTTCCCCAACTGTTAAGCCTGCACCAAGCTTTGGCACTAACTCAAGCAAAGTAAAGAAATCCACTCCAATAGCTTGCGCTAAGGGCTCTGCTTTTGGAGCAGAGGATTTGCCGCTAGGCATGTAATCCAAAACCAATACTTTTTCTTCTGCTGTCATAACTTTCACTCAACTACAAACCAATACATAATTATGCTGCGCTGTTATTTTAAATAATACATCTTAACCCAAATTATAGGAAAAGCTTTGGAAAAGAATTATTCTAGCTTTTCCTCGAACTTCTTCGTGAGTTCGATGACTTGTTTCAGTTCCTCTTCAGGAGGAGCTACTCCTTTTGGTAGCATTAACTGCAACTGTTCCACTCTCGCAGGAACCAAATTAGCTATCTCAAACCTAAGCAACTCATTTTCTTTCAAAAAAGGAACTTCTGAAAGTGCTGCTAATAAATCCTGAGTCTGTTTCTCAGTCAGTTTAGCAAATTTTTCAACAAATTTAAAGGTTAAGTCCTGTTCATAATTAAGCTCTTTTTCGGTCTTCCTACCCTTAAGGACTTCTTTTACTTCGTATAAAGCAACTGGCTTCATTGATACAACCTTGCTCTCCATAATCCCACCAAATCATTTCTAAAAATCAATAAACCAAACCTTATTTCAATCTCTTCATGTGTACAGGAGTTGTTACTACAGTTAAAGGCTGATTTCCTTTCAACACACTAATAATATAAGCTTCTCCTCTGCTCCCAATAACTGTTCCAGTTAAACCATGAAAACTCTTATGAGGCAACCCTGAATGATAACTTGAATCAATAACTATCTGCACCTTATCACCCTTAGCGAATTCCTGCATAATATCATTAACACTAACCTTAGGATCGTGTTTCCTGAACTTGCTTCTAGTCTTCCCTCTCCTGCCGGGCTTTCGTGGATGTCCAGTCTGCTTCAAAATAACTCACCATCTTAATAGAATACAAAAATCTGGATAAGAAAGCTTTAAAAAGCAACTCATAAAATGAAACCAAAAAAAATATTTATGCAAACAGAATTTTTGAAAAAAATAAATAAAGCAAACCCCTTACCGGACACATAATCTCTTTTTCTTGGACATTAATTTCCCCTCTTTTTAAAGGGGTTTATAAACCCTTCATTTTTACTTATAAATAGTGGGACGCTTTGTAAAAGCGTTCGGGGTGGTATTGATGAAATACACGATTGTTAACATGGTTGCAGCTGCTTCTTTGGACCAGAATCTGGACCTTTATTCATTGGCTGTAGGAATTCCTAATATTGAATATGAACCGGAACAATTTCCTGGTGCGATTTTAAAAATAAAAGAACCAAAGGTTTCAATGCTTTTATTCAAAAATGGCAAAGTTATTTGTTCGGGAGCTAATTCTGAGGAGCAAATAGAACAAGGGATTAGAAAAGCAAACAAAATGATTCATGATGTGCAAAAAGAAATAAAAATTAAGAGAAATGTGGAGTTTGAAATAGTTAATTTCGTTGCAACTGCCTCATTAGATGTTAACCTGGATTTGTTTGATGTAGCAATGAACCTTGATAATGTTGAATACGAACCAGAACAATTTCCCGGCGCCATACTAAGAATGGATGAACCTAAACTAACTTTCTTATTATTCAAAAATGGTAAAATGATTTGCGCAGGAGCAAAAAAAGAAGCTCATTTGAAACAAGGATTAAAATTAGTTGAAGAAATGGTTGTCAAGAGAAACAAAAAAAAGAAGAAAAACATTGAATAAACCAGATTTTTTAATTGCTTTTGAACAGGAAAAAACTGTTTAAAAGCAACCTTTATAAACTTTGCACAATGCAACTTAATTGAGGCGGCCAAACCGCGAAGGTAACACCCGGACCCATTCCGAACCCGGAAGTTAAGATTCGCAAGGATTGGCTTCGGCCCTGCTCTATGAGTGGAGCCCGCCAGGCGCTGCCTCACTTTTTGTACAGCCGAAAAAGGCTGTTGTTTTATTTGTATTAAACATAGCAACTAAATAGCAAAAAACCCCTTTTTTCGCAAAGCACATTCATTTTTATTCATCCAAAGCAATATTTATTTATGAGGAAAAACTTTTTTGTTACTTCTCTCGCTGCAAGGGATAGCATACGCAGAAATGCTAATAGCGAAGTCCTAAAATTATCTCCCGAAGCGAAAAAAGGATTTTTGAGGCTGAATGCTGAAAGAAAATCAGCAATAAGACTGCTTGCAAGAAAACAAAAAAGAATTATTCTTTCTGCGCCAAAAATGGCAACAGAAAAGGAAAAAGCATATATAAAAAGATTTGTTGAATCATTAAAAAAATCAACTGGAAATACAAGGATAAGGATTCTTTGGTTGGATAAAAATAATTATTATGCTAATATTTGGCAAAGAGATATTTCTGTCAGATTAGGAAAAAGGATTCTGAACAAATCACGCGCAGAAGGATTTGGATTAAAAACAGGAAAAGAACAAAGATTTTTTGCTGATGGCGGAAGGCTTATTCAGGCAGGGACAAGTAAAGGAAAAAAAGTTCTTTTCATTTCAATTTCACCAATTAATCAAATAAGAACAATGGCGCCGATTCAGGAAAAAATTTTAAGAGAAGAAATGGATATGCTGAGAAGAAGAGGCTATGTGGTTTTTGAATTGCCAGGGTTTGAATATAAAGCACTGGGAAGAAGACTTGGAGAAAAAGCGAAAGGCTCCTTTTTCGAACACCTTGATGTTTTTATAAACACTATTCCTGAAAAAAAACTTATCCTCGTTAATCCGGATTATTATAAAGCAAATTTAGGAAAAATAAACCAAGCGGCAGATTATTTAAAATACAAAATAATTACGGTGCCTGAAAGTGAAAAATATACTTATCCATCAAACTTCTTGCCTCTTGGAAACGGAGAAATATTAATAGATAAGGGAGCACGGATAACGGCAAGCATTTTAAAGAAAAACGGGGTAAAGGTTTATGAAGTGCCACAAGAAATGAAGGGAAATAACCAGATTTTTGGCGGAATTAGATGCTTCATTAACGAGGATTAAAATTAATCAGGTGATTTGATGGAAACAATGGATTTTTTCAAACCAAGCTGGAAAAAAATGTACTGGCTCTTGCTTGTTTATTTGGTTGCAGAGATTTATTCATCAATAATAATGCAGGCAGTTCCTTCCTCGTTAATGGCTAATTTTATTTCTTTCCTGCTTAATCCTGCAAGCATGCTTTTAACACAGGCAAGCGGGGTGGAAAAAGAAATTATTATTCCTTTTGCAAAAACACTTGATCTTTTTTGGCTTTATCTTGTTGCAACAATTCTCGCAAAAGAAATTAGCAAAGATAAAGAATAAGTTCTTTTTTTGGGCCAAAATAAAAAAATATTTCCTTTTTCAAATTAACTGAAAAGAATTATTTTTAATAATTTTTTATTTTTGTTTTTCCAATAGTTATTTAAACTTGTCAACTGAAAATTTAATAGAGGTGTGATAATGCCATTCAAATTAACACAAGATCAAGAAGCATGCATTGGTTGTGGAGCATGCGCAGCAATATGCCCTGCTAATTGGGTATTAAATGGAGATAAGGCCGAAATTTTGGGAGCAAAAAAGGAAGGAAAGGTTTTTGTAAAAATCGTTAATGAAGCAGGATGCAATAATGATGCAGCAAACGCCTGCCCTGTAAAGTGTATTAAAGTGGAACAAGTACAGTAATGTGAGTTTTAGAGTTGATTTTAGCTGTGGAAACAGAAAAAAAAATTTCTGAAGAAGAAGTTGAGCCTTCAGGACAGAGTATTCTTGAAAAAAAAAGCTTTCCTTCGCTTAAACCAAAAAAGAAAAGCCAGAGAAAAAATATTTCGAGAAAATATTTAAGGGCACGTTGGAAACATTTTCTCGCACAGGACAAAAAAGGAAATCTTCTCATAGAAGGGGTTAATGTAAAAGAAATTGTCAAAAAATACAGTTCCCCACTTTATATTATCGTTGATGAAGAAATAAGAAAAAAATGTAAATCCTTCAAAGAGGCATTTGATTACCCTAATTTTAGACCACAGTATGCATGCAAATGCAACTCAAATCTGGAAGTACTAAAAATAATCCAGGAAGAAGGATTTGATTTTGATGCAAGCAGTGTTGGGGAAATCATTCTTGGATTACTTGCTGATTTTGGGCCTGAACAAATCACTTTCACTAATTTGTATAAATCAAAACAAGATATGGCTTTTGCATTAAGTGTAGGGATAAACTCAATAACTATTGATTCTCTTGAAGAAATTGATACCGCAATTGAAGCAGGAACAAGCCTTAACAAAGCTGTTCCAATAATGCTTAGGATTAATCCAATGATAACTGAAGGAAAATATTCCACAAAAAAACAGCAGTATGGAATTCCTTTTTCTTATGCAAAAAAAGCTCTACTAAAAATAAGGGATAACCCAATTATCAGGCTGAAAGGATTTCATTTCCATGGTTCTTATTCGCACAATACAAAAAACTATTTTCGAGCAGCAAAAAAACTAATTTATTTAGCTGTTTTTGCAAAACAAAACGGGATGCCTATTGAAATGCTTGATTTTGGAGGAGGATTTCCGGTTGAAGCGCCGGTTGTTTACCATCCGGGAAAATTTTTTACTCCAAAGGATCTTGGGGAAAGGTTCTGCCCCTTCTTAAAGAAATTGTGCGAAAAAAATGAACTCCCATTGCCAACCCTTATTTTTGAGCCAGGTAAATACATTGTAGCTAATTCAGGAATAGGGATAATAGAAGTTGTTAGCCACAAAAAACTGGATAAAAAAGAAATTTTGATTACTAATGGTTCTTGTTACTCAATGTTTCCTGATGTATTAATTTCTCATTGCGATTATGAAATATTACCGGGAAACAAAATGAGAACTAAAAGCCTGTATAAATATGATATTGCAGGATGCACTTGTGATAATATTGATATTATTGCTACCTGCCAAAAAATGCCAAAACTAGAGAAAGGAGATTTGCTTGTAGTAATGGATTGCGGAGCATACAGCTTTTCCATGGGCTCGAACTTTAACAACTTGAAGCTTGCGCCGATAGTGAAAATTGATAAGGATGGAAAAACAAAACTAATCAGGAGAAGAGACAGATACACGGAAATTTTTGGACCGGAACTAGATGTGCTAAAAGTTGCAGGAAAAAACGAAATGAAAAGATTCTATGATTTATTGAGAAAAAATTATCAAAAAACAAAAAAAGAGCAAACGCAATAAAAATAATTAAAGTGATTCAAAAGTCTTTTTCAACAACAAAGCATCCTCTTCAATATTTGGGGATTCGCAAATAATCATTCCAGCACAATTAAATTCTTTAATAGCCTGCAAAAGTTCTTTGTATTTAAAATCTGATTCTTTTAGAACCAGATGATTACGTTCGCCTTTATCAGTATACTCTATCCCTGAAACATGGCAATGCAAATTTTTTAGGAAATTCTTTCCAAGCACTTTTTCTGATTGTTCAAGTATTTGCCTAAATTCATTGTAAGAATTCATTTTTCCATTTGAGCGAGCATGTAAATGAGAAAAATCAATGCAAGGCAAAACATTATCCAATTGAGAGGATAAAGAAAGTAATTCTTCAAGAGAACCAAATTGTTTTCCTTTACCAGTTGTTTCGGGACGAATAGTTATTTTATTCTTAGTTGATTTTAATTCACTTATAATTTCTTCAAAGCACTTTTTTATGTTTGAAAAAGTTTTTTCAGGAGAATCTTTTAAATAAAAACCTGCGTGAAATGTCATTGAAAAAGCGCCTGCGCTTTCAGCTCGCCTTGCACAAGAAAGCACTCTGGAAACAGAGGCATGCATTTTTGGTCTTTCAACCGCATTAAGATTAATATAATAAGAACCATGGCAAGTTAGCACAACTTCGTTTTCAATAGCAATTTTTTTTACTTCAGGAGCTTGTTCTTTTGAAATATGCACAGAGTGAACAAACTCAAGTTCCATCCCATCAAGGCCTAGAACATGAACATGCTTTATTCCTTCAATTGTATTATGTTCGGGAGTAGAAATTGGAATTCCTGCAGTACCAAATAATAATTTTTGAAAAGACATGAATAAAAATATTAAAGAACTAAATAAAAAGCCTCTGAAAACAAATAATTATTTTTTAAACCAAAGTTTCTTTTAAAAAGGATTGCTTTCTGTATTAATCAGTGGTTTTAGTTGACTGAACACGAACAAACACATCATGAACATCATCCTGCTCATCATTCCGAGAAGAAAAATCTTTTACAACAAGTAACTCAAACAATTTGGGATAACAGGACAATAATTATCCTACTAATAGCAATTTTTTTGCTGGCTTTTGGAATAAGAGGACACTTACTAAGATACACTTATTTATTTGAATTTGATGCTTTTTACCACGCAAGACTTGTCGAGAGCCTTGTGACAACAGGGAGTATCCCGACAATTGATCCAAATGTTTATTACCAAGTATCTGGCGGAGTACTTTCCCAGCCCGCAAGTGTTTACCATTACATAAGTGCTGCATTTTATTACATTGTTGCATTCGGGCAGCCTTACAGCAAAGCCCTCTTAATGTGGTCAATGCAAATTAATCCAGTTATTTTTGGCTCACTCATATGTGTACTATTGTATTTCTTGACAAAAGAAATTTTTGATAATAAAAAAATTGGTTTAATTACGGCTTTTATTGCTGCTGTTACTCCTGCTTTTGCTTATCGAACAATGGCCGGAGCACAAGGAGATAATGCTTTTGGATTTCTTTGGATGGTAATAGGATTCATCTTTTTTGTTAGGTCAATAAAAGCTAACGGGTTGAATAAAACAACTTTAGTTAATGCGGCGCTTGCAGGATTATTTTTTGGGTTAATGGCAATGACTTGGAGAATGTACTTGTTAATCCCTCTCATTGTAATACTATATTCTCTTTTTGCAATTGTTTGGATTGCGAGTAGGGAAGAAAGCGAGAACAAGGATTTCAAATCAACAAAAGCATTTGCCTTTGCAGTAAAAGTAATTATTTCAATGATTATCTTCCATGTATTGTCATTTATTTACGGCGAAGATTGGATTAATGATGCACTTGGATACGTTGCAAGAGCTGCGCATTTAAGCACTTCCTTAACCTTGATTTTGGTTCTTGTTGCAGGAATCGCAGCAATACTCTTAAGCATATTTTTCATTTCAAGAACAGGAAAAGAAAATAAAAAATTATTCTCTAGTCTTGTAATTATTGGCTTGTACGTGGGATTTATTGTAATGATATTTATGTTCCTTACAGTACCTGATCTTTCTGACAGGACCTCTATTGGGAGCATGATAGGGGAAGAAAGCGTTGGAAACCAATTCTTTGGAACAAAATATAATAGCCTTATTATTTTTCCTTGGCTTGCAATAATATTGCTTCCAATAGGATTGTACTTATTCAGGAATAAGGAAAACTTTCACACTGCAATTATTTATTTTTTCTGGACAATAATCACCTTATTCATGGCTTGGTATACGCTAAAATTCACATTTGTTTTTGGGTTAGCAATAGCTCCTGCAGCAGCAATTGTTTGTTATACTCTCCTTGAAGGATTAAAAAAGTTTGAAATAAACAAGGGAATTGAGATGAAAGTTATTATGCTAGCATTGTTTTTTTTAGTAGTTTTTGGGGTAGGTGCTTCTGCAAGATTTTTCCCTGATTATGTTCCTTATAATGATGAGCACCCTGAATGGGTTGCCGCACAGAGCTGGATTATCCAAAATACTGCACAAGATGCTAAATTCTTTAATTGGTGGGACCAAGGACACATATTGGCCTTTACCACGGACAGAAAATTTTCAACTGATAATAGAAATGCTTCAGGAGAAGCAAACCAGGCTTTAGCAAAATTTGCTACCACAAATGACACTAATGAAGCATATACAATTGCCTCAAAAACAACCGGGGCTGATTACATAATACTTGAATCTACAATGTTTGCAAGCTTACCTACTTTTGAGTACTATGTTGCTGACAAAATAGATGGTAAGCTTTCAGAAAAATATTATAAAGCAAATTTCAGGGTTTTGAACTGCCAGGACAATAATTCCACTGTAATCTGTGAAGGAACATCTATTTCACGCGAAGAATGGGATAAGCTTTCAGATAAATGGAAACAGGTTCCTGATGATTTCCAAAACGGGTCAGAACCTTTGTTTTATTACAGGACAAATGACCAGCTTATAATATTAAACCAAGCAATGAATAACACTAATCTTGCAAAAATATGGACTAATAGCGATGAAACAAGCAAGTACTATGAAGATGTTTACTCAAAACAAGGGGTAAAAATATTTAAAATAAAGAAATAAAATCGTACCAACCCATTTAAAAATAAAAAAAAGCTTCTCTTTGTATGATATCAATAATTATACCTGCATTAGTGGCACTAGTTACCATCCTACTAGTAATGCCAGCTTTTATCAAAAGAATGCATAAACAGGGCTTTCTTGGAAAAGATATGAACAAGTATTTAGCGCCTAAAGTTGCGGAGCTTGGAGGAGTAATTGTTTTCTTAGGTTTTAGTTGCGGAATTTTTGCAGCAATATTTATTTCAACTTATTTAAAATTTTTTACAATTGAATTAATTTTATTATTAGCCGGTTTTTGTACAATAGCAATGATTTGTTTTGTAGGGATAATTGATGACATAATAGGATGGAAAAAAGGGATAAGGCAGTGGCAGCACGCTCTCTTCCCAGTAATAGCAGCTTTACCTTTAATGGCAGTACAAGCAGGGCAAACAACAATGACAATACCTTTTTTCGGAACAGTTGAATTTGGGATAATTTATTCATTAATAATAATTCCCATAGGCATCACAGGAGCAAGCAATGCATTCAATATGCTTGCGGGTTTTAACGGATTAGAAGCAGGACAAGGAATTATTCTTACACTGACATTAACGATAATTGCTTTACTTTCAGGAAATATTACTGCAGCGATACTTGGAATAGCAATGATTGGAGCGCTTATTGCTTTCCTCAAATTTAATTGGTTTCCTGCCAAAATATTTGGAGGAGATTCACTAACACTAATGGTTGGAGCAAACATTGCAGTAATGAGCATAATAGGAAATATGGAAAGCATCGGCATAATAATAATCGCTTTATTTTTTGTTGAATTCTTAATAAAAGCAAAACACAAATTTCAGTCAGAGTGCTTTGGAATACCAAACAAAAACGGAACATTAAAGGCAAATCCAAAGGGAGGATCAACAACCCAATTTATTTTAAAAATAGGAAAAGGAAAATATACTGAAAGCAAAGTAACTTTAATAATACTTGGAGCACAAACCGTGATTTGTTTATGTGTTATAGCGCTTTATTTCAGATTTTTATAAAACAAACTGTGAAAATATGGATAAAATAAAAATTGATTTTAAATATTTTCCAAGAGAGGCTGTTAAAGAAGACAATTTCTTTCAAAATTTCTTAAATAAACACTTTAACATTGAAATAAGTAATAAACCTAATTTTGTTTTTTTCTCAACATTTACAGGGGAGAAAACAAAAAATATTCCTGAACTTAAAGGAAACTTTGAAAAAATCTTTTGGACAGGGGAAAATATTCGCGTGGATATGAAAAAGTGTGATTATGCATTCGGATATGAATACGAAGAAGAAATAAATTCTCCAAATTATATACGACTCCCTCTTTACGCATATTATGGTGCCGGAAAAGAACTTATGCAAAAGAAAAATCCTGAAGAAATAATGAAACAAAAAACAAGGTTTTGCAATTACACTTATTCAAAAGATGCAAAAGAAAGGGTTGATTTCTTTAACGAATTATCAAAGTATAAAAAAATTGACGCACCTGGGAAATCAATGAACAATTCGCCCCCAATAATGAGCCAAAAGTATGGATTATTACTAAAACCATTGCAAGCAATTGAATCTTTAGGAAAAAAATACTATTTTTCTTCACTTTTTTCTAGGCACTTTGGAAATTGGAGGGAAGATGTTATTAATTTTCAAAAAAACTATAAATTCACAATAGCTTTTGAGAATTCTTCTTATCCAGGGTACACAACTGAAAAAATCTATCACCCAATGCTTGCAAACTCAATTCCAATTTACTGGGGAAACCCTGAAATCGGGAAAGATTTTAATACAAAAAGCTTTGTTAATTGGCATGAATATAATGATAGTAAAAAAGTTGCTGATAAAGTAGTTGAACTTGACCAGGATAATAAAAAATACTTTAAAATGTTGGAAGAGCCATGGTTTAACGAAAACAATCCAAACAAATGGTGCGATAAAACAAGGCTGGTAAAGCAATTTGAAAAAATATTTAAAGTGAAGGCAAAAAATGTCTAAAAAGGGTAAAAAAATTTGTATTGCTGCAAGCGCAGGAGGGCATTTAGCTGAAGCGCTGCAGTTAAAGAGTGCATGGAAAAACAAACAATGCTTTTACATATCAGATAATAGAGTTAATGCAATTAGTCTTGCAAAGAAAGAAAAAGTTTATTTTGTAAAGCCGGCAAGGAGAAACCCATTAAACCTTGCAATATGTTTTGCACAAACATTCTCAATTCTCTTCAAAGAAAATCCTTCCGTGATTATTTCCACCGGGGCTGAAATAGGATATCCTGTAATGGTAATTGGAGCACTTACAGGAAAAAAAGTTATTTACATTGAATCATTAGCAAGAATCAATTCTCCCAGCCTTACTGGGAAATTAGTTTACCCGTTTGTAAAAGACTTTTATATCCAATGGCCACAGGCAAAAAAATGGTTTCCTAAAGCAAAATATGCAGGAAGCGTATTTGAATGAACAAAAAAAAATTATTTTTTACAGTAGGAAGCACTTACCCTCTTGACAGACTGATAAAACAGGCGGATGAACTTAATACAAATAAAAAGTATGAGGTTTTTGCACAAATAGGGGAAAGCACCTTTGCCCCAAAAAACATTAAGTGGACAAAATTCATGGATTATGAAGAAATGGTAAAGAAAATTGAATGGGCTAATATTATTGTTAGCCATGCCGGAGCAGGCACTATAATTGAGTGTATCTCAAAAAATAAGAAACTAATTTTATTTCCAAGGCTAAAGAAATATGGGGAGGCTGTGGATGATCACCAGCTTGAAATATGCAAAGCATTCAAAGAAAAATATGAAATCAATTATTTTACTGGAAATGATTTGAAATCAGTTTTGGAAAAAAAAGTAGGGCATATAAACAGAAAAAATTCTTCTCTTGCAAAAGAAATTGCAAAGCTCCTTTAACCCTTGTGAACTTTTAGCCCAAGGATGTGGAAAATACTTTTAGCAGCATTAAATGTACAGTGTTTTGCTTTAATGGAAACAAATGGAACAAAACCAAAGTACTTTTTTATTATTTGCTCAGTTTCTCTGTAAGAAACACTGCCTGCGCTAACTCCCCCCATTCTCATGACAGCTACAATAAGGGGAACTTTTTTTGTTATTATTCCTTTTTGCAAAATCCTGCAAAAGAAATCAAAATCTGCTGAAGACCTGTATTTTGTATTAAAAGGATTTTTTAGCAAAAGTTCTCTTCTTACAAATGAAGCTTGGTGAGGAGGCATATTTCCTTTCTTTAATTCATTAATCGAAGCTATCCTCGAGATTCTTACTTTTTTTTTCTCTGAAGGATAAGAGAATTCTACATCCCCGAAAACCAAATCATTTTTTCCATCCAAATACTTTGAAATGTTTTGAAGGACCTTCGCGTCCTTGAATATATCATCAGCATTAAGAAAACAAATATACTCTCCTTTTGCTTTTTTTACAGCAATATTCATTGCATCATAAAGCCCTTTATCTTTGCTTGAAATAATTGTTGCAATTCTTTTCTTGTACTTTGAAACAATACTCATTGTTCCATCGCGCGAAGAACCATCTTTAACAATATACTCAAAATTCTTGAATTTTTGCGAAAACACTGATAAAAAAGTTTCTTCAATTGTTGACTCAGCATTAAAACAAACGGTAATAATACTAACATTAAAATTTGATCTCATACTTAAGCCCATCTTCTTTTTAAAACAGAAAATTCATCAAACAAAGAAATAATTTTTTTTGCAAATTCTTCTTTGTGCAACTTTTTCGCAAGAAGAGTCCCTTTTTTTATTAAAGATTTCCTTAAATTACAGTTTGTAGACAACGATACCATTGCATCCGCAAGTTCATTTGAATCAAGTGGGTTAACAAGGATTGCTGCATCAGAAAGCTGGTCCGTTAAACAACTTATATTTGAAGCAATTACTGGGCATCCTAAAACAAAAGCTTCTGCAGGAGGCAAGCCCTCAGCATTCACAAATGTAACATATAGTGTCCCAACCGCATTTTTATACAAATCAATTAAGTCAGAGGATGGAACAAAACCAAGGAAATGAACTTGATTACTCACACCAAGCCTATTTGCTTCTGTTTCAAGATAATCACGGTTCCCCTTATCTGAGCCAACAAAAGCAACATGAATTTTTCTCTTATAAACCTGGTTTGACCGCTTCAATGCTTGAATAATTGAAATGTGATTTTTATGAGGCCATAACTGTGCTGGATAAAGAAAGTAATCTTTTGGTAAAGAGTATTTTTTGCACACAGCAGTATTAGTAATTTTATTTTTGAAAAAAACATCTGCTATAGGGGTAGGAATTACTTTTATTTTTTCTTCAGGAACAACATAACACTCAGAAATTAATTTCTTGCTCGGATTAGTGCTTGCAACAACATAACTGGCTTTTCTAAGATAACGCTGATACATAGTTTCTCTTTTTTCCCATTCCTCATTATTATACATTTCAGGAAAAAAAGGGACATGCAAGTGTGCTATATCCCATACAGATGCGACGTAAGGAACAATCACTGGTTGAAAATTGGGTTCAACAAAATAAAGTAAATCAATTTTATTTTCTTTAAGCGCTATATTTAAAGGAATAATTTTCTTAAAAAAACTAATTCCTGTAAAATGATAAATTTGTTTTAGTGCCCATGCAAAGATTTTTCCCTTAAGAGGAACACAATTTGGAAGCTCTGCACCAGTAGGTCTTTTTCCATAAAAAAAATAAAAAAATTCGTGCTGAGTTTTTGATTGTAAAAGCGATTCAACAATTGCTTCCCGTTGGGTAAAAGCACCGCCTGCAGAAGGAATGCCTGCTTCATTAAAAAAAACACCTACCCTCATTTCTTCACCATTTCAAAGCACATAACACAATAATTTTTTTAGCAATATATAAAGCTATTGGCTCAATACTCAAAACAATACCACTAACAAAACCTTCAAAAATGAAACAAATGAACAAAATAATTCTTAACAAAGATAGACAGTCTAAATAATTTAGAGTGCATTTTTTTAAAAAATCTTGAAAATTTTTTCCGAACAACAGTATCTTCAACTATTGGAATTAACTCAAAAGGAAGTTTAGATTCAAATAATTCAGTGTAATAAACATCCACAAGCCCTCCATGCGTTCCTGACCCATCAACCCCAATATTGCGAACAAATGATTTTCCAGGGTATAAAGTCAATTTACCCGCAAGAAACGCAGAAGCATACCATCTTATTGCCCAGGAACTGTTTTTTCCCTCTATTTGATCTCTAAGCATTTGAATATAATCATAAGAATCATCAAAGTTGAACTCTTTAGTTAGCCCTTTCTCCTGTAATTGTTTAAGCAATTTAGAACCATTAGTTTCAAACATTTTCCAACCTCTTTTCCATGTTGCCCATCCCCAACAATCAGCACCTCTAATAAAAAAGGTTTTTGGTAAATCCTTTGCAGGGTAAACATAACCAGAAATACTTATTACTTGTTTTTCATTTTCATAAAAATCAAGTGCATCATTCATAAAAGTAAGGAAGTACTTTGAGGTTAACAAATCATCCTCTACTACAATAACTCGTCCATACTGATTTACTATTTTTGTTACCCCTCCAATAATTGATTTTGCAAGGCCTTTGTTTTTTTTATTCTCAAATATCTTAACTGATTTAAAGCCTTTAATTGAACGCAAATAGTTCCTTACCTTATTAACCTCACCAGCTTTTTCAGGCGTCTTTGGCCCATCAGAAAAAACGAATAACTGGCTTTCTTTTGCTAAAAAATTTTGTTTTAATGCTTCAACAGTGATTTTTGTGTGATCTAATCGAGAATAAACAAATAAGACTATCGGGGCTAGCTTTCTTTTTCGCATAACTAATGTCAGACAAAAGCATAATAAAAAGGTTATGATACAAAAATTAATTAAAAAAGAAATAAAATGATTAGGTGGATATAATGTTTGGAAAAAATATAAGGAAAATCGTCGGAGCAAATCGTTTTTGGATACTGCCCTTGCTTGAAGGAGCCTCTTTTTTAACTTTCAAATTAAATTATTTCGCACATAAACTAATGTATTTTGTTGAATGGTGTCCTCCAGAACCTACGTTTGTTGACCGCTATAGCAATCTTAGTTACACTTGGATTAAAACAAGGAATCCTATGTGGGTTGAAAGAGGAGTCTTTAATAATTTATTAATAAAAAAGAATGGAAAAGTACTTGACCTTGCCTGTGGAGATGGATTCAATACAAGAAATTTTTACTCACTAAAAGCAAAAGAAATTCTTGCAGTAGATATTGATGTTGGTGCTATCTCAAAAGCAATTTCAAAAAATAGTTTAAATAATATTACTTATAAAATAATGGATTTGAAAAAAGACTTTCCTCACGAAAAATTTGACAACATCATAATGGATGCAGTTCTTCAGCATTTTAGCCCTAAAGAAATTAAAATGTTATTTAATAAAATAAAATTAGCATTAAATACTAAAGGAATTTTTTCAGGTAATGCAATAGCAGAGGTTGATTGCAAAGATAAAAAAGAGTTGGAGAGTTATTTGAAAACTTTTTTTAAACATATAACGATTTATGAAACCTTTTATCCTGATAGGCACAATCTTTATTTTGTTGCAAGCAATTATCCTTTTTCAAAAAATAATTTTTTTGATTATAAACTCAAAAAATAGCTACTCAAAAATTAAGATAGAGATTATTAGAAAAATAATTTAACTTAATTATTTTTTACCATTCAAACCATATACTTCTTTTTCAACTATTTTCATATCGCTATCAACCATTATTTTTACCAAATCTTTGAAAGTAGTTTTTGGTTCCCAACCAAGCTTTTGCTTTGCCTTAGAAGCATCTCCTAAAAGCAAATCAACTTCAGTTGGTCTAAAGTGCTTTGGATCTATTGCAACACACTTATCAACATTAATGTCAAGGTATTTAGCAGATTCATCTAAAAACTCTTTAACTGAATGTGTTTGACCTGTCGCAATAACATAATCATCAGGTTCTTTTTGTTGAAGCATTAGCCACATTGCTTCAACGTATTCCTTAGCATAACCCCAATCTCTTTTAGCATCAAGGTTGCCTAAATATAGCTTTTCTTGCAAACCATATTTTATTTTCGCAAGTGAAAGAGTTATTTTTCTTGTAACAAAATTTTCTCCTCTTCGCGGAGATTCATGATTAAATAATATTCCGTTTGATGCATGCATTCCATAAGCTTCCCTATAATTTTTTGTAATCCAATAACCAAATACTTTTGCACAACCATAAGGGCTCCTTGGGTAAAAAGGAGTAGTTTCTTTCTGAGGGGTTTCAGCGACTTTGCCAAACATTTCACTACTTGATGCTTGATAAAATTTTGTATGAGGGGAATAAGAACGAATTGCTTCAAGGCAACGCATTACTCCAACAGCATCAACATCCACAGTATATTCGGGAACATCAAAACTTATACGCACATGTGATTGGGCTGCCAAATTATAAAATTCATCTGGCTGAACATCTTTAACCAATTTTCCTATTGATGAAGAATCCTCAAGGTCTCCATAATAAGTAGTGAAATTATTTTCATCTAAAAATGTATGGATATGGTCAATTCTTGATGTATTAAAAGTACTCGCACGTCTCAAGATTCCATGCACTTCATAACCCTTTTCAAGTAAAAGTTCAACTAAATAAGAACCATCTTGTCCTGTAACACCCGTAACAATTGCTTTCTTTTTTACCATACTAATCTAAAGATTAAAGTACTTTAAATACAAAGTGGTACAAATTTGGTAAAGAAAAAAACTATATAAAATTAAAATAGAGGAAAAGGTTTCAATACCTAAAAAAGAATTAGCAATAAATTCCAAACAATATTATTTCATTTGTTCTTTTATTGCAGAACAAACCTTTAGGATATCAGCGTCTTTTATTATACAAGAAGAAGGAAGGGATAATCCACAATGATAAGCATAATCTGTGTTTGGAAATTCTGCTTTAAAATTATAATCAGAATAACATGGTTGTTTATAAATTGGGTAAAAAAATCTTCTTGTCTGGATTTCTTTCTTCTTCAACCATTCAGAAAGTTCTTCAGCATCTTTTACCATAATATTTGTAAACCAATGCACTGGGCTGCATTTTGGATGAATTTTTGGAAAAGTAATTCCATTAACACCAGAGAGTTCTTTCATGTAAATTTCACGAATTTCTTGTTTTCTCTTTATTATTCTGTCAAGTTTGTTTAATTGGGCTATCCCAACAGCAGCCTGCATTTCAGTAAAACTAAAATTCATTCCTATTGTATCATGAATAAACTTTCCTTTCTCTAATCTTCCATGATTCTTATAACGATAAGCAGCTTGAGCTAAATCAGCATTATCTGTTACAAGCATTCCTCCTTCACCAGTTGTAATGGTTTTGTTTCCATAAAAAGAAAAACTACCATAATCTCCAAAAGTGCCTGTGTGTTTATCATTAAATTTTACGCCAACTGCCTGAGCAGCATCTTCAATCACAAATAAATTATGTTTTTTTGCAATGTTCATTATTTTTTCCATATCTGCAGCTTGACCATAAAGGTGAACAGGCATAATTGCTTTTGTTTTCGAAGTAATTTTTTCTTCAATCAAATCAGGATTTATACAAAAAGTATTCTTATCAACATCAACCAAAACAGGTTTTGCTCCTGCAACTATTATTACATTTATCGTTGCTATAAAAGTAAAACTTGGAACAATGACTTCATCCCCCTCCCCTATACCTAATGTTTTCAATGCAGTAAAAAGAGTTGCAGTACCATTAGAAAAAGCATAAGCATATTTTGCTTTTGTTAAATCCTTAAACATTTCCTCAAACTTTGCTGTTTTTGTTGATTCAGTAAGCCAAGTAGATTTCATAACTTGCGTTACTTCAGTTAATTCTTCTTCATCAATCCAAGGTTGTATTTGAGGTATCATAATAAATCACTTATTAATTAACCTATTAAGGATTTCTTTTAATTCTTTGGGGCAATCCTCAAATTCAAACCACCCATATTCTGCATGCTGTTCATCAACTTTTATTTTATCAGAAGTTGCTTTTATTTCAAAAACTACGCTTAAAGTATGTATTCCTGTTTTTATATCATCAAAAACCGCATCCGAGCCAATATAATCATAAGTACCAATCTCTTTAACAGAATCTGTTTTCAATCCGCATTCTTCAAAGTATTTCCTTTTAACAGCTTCCAACAAAGTCTCATTCTTATACACTCTCCCGCCAGGAATCCACCAATACCCTTTCAACGGTTTATTCTTTCTTTTCAAAAGCAAGATTTTGTCACCATTTTTTACCAACAAATCTACACAGAGTATAGGAACATTTTCCATTATTTGTTTATAAAGCGGCTCTGGAATCATTGTCAAATCATCCTCTTAGAATTTTACATATCTCTTCAATTTCTTCAGCAGTTAAATCAGGGTTATTAGGCAAATAAAATCCAAATTCATGAACACGTTTGGCAACAGGGCAAGAATATTTTGAACGATGAAAAAAAGGCTGTTCAACCATACTCCCCCCAACAATAGGGCGAATTTCCACATCTTTAAACTTTTCAACATATTTCATGAAAATATCTTTAGTTTTACACACTACAGGATACGCAAAATTTGAAATAAAATCCATGTGGGAAAAATCCATTTTTTCAAAATCCAAATTATTTTTTGAAGCACCTGAATATTTATTGAAATTATCAGCTCTTTTTTTATGAATCTCCTCAATATATTTCAATTGCTCGATACCCAAAAAACCATTTATTTCCATCGGACGAAAATTATATGCTGAATAATAAAAAGTATATTTATTATAAAAATCACTTATGTTAAATTTTTCTTTCATATTCTTTGCCTTTGTTTTATCAACATTCCTTGACCAGCCATGTGCCCTAACCATTACGAGCATATTATATAATTCAGAATCATCAGTACAAACCATCCCCCCTTCTATTGTTGACAAATGATGGCCTACAAAGAAAGAGAAGGTACTCGCAAAACCAAAGTTACCTAATTTTTCCCCACTCATAACACTTCCAAGTGCTTCACAATTATCTTCTAGCAAAATTATTCCTTTTTTTCTACAATAATCCCTTATCTGGTTAATTTTGCCTGAAAACCCGAGCAAATTAGTCAAAAATAAAACTTTTATCTCTTCTTTTAAACCAATTAAATTTTCAATATCAACATTAAGGTTTTTTTCTGAAACATCAACTGGAACGGGATCTAAACCAAGCTGAATTAAAGGCATAACATTTGTAGGCCAAGTCAAAACAGAAAAACCTACTTTATCCCCTTTTTTTATTCTTCCAAGGTTAATTAATGATTGTATTAGCGCCAAATTTGCCGAACTACCACTATTGACAAAAACAGCATATTTTCGACCCTGATATTTGGCAAACTGTCTTTCAAATTCAAAACACTTTTCGTGCATGCTTAATCTTCGAGAGGTCAAAATGAAATCAGCTAGCCTTTTTTTTGTTTCTTGTTCATTAAAAAAAGTGTTTTTCATTAGATAAATCATTATCCCAACCTTAACAGAAAATAGTAAAAAGCAGAATAAAAAGGTTATGATACAACTATTATTCTATGAAAAAAACAACAAGCCGTGTTCAAGTGCAAAAGGAGCATTACTTTAATTCTGGTTATGACAATATATTCAGGTTTCTTTCTTATCAACACCAAATAGAGCTTGTGCGCAAATTGAACCCAAAAACTGTTCTTGAAATAGGGGTTGGAAACGGGGCATTTGCAAATTATCTCAAGCAGGCAGGGATAAAAGTAACTACCTGTGACATTGACAAAAAACTAAATCCTGATGTTGTAGGAGATATACTTAATCTGCCCTTTGAAAACAAAACTTTTGATGTGGTAGTTGCTTTTGAGGTTTTAGAGCATTTACCATTTGAAAAATTCGAAAAAGCTTTATCTGAACTTAACAAGGTCAGCAGAAAAAATTCCGTAATTTCTTTGCCTTATCCCTGTATTCCTTTTACGCTAGCAGTAAAATTTCCTTTAATAAACAAGTTAATTAAGAATCCAATACCAAATACTAGCCTGAGAATACCTAAGTTCTGGCAATCAAACAAGTTTGATGGAGAACATTACTGGGAAATAGGAAAAAAAGGCAGTTCTTTAAGAGAAATAAGGAGTATTTTGAAAAAACAATTCAAAATAACTAAGGAAAATCATCCTTTGATGAATCCTTATCATGAATTTTTTGTTCTTGAAAAATAAAAATTTAAATTACTTTTGCATATTTTAGCGCAGAAGAAAGCTTTTCTAAATTTATTGTTGTGCCTAAACTAAAATCAATCCACCCATGCTTGGATGCCAAAAAATAGTAATAATCAAGCTCAACACAATTTGAGAGTGCCCAAAAACAAGCATTAACATAATCAGGATGAAAAATTTCAATTACCTTTGTTCCTTTTTTCGCAAAAACAAGATTTGACAAGGCACCACCGTGCGGAGCAACTATCACCTTTGCTGAATTAAAAATTTGTGCCTGTCGAGTAATGGATAACCCATCCATACACACTTTCATAAAACCATTTTTTTCTAAATAACTAACAATTTCTCGTTCATTTATAACAGAACGGTTATTCTTTGTAATCCCCCTGCAAACATAAATTTTTTCATATTGTTTATCAATTTTTTTTGAGGTCAAAAATACTTTTTTCAAATAATTACATACTTCCTTTGATGGATTTCCAGAATATTGCGGCATGCATGGAACTATTAGATCTTTTACTAAATAAGATTTTGAATCTAAAAGAGGTAAAATTTTTGTTTTATTAGAAAGAATAGTTTTAAGACTTTCTTTTTGAAAAAAACAACTTGTATCAGATAAAAACACACCTGGTTTAATTCCAAATTTTTTAAGAATCAATAATCGCGGGAGTGCTTCAAACATCCAATGAAAATAATTTGATGTTCCCGGAATAATACACACAGGCACATTAATTGATTCTGTGGGTGGAAAAAATAATTTCAATAACAATTTAGGATAACCAATAACCGGTAAGTAAAGGTAATTTTTATCAAATAGTTTTCCAGAACTTAAAAAAATAAATCCTTCCTTTAATGAAACAAAAGAATTCCTTAAAAAAAATACCGAAGCTTTTTTTTTCTTTAAATTTAATTGAGAAACAAAATTTATGTGTACCTTCTTTTCTATTGTTTTTGGCAAAGAACGCCTAAGACCCGAAAAAGAATAACTTTTTTTTTCTCCAAAAGAAGAAGAAACTCTAAAACCAGATAAAAAAAATCTTATTTGAAACGCCAATACAAAAAAGCGAAGGTCAAAAAATATTTTTTTCAGAATTTGCTTAAGCAATGACATTATTTGAAACATCTTATCACTAAAACCCAAGCTTCGCAATCATTGATTTGGCAAAATCTCTTAAATTTGGAGTTAATAATCCACCAAAACTATCCCTAAGCCACATCATTAACTTAATTCTTGATTTGTCTAATAAACCTATTTTTCCACCCGAAAAACATTTCATATAAAATTTTGCCGGGCCCTGCAAATGAAGACAACAAAATCTAATCTTTTTTAATGAAATTTTTAAATAACCGTAAGGAATTCCGTTTTCAAAAACAACTTTTTTAATTTTTCCTTCCATTACAAAGTTTTGTTCGATTAGAATGCCCGCATCATAGGTTGAATCATTTATTATATCATCCAATTCACCTATTCGACTCCGACCAAGACCAAAATATTTTCCAAAAAGTTTTATATCATTTATACCCCCGCCATTAATTGCTTTTAATTTTTTCCAATCTAATTCTAAGTTGAATAATAATTTTTTGCTAGAATAAGATAAGTACATGTACTTGACCACATCCGAAAGACTCTTTGAATTATTAATAAACATAAAACCGCCACTAGATTTATTTGACAAGGTAAAATCAAAAGAATTAAATTTTTTTATTCCTTCAGAAACATTTTCATATAACAAAACATCAGAATCCAAAGTAAGACATTTTTTTATCCTATTTTTGGTAAGAAACTCATCAAGTAAAAACCACCGTTCGAAACAAAATCTTTCAATCTCCTCAGGAACAATGCTCATATGCTTGTATATTTTTCTAAAGGCTAAAGCAGAATTATTGTATTTAGAGATGGGGTAATACTCAATAAAATCAGGGTACTTGGTAATATTCTCCCCCAAAAGGATAATTCTAGAATCGGGGTTAAATTTTTTCGCATTAATTAAAGCATATTTTAAATAAAAACTGTCTCCCTTATGGATAAAAATAATCGGTAATGGATTCATATAAAAAGGAAGAATTTTTGTGTTTAAATAGCTTATAGTACAATTAAACTCACATAATTGCATGTTAAAAATTGGAAAAAGAACCAAAATAGTTATATACAGAAATGCCCTGTGAATAGTTAGAGTACTTATGAGTATAAAAGAAAAATTGATTAAACCAATAGCTAATTTTAACGAGGAACTTGCACAGCATATTGGAAAAATAAGGGTATTGCAAGGCAAAACAGAGAATATAATTAATGGTAAAAGTAATTTACCAATAAAAAATCCAAAAGTTTGTATTGTTTATTTGGCTTCTCCATCAAGTCACATTCACACCCCGGGTTTTATGGGGCTCAAAAAAACAACACGCAAAATAGAAATTTTAAAAGAAAGTCTTAAAACTGCAATTAACTTTTTGCCAGAATACCCAATATTGATTTTCCATGAAGACTATACAAAATCGGACAAAACAAGTATTAAAAAAATTGTAAAAAATCACAAAATCGATTTCATTAAGGTTGATTTTAAGCACTACAAAGGACATAGCAATCTTGATGAGTGGATGAAAAAACAAAAAGGGTTTGTTGAAGGCAGGCCTTCAGGGTACAGAATGATGTGCAGATTTTTTTGTGGATTAATGCAAAACCATTCTGCACTTAATGGATTTGATTATTACATCAGAATGGATCATGATTCTTTTTTTATTGAGCCAAAAACACTTAATGTTGAAGAAAGCATAAAAAAATATAATTTTGATTATCTTTACAGGAGTGTTTGGACTGATCACAAAGGAAAAAAAGCAATATGGGAATTCACAAAAAAATATGCAAAGAAAAATAATCTTTCACTTAAAGGATTTGGGAAATTAAGAATGCTTAATCTGGTGAGAAATTTTAATGGACGTGCACCATACAATAATTTTCATATATCAAAAATTTCTTTCTGGAGAAATCCTAAAGTTAAAAAGTTTCTAAAAGCTATTGAGGATGAGAATGGAATTTTGGTAAAACATTGGCAGGACACAAATATTCACTCAATGGTTTTAGGCTTGTTTAATGCAACGGTTTTAGAAAAAACTGATTTTGGTTACAAGCATAATGTACATTACTCATTATTGGGTTCGTTGAAAATAAAATGCAGGAAAAAATAATCTATTTCTTGAATCTTTGAGCTAAAAGCCAAAAGAAAAGGTATATGCAAAGGAAAGGGTGCAAAATTTTTGATAATAACCCAAAGAATACCATGTTTTTCCAAGGGGATAATAACAAGTATTTCATGTAGGCAAACTCGTAACGGGTTACTCTGTAAGATTTGAAAGGCTTGTAAGGGCTTTGAAAGTGAATTATTCCAATCCCTTTAGGATTATCAAAGAAATGCCAAACATTAAAAATCAAATTTTTAAAGAAAAAATTCCATTTATCAGGAAGATAAAATACTTTCCCATTAAAAACATTGTTCAATGCATCTTGGTCAGGAAGAGGAGGAGCATTTTTTATAATATAATGAATTAATTTTTTTTCTGCAGAAAAACTCTTCCATTTATTGCAATCAATTAACAAGACCCCTGAATTAAAATAAGTGCCTTTATTCCCGACAATTTTTCTATAATGGTTAATGATTTTTGGGCTAATTTTTGTTCCTTGGTCTTTAACTGCACCAATATACTTATTTCCAAAATTTGTAAAATAAATTTCGGTTATATCTCCTAAAACAAGCAAATCACTGTCAATGTAAAGCATTCTTTTTAATTTAGGAAAAATTCTTGGACCAAAAATCCTGTAACAAATTGCTTCAGAGTAATATGCGCCTGGCTTAAAATTAAGATAATCAGAAGCAATTATTTCCTTGAAAAAAATCCTTGCTTTTCTTGGTTCAACTGATTCTCTTAGTTTTGATTTGTTTTCCTCAGAAAGCTTTCCTTTTCCGTGAATAACATAAATATCAATATCTTTTGCGCGGGAACAATTTTCGAGAAGAGAAATCAGGGTTATTCCGCAAGGCATTGTGTACTTATCATCAATACCAACAACAACATTCATTCGTTCCATACAAGACACCAATTTATTTTGATAATACCTTTTTAACTATTTTTGAAAATACTCTCGGAAAATTAAATGATTCAAGGAACATGAAAAAAAGAAATTTTGTTTCTCTGAACAAAAACAAGCTTCCCCAAAAAGTGAAACCAAAACATATAAAGGTTGCAATCGCTGCTCCTGCTAAACCAAAAAAATATACAAAAACTATTGAGAGGATTACGTTCATGACCGCGCCAAGCACTGATCTTATCAGGGTTAGTTTTCCAAAGTCTTTAATCACAAGGTGATTGTTAGCTGCAATACCGAAGAAAATGAATATACTTGAAAGCATGTATATGGCAAATATAGGGACTACGGAAGCATATTCAATTCCATATAAGAAAACAATTACCGGGTAAGAAAGCAGAATTGAAACTATTATCAGAATTATTGAGGAAAGAGTGAGAAAATCAAAAAAATCCTGTAATTTTTCCTTGTATTTTGAAAAATTATCTTTGTCAAGATTTACAAGCTTTGGAAAAACTGATGTAGAGATTGCTGCAGGAATAAAATAAAAAAATTCGCTTAATTTCACGGCTACTGCATAAAAACCAACTGCAGCAACAGGAAGCATGTAACCAACAACAATTTGGTCTGCATGCATGTAAACAACTGTTCCAAGGCCGGCAAGCATGAAAGGAAGCCCACTGAAAACTAATTTTTTCCCTATTTCCAAATCAAATTTGAGTTTGATGCCTGAGTAATTCCTGAAAAACATTGTGCAAAGCAAAATTGCACTTAACAAGGACTCAAAAAGTGAAACGATGATAAAGAAAATTACTGAAAATCCAAATATTAGTAAAATAATTTTTAAAACGGTTGTAATCATTAAAACAATCTGACCTGTAATAATGCTAAATTTTGATTTTAAATCAGAATCAAACAGCTGGCATAGAACATTAGAAGAATCAAAGATTAGTGAAAGAGAAAAAATCATTGACATTAAGAGTATAGTAAACTCAATGTTTGTGAAATACAAAAAAACAAATAATGCTGCAACAGAGATACCAGCTGAAATTAATCTTAACCCTATTGAGGTGCCAAGAAAAACTCCTCTTTTGTCAGGATACTTGACAAATTCTCTTGTGAGGATACTGCCCAAACCCATGGCGGCAATAGGGCTTATTAGGCCGACTATGGCGATTGCAAAACTAAATTCTCCAAAACTCATTGGGCCTAACTGGCGAACAATGAATATGCCGACAAGTAAACTAATTAAGAGACGGGAAAACTTGTCAAAATAAAGCCACCAGGTGTTCTTAATTACCTTTACCAAATGAGGTCTGTCTTTTAGAGAGGAACGAATCTTCTTAATCAATCTGATTACCAACTAAATTGTTGTTTTGGATAGTATAAATAGGTTTTGATACAAAATAAAAGGGCAGGCTAGATTTTTGAATGATTTTCTTCAAACCATTTAACTGTTTCTATCAAGCCTTCCCTAAACTGGGTTTTTGCTTTGAAACCAAATTCTTTTTCAGCAAGAGAAACATCCAAACATCTTCTTGGCTGACCATTTGGTTTGGATTTATCCCAAATTATTTCCCCTTTGTAATTCATTAAATCGCAAAGAAGGGTTACAAGGTCTTTAATTGTTATTTCCATTCCAGCCCCCAAATTAATGGGATCAGTTTTGTTGCAAAATTTTGTTGCAAGAACAATTCCCCGGGCAGCATCTTTTACATAAAGGAATTCACGTGAAGCAGAACCATCCCCCCATACAGTGATTGAAGAAGAATTGTTTTGCTTTGCTTCATGAATTTTTCTTATAAGCGCAGGAATCACGTGACTGGATTCTGGATTAAAATTATCTCGGGGGCCATACAAATTTACAGGAAGCAAATAAATTCCATTAAACCCATATTGTTGTTTATATGCTTGGAGTTGAACTAAAAGCATTTTTTTTGCTAAACCATAAGGGGCATTTGTTTCTTCAGGATAACCACTCCATAAATCTTTTTCCTTAAAAGGAACTGGAGTGAATTTTGGATAAGCACAAATAGTTCCAATTGCAACAAATTTTTCCACATTATTTAATCTGGCTTGATCAATTAACTGGACACCCATCATTAAATTATCATAAAAGAATTCACCAGGTCTTGCCATGTTGGCGCCTATGCCTCCAACTATCCCCGCAAGGTGGATAATTATATCAGATTCTTTAGCAACTTTTTTGCACATTTCCAAATCAACTAAATCATATTCTTCTGAACGTGGGATAAATATATTTTTTGCACCCTGCTTTCTAAGTTCATCAACAACAAATGAACCCAAAAATCCAGAACCACCAGTAACTGTAATTCTTTTTGATGAAAGATTCAGATCATTTAGAGTACTTGACATAAAATAAGCTCTGCTGTTTGCATTTAAATGCTTTATAGGACAAAAATAGTATTGGTGACTTGTAATGAAATATATTCTTTCTCCTGATACTTTTGAGGTTAAAGAGATATTTAATCCCCAATTGATTTCCAAGGGTCTGAATGTTTATTACTTGGTTGAAAAAAAAGGTTTAAGCCACAAACAATTATTAAAGCGGCTTCCAAAAGATGCTTACTTCTGCGGAGTAAAAGACAGGAATGCTACAACAAAACAATGGATGTCAAGCCAGCAAGTTATTAGTGATATTAATGAAAAGAATTTGAAACTAAAACTAGTTGGGTACAGTGATAAAAAGATTTACATAGGGTTGCACAAAGGAAATGCTTTTACTGTGAAAGTTGAGTTTAGCAGGGAAGAAAGTGCTGAAATAAAAAACTTTAAAGCAAAGAATGAATATGTGTGCAATTATTTCGGGGAACAAAGATTCAGCGAAAATACTATTGAGATATGCAAAGCTCTTGAAGAAAAAAATTATGAAAAAGCGTTGAAACTATTTTTAACAAAGAAAGGCAAATTTGATTCTGATAAAAGCAGGGCAATGAAAAAAATTATTGAAGAAAACTGGGGCAACTGGAAAAGAATTCTTGAGGATGAAGAAATTAAGGGAACCGGAAAAGTAGTTTTATTTGAATACTTAGAAAAAAATCCAAGCAATTTTGAAAATGCTTTTTTGCATACTGAAGAAAAAAGCACTAAAACGTTAATTAAAGCGGCGCAAGCGCTGAGATTTAACAAAGAATTAAATAAATTGGCTGAAAAGAAAAAACCTAACAATATTAAAGCACAAATTGCTGGACTTAGTCTCTTAATAGGCGCTTCAAAAGCGTTTCCACGAAAAATAACCATTAATCCGACTGAATTTGAGAAAAAATTCAGGAAAAGCGATTTAGAAAGAAGGACTTTTTTTACTGCGGACAAATTTAGGGCAAAACTAATTAAAGGAAATGAATTTGAAATTAGTTTTGAACTTGGAAGGGGAATATACGCAACCGTTTTCCTAAAATACCTAGAAGCTTGGCTAAAAAACAAGATTAATAAAGGCTAATACTCTAATAATTAAAACAACAAGTGTGGTTTAATTGGATTTCAAAATAGCAATAATCATATTTTCTTTTCTTTTTCTAGCAATGAATGCTTGTTCTGCCTCCACAATAAATGATTTTAATATAAATAATAATGCCTCAATAACCAACAGCACCTCCGCAACTTTGTATATTGATTTAGCCGCAGATACTAATTGTGAAATGTGTTATTCTGAAACCAATGACCAAAGTGCTTGCACTGAGAAAGTGGCATGCGAATCAGGAACAGAATCTTTTACCTTATCCTCGACCAATGATTCAAAAACAATTTATTTATTTTTGTATGACAATTCAGTTTTCACAATAGATGCCAATGATTCAATAACTTTGGATACTAATGCTCCTGTAGTTACAATAGTAAGTAATGTTGTATCTGATGGCAATTATTATTCATACACTCCTGACCCAATTATAATTAAAGTAGATGATAGCAGTGGAGTGGATTACAACGGATTTACTTTTTCTCAAGAGGAGTATGATTTTAACTTTACGGGCAGCTCAACTGCATTAATAGCAACACTGGATTTAAATGTTCTCATAAGCGGGGAATACACAATCACTTATGATGTAAATGATATTGCAGGAAACAGGACAACTGACAGCATTGAATGGATAATAGATACAAATGCCCCTGTCACTGCACGAAAATCTTCTTCAATCTTCTGGACTAACAACTTGTTCCCAGATATTAAGATTACTGATTATATTGATATGAACCATCCCCAATATGCATTAAGCAGTTCTAATGCGGACATAAACTTAAAATGCAACTCAAACTCAGGCACATGGAAGAAAATAAGCTATACCACAAGCACAGATGATTTCAATATTGGGGGTACAGCTTATGACTGTAATGGACAACAAGGTTACAAAAAAGTATTTGTAAAGGTCAGGGATGCTGCGTGGAACTGGAGTAATGATTCAAATTTTATAGTAGGATATGATATTACCGCACCAGTTGCTCCAACGGATTTTAGTGTAACAGCAGGAAATGCAAAAGGAACATTAACATGGGTGGCACCTACAGCGGATGATTTTTCAGGAAACAAAGGATACAAAATTTACAAGAAAACAGGGAGCGGAAATTTTGTCTCACATGAAACAATAACAACTGTATCTACCCTGACTAAAGACCTTAACCTGACAAATGGAACTACATATTGCTTCAAAATGAGTACTTATGATAATGCAGGAAATGAAAGCTCACAGACAAGCGAACAATGCATTACACCTGAAACAGCTACTGCTACTATTAGCGTTAAAAAAGACGGGTCAAATGCTGAATATGCAAAAAACGGGGATGTACTAGCTATTGCATGTACTTATTCTTCAAGCACAACTGGCGCAAAAATGTATTGGGCATACTACAATCCCAATGTAACCAGCCAAGTGTTAGAAGAAAGCTCATCAAGTGTTACCACGCTAAGTGATAATATTACAATAAGTACAGGAACAAACAAATACGAAAAAATCGGGTTCAGGTGTGAAGCGACAGGGTCATCAGGATCAGGAACAAAATATGTAATACTTGACAATAATGCTCCAAGCGTTTCATGGATTGATACGAATAATAATTTAATAGGAGTAAAAAGAATAACTGTTTCAGCAACAGATGACAAGGCGCTTGATAAAGTTGATTTCAATTTTGAAAAAGCAATTTACAGCGCAAGCAAAGATACAAATAATACAAAAAACTATTACATTGATTTAAACACAATAAAATTTGAAAACGGGGCATACAAAATAAAAGCAATTGCTTATGACAAAGCAGGAAGCAAAGCTGAAATAGAGAAAACGATTACTATAGATAATGTTGTTACTGTAAAGCAAAAAGCACAAAAAATGATTAATACTGCAAAAGAAAAACAAAAAATAGCAAATGATTTGATCAATTACTTCAAAAGGGAATCTGTTGCCCTACCACAAGATTTGAATACAAAAAAACAAAACGCTGATAACCTGCTAAAAGCAGCAGAAACTGATTTGAATACAAAACCAGAAACCGCGCTTGATGAATCAACTCAATCAGTTGCATTATATGAAGAGTTCAATAAAAACGCAAAAATAGATACAAACCAAACAAAGACATATGTTTATGATTCTAATTTACTAGCTGAAAAATTAATCCAACTTGGGTTTAATGAACAACAGGCAAAAGATACTAAAGAAAGAATAGATAATTCAGGGATTGAAAGAAAACTAATACTGGTAAAAGTAGGGGATACAAACAAAAGCCAAGCAAAAATAGAAATAAGTTTCACAAATGATATGAACTATGATACGGTAAAGATAATTGAAATAATTCCTAAAGAGTTTATTGATAATGCAAAAAAGATTTTCTCTGATTTTAATTTCCGGATAATACAAGAAGACCCAATAATTGAATTCACTATACCTGTACAAAAAGGGGCAAAAGCAACTATTAGTTATGGAATAGGAGAAATAACTTCAGAGCAGGAAAACAAATTAATGCAGGAAAATTTAATTGCAAAATTCAGCAGCCCGCCAATAATTTTAGACAAGAATATGACAACAGAACAAGTAATCGGCAACGCATTATTTCCAACACAATTATTAATTATTGCAATAGTAATACTAATAATAGTTATAATAATAGCAATTATTTTCTTTGTTAAGTTCTCTAACCCAGGACACGGTTTTGGAGGAGAAAAAACCATTGCAGAACACATAATTCCAGAAGCTCCTAAAACAGAACCAGAACAACCTAAATGGTCCGCACCATAAAAAATTTATCTAAATTATAGCAGAAGCTATTTATACTTAATTTCTCTAAAAATTAGTGAAGAATATGAATACAGTGGCAATTATAGGAGCAGGACCCGCAGGGTTACAAACCGCACTTAAACTCAAAGAAGAAGGATTTGATTCAACTATTTTTGAAGAACACGAAACAATAGGATTGCCTGAACATTGCTCAGGATTAATATCAAAAAAAGGGGTTCATGAATTAGGATTAAATTTAAGTGATTCCCTTCAAAATGAAATAAAAGGGGCTAGAATTTATTCTCCTTCAGGACACTCAATTGAAGTAAAAAAACATGAAACAGTTGCTTATGTCGTTGATAGAAAAAAATTTGACCAAATCTTATTAAGAAGAGCAAGGCTATTAGGAATTCACGTAGCAACGGACACAAAACTGATTGATGTAAGAAAAAACACTTTATTTGTACAAAGCAACGGAAGAGGAGAATTAAGAAAAGCAGAAATTATTATTGGAGCGGATGGAGTAAATTCAACGGTAAGGCACCTAATTGGATTAGAAACCTCAAAAGAAAATTTTATTCACACCATACAGGCAACTTGTTCGGGAAATTTTGATGACAAAATGGTGCAGGTTCACTTAGGAGATTATGCAAAAGGATTCTTTGCATGGGTAATACCTATAAGCAAAGAAAGAGCAAAAATTGGTTTAGGAAGTGTACTTGGAGAAGATGTATCAGAAAATTTAAAGAAATTTATTTCAATAAAAGTCCCAGGAGCAAGACCCCAGAAATATGATTCAGCCCTAATTCCATACGGCCCACCACTAACAGGAATAACAAAAGAAAACATGGCTATTGTTGGGGATTCGGCATTCCACACAAAAGCAACAACCGGAGGAGGAGTAATCTTTGGAATGAAAGCAGGAAACATTTTAGGCGAAACACTTGCTGATATGTTCAAGAGAAAAGCAACTCTAAAAGATTATGAAAAAAGAATGGAACCATTAAACAATGAACTGAAAATGCATTGGAAAATCAGGAAATATGCTAATTCATTAAATAATCAGGAAATAGATGAATTATTTTTAAAACTGAAAAACAAAGGAATTGAGGATTTTTTGGAAAAAGAAGGAAACATGGATGAACCAAGCAAATTCATAGGAAAACTAGCAACCAACCCAAAATACTTATTCATGACAGGAACAATACTAAAGTTCTTGAGAAGCTGACAAATGTAAAGAACTATTTGCCAAAAAAATTGGCTTTAGACACCCGCTTAAAAAACTTGCGCTGGCTAATTTTCTTAATAGCCCCTTCGTCTAGTGGCCAAAGAAATTCAGGCACAAAATGTGTTAACTTGATTTCTGCCAAAAGGATGCAAGCCTCTGGCTTTCATCGCAAAAGACGAGTATTAAGCGACTGAAAGAAGCTAGCTTGAGACCCCAGTCCGAATCTGGGAGGGGCTATTAATTTTTTGGGATATATACAGCTCCGCTTATTGGACTGTTAAACATAACTAATTTTAAATGCTTTTTAACCAAGAAATATGTATGATTACAAACAAAAAGCAGGTGCAGTACATTATTGACTTGGCACAGAATGAAATAAGTAATACTAGTTTACCTACAGTTAATCTTTTGATAGTTTTTTTTATGGGGGTCGTCACAATCATAGTTTCAAGTTCTTTTATCGAATCGATTACTAAACAATTGTCTGACCAAAGTGTGCCTTTGATTAATAAAATTATTTTAGCTACTGGTTTTGTTATCCCTTCACTTATTTTAATAGCGATTGTCCTTTGGGCTTTTTGGGTTGTTATTAATCGTCTTTCACTCAACCACGATGCATTATCAAAGTTAATTCAGAATGGTACACGACTTAAATACAAAAAGAAAATAAGTATTCAAGAAGGAGCAGACTTTTATTGTCAAACAAAAAAAGCTTTTTCAAGTAACAAGCGTGGATTTTTAGGAAATAAACTTGATATTCTTTCTGAAATAAAAGATGCTAAAAGGGAATAAACATTTCTTATTTTTGCCATTCCTTAATTCTATCTTTTATTTTAAATAGGATATCATCACTAAACCATCTTTTGAAGTGCAATTCATCCGCCTCAATGTTACGAAGTATTTCTTTTGGGTGTTTAAGCTTCCCAAGTTTTTCACTTTTAGCTGTTTCTATAAAATGCCTTGTTTGGTTGGTATGAGTTGAACCAGTGCTAAATCCTATGTTTTTTACTAATTCGGTTCTAGGTCGAATACACAATCCGTTGTTTATCCAAATCGAATATAACCATTGATAGTCCCATGTGTTTGGTGGTTCTTTTCTAATTCTATCAAATGTCTCATTAAATTTTTTTTCTTCTTCATTGCTATCATAATTTGTGGGATTTGTATTTTCTAATTGAAGTCTATATTTTTTCCAAGCTCGTCTCCATGTTGCCCAGCCCCAAATAGGCGCATATTTGGAAAAGTAATAGCTCTCTTTTATTTTTAATCCTCCATTTTGTAAAAAATAGTTTCCGCTTATTTGCATAATGTTTTTATTATTTCTAAATTTTCCTAACAGTTCTTCACAAAAATAGAAAAAGTCTTTTCTTGGCAAACAGTCATCTTCTAGAATTATGCCTTCTTTTTCTTTTGTAAAAAACCATGTTATTGCTTTTGAAACTCCAACCCTACAACCCAAATTCTTTTTTGAATATTTCTTTATTACCTTTCCTTGCCAAGGTAATTCATCAATTATTTTCCTTGTTTCTTTGACTGATTGTAAATCTTTTTCATTTCTTGACCCATCAGCAAAAACATATACTTTGGATGGATTTATCTTCAGTATTGCTTTTGCTACAGCTTTTGTAGTTTCTGGCCTTTTATAAATTATTAAAAGAATTGGTGTATTGAAACTCAATTTATCCCCTTTTCTTTATTATTCTTGCGGGGTTGCCGACTGCTGTACAGTTGTCAGGTATATTTTCTAAAACTACTGAATTAGCGCCTATGATGACGTTGTTTCCAATTGTGAGGTCTCCAACTAAGCAAGCGCCTGAACAGATTGTTACATTGTTGCCTATTGTCATTTTTGACTCTATGTCAGTCCATCGTCTTCCTATGGAAACATTTTGGTAGATTATACAATTTTTCCCAAATGTAATATCTTCGCCTATGCTTATGCCAAATGGATGAACTATTCTTGTGCTTTTTGGTAAATTGCTTCTTATACTACAGCAAAGTATGAGACTTATTATATCTCTTTTTCTAAGTTGATACATTATTTGTACCCCCAGCCACCTCTACCTTCGCAGTAGTATTTGTGGGTTTCAAACTCGCTTTTTTCTTCTTTGGTTTTTACTCGAAAGTAATGCCCACAGCAATTACACTTTTCTTTGTCTTTATTTTTTATTTTTTGAATCCAGTTATCGGCTATCACTAATACATTTTTTCTAGATTTTTTGTTCTGTTTGCTCATGCTACAAATTGGTGGCATTTCAGTATATAAAACTTGCTACAAATTAATATCATGAGTAGGAAGACAGGCTTAGAAATTAAAAAGTCAATAATTCGTCAGCTCAAAAAGAAAGAGTGCTCTCTCCGAGAACTAGAAACCAAAGTGAATACAAATTATCTTACTATAAGGACACATTGCAAAGAACTACAATTTTTTGGGTTCATAGAAATAAAGCAGGTTCAAATGAACAAAAGAAATGGTAGACCATACACAAACGTTAATCTAACAACCAATGGGAAAATGCTTTCTGTATGAGCAATTTAGGGGATTAGTTACAATTAATTCAAAGCATCTCGGCTTAACGTCTTTTTCGTACCATAATTAAGCCAGACGTCTATTCTTTCAATAAACTTTTTTGCTCCGCTTGGTCTTAATTTAAGTGTGTAAGTTTCGGTTCTGATAAAACCTTTTTTAAATAAGTTATGTCATATAATCCAATACATAGCGCTGTATATATCTCGCTATTTTTTTCTAATCAAATTTTTTAACAAATTATTAACAAAATCAAGTGAAGCATCATTAAAGAGAATCACATCAAAATGTTTCTTGAATTCTTCTAACTGAGCAGGATTATTTTCCTCAAGAAAACCAATTCTTATTATTTCATCATAAGTAATCTGGCCAACCATTTTCAGGTCCCCGAGCGAATCCCCCATAAGGATTATGTTTTTCCGTGAAGCGATTTTTGAAAAATGAGGAGTACCTTTTATTTGGGATTCATCTTTATTGAAAACATGAATTATTTTTCCCTTATACCCAATGGCTTTCCCTTCTTTATTAAAATCAAAATAATTAGATATCACATGAATATTATCAGTGAAAAGATTGTATTTCTCCAGCACACCTTCAATTACGTCGCCCAAAGCAGAGGAAAGGATTAGCACAGGAATTTTTTCTGAATAAAGGATTCTAAAAAAACTCCTGAATCCTTTACGCATGTATCTGGATTGAATAAGGGTAACTTCATTAACCAGTTTTTTTGTCATGCCGTGTTTAACAATTATTTTTAAGTGCTTTGACCACCATTCTTCCATTAAAGGAATTTTTTTCTCCATTGGAATATTATGGTCAGCCTCAATAGGACGGTACTTGTCAAACAAAGCAAAGGATTTCTTTGTGTATTCTTCCCCAAGAAGATTATTTTGCCTTATCTGTGAAATTGCAGTATTTACTTTTTCGCCCTTATAAAAACCAACTGTGAGAGTCCTATCAAAATCAGTAACTATTTGGATAGAGTTTGGCCCATCTTGAAAAAATTTTTTCTTCTTGAGTTCAAATTCAGGAGGATGAACTATAAGCACATCATGCATAAAAATGATTAAACACTATTTCCCAAATCTTCTTTCCCTGTTATCAAAATCGGTTATTACTTTATCAATATCTTGTTCTGTGAGTGCCGGCCAGTATTTGTCAATAAAGGCTAATTCAGAATAAGAGGATTGATAAGTTAGGAAACCTGAGAGACGCTGCTCATTAGAGGTTCGAACAATTAAATCAGGGGCTTTAAAGTCTGCATACAAATATTTGCGGAAAGTTTCCTGATTAAGTGAGTCTGGAGAAACTTTTCCTTCAGCCACTTCTTCAGCAAATTTTTTTGTAGCATCAATTATTTCTGCTTGGCCATCATAACCAAGAGCAAGGTTAATTGTTTTTGAATTAAACTGGGAAGTGTATTCCTCTGTTTCAGCCATTTTTTTCTGTAAATTCTTGGGAAACACTTCCTTACGGCCAATAAAATTAATCTTAATGCCTTGTTCTGGAATGAATTTATGTTCTTTTACCTTATCAAGTTCTTTCTCAAAAATCCTCATCAATATATTTAACTCTGTTTTTGATCTCTCAAAATTCTTTAAAGAAAAGGTATAGAAAGTGCCTGTGGTAATGGAAGGGTATTTTGAAAGCCATTGCAATACATCCCACGCTTTTCCAGTGCCAAGAGAATAGCTTTCAGCAAGAGAAATACCTGCCTGCTTAGCATAACGCCTATTCCCATCAGGAATGAATGCTATTGATTCAATCATAAAAACTACTTAAGTAAAAAAGGGTTGTTTTGTTTAAAAAACATTCTGGGACAAAAGCATTCGATGAATGTACCAGGAAAGGAGAGTTAAGAAAAAAGAAAGGTTTTAAACAAGTAAGCTGAAGAGTTGTTTTACAGGTGGTTGGATGGAGTTTGTAAAAGCAAAAGAAATACTCAAAGTAATAGAAAAACTTGATCCTGAATCAAATAAAACTATTCTTGAAGCGCTAAAAATTGCCCAGCATATAGAGGAAATGAGCAAAGAGCTTTACAAAAACGAAACAATAAGAACAAAGGGCACTGAACTGGAGAAATTTTTTGTTTTCCTGGTAAAAGAGGAAGAAATGCACTTGGCAAAAATACTTGAGTTGCAAAAAAATATTAATAAAAAAGAGCTTAAAAAAATTTCTTTTTCAAAAAACCTTGCCCCTGAAATACATTCTATCCCAATAGGGCAGAATGAAATGACTTCAATACTTTACAGTTTGTGGAGAGAGAAAAAAGCTGTTGAGTTTTATTCTTCAGCTGCTGAAAAAACTAAAGGAACAGTAAGTATTTTCTTTAAAGAATTAGCTAATTTTGAAAAAAAACATGTGGCTTTGTTTGAAGAACTTGTCGAAGGAATGCAAAACACTAGAGAACTTATAATGGGCTAGTAATTTAGGCATATAATTAGGTGATTAAATGAAAAAGCCTTACATTTGTGTTCCAAAAAGTGCAATAAAACCCAAAATAAAGAAAGCGCTTGAAGAATTTAAAAAGAATTTTGAATCAAAGGAAAAGATTTTTGAAGAACTTTGTTTTTGTATTCTTACTCCGCAAAGTTCAGCAAAACAAGCAATAAAAACAATAAACCTTTTGAAAGAACATCATTTGTTGGACAAAGGTTTGGCGGCACAAAAAGAAAAATTTTCAAAAAATGTCAGGTTCTACAGAACAAAAGCACTTAGATTGGAAAAAATTCAGCAAAAGTTTCCTGCGAGGAAAATAAAAAAAATTCTTATTGAAAATGGGCTTCCAAAAGAGCCATTAAAATGCAGGGAATTTCTTCTGAAAGAAATTAATGGTTATGGAATGAAAGAAGCATCGCATTTTTTGAGAAACATAGGGTTTGGAGAAAACATCGCGATACTTGACAGGCATATTTTGAAAAATCTTTCAAAATGTGGGGTAATAAGAGAGGTTCCAAAAACGATTACAAAAAACAAATACTTGGAAATAGAGGAAAAAATGAGAATGTTTTGCAAAAAACACAAAATAAATTTTGCGGAGCTTGATTTGATTTTTTGGAGCAATGAAACAGGAGAGGTGCTGAAATAAAACAAATGCAAAACAGCCCCCCAAACAGGGCAGTAAAAGTTTTAATACAACAAAGCCCCTAATAAACGCATGGATGAAGAAGAACCAAACCCATTAATGCAGGATATCAGGCATGGAATCAAAAGCAATTCTAATCAGCAATCGGTTGAAAAGACAAAAGAAGAAATGGCCAAAATCATACTAGAGCTTAAACAAAAAATGATTGAAATTGACAAGATTACTAATGAACTTGAAGAAAAAAGGAATGAATTGGACAAAAATTCTCCAAAAAAAACTGAGAGAATCCTTCAGGAAATAAAGGTGCCCCCATTGGAATTATTAAAATGAAAATCTTGTTCAACACAACTAATTTATTTTTAGTTTTATCAAATTCAGGCAAAAAAAGTGCCAAAATATAATTTGGGTGAAGAAAAAATGCTTAAATCAGGAAAAAAAATTCTAATGAAAAAAGTAAAGTTTACTTTAAATAGCTGGGAGAGAACAAAAGGACTCATGTTTGAAGAAAAAAAAGATTTCAATTACGCATTAGTATTTGAGTTTCCAAGAGAAAGCAGAATAGGAACTTCACTGCACATGATTTTTGTTTTCTTTCCTATTGATGTCCTGTTTTTGGATAAAGAAAAAAGAATAGTGGATAAAGCCACTTTGCGCCCGTTCATACCAAATTATACTCCTAAGAAAGCAGCAAAATATGTAATTGAAATGCCAATAGGGAAAGCAAAATCGGTCAAAATTGGGCAAAAAATTGATTGGTAAGAAAAAATTTCTAAAAGAAGAAAAGAAAGCTAAAAACAGGTGCTTTCTTTTCCTCCTTTGCCTTTTCTTGCCTTTACCTATTAAGAAATCGGGGTGATAACCCGAGGAATAATATGGCCAAACTTATATAAAAAACCAACTGGTTTAGAAAACAAACCTTGCCAAGGGTTAAAACCAGTTAGAACAGGCAAAAAATGAATTTTAACGCATTCTAGGGCTGATTTTATTAATGGTAGAAAGTTTACTTTTCATCTAATTTTGAGCTTTTTTGACCCAAAATTAAGCTAAAACAAGATTAGGCAATTGACGAACTTTTCAAAATGTTTTTAAGAGAAGGAAAGAAACTATCAAACATGAGTACTGAAATAGGGTTTGAATTTACACCAATAGAGTACTCAAAAAAACTTAGTGAATGCGAGAGCGGATTAATAGTTGCCCAAAAAGACCAAAGAATGCTTTTAGTTAAAGCCCCTGACATTAGCGAAAAAGAAAAAAAGTTTTTTGTATCAGTACTTGAAGAATTAAAAAAATCAACAAAATCAATTCAAACAAAAGCTGATGTCTATTTTTTCCTAAAAGAGCATTGCTTGGAAAATATGGTGCTGTTAAACAAAGAACAAAGGGAAAAAATACTAATTCTGCTTGAATGGGAATCACTAGGAGAGAGTATTTTAACACCACTAATCAAGGACCCTGAATTTGAAGAAATAGTAATTAATGGCCCTAAAAAACCCGTAATGGTTTATCATCAGACATTTGGCTGGTTGACAACAAATGCTTGTATTAATGATGAAGACAAAATTAGAACAATAATAAATAAAATGGCTGCTCCGCTAGGCAGACAATTAAGCTACCACTGCCCCATAATGAATGCGGTACTTAAAGATGGATCAAGACTTAACGCTTCAATGAATCCCATAGCTTTTACAGGGATAAACGCAACTATAAGAAAATTCAAGGAAAATCCCCTAACTCCAGTAGATATCATAGGTTATGGGACGATAAGCAAAGAAGCCATGGCTTTTTTGTGGTCAGCAATGCAAACAAGCTGTTCAATATTAATATGTGGAAACACTGGTTCAGGAAAAACAACTACACTTAATGCATTATTCTGTTTTCTTCCAAAAGAAGAAAGAATAATTTCTGCCGAAGAAACCCCTGAACTTTTGCTTCCTCAAAACCATGTAATAAAATTAAACACAGCAGAACAATTGAATATTACACTGAATTCATTAATTGATAATACTTTTAGGATGAGACCTGACAGAGTAATTGTAGGGGAAATAAGAAACAAAGAAGAGGCACAAGCATTTGTGAATACAATGCTTGCTGGGCAGGCAAGAGGATCATATGCTACTTTCCACGCTGAAAGCGCTGAAGAGGCAATACAAAGGCTTATTTCTTTTGGAATTGAAGAAAGAACTCTTGCATCCCTTGATTTAATTGTAGTGCAAAAAAGGTTAAGCAAAGTTGAAAAAACAGGATTAAGGAGAGAAGAGAGAAAAATTGTTGAAATATGTGAAATTGAGAAAAAAAAGAAAGGAATACAAGCGAAAAAACTTTTTAATTATTCATATGAAAAGAAAATAATTGAAAAAATAAATGTTTCTGAGAGAGTAATGGAAAAAATTATGAGAACTTTTTCTTGTAGCAAAAAAGAAGCCCTTGAAATTGAAAAGAAGAGAGAAATACTTCTTGAAAAAATGAAGGGAATCGTGAAGTTCAAAGAATTTTTTGAACTAGCTGAAAGAGAAATGGAATAAATAAAAAATAAGGCAAGTGAGGAAATGAAAAATGAAAAAATAAAGGAAATTTTAAAAAAAACAGGAAAAGTATCAAAAATTTCTTTTTTAGAAGGATTATTGAAAAGAAAAGCTCAAATGAGGGAAAAGGAATTAAACAAACACAAATCTAGTTCATTGAAACTAAGCATCTTTCTGGGATTATTTGCATGGCTTTTCATAGGAGTTATGCTGAAGAACATTATCCTTTCAGCAGGAATTGCCTTGATTATAGCAATTATTATTTTTGTTTTGCTAATTCAATTTCCAATTGCTAAGAAAAAAGCTTATTCAAAAAGGGTTGAAGCTGATTTGCCCTTGTTTCTTTTAAGATTGGCAACTGAAATAAAAATAGGGAAAAGTTTTCCTAAAGCCATTAATGATTCCTGCAAAGAAGAAGGTTTTGCATCAAAAGAATTCAAAATTATACTAAATGATATGCAAAAAGGGGCGAGTTTTCAGGAAGCATTGCAGGGAATGAATGAAAGAATTGATTCAGTCAATATTAGGAGAGCCTGCAGTAACTTAAGCAATCTAAGCATCCAGGGAACAAAAGATGTTTCAGGATTAAAAAAACTCTCGCAAGAATTATTATTGAAACAAAGAATTGAGAGCAAAGAATTTTCCGGAAAAATGGTTATTTATGCACTGGTGTTTATTGCTGTATCTGCAATAGTTCCCGCAATGTTTCAGAGCTTCACACTAATAGGCTCTTATTTCATGAAACTTTCTTTTACAGCACAACAGATATTTTTCATATGTGTAATTTTATTCCCATTAATTGATTTGGGAATTTTAATGGTGATTGATTCAAAAACACCCTTATTTTTGAAACAATGAATGTGATAAAATGGATTCAATATTGCTATTGGAAAACATAATAAAAATGTTTGTGAAAGATACAAAAATAAAAAACTTTGAGTCAAAATTATTGCTAAATAACTCAAAAATGAAAAACTTTAAAGGATTCTTGAAATGGGGGATTATTGAAGGAATTTTTTCAATGATAATAACAATGATTTTGATTTCTCAAATACTTCAAATACAATCAAAATTAGAGCTTTTCTTTCTTATCTCAATCATAGCTTTCTTCACTCCTTTATTTATGAGTTATCTTTTTCATGATGTTTTATTTGAAAAAAGGAAAAGAGAGAAAGAAGAATTGCTTAGTGATTTGCTTTTAGAGGCAAGTATTTTTTGCGATGAATCCTCAGCGACCCAAACAATAAAACGCCTCTCAGAACAGGATTTTCCATTGCTGAAAGAGGATTTTAAACGCGCATACACAGAAATAACCAACGGAGCAAGCATTGAAGAGGCACTTTTGCATGTAAAGGAACTTAATCAAAGCAAAACTTATTCAAGGGTAATTGATTTATTAATTCAAGGGTACAAAAGCGGGGCAAAAATTTCTGAATTACTAAAAGAAACTGCCGAAGATTTGCTTGAAATGAAAGCAATTATAAAAGAAAGGCAGGCAGTAATGCTAGTGACAAAATACACCCTAATAATAGCATCAGGACTCATTGTGCCGGCAATCCTTGGACTAATAATAGGTCTTGTTGCAGGATTAAATTTTAATTCATTAGGCGAATTATCATTTGGATTAAGCACAGAGCAAAGAAAAGCATTATTTGAAACCGCAATTTCTGGGACAACAATTTATGTTTTCGAATATGCCTCAATAAGTTCATTTTTTCTGGCATTACAGGAAGGAAACAAAAAAAATTTTTGGATTTATGCACTTGTCCTCGTGCCATTAGCAGGCATTACTTTCTTTATCTCAAAAAACCTTCACTAAAAAAGCAAGGTTTATTAATAACAAAGATAATTATTGCATGCGTGGTTGAATGCAAGAAAAGGATAAGCTTGTTGAAATAATTGAAACAAAGAATGTTTCGTTGAAAGGATATACTTTTGTTGAAGGTTTTCCTGATTTGGGTTTGGCAGGAACAATAGGTGCAAGGTATTTGGTTGAAAAACTGAAATTTGAGCAAGTAGGTTTTATTGATTCAAATTTCTTTACCCCTATGATTAGGATTCAGAACGGGGTGCCAGTTCATCCTGTAAGGATTTATGTCAGCAAGAAAAATAAGGTTGTTATAGGGCTTGCAGAGCAAATAATTGATAATGCAATCGCTGCTCATTTATCCAAAGAACTTATCGCGTGGATAAAAAAGAAAGGCATTAACAGAGTAATAACCACTTCAGGATTAAGGATTCCTGAAGGACCAAGCGTTTATGCTTTTGCCAGCAATGAAAAATCAAAAAAAATTATTAAAGAAAATAAAATTCAACTAATTGAAAATGGGGTTACATCAGGAGTAACTGCCCTGCTTATGCTTTACCTGAAAGATAACAATATTGAAGCATTCTGTCTTTTAGGGAATGCAAAAAACAGTGCTGATTATAATGCAGCAGCTGAGGTCGTTAAGGCTATTTGCTCTATCACAAAAATAAATATTGATATCAAGCCATTGCTAAACGAAGCAAGAGTTCTTGAGCAAGCTATTCTCAAGCACTTAAAATCTGTTGAGGAAAACAAAACAACTAAACAAGAAATAACTCCAATGTACACTTAACAAATATTTTGATTAGGTTGTGAAAAAAAAGTTTCTGCATTTCTCTTTGCCACAAGTGCAGAGGATTAAATTATTTTTTTCTTCAGTTATAGTATAATCCAATGTAATTTCTTCGCCAGCAAGAATATCTCGTTTTGCGCGAAGCACTACTCGTTGTTGTTCAAGCACAATTTCACTATTTGGATCACACGAGTGATTTACATAGTTAAGCACTTTTTCATCAAACACAAATTTGTTAGTTGCGATACGCGCAGCACCTGGAGTTGGAACTAAACGCAAATCGCCTAACGGAACTAAATAAAATAATTCGTTAGCAGGAATTGCAATGGATGTAAAAATGCCAATTCCATTAATTGGGCTTTCATCTTTTTTTAGAAAATCTTGTTTTGTAAGAAAATCTTCTTTTTCTTTGCAAGGAGTTTCATCAAGAAAAAATTCTTTTTCTGAAAAAGATTTTTTAAAATATTTATCTTTGTGCATACGCTATCTAGGGAAGAATTTATTTAAAGTAGTATTGGTATGGTTAGTGTTTGCGCTTTGCTTTCAAAGTACGCCCGTATGTAAGAGTATAAGCAAGTGAAAGGAAGAGAGTTATAAACAAAATCAATCCACTTATTGTTTCAGGCACTGAAGGCAAACTGAAGCCTGAGCCTTGACCTTGGCCTATATTGAAAGTCATTGGATTGGTTCCTGTTCCTGTTACATTACCATTTTCATCAGAACCAAAGTATGCCCCATTATCTTTGAAGCCTTGGTTTAATGGAATCTGTAAACCGTTTTCAGGGTACCATAACCCTTTTTCAGGGTCATACCAAAATGAACCATTAGGACCTTGTGCTGAAAGCAATGTTTCTTGTGGACCACCGTTGTAAGAAACTTTTGGAACCCCATTCTCTGCACTAAAATCTAGAGTGTGTTCCTGCCCATCAGCAGTTTTGAATCTTATTGTACCATCAGCATCCTGCTTTATTCCCCCTACAATTTCTTTGTCTTCAAGTATTTTCCCAGTGTCCTTATCACGAACCCTAAAATAGTCTTTACATTCACCGGTAGTTGCATCTCTCTTTGAATAAAACTCGTAAATCTTTTTATCAGTGGTGAATTGTGTGAATGGACCTAAATGCTCCATTGAAGTATTGAAATTATCAACTTTTTTTGCTGCTAATTCATCATTAGGGAAAGGAATTGCTTCAAGGTCAATTGCTGGCACAGGGCACTCATTTTCAGGGTCTTTTACTGTTGTAGGATGAGCTAACAAATCTTTTACATCTTTGTTTGTAAGTACGGAGTCTTTGTGCTGGCGGAGCCAAATAACAAGTTCGTTTGTTTCTGGTTTCAAAACTATTGAACCGTGCTCAAAAGTCATTCCAGTAAATTTGCCTGCATCAACACTGTTTTTTGAATCAACAGTTAATTTTGTTTTCCAGAAGCCATCAATTGTTAGTTTTGAATAAGACTCACCCTGTGCTCTTGGAGCAGTGCCTTCAAGGAATATTTTTCCATCTCTAGCAAATATTGAACCATAACTTTCAGTGCCTAATTGTTTCAAGCTTCCAAATACTTGTGTTAATTCATCTCCACTATATTCTATTCCTGTTTGGTCCTTAACTGCTTTTTGTATACAATCAAGTACTTCAGAGTTAAGCACTTTTATTTCTCCATAAGAATTCATTTCAAAAACAATCAGATTATTCATTGGTGCTGCTACTCTATTTAGAGTAACAGGAACAACTTCCGCAGGTATTCTGTTGTCTTGAGCAATCATTCTTGTATGGTCAGCCTTATCATTACCAAGAACTGTTTTTCCATTAATCTTTAATGTGCCATCAGCATAATTTTTTTCAACCGTATTATTGCCATCAGTTGTAACACTTTTCCCTGATGTTCTATAAGCAGCAGGCATTAGGCTGTCTTTGAACCAAACATAAAATATATCTTTACCCATTAAGGTTCCTGAAGAAGGAGCCATTAATTCAACACTTGCTTGTAAAATATTTGCTTGAGTTGCTTTATCCTTAAATTCATTAAATTGATTCTTTATTTCATCCATCGATTTTTCAACAGGGTTGTGTATATCCGCATTTACTTTCTCTGCTTGTGTTTGTACTTCATCTTGTTTTGCCTTTGCAAAATCATTAAGCTTATCACTCATATCAGATATGGCATTTGTTACTGTTTCATTTGAAAGAGATTCCTTTGATTTGGTTTTTGTTGCTTCTTTTTCTGCAGGAGCAAAAAAGTGTACATAATACCCTTCTTTATCATCAATACAATCCTGCAAGTCACGCCCTATAGTCATCTGTAAAGTAAAGCTTGCGATTAATCCTGGGCCAAAGCCTGCTATATAAGCAAGACTCTCAATTCCTTCCCTTATTGCTCCTGCTGAAGTTCCTGCCCAACCCAAATGATATTCATTTAATTTCTGTTCACAAGTTAAATCATTGCTTGCTGCATCAGTAATATTTATTTGTTCACCCTCAATCTGGCCTGTTTTTCCTTGTAAATCAGAATGATGAGTGTAAGAGATAAGAGTTGTGCCTGTTTTTTGTTTTGTTTCTGCACTATTTGCCTCAATCAAAAAAGCCTGCATGTTTACTCTTGAATTAAATCCATTTAGTATCAAGTATTCATTCATATATTTTAGAGGAGCAACACAACCAGAACAATTCTCATTGTGAGAATAAAATGCTACTTCTCCAACTGTATCACGCATTGAACCGGCACCTTCAAAGAATCCTCCTGAAACTTTTGAAATACCATCTTTAACAAACTGGTTTGTTCCTGCAGCCATTTCAATTATTTTGTTCCAAACAAGAGGCAAAGAATTAAAGGCTCTTTTGAACATGTCACCCTGATCAGAGCCTTCATTAACAAAGAAATCAATGTAAGAGTCATTGTATATTTTGTCAACTCCTTGCGATATTGTTAAAGTTGACCATGTATCAGGAAGCATGTAAGCTGAAAAGTCTTCGTTGCCAAAACCTTTCTTTGCATTCCAATAAGCGATTGGAAGAACAGTTCCTTTGTATATTCCTGTTACAGGATTTTTGTAATAAGCCTTAATCATGTCTCCTTCAGCAGCAAATTGTTGGTCAAGCAAGCTTGTATATTTCCTTGGAGCAAAATTATTTTGCACTAAACCATTTTTCAAATCATCAAGGTTACGTACAGCTGTTTTTGGTCTGCCAATAATTCTTGTATCAGTAATCCTATTAGCAAAATCATCAGGGGTTAAAGCATCTGCAGGAGCATAACCTGATTCAAAAATTGATACATGCCCAGGAAGCAATGGATTGCTTTCAATATATTTTATTGAATTCTCATTTAATGCGCGGTAAGTTCCGTCAGGGAATTTTATTGCGTAAGTACTTGAACCCATTTTTGATAAATGATTATGCAAATCCGTTAATCCAACATTCTCAGCTATTACTTGTTTTGGCTGTATTTTGTATAATTGTAAACTTACTCCATCAGCTGCAGTCTTGAATGTTTCAGCATCCGCACTGTTAGCCCATTTTGACCAATCACCGTCTTTGCCGAATGTTTGTACAACTCTCTTGAAATTAAATGGCTGGCCTGTGGAAATATCAACGTAACCTGTGTCATTAGCCCAGGAACCATTTTTCTTTACAGCATATCCGCCGAAAGAAAATAAATCATCATTTGCTTTAGCCCAATCTTCAAAATCAAGTGCAAGTACTTCATCCCATGCATCTAAATCATTTGCTGCTTTTTGTGCAAATTCTAGTTTAGCAGCTTTTTTTGCTGTTTCCCTCATAGCAGCATCAGGTAATTGTTCAGCAGAGGCAGCAGCTGTTTTGTAAACACTTTGAGCATCAACTAATCCTTCAGCACTTGCTCTAGCATAAGCGCTTAAGTGTTCAATTGCTTCAAAAGCTTTTTCTCTCTTCTCAGGAGTAAGTTTCCATAAAGGAGAACTTGCGTCAGTGAGTTTTGTTATCTCTCCTTTTGCTCCGGAACTCCACAAAGCTTTGCTGATAACTAATGGTTCTTCAATTATTTTTCCTAAACCTTCTTCATGCATTAATGCTTTGAAACGCATATCCCTTGCTTTTCCAAACATTGACATTGGGGAGGTTAATCCAGTTACTTTATCCCTTAGTTTCTGAGGAATAGCCCACTTGGATTTCAATATATCTCCCGCAGTGCTCTTGTATGCTTGAGTCATTAATTTTTGCGCCTTGTGAAGCAAAGTTGGGCCAAAAGTTGAAACAACCATTGAAGTAGTCATCCAAGAGTTAAAGTATTTATCAAAAGCAGAGTAAGTGCTTATAGTGCAAGCACTATTATTGCAGGTAGTTGCATTTTTTGCAGTGTACTGGCTTGTGAGAATAGA
>Ga0265297_10000297_pt1 | contig 162589 bp, 141 predicted proteins | sample Munlanlwell13791_FD_192502 | JGI IMG/M metagenome (GOLD analysis project Ga0265297, IMG submission 192502) | Leachate microbial communities from a municipal landfill in Southern Ontario, Canada - Leachate well 137-91 | ecosystem: Engineered > Solid waste > Landfill > Unclassified | place...
CTGTCAAATACTATATCTCTTATTTTGTTCCCAGGCAGTCCCGAATTTGCTGAATCATACCTTGTCCATTGATTGTTGTAAAACTTTACAATTCCGCTATCTTGGGTTCCAATCCATATTGCCCCGTATCTATCAGGAGTAATGCATAAAACAGGGGCATTAGGCAATCCGGAATTACTCGAATTGTAAACAATAATGTTCTGAGAAAAAACGTTACTTATAAATACCGCTGATAGAAGTAATATGTATAAACAGGTTAATTTAATTTTCATAAACATAATTTATAGAATATTTAATATCAGGTTTGATAGATGAATCTAAAAAATGAAAAGTAATTGAAGATAAAGAAATTATCAAAATAAGTTCTCGCCCCTCAGACAAACAAATTTGATAACTCAAATTATTCATAATTGTATTTGCTTAATCCCCCTAATGAATCAAATAGATACTATTTTTTGGAGGGCGTTTATTAATACTTGAATTAAAATAGTCATTATTTAATTTTATGTCAATGTAACATATAGTATTCATCAAGTTACAGATTTGCGGGAAAATTATTTTGTCTCAAAAGTAATATTTTTGATAGAAGCAAAAAAGGAATTATTAAATTGATAAGGTTCCCGATATGACTTCGCGGTGGACACGGCGTAGACTATTAATATAAACAAAAAAGAGAAAAGCAAATTATCGAGATTCTGACCGCAAGGGTCGTCCGCCAAAGAAATGTCGGATCTGCGACTCGGAAGCAGAGAAGAACAATTTATCTTGATAAGATCCCCTGCCTGTGGCAGGCAGGCCGATTAAAACATTCGGTAAGAACAATTTATCTTGATAAGATCCCCGCTAAGAGCATGCGGGGAAGACAAAAGGGGGTGGTTTTGAGACAAACTTCGCGGTGGATACGGCGTAGACTGTGATAATAAACAAAAAAGAGAAAAGCAAATTATAGAAATATTTTACCGCAAGGGTCGCAGAGGAAGCAGAGAAGAATTAGTTATCTTGATAAGATTCCCGATTAAAACATTCGGGAATGACAAATGGGGGTGGTTTTGAGACATACTCCGTTGAGGACACAGCGTAGACTTTGGCTATAACAAAATAGTGAAAAACAAATTATAGAAATATTTTATCGCAAGGGTCGCAGAGGAAGCAGAGAAGAATTAGTTATCTTGATAAGATTCCCGATTAAAACATTCGGGAATGACAAATGGGGGTGGTTTTGAGACATACTCCATTGAGGACACGGCGTAGCCTATGGCTATAAACAAAATAGAGAAAAACAAATTATAGAGATTCTGAACGCAAGGGTCGCAGAGGAAGCAGAGAAGAATTAGTTATCTTGATAAGATTCCCGATTAAAACATTCGGGAATGACAAATGGGGGTGGATTTGAGACAAACTCCGAAGAGGACATGGCGTAGCCTTTGGATATAAACAAAAAAGAGAAAAGCAAATTATAGAGATTCTGACCGCAAGGGACGTCCGCAGCGGTGGATCTACGACTCGAAGAGCAAAGACCGTTCGCCACGTCGAATCTTCGACAAAGAGAACATAGAAAATTTTTTAATTCGGTGAAAAAGGAAAGATAATATCGTTATTATTTTTGTAAAAAGATTGTTTTAATACAACGATATACAACTTTTGAGGGGTTACAGGGGATAGAAATTTTGCTTGCCAGAAGATTCTACTGATTCATAATTTGTTGATTAATATTCTACGTTCATGCGGATGTAACCGAAGCTGAAATCTTTTTTGTATCCTTCGGTTATATAGTTTTGAATATTATAGCCGTAGTAGAAATCGAAGATATAGTTGCGGATTGGAATCCACCTGAAGTTTAAGCCGATGGCGTCAGTGTTAACTCGGTTGCCGGCGAGGAAAGGAGCTTCTTCGGGGTCGATTCCTGTTCTGTGCCCCTGGGCAATATCGCCTCCGACGTTTGTAACGAGATTACCGTTTGCGTCGTAGATATTATTTCCTTTTCTGACGTGGCTGTATTCGAGATTAATTCTTCCCCAGTCGGAGATGTTGTAAGTGATGCGGGTGAAGAGTTCGTCGGCGTTTGGTCCAATGCGGTGGCCGAGATTGACGCCGTAGGCAGTATAGTTATCACGGATATCGTAGTGAGTATAGGTATAAGGTCTTATTTTTGTGTATTCAACAGTTAAGGAAAGATTTTTTATAAAAGGTTCATAAATCATAGTACCGATTTGATAAACATATTTCTGTGAGCGAGTCGTGGCACCAGAAAGAATAGCAAACTGTTCGTCATCGTCAACGAAGAAAGTACCCTGAAGCTCGACATTTTTAAGGAATTTTGTTTTGAAGTCGAAAATGAAATTCTTATTATCTCTATCCTGAAGGGATTTTTCGGCAAAGTGCCAGAGCAGGATAGGATTCAAGTAAGCAAATTCAATCCTTCCATTATACACGACGACATCGGAAATGGCAAGGTCAACGATATCGGGAATAGCAACTTTGATTCTATGAGCTGAGAAGTATTTAGTGTATCTATCGTCTCTGTTTTGCTGCATGTATCCAACAGTTGAGGCAAAGATTGAAGAAAATCTAACAATTCCATAATCAAAATTCATTTTCAGGAAGTCCATATTTGGATTGTCACCAGAGAGTATGGGTTTACTGCCGTAACCATAACCATATGTGAGTTTTTCCCGACCGAACTGAGCGGAAAGCCCCATTCCTTCGGTCGGTTCGATGTAGAACTTCAGGTAAGCATTTGTGAAGTCATAGTTATTATAAGATTCCGAGTTTTCATTGAACTTAAAATTTGAACGCAATTTTGGTTCAATAAACGGAGCAAGTTCACTACTACCGCCTATAAAACCTTTTGTGAAATCGAAAGAATAACCGAGATGATTAAAAATAGTGCCACGAGCTCTGAAACCACCATCCATCATTACGGACTGTATTTTATTATTGGGTTTAAATTCAGTGCCAGCATATATATTTCCAATACCTTCGATAAAAGCATTGCTTCCGGGTTTACCTGCGGTGAAAATATATTTCTGTTTATTGGAAAAGAAGTCTTCGAGATTTTTAATAAAATTTTTCCCACTGCCAAACATTTGCCAAGTATTATCTTTGTTGGCTTCTTCAGGAATGAATTCAACTTTATATTTATTTAGAATTTTTATTTCAGTATTGCTTAATTCTGTCTTTTTAGAATCTATAGTTTTCAGGAAGTTTGCAATTTCAAACCTTGAGAGGTTGGGGTTATCTTCGTCGTAATTAATAATTTTTTTAACAGTCATTTCTTTAAGAAAATCGTACACGGGGTATTCAATAGAGACGTTTTCTATTTGCGGATAGCAAATTGAGCTAAGAGATAGTAAAAATATCAGGATATGGAAAATTTTCATGTTAAAAATATAATAATGTATAAATTAAATAAATATGAGTAATTAAAAAAGATAAATAAAAAGAAAAGAGCAAAATGAGAACGAAATGAGAAAAATCTCAATCTAACTATTCATGATTAAATTTGCTATCTTTGCAACATAATCATTTATAATGGCAGGAAATGATACTCATTGATTTAATATATAACCTATCAGTATTAGCAGCGTTAAGCGTTCTATCCGGATTCATAGATACCAGATACAGCAGAAAAAAATTATCGGGGAAAATAATTCAGGGATTACTTTTTGGGGCAGTGGTAATTATAGGTATGATGAATCCTTTTGTTTTTACAGAAGGAATAATATTTGACGGCAGGACGATAGTGATAAGTTTATGTACATTGTTCTTCGGTCCGATATCGGGAGTAATATCATCTTTGATAGGAATAGTTTACAGAACATACATAGGCGGCGGCGGATTAGTTATGGGTACGCTAACGATAGTTGAGGCATTTGTATTCGGATACATTTTTTATTATTTAAGGAAAAAAGGAAAGCTAAGTCTTAAAAAACGGAATTTGTATTTACTGGGTTTTACGGTTCATCTTATGATGCTAATCCTGATGTTTACATTACCGAGTGAGCATATATTAGAAAGCTTTAGCGTCCTTACTTTGACAGTTATCGGTATTTATCCGGTTATAACTCTTATAATAGGAAAGGTTTTGTCAGACCAGGAAGAGAATATAATGTTTGTTGAGGCGATTAAAGAGAGTGAAGAGAAATACAGGAGCATAACTGAAAACTCATATGATCTAATAGCTTTACTTGATTTAAACTGGAAATACATTTATTACAACAATACACATAAAGACATTCTTGGTTATGATGAGGAAGAGCTGTACGGGAAGAAGGTTTCGGATTTCTTTCATCCGGATAATTCCATAGACTTAAATGTTTTTTTTGACAAATGCAAAAACAGTAATGATAAATCGGAGACATTATCAATAAAGATAAGATGCAAAGACGGAGAGTATAAGCTTCTTAATCACAGGATTAAAGCACTGGAGAATGAATATAAAGAAATAGATAAAATTCTATTAATAGGGCAGGATATAACTAAACAGAAGAAGGCAGAAGAAGAGCTTTTAGTCGCAAAAGAAAAAGCGGAAGAAAGCGACAGACTAAAGACAGCATTTCTTCAGAATATGTCACATGAGATAAGGACTCCGCTAAATGGAATATTAGGTTTTGCAGAACTTTTGCACACAGAAGAAACGAACAAAGAAGAAATAATTAAATATTCGGGTATTATTCAAAGCAGCGGTAATCGTTTACTGGAGCTGATTAATGATATAATCGAGATATCAAAAATTGAGACCGGTAACATGAGCGTATGTATGAAGAGTATATCGATGCATACGATGATGCAAAACGTAATTAACCAGTTTCTTTTAAAGTCGGAAGAACGGGGTATTGAGTTAAGACTTCAGCAATCCGAAGATGTACTATTTGAGTCTGATGAGAAAATGCTGAGTCAGATACTTACAAATTTAATTAACAATGCTTTGAAGTTCACAAAGCACGGCAGTGTTGAAATTAACTATTCTATACAGGGAAATGAAATATTATTTTCAGTGAAAGACACGGGACAGGGAATTCATGAAGAGCATCAGGATAAAATATTCAGCAGGTTTTATCAGGTGGATATGTCTATGTCGAGAGGATATGAAGGTGCAGGTTTAGGGCTTTCGATATGCAAAGGACTTGTGGAGACTCTGAAAGGGAAGATATGGCTGAAGTCAGAATTAGGGAAGGGAACAGAATTTTATTTTTCAATACCATACGTTAAAGCTGCGGAAATAGAGCCAGAGAGCGAAAAGTCCGAAGTATCAATAATAAAGGCCAGCAAAAAAGTTCTTATTGCAGAGGATGATGAAATGAGTTTTGATTATTTGAATATAATTCTTACCAGCCTTAATTTTGATGTAATAAGAGCAGAGGACGGAAAAGAAGCGGTCGATATTTGCTTTGAGAGAAATGACATTGACATGGTTTTAATGGACATTAAGATGCCTGTAATGAGCGGACTAAGTGCGACTAAGCTTATAAAAGAAAGGATGCCGAAATTACCAATAATTGCACAAACTGCATATGCATTCAGTACTGAAAAGGAAGTCGCGATAAATGCGGGGTGTGATGATTACGTAACTAAACCTATAGAAAAGGATGTCTTGCTAAAAGTGATATCAAAATACATACAATAAATAATTTACCAAAAATATGAGAACAGAACTCAAAAAAGATGAAAAAGTAATACTTATAACGAGGCCTCACTGGTTTACGATGGTATTAAAATATTTAATTGGATTGATAGGAATTGCGGCAGGAATTACACTTATGTTTTTTGCTCTTGCGGTAGTTGCTATTCCTGTTATGGTTGTATCCGCTGTATATCTTGCATATAAAATATTAGAAAGGAACAGAAATATATGGGCAGTTACTAATATGAGGGTAATAGATGAAGAGGGTGTATTTTCAAGTGATACGAAAGAAAGTCCGCTTGATAAGATAAATAATGTTTCTTACTCTCAATCATTTTGGGGCAAGATATTCGGATATGGTAACGTTGATATACAAACAGCGGCGGAGATAGGGGAAACAACTTACAATTATGTTGAGAAACCCGGTAAGTTGAAAGATGCGATAACCACGATGCAGGAGGAATACAAGAAGATGCAGATGAAAAATCAGGCGAAAGAATTTGCAAATGCAATTGGGAATTCGAGTGATAATGACATAGGTACCGAGCTGGAGAAACTAAATCAGTTGAAAGAAAAGGGTGTTATAACGGAAGAGGAGTTTCAAGCCGGAAAGAAAAAGTTACTTGAGTAGTATTTAATTTTAGTTGCTGTACAAAAAGAAGAGCTTTGTCCGTTAAGAATATAGTATTAAATGTTAACAAACAAAAGAGTTTATTATCAATTTTTGTTTTACCGCAAATCTTGCAAATAACTCAGAGAAAAAATTATTCTCACTTTAGAAAAGGAGCTATGTAATAGATTTTTCAGATAGCTCATAAAGTTAGAACGGAGTTCACGGCGCAGCCCAGGGCTACAAACAAAATACGAAAAACAAATTATAGAGATTATTAACGCAAGGGTCGTCCGCCGCGGTGGATCTACGACTCGAAGAGCAAAGATAGCAAAGGGAACATAGAAAATTGTTTTATCTGTTTTTTAAATTTTGAAAATTAAAATGTTTTTATTTTTGTAAAAAGTTTGGTTTTATTACAACCATTTTACGGATAACAGCACGGTGGGAAAAATTATTTTATTGAGAAGTGTTTTAACATTTTATCGGATACAGAAAATAAGAAAGAGAAATAAAAAAGAGAAAGGAAGTTCCTTTCTCTTTTTCATTTATATAAATTTTATGTATTTAGTTTGATTGTTGTATTTCGTTTTCAGACTCTCTTTGCTTTCTTTGGGATGTCCTCTGCGATTTTGTCATACCGTTATCACCGAAGTTATAAGTAATAGTAAAGAAAGCTGATCTTGAATTTGACTTCTGCTGAATTATCTGAGTAAAATTATTACCAGAGTTGTAAGCGGAAAATCTCTGCTGATTGAATAAGTCATTAACTCTGAAACCTATGATAAACCTTTTATCAAAAAAGCTTTTTTGAAGTGCGATGTTCATAGACTGCATAGGTTCAATATTCCCCTGTGCGGAAAGCTGTTCACCGTAATAGAAATAAGTAAACTGTACATCGAATAAATCAGGAATAGCAGCATTCGTTGAAAACCTTGCTGACCATGCATTATACGTTTTGTCAAAATTAAAAAGGTTACTATTATCATAGATGTTAGTATTAAAATAACTAACGCTTCCGTTTACAGTCCACCATTTAGCAAGTCCGCCTTGTACAATAAATTCCATACCGTAAGTATTCGATTTACCGACATTTTCAGGTCTGGAATTGGAGACACCGTTTGTATCCACGAAGGAAACGAAGTTCACAGGATTATTCGAATTTCTGTAGAAACCAGACAGAGTAAGTGTAGCGAACTTTAGGGACCTTGTATAACCGAGCTCGAAAGAATTTATGTACTCAGGTTTCAGGTAAGGATTTCCAGAGCGGCTAGTATATTCATCAATGTAATCGACAAAAGGATTAAGGAAGAACAGATTAGGTCTTTTAATTCTTCTACTATAACTAAGCTGCACCTGATTTTCAATTCCTATCTTTTGCGAGAGATTCAGGCTCGGGAATAAATCAAAATAATTATCATCGTATTTTTGAGTTTGCCTGAGAATATCAAAATCTACGATAGTGAATTCACCTCTCAAACCAGCTTTGTAGGTAAAATCTTTATACTCACCCGTGAATTCTGCGTATGCAGCGGAGATAATATCTTTATAATTAACGTCATTATCCTTACCAGGAGCGGGGAGCCACTGATTAGAGGGGGAATCGAAGTATCTGAAAGAATAAACACCGTTAATGAACCGAGCTTCTGACTTTAATCCAGATTCGAGCTTGTTTTTCTCCCCAAAAGGATGAATATAATCTGCCTGGAAGTTAAGAAAATTGAACCTGTAATTAGACTTTCTTATTTGTTCAGTAGTTGAGTTTGAAACTATGCTTTTATATTCTGTGTTGTCATATTCATTCCGGGAAGAATAATTAATAAAGGTTGAGAAATCTCTTCCTTTTTCTTTAAACTTTTTATAATAAGTTAAGGTACCATCAAGGTTCATTCCTTCTCTGCCATTTTCGTTATACGACAAGAAATTATTAGTTAACTCGTTGTTAACGTTGTAGAAATCTATGCTACTTGTTGAATTAAGGTCTCGATTATAAAAGAAGATGTTCGTAACGAGCGAAAGAGTATTTTCTTTATCAAGGTCATAGTCTACACCAAAAGAGCCATAGTGCGAAAGACCTTTATATTTCCAGTTTAAAAGCTGGTCGGAAAATCTTGAGTTTATACTTGAGTAATTATACCTGTCAAAGTTTGTCATACCCGGCATCGAATAATTCCAGTAACTGTAATTGCCATTTAGACTAAGTTTTCCTTTCTTATAAGAGCCGCCAGTTGACAGATTATACTTATCTTCAGTACCGCCATTAACTTTCAAATTCCCATTATATCCGAGAGACTGATTCTGTTGTTTCATAACAATATTGATTATACCGGAAACGCCCTCAGCTTCATATTTTGACGAAGGGTTGTTAATAACTTCAACCTTATCGACAATATTAGCAGGCATATTCTGAAGAACCTGAGTGCCATTGCTTAACAGTGCTGAGGGTTTACCGTCAATTAAAATTTTTACATCGCTGCTGCCTCTGAGACTAACGTTGCCATCGTTATCGACTTCAACGGAGGGAACATTCTTAAGAACGTCCATTACATTACCGTTCTGTGTAGTCAAATCTTTTTTAGCGTCGTATATTTTTTTCCCAGCTTCAAAAGTCATTAAAGGGGCTTCATCGACGACTTCTATTTCCTGCGTTGTTTCTTCACTGATTTCAAGTTTCACAGTACCGAAATTGATGTCTCTGTTTTCTTTACCTGTAAGAACATTTTTAGCGACGGCATTTGTGTATCCTATATAACTAATTCTAACATAGTACCTGCCTTCAGGAATATCATTTATTGAGAACGAACCATTAACATCCGTTAGTGTACCCGTAACCAAGGAGGAATCACCAGAGTTAAAAACCTGTACGGCAGCGGATTCCAATGGTTTATTGGAGGATTTATCGACAACGGTACCTTTAATCGTCGATGTGTTTGACTGAGAGAAAGCTATGTTACTTATTAAAGCAAAAGCGATCAAAACTGAAATAACAAGAATATTCTTCATTTTAGATTCTAATAATAATTAAATATAGTACGGTTTCAATTAAATAATAGTTGCAAATAAATTATAATTAAAGAACTATTTTAGAGATTGTATGAGAGGGGATAATAATAAACAGTTGGATATAAATGAAAGAGAAGCCGCTCTTACAGCGACTTCTCTTAAATCAGAAATTCAAAAGTATTTATTCCTGAGTTGCAGTTACTTTCATTTCGGGAGGATTATTTAAATGTTTTTTTACAGCACAAAGATTAGCAGCGTTAATAACAGCGTCTTTGTACTTTTCGGGGAAGTCAGCAGGAAGTATAATTTCAAGGTCTATTCTGCTGAAGAGCCGTGATTCTTTGTTATACTGCATGTGCTGTATTATCTTAATATTATCAGAGGGGATACCTCTCTGGTCGCAGAATCCTTTGACATAAATACCCGCACAAGTCCCAATGGATGCCAGGAATAAATCAAAGGGAGCCGGAGCAGAGCCGTTTCCACCTGCCTGTATGGGCTGGTCAGTTCTGATGATAGTCCCGTTCAGGTTTGCACTGACCTTTTTATTGCCCTCAAAAAATATTTCCATTTCCATATTATTATATTATTTTAATTTAAGTAATGTACAAAAATAAAGAATATATATGCTAATAGCAACTAATATCGCAAGTAAGTTGTTATCAATTATAAATATCGGAAATTAAATAAAATAAAAACATGAAAAATATAGTATTAGTAATATTATTATCCTTAGCCTCACTAACCGCGAGCGGGCAAACGGAGGAAATGTTTATAGAATCTGAAAGCAGATTTGGGTATGATGAAACAGTAAAAGTACTTGAGGAATCGATTACAGGCAATGGATGGAAAATATTGATTACACACGACCTTCAGGCATCGATGAAAAAAGCCGGGAAGGAAGTTTTACCTGTAAAAATCTTTGAAGTATGCAATCCCAAACATTCGTACAAATTGCTATCACAGGACGACAAACGCGTATATTCATCGCTTATGCCCTGCAGGTTCTCGGTATACGAAAAAGAGGACGGAAAAGTTTATGTATCCAGAATGAATTCAATTATTCTTTCAAAACAGATAGGCGGCCTTGTTGAAGAAGTGATGACTGATGCGACAAACGAGACGGAAAAATTTCTGAAAGCAGTAGTAAGATAATTAACGGATTAAAATATTACATTTAAATAGTTCTTATATATTACCATGTTGAATTATTAATATACTTTTATTCAATTCTTCAACTACGATAAGGATAATCGTGAATGAAGCAGTAAATAAGATTGTATAAATTAGGGTATACAATATTACAGTGAAATTAATATCCGAGATTCCAATAATGATAACGGGGAAGGGTGTATATAAAGTATAGTGGAATTCTAAGACTAACGTAAATACTGAAGCGTCATCTGGAATTTATTTTTCTACGATAGATTATGGCTACAAGATTCTAATCGGCAGTATGATGCAAATAAAACTGTATGCAATCAATAAAAAAATAAGCCTTTGATTTTTTCAAAGGCTTATTCATATGTATTAATAAACAGCAGAGAGTGCGGGATTCGAACCCGCGAAACACTTTCGCATTTACACACTTTCCAGGCGTGCCTCTTCAACCACTCGAGCAACTCTCTGTAATTGAATATGTAAGTTACCAAAAATAGGATTATTTTGAAACGGATTAATTTGCCTCTTTGAGATTAGTATTTAATGATCAATTCAATTTAATGACAAATATTGAATAAAACATGGTTTACGGAATAAAAAATGATTAGATATCGCACATTTTACGAAGTACTATGTTTGAATTATTAAGGAAAAATTTAATTTTATATATAATACATTATTGAGAATGAGTATATTAATCACAAATAAGTAATTTTATAAACCCGGATAATCAGGACAACGCAATAGAAGAATAAGTTTAAATAAAATGAAGGAACAAATACTACAGTTTTTAAGAGATAGATGTTTGCAAATAAGGTTTATAAAATATAATGACAAAATATTCTTTACGAATCAGGTGAAGGAGTTAAATACTTCTTAATATGAAATGGGAATCTGTCTTAATAGCTTTGCTATCAATTCTCTTAGGTAATGTCAGTTTTGCGCAGATTGGGATTAATAAATCTGTGGGGGTTCCTTCATTATTTAACTTTCAGAAGAGTAATAATGGCAGCTATTATATTAATTCTATCAGGTATTTGATTAATGTGGATGATTCATTAAAGAATACAAACGGAAGTTTTTATTTCCAGATGTTGTGTACACAATATTCATTTGTTGGTTCATTCAAACAAAATGAATTACTCTTCCGCAGAGAACTGAATCATACAAATAAATATGATGATGAACTGAAATCTACTGAATCCTATGATACTCTGAACATCTATTCGTATTTAAATGTCCTGCCTGATTCAGTGAAATATGTATTCTTCAATGAAGACCATTTGCGTCCGCAAACAAGAGTTACGGTTCTGAATTCTTTGGACATACTTTATAAGAAGGGTTTTCGATATTTGTTTTGTGAGGCAGTGAATGGAAAAGATTCTCTGTTGAATACTCGCAAATATCCAGTTATAGAAAGCGGCTGGTACACGTCTGAGCCGGCTTATGGAAATTTGCTTCGGGAGGCTTTCAGACTTGGTTTTATAATTTTGTCTTATGAAGATACTAATAAAACTGTTCTACAGAATAACGGAAAAGTTTATTCAGCTAGCGACAGGGAAACCGAACAGGCAAATAATCTTCTGCGTTTTATAAGTAAACACAAAGATGCGAAGGTTTTAGTCCTTGCCGGTCATAGCCATATTAATGAAAACAAAAAGCAGGGATGGATGGCTTCGGTTTTTAAATTGAAGTCAGGACTGAATCCGCTAACGATTGAACAGACTGATATGGCAGAATATACGGACGCCTCTTACTCGAATAATCTTTTTGAATTGTTTAGGAGTAAAAATCAGAATAGAATACCTGTTATGCTTGTGAACAATGAGGGAAAACCATATTCATTAAAAGCTAACAGTTATGATATTACACTGTTTCCTTCGAAAACAGACTATCTTAACGAAAGACCCGACTGGCTGATAAACCTAAACGGCAACTACGAATATCCGATTGATATGAAATTTTGGGATATAAACGATACCTGTTTGATTCAGGCAATAAAGACAAATGAAGATATTGAAAGAAGTGTTCCCTCCGACCAGATACTTATTGAAGACATAAAATTAAATTATGCTTTGTATCTAAGGAGTGGAGAATACTTCATCAGAAAATTTGATAAGAATGGTAATCCCGGGAAATCATTGATTGTAAATGTAGAATAATAAAGAATACTTTCTTTAAACTTAGCATAATAAAATGAAAACTAAATTTTTTGCATTAACCGTTCTTTTCATTGTATTAATTAATACTGTTTATTCGCAGACTACTACGAGCAGCAGTTTAGCAGATAGTTTACGAAAGGAGGGAAACCTTAAAGGTGCTATAGAAGAATTCAGGAGATGGTTCGATTCAAACAGCAGCGATAAAAGATTTGTTTTCGATTATGCCTGTGCTCTTGCTCAGGATAGACAAAAGGATTCAGCCTTTAAATATATATACAAAGCAATAGCCTTAGATACTGCTGTTTATATTCTTACAGACCCTGACTTTTTAACAATACGTGATGATAAACGCTGGAATGATTTTGAAGAGACACTTATTTCAATGCTTAAGATTAAATATAAGAATTATTATAAAGATATAGAATTAGCGAAACAATTATGGAAGATGAGAGCTATTGACCAGGCGTATTACAAAGAGATAATGCTGGCTCAGAAAAAGATTGGTATGTATTCAACAGTTGAATTCGCGATATGGGAGTTTAAGAAAAGTCTCAACGAAACGAACCTTAAGAATCTGGAAGACATCATAGAAACAAAAGGCTGGCCGAAGATATCCGATGTAGGTGAAAATGCAGCCGGTGGTGCATTTCTGATAATACAGCATTCGGATTATGAGAAACAAAAGAAGTATTTACCAACAATAAAAGCTTTGTGCGAGATTAAAGAAGCAAACTGGGAAAGTTATGCATTAATGTATGACAGGATACAGATGAATGAAAACAAGCCTCAGCGTTACGGTTCTCAGGTGACATTTAACAACTCTACAAAATCGTTTGAGCTTTATCAGCTTGAGGATGAGAGCAAGGTTGATGAGTGGAGAAAAGAAATGGGATTGATTCCATTATCGGAGTATTTAGCTATCTGGGGTTTGAAGTTTGTACCTAAAAAGTAGTTATGAAAGATAATTAATATGACATCGGTATACTTTATTAAAAGAGGTGTTCTGGACTGGAAAAGTATGGCAACAAAAGAGCATGATTACCTGTAATATGATTCTCTCTAAGAACAGGAGGGAATGATCCGCCAAAAAAAAGGAGGGCTCAAAGAACGCACAAGAGGGAATGAAAAAGCGTTCCATCTGATTGCATTCCCAAACTAGAGTTTGGGAACGAGAGAATTTGGACTGTATGTATAAAGCCTGAATTTGTAAGTTGAATTAATGCAACAAATGTTCTTTTATCCCGTTTTAATAATAAATCAAATAAATAATATTATATGAGGAAAACATTAAATTTTGGGGAAGAAGTAGAGGGTTATAACATACCTGTTTTGAATGAACGCGAAATCAGGGCTGCGGCAGGGATACTTTTTCTGTTTACATTTATTTCGTTTATGGTGATTATTTTCAATGGAGATTTTACGATGTTCAAGATTGTAATATCCGGTTTTCTCCTTGATTTTTTGATTAGAGTTTTTATTAATCCAAAGTTTTCACCAACATTAATTTTAGGAAGGTTTACAGTCAGGAATCAAACACCTGAATACGTAGGAGCAGCGCAGAAAAAGTTTTCCTGGTATATTGGTGTTGGACTTGCGGCGGTAATGTTTGTGCACATGGTTGTGATAAATGCTTTCAGTCCGATAACAGGAATTATATGTTTAATCTGTCTTGTTTTTCTTTTCTTTGAATCTGCATTTGGAATATGTTTGGGGTGCAAGTTTTATAATTTATTCTTTAAGGAAAAAGCTCAGCACTGTCCGGGAGAAGTTTGTGATATGAAATCAAGACAGGATATTCAGAAGATATCAGGCATGCAGTTTGCGGTTTTGGTTGGGTTTGCAGCGTTAATTTTTATAACATCATATGTGATAAAAGATGAATTCAGCAAAAGACCATATGACATATTCGGTATTGAAGAAAAAGTACAAAATAAGTAGTGTATTAGGTACACTTCCTGATTGGTTTAAAGGTTCAGGTGAACAGAGAAGCTACTGAAGGAGCTGAAAGTAAAGAGTGAATGTTTTCATTAAATGAAAAAATTAGTTTAGTATTCCATTTCTCAGATTATATAAAGGACCAATCTGCCCGAATTGTTTTAAAATATATCTGGAAATAAAGTCTTTAAGTATTTCAATAATATTTGTAAGTTTAGATATTATTTAAAATAATAAAATTATTGTCATGGAAAACAATCAAACTAATACAGAGCAAAAAGATTCCAAGCTATGGAATATTGCTCGTAAAAGAGCAGGTTTTAAACGTCACTTAACCTCTTATATACTCGTGAATGCAGTGTTATGGGCTTTCTGGCTTTTTAATTTATTTACCAAATACCTCGGGCAAATTAATATTCACATAGGTGATAGTCTGCCTTGGCCTGCTTATGTTTCGTTTTTCTGGGGTATTGCACTTTTGTTCGATTATTATGAATCGTATTTTTCAAGTAAAAGTGATATGGTAGAAAGAGAATATCAAAAGTTGAAAGAAAAGAATAAGAATTAAGATTTATTAATTGGTGCAAACATTAAAACTAAATGGATTATATTAATCTCAAGTCGGGTATATGTCCGCAATGCGGGAGTAAAGAGATTTACACAGACAGCCAGCTTCCGAACAGGGGAGAAAGAAGTCAGATACCGGTTTCGTCTTTTAAATGGCTTTTAACAAAATATTATGTTTGTATTTCCTGCGGTTACTTTGAAGAATATATACGTGAAAAAGAACTGAAAGATGAAAAAACCATTGCAAAGATAAAAGATAATTGGAAAAAAGTATAAGAAGTTTTAGTAACCCCCGAATAATCTTGTGTGAACTGTTTTCCAAATATGTATGAAATTACCTACGGTTAAAAGGCAGATAATAATATCAGAGGCAAAACCATTTTCATCGAAAGCTACAGTATAATAACCCAGTTCTGAAGAATTATTATTAATTAATACTTTCATCTTCTTTCCTGTACTGTCATAAACGCTAATTTATACTTGACTTGATACGGACAAGCGGTATAAAAAATTGCTGTCTGATTAAAGGGATTTGGATAATTCTGTAACAGATTTCAAGAATCAGGCTAACCGAATAGAACAGAATTTGTAAAATAAAAATATCTGAATATACAGTTATAATCTACATTTAAAATACTGTATTTGTATTCTCCCGTTCAGAGATTTTCATCTTTATAATTGTAATTTGTCGGAGAATTTTTGTTACTCTAACCCTTTATTATACTTATAAATTCATAAGCACCACCGCTTAAACTTCTTTCGAGTCGGAATCTCTTGCTGTTCAGTTCATCAGCAGTTGTCAACTTCAAATAAGCATTATTGACTCCTGACGAAACTGACATTATTCCATCTCAGCGGGCAACAAATTATAGTTTAGAAGGTATCTCTCAAAAACACAACTACCATGAGTTGCGGCACGTAGAGGCCTATTTAGAGATAAAAGCTGCCAAATCAAAAACAAATACAGCTTTCGGCATTCTTTCGTTAAGTGAATACCAGTTATTATCCGAGTTTGTACCACAGTTTGTAAGCGGAAAATATGTGAAGTACCAAATCAATCGAATACAGCAAACACTTCTAAAATAAAACAAACTTCATTCCAAAGGTTTTTAATATTTTACGATTCGGATTCCTGCGTATTTGTAGTTGTCTTTTTAAACTTTGTCTTTAGCCATCCGATTATTGCCGGAAGTATTGAGAGGAACACAACTATAACAATTACCTTCTCAATATGATGTTCAACACCCGGTATGTTACCGAGATAGTATCCGAGTAAGGTCATGGTTAAAATCCAGAACAAACCGCCAAAGACATTGAACTGGGCAAATCTAATATAATGCATATCAGCAATACCAGCTACAGTTGGGGCAAAAGTTCTAATAATAGGCATGAACCTTGCGATAATAATTGTCTTACCGCCGTGTTTTTCATAAAAGTTATGAGTTTTAATCAAGTGTTCTTGTTTGAAGAACCTTGATGACTTTCTGCTGTAAAGTTTTGTACCAAGTTTTTTACCTATAAAATATCCTACGGCATCTCCGATTATTGCCGCCGGAATCAGTAGAAAATTCAAATAGTAGATATTTAGATAAGTTTCATTTGTCGGACTGCCAGGAACTACGGTTGCTGCGAGTAAGCCAGCTGTAACAAGCAGAGAATCTCCGGGAAGGAAAAAACCGACTAATAATCCCGTTTCAGAGAATATAATTATAAATAACCCAATGTATCCCACATCTCTGATAAGAATCTTCAGAAAATCAGGGTTTGTAACGTAAGTCCACAATTCATTAATAAATTCCAAGTTGTGTATTATTTAATTATTAAAATTAACTCTTAATTTAGCATATTTAAGTATAATCTTTTTAAGACCGCAATCCTCAAAAAGTATATCCGCTTTCTTGTCTTTTCCTTTTCCTTTAATACCAATAACAACACCGCTTCCAAACGTTTCATGATAAACACCCGTACCTTTAACTATGTCGGAAAACTCGCCGCCAGAATCTTCAAATTCGTCATGAAGAGTTTTAAACTTTATACCCGGATTAGCATTTGATCTATTATAATGAAACGCAATTTTACTTTTACCCGTTTTGAAATTTTCGTATTCAACGAGTTCCATTTTATTGAACTCATCTTCAATCTCTTTCAGAAACCTGGATTTTATCTGATACATCTTATTACCGAACCTGTACCGCATATCAGCAAACGATATATAAAGTTTTGCCATTGCCCGTGTTATTGCAACGTAGAAAAGCCTTCTTTCCTCTTCAAGTTCTTCAAGAGAGTTTAACGAACCAGTTACCGGAAAAATTCCCTCCTCAACACCTGCAATAAACACAACGGGGAATTCGAGTCCTTTGGACGCATGAATAGTCATTAATGTAACGGCATTCTTTTTATCATCAATTTCATCAATATCGCTGACGAGAGAAACCCGCGAAAGGAAATCATCGAGCGAGGGCATATCTTGTGATTCGACATATTCTGCGACAGCAGAAACAAACTCATCAATATTATTAATTCTCTCTTCGGCTTCATTAGTATTTTCAAGACGAAGTGCTTTCAGTGTACCCATTTCATCAATCACCCCTCTTACGAGTTCATGCAGTTCGATATCATCCTTAAGGTATTTGTATTTATTTATGAAGTTTAAAACCTCAAGAATTTTATTTCTTGCTTTACCAGTTATGGTACCAAGATTGTCTGTTGATTCAATCACCTGAAATAGATTCTTTTTGCTCTCGGATGCGATATCCCTGAGCTTATCCATGGTTGTTTTGCCGAATCCTTCTTTAAGCAGAAGTACACGTGATATAGATTCTTCATCGGCCGGATTTACTATAATTCTAAGATGTGCCAGAATATCTTTAATTTCTTTCCGCTCATAAAATCTTATACCACCAACTATTATGTAAGGTATTGCATTGAGCCGGAAATATTCTTCGAATGTCCTCGACTGAGCGTTAGTCCTATAAAGAATTGCTACGTCATTAAACTTCAATTTTCTATGCTGTATTTCTTTTGAAATATACCTCGAAATTTTCAATGCTTCTTCTTTATCAGTAATTGACTCAATCATTGTTATATGGTCGCCAATATCATTATCCGTCCAGAGTTTTTTATCAATTTGTTTAACGTTCTTTTTAATTACTAATCCAGCAAAATCGAGAATTTTCTTTGTTGAACGGTAGTTTTGTTCGAGTCTGAAAATTTTATGATCTGGAAAATCTGTTCTGAAATCAAAAATATTCCGAATCTCTGCTCCCCGCCATTTATAGATTGATTGTGCATCATCGCCAACAACGGTTATATTCTTATGAACCACTGATAACGCTTTAATGATTTCGTATTGAGCTCTGTTTGTATCCTGATATTCATCGACGAGAATGAACTTAAATCTGTTTTGGTATTTCCTGAGCACTTCCTCGTACCTATTAAGGAGTAACACAGGATAAACAAGCAAGTCGTCGAAATCCATTGAGTTATTTCTCCTCATTCTATCGAAGTATTCAGTATAAACATCGCTTACTATGTTTTCAAATTGAGTGTTGGCTAATTTATTGAATTCAGCTGGTAATATTACTTTGTTCTTTATTTTGCTTATATACGAGTGAATGCTTTTAGGATTAAACTTTTCAGGTGATATGTTTTGTTCAAGCAATATGTTTTTTATGACACCGACAGAATCATTAGTATCGTAAATTGTAAAGTTTCGTGTAAATCCGAGTAGTTCAGCTTCAATACGAAGAATTCTTGCAAACATAGAATGGAAAGTCCCCATCCAGACATGTTCAGAGCGGTTTCCAGCAAAATGGATAACCCGTTCTTTCATTTCTTTGGCAGCCTTGTTTGTAAACGTCAGAGCAAGTATTTCATGAGGATTAATTCCGCTTTCTATTAGATGCGCAATCTTGCTCGTGAGTACCCTTGTCTTTCCGCTCCCTGCACCGGCAATAATCAAAGAAGGACCTTCAATGCAAACGACAGCTTTCTTCTGAGCGGGGTTTAAACTTGAAATATCAAAAGACATCTATGTATAAAAACTTTTCCGTGTAATTTAAATTGTAGAAAATCAAAATACTCATTTTACGTATGAGAATAAAGAATATAAGTTATTTAAACTTTTTAAATAATTTGATTTATGTGAATTAGCGTAGAATTAGAAAAGAAGAATGTATATTATTGTACATGAGAAATGATTTAAGAAGTTATACTCTTGCAGAATTAAGTAATTTATTTCTTAAGGAAGGCATCCCGAAATACAGAGCCGAGCAGGTTTTCAGGTCTGTACATAATAAGTATTCAGGGTCAATCGAAGAAATAACCGGCATTCCAAGAGAATTGAAGGATTCTTTAAACAACTCTTTCAGAATTTCTTTGTTAGCCAATACTGCAGAATCAGAATCCCATAATGACAAAACAAGAAAAGTCCTTTTTGAGACAACTGATGTAAACCTGAAGAATGTTAGCATTGAGTGTGTACATATTCCTGATGAAAACAGAGATACATTCTGTATATCAACACAGGCGGGATGTAACGTCGGGTGCGGATTTTGCGCTACCGGTAAAATGAACCTTAACAGAAATCTTACAGCAGGGGAGATAGTTTCACAGGTTTACCAAATGATAAAAATAACGAACGTTTATCCGACCAATATAGTATACATGGGAATGGGCGAGCCTTTACTGAATTACGAGAATGTATTAAAATCACTGATAATCCTAACAGACAAAAAGGGTTTAGGTATTTCATCGAAAAGAATAACTGTTTCTACAGTTGGTTTTATTAACCGAATAAAGAAATTTGCCGATGACATTAAAAATAATCCGGCACTGTCAAACGTTAAGCTTGCTTTCTCATTACACAGTACAGACAACGGATTTAGGGAAAGCCTTATACCTACGGGGAAGATAAACAATTTGAAAAAGATGTATGAAGAGATTGTTTACTTTTACAGAGTTACAGGAAATAAAATCACATACGAATATATATATTTAGAAGGACTTAACGATACAGAAAATGATATAAACAGGCTCGTAAAGCTATCAAGGATGATTCCATGCAACATAAACATCATTCCATTTCATCCCGTTGACTTTGAACTTACCGAACCTATAAAGGAACTAAACGAGAAAAACCATGAAAAAATTAATCTCAGTAAAGAAAATTCACTTTCATATTCAAATAAAATATACAATTTTACAGAAATATTGAGAAACAAAAAAGTAGCAGTTAACATTAGAACCAGCAGCGGAGTGGATATAAATGCTGCATGCGGACAGTTAGCAGTTAAGAATATTTAATAACTTCAATACTTCATTTATGCACCAGATAATTATATTCGGTCCTCCGGGCGTAGGAAAAGGTACGCAATCGGAATTAATAGCAAAAAGTCTAAATCTATTTCATTTTTCGACAGGGGAATATTTAAGAAAAGAAATTGATGGACAATCAGAAATAGGATTAAAAGCTAAACATATTGTCGAAAAGGGTGCTTTAGTACCTGACGATATAATGATAGAAATTGTATACAAAGCGCTCAAAGAAAATCTTGATGGAAAATCCGGTTTCATATTAGACGGATTCCCGAGAACCTATGAACAGGCAGTTGAGCTTGATAAAATATTTACGAAAATGGGAATAAAGGGAGTTGAAATAGTGTATATTAAAACCACTGAGGATGAAATTGTGGAGAGACTTCTTAAACGCGGTAGAATTGATGACACGGAAGAAATTATTCGCGAAAGACTTAAAGTATACGACAAAGAAACCAGCCGTGTATTAGAATATTATGAAAACAACAAAAAGATTATGGAAGTAAACGGTCTTGGTGAAATAGAAGAAATTAACGGAAAAATACTGAAATTGCTCCAAAATTGAGGATAGTGAAAAAATATTTATCATTATATAATTGAAATTAATATTTAATTAAAGTATTTTGACAAATTAAATTTATAAAATAGTATGGCAGCAAAAATTAAATCATCTGAAGTCAAGGACAAAAATATATACATCCTTGAACCAAAGGGAAGTTTTATCGGCGGTGACGAGACTGATGATCTCAAGTTTGCTATAAAAGAAGTAGCCGAAAAAGGAAACAGTAAGCTTATCATAGATCTCGGAGACGTAATGTACTTAAACAGTACAGCTCTCGGAGTGCTAATATCAGCACACGCAAACTACAAGAAACGGGAGGGCGAAATAAAACTGACAAGATTAAATAAGAATCTTGAAAACCTCTTCGTAATAACAAAATTATCGCTAATATTTGACTGCTACAATTCAAATGAAGAAGCGGTCACAAGTTTTAAATAGAAAATTTTCAAACAATATATTCAAAAAATTAAAACCAAAGAAATCGGAGGTTAAAACTCAATGAAAAAATCCGGATTATTCACGGCTGTACTGATTATCGTTGCATTCATCGTAGCATTAGTACTGTACATCTTTGTGCTCGGAAACCCGGCAAACTTTAAAAACCCGGAAAAAACCACACCTGCAAACCTTTTAGGTGCTGTTTATCTTGGAGGCGTAATTGTTCCAATTCTAATAACAATTAGTATAATGGCAATATCATATACGATTGAAAGAGCTCTTTCGCTAGCTAAAGCAAAAGGGAAAGGAAACATTGAAGACTTTCTAAAAAAGGTTCAGATATCTTTAAAGGAAGGCAATGCAGAAGAAGCGATTGCATTATGCGACAAACAAAGAGGTTCGATTGCAAACATTTTGAAACAGGGTCTTGAAACATATCAGGTACTTGTACTCGATAAGAATATGGATTCCGAAAGAAAATTAGAAGAAGTAAAGAATGCTATAGAAGAAGCGATGGGACTTGAACTTCCTTTATTAAACACAAACTTACCGGCTCTGGCGACTATCGCATCAGTATCAGTGCTTGTTGGTCTATTCGGAACGGTATTAGGAATGATTCGTTCATTCCAGGCGCTTGCAACAGCAGGTACTCCAAATGCCGCAGAACTTTCATCAGGTATTTCTGAAGCCCTTATCAACACGGCTTTAGGTTTATTTGGTGCTATAGTAGGTACGATATCATACAATTTCTTCCTGACAAAAGTTGGAAGTATAACATATATGATAGACGAGGCTACGTATAACATTTTATCAATCATTGCTTTTAAGTCCAAGTAAGTGATTTCGGTTTAACTTTTTCAAAATTTTTAAAAAGAACAAATGAAAAAAGTAAGAAATATCAAAAAACCGAGCATCCATATTGATATGACTCCATTGGTTGACGTTATCATGTTGTTGTTGACGTTTTTCATGTTAACAGCAACATTTAGGGCTGCAGAATCGGAGGCTGTTGAAGTTGCATTACCTCAATCTGTATATTCTGACCCAGATAATAAGATGAAAGAAATCGATGTTATGACTCTTTCACTTACTAAGGATGGTGATATATTCCTTGATGTAGATAATTATAAAATTCGTGAAAAGATATTTGGTGATCAGTTTGCAATAGGTCTTTTTCGTCCTGATACTCTAACACAAAGTCCCGTACAAACGACAGGAAAGGTTGGAGGCAAGGAAGTAAAGAGGAAAGTATACTTGATGAATAAAGCACAATTTGAGAAAACACTGGTTGATGTTAAAACTGCTCTGAAGACAGTTTCAGGGAATAAATCAGCGCAATTTCAGGTTGTCGTAAAAGGAGATAAGGAAGTTCCTTACGGAGTGTTTGAGGATCTTATGACATCATTGCATGAATCGGACAACAAAGTTTTTTCTCTGGTTACGCTGATAAAATCTGAAGTAAAGGAATAAATAATTTGTTAACTAAAACACAGGAGTTTAAAATATGGCTGGTGGTGGCGGTTTAGAAGCCCCGGAAGTAAGCGGTGGAAAAGGGAGTAAAAAGTACTTAAAGAAAGGCAGAGGAGTGCATATAGATATGACGCCTATGGTGGACGTTATTATGCTTCTTCTTACATTCTTTATGCTAACGACTACTTTGTCTGCACCTCAGTTAATGAAAGTCTCTCTTCCAAAAGGTGATGTAAAAGATAAAGTTAAGGTTGATATGGGTAACGTTCTCTACGTCAGAGTTTCTGACAAAGGAAACGTATACTTCGCACAGGGTAATCCTGACGGTTCTGAATCTGCGATGAAAAGAATCGAGATTAAGAATGTAGCAACAGAGCTTGAAAAAATATTTGCAGTAAATGATCAATTACTTCTCCTCTTGAAGTTCGACAGAAAGATGAAATACAATGTTATGTCGGACGTATTTGATGAAATCTCAAGAGCAAAAATTGAAAAGAGATATGCATTCATAAAGATGGAAGATGTTGACCTTCAGAAGATAATTGAAGCCGGCGGCTAAAAAATATATAAAAATAAATTATATTTGGCGGTTTAAGTTTAGCTTAAACCGCTTTTTGTTTTTATGGGGATGCTGTGAAATGTTATGATTTACATTTATTATGATGCATAAATTTATCAAATTATGGCTAATTAAAATTATTATATTTTGAAAGCTTTTAGTATTTTTCTTGTATTTGTATCGTTTTTAATATTCCTGAATGTTTATTCTCAGGAAGAGCAGCAATCTCGTTCTCTTAGTCAAAATCCGACATCAATTGCCAAGTATGTTGTTGACGAAACGGGGACGTTGTCTCAAAGCGAGATTAACATACTACTTAAAAAACTCGAGGATTTTGATAAGCAAACATCTACTCAAATTGTTGTTTACATGATAAATTCACTAGACGGAGAATCAATTGAGGATGTATCACATACCATTGCAGAGAAGAATAAGATTGGGCAAAAAGGTAAAGATAACGGTGTACTAGTATTAATAGCAAAGAATGACAGGAAGCTAAGGATTGAGGTGGGATACGGGCTTGAAGGAGTATTGACAGACGCTTATACTACGCAGATTCGTACGAAAGAAATGAATCCATATTTTAAGGAAGGAAAGTATTTCGAAGGTATTAACAGAGGTGTAGATGCAATTATGGCTGTAACAAAAGGTGAATATACAGCAGATAAAAAGAATCAAAAAGATAACGGGGCTTGCTGTTTTGGAATTCCTATATTTATAATTATAATTTTCGGATTTATTGGATTCAGTATAATTATGTCTATACTCAGCAGAATTTTCGGATGGAAAGGGAGTACTTATACAGGCGGAAGACACTGGGGTGGCGGTGGATTCTTCGGAGGCGGCAGCGGCTGGGGTGGCGGCAGCAGCAGCGGGGGATTTGGCGGATTCTCAGGCGGCGGCGGAAGTTTTGGCGGCGGCGGCAGCAGCGGAAGCTGGTAATAAAAAAATTAAAAAATTAAAAAGTAATTATCAAATATGCCAATAAATTATATAAAGAAATATATCAGCAGTGAGGAACTGGAGACAATAAAAAATCATATTACTTTTATTGAGAAATCTACATCGGGAGAAATAAGGTTGTGCTTTCAGAAAACAAGGGCATGGATTGACAGAAAGTTGACAACAAGAGAACTTGCCATGAAGGAGTTCTTCAAACTGGGAATGAATAAAACAAAGGATAAAACCGGGATTCTGCTTTTTGTGTTATTCAAGGAAAAGAAATTTGAGGTTGTTGCGGATGAAGGTATAAACAATAAGATATCTCCTGAGAAGTGGGAAGTAATAACAAATCATCTTGTTAAAGAATTCAAAGGGGGACATTATAAGGAGGGAATAATAAAGGCACTTGATGAAATAAAGGATGTTCTCATGAAAGAGTTCCCCAGAAAGAATGATGATGTGGATGAGCTCTCAAATGATATTGTAATTAAATAATACTTGGTAAGAATTGCCGTAATATTATTATTGTATTTTTTCACATCAAACGCTTACACACAAAGTGATACGGCAAAAGCAACAGATTCTCTGATTAATAATAGAGATTCGATTACGACTTTAATAAAAGACACAACAAAATTTGTTCAATCCGATATCAAAGATATAATTAATTATTCCTCATCTGACTCTGTTATCTTTCTTCTTGAAACAAACAGGATGTATCTATACAATGATGCGATGGTGGATTACACAGATATGAAACTGAATGCAGGTATAATAGTAATTGACAGAGAAACGCAGATACTTGAGGCTTTTGGGATTGAAACTGATTCATCCGGAGCTTTAGTAATAAAACAAACTCCGCTAATGCAGCAGGGTAGTGATAAGTTTGAGGGATCAAAGCTGACTTATAGTTTTAAGAGTCAGAGAGGTACTATATCGATGGGTTATTCGGATGCTGACGTTGGTTATTATTATGGAGAAAAAATCAAGAAAGTAACGCCAGAAATATTCTTTATAAAAGACGGTTTGTACACAACTTCAACTGATAAGAAAGATCCTGAATATTATTTCTATTCACCCAAAATGAAACTTATGCCTAACGATAAAATAATTGCTCAGTCTGTGTTTCTTTATATTGAGGGCGTGCCGGTTTTTTGGGTGCCTTTTATAGTATTACCGAACAAGACGGGCAGGTCATCAGGATTTATAGTACCGAGTTGGGGAAACGACAATACTTATGGTATTTATTTTGCAAATGCCGGATATTTCTGGGCAATTAATGATTACATTGACCTTGCGTTGAAAGGTACAGTATTCACAAAAGGAAGGTATGACTTTTCGACTAGGTTCAGATATGCCAAGAAGTATCTTTATGACGGGACGTTTGAAGCAGGATATTCATTGATAAATAAAGGAGAAGAAAAAGATCCTGATAAATTCACCTCAAATCAGTGGATACTAAGTTTAAATCATAATCAGAAGTTTACACCGACAAGTTCATTAACCGGAAATTTAACGTTCGTAAGCGGCAAGAGCTATTATGATAATTCTACAAATGCATTACCTGATCTTCTCCGTCAGAATGTAGTTTCGAATCTAACATTTTCAAAGTACTGGGAGGAGACACCGTTCTCATTTTCTGCAAATTATTACAGAGACCAGAATCTACAAACTGGAGATTTGAATGAAAGGCTTCCGTCTGTGAGTTTTAATATATCAGAAACGTATCCATTCAGGAAGGACTATACCGGTGGAGATCAAAAACTGTATGAGTTCTTTTCTTATTCTTATAATGGAACATTATTAAATAACAGAACTAAAGTTGTGGGTCAATACAATGATGAAATACAGTCTAATTTAGGTATGATAAACAGGGTGGGACTGAATTTTGCACCAACATTTAAATATTTTAATATAAGACCATATTTTAATTATACAGAAATATGGTATAATAAATATATTCTAAAGGAAAGAAACGCTAATGATTCATTGGTTACTATAGAGAATGATGCATATAAAGCAGTGCGATATTTCAATATGGGAGTTTCGCTTAATACGAAACTAATCGGAATTTTTAATCCAAAGGTTTTCAATGTTACCGGTATAAAACATACATTAACTCCATCGGTATCATATAATTTTACTCCCGATTTCTCTTCACCCGGCTGGGGATATTACGGGATGTATGAGGATGATTTTGGTAATCCAGTAAAGTATTCATATTATGACGGGAGGGTATTTGGAACAGCTCCCGCAAATGAACAGCAATCTTTAGGTTTTACACTTGGTAATCTTTTTGAGATGAAAACAAGGACTAATGACACAACTGAAAACAAATTTCAACTATTTAATATTAACGCAGGTGTTAATTATAATTTTGCTGCTGATTCTTTAAAGTGGTCTGAGATTTTTACAGACTTCAGGACACAAATAGGAAATTTTCTAAATATTGGTGGAAATGCAACATTCAATCTTTATAAATTTGATGCTGATAAGCAGACAAGGATTAATGAATTTTTAGTAAGCGACGGTAAACTTGCACAGCTGTCAACTTTTAATATTAATATTTCAACATCTTATAACTTCGGTTTCAGTACGAGAAGGGATGAAGATGACAGCAGGAAATATGATTCATTAAAAATAGAAAGGCCTACTTACAGGTCTGCTTTTGATGAGCCTTATCTCAATGTACCGCTTTCGGGTTCACTTAACTACAATTTCAGCGAGAACAGACAAAATCCAACAAGAATTTTCAAGACATCAAATGTAAGTGCAAGCATTAATGTGAGTCCGACACCGAAATGGAGATTCTCATTCACTGCGAGCTATGACCTTGAGAATAGTTTACTTTCTGCACCTTATATAACTGCATACAGAGATTTGAATTCTTGGGAAATGAATTTTAATTGGTATCCGATAGGAATATACAGAGGATTCTTTTTTCAGGTCAGAATAAAGGCTCCAATGCTGCAAGACTTAAAATATACAAAACAAACTAATGCAAGGGGTGTATATTAATGATTGATTTTAAAAGATACAGCGGGGCGGGTAATAAGTTTTTAATCTTGAATAATCTGGGTAGCAGTATCAATTCGAACAGAGATGTTGTTATTGAATTGATGCAAGAAAATTCCGGGTTCGACGGTGTGATATTTGTTGAACCTTCTTCTATAGCAGATTATAAGATGAACTATTTTAATAAAGATGGTACCGGTGATGCATTGTGCGGTAATGGTTTAAGATGTACAGCAAGGTTTTTGAAAGATGAGGGTTTTATCAATAATGAAATTGTTTTGATTGAAGGTGTCGGTAAGATTTATGACTGCAGATTTATTGATGATGGGGAGATAAGTGTAGGCTTTCCGCCACCTGCAAAGATGAAGTTTAATTTTAAACTTAAAGTACATTTTGAAGAATGGTGGCAGTTGATTAATGCTTCTTACGTTGATGTTGGGTCGCCACATGTTATTATCTTTGTTGAAGATATTGAAAAACCAATAGTGAACAATCTTGATGAAATACCATTGGATGAGTGGGGCAAGTATGTGAGAATGCATAAGGATTTTCTGCCAGATGGAGTTAACTCACATTTTGTGAAAGTGATTGATGCTGAAAAAGGTGAATTGCAGATAAGAAGTTTTGAAAGGGGAGTTGAAGGGGAAACACTTGCTTGCGGTACAGGATCATTATCAAGTGCGATTTCAGCTTATGCAGTGAAGAGCGTTAAAACTCCTGTTAGACTTTTAACAAGAAGCGGAGAGTATCTAACAGTAAATTTTAGCGTAGTGGAGGGTGTGATAAGAGAGTTAAAACTAAAGGGTGGTGCGGTAGAAATTTAGATGATGTTAATTTATTAAATAAATATATTTGACATGAATAGTTTAACATTAAAAGAATCAAATCAAAAAATTGTAGAAAGAATTAATAATCTGTCTTCTGATACTGCACCATTATGGGGAAAAATGAACTCAGGACAGATGTTGGCTCACTGCACCGTAGGACTTAGAATAGCAAACGGAGAGGTGATACCAAAATCTAATATTGTTTTTAAACTATTAGGAAGATTGGTTAAGAGAAGAATAATATCACAGGAGAGTTTTAAGAAGAATTCAAGAACTGCAAGAGAGTTTATAATATCAGAAGATAAAAATTTTAACGAGGAAAAAGATAAGATATTGAAATACCTGAGAGAAATGGAAATTAAGGGATATGATTTTTTTACAAAAAAGCCTCATGCAATATTCGGACCTTTAAAGCCTGAAGAATGGGATACAATATCATTCAGGCATTTTGACCATCACCTAAAGCAGTTTGGCGTGTAAGAAATTGAGCGGTATTTAAAATAAAAAATCGATTATAATTCGATTTTAAAATACTTCTTTAAAGCATTCTTAATTTCTTCGTCAGATTTTAAGTCGAAGGTTTGTACAATACCATTGATGTTGGAAATGAGTTTGTTCCCCTTCATGGATTCGAACCACGACCGTGACTTTCAGAGAGTCATGTGCTAACCGTTACACTAAAGGGGAGTAACTTTTACATTGTATGCAAACTATCAATGTTCTCATACATTTTCAAGCCAATTAACTTAAGGCTTTATGAATTCTTTGTGCAGAGCATTAATTACTTCATAAAGCTCTTCTTTTGGAACTATAATATAAATAGCAACTTCTGAGGCACCTCCCGAAGCCATTTCTACATTTACCTTCTCATGTGATACTGCATTAAGAATTCTTCCGAAAATTCCCCGTTTCCTTAAAAGTCCTTCTCCGATTACTGCAATCAATGCTATGTTTCTGACAAAATTTATTTTTTCAATTATCTTGCCTTTAAATGAATTGAGGATTTCCAGAGCTTCTTCCGCGAAGTTGTTTTCAATAATCAAATTGATTGTCGTTTGCGAGCTTAAAGTTGAGAAAATATTTATACCGTTTGCTGAAAGGGCATCGCTAATACTTTTTATCAGACCCGGTTTATAACCGATTCCTGTTCCATGAATTCGAATCATTGCAATATCATCATTTTGTGATATGCTTTTGACGACATTCTCCTCAACGTATGCTTCGGTTATTATTAATGTTCCTTTTCCTTTGGGATCGCAGAGATTTTTGACTGATATGGGTATTTCCTGTGTAGCTATTGGTTCAATGGTAAGAGGATGTAAAATCCTTTTACCAAAATAAGAAAGTTCTGCTGCTTCAAAGTATGAAAGTTTATCAATAATAACAGCATCTTTAACGATGTCAGGGTCGGCACTTGTAAAACCGGTACAGCATTTCCATATTTCAAGTTCGGTTGCGTCAAAGCCATAAGCAATGACAGAGGCAGAATAGTCCGCTCCGCTCCTTCCGAAAGTGGTTACTTTTCCTTCGGCAGAACTTCCGAAAAAGCCAGTGAATATAGGGATAATACCTGCATTATAAATACTATGTGCATGAAAATTAAAGTTACGCTTAAATTCTTCAAGGTTAACCATAGCTTGATCGAAATTATCATCAGTTATTAATCCAATTTTATCGGTCTCAATTACAGTTGATTCTGTTCCGTGGTCTTCAAGAACGCCCGAAAGAATCGCCGCCGAAATTCTTTCACCATAACTTAAAATGTATGCTTTAACGGCATCCGTTATCTCTTCTGTATAACTTACACCATAAAGAAGTCTTTCAACTTTTTTAATCAGCTTTGTGAAAATCTGAATTGTTTTGTTAAAGACCTTATCATTCTTGATGGATTCCTGTGTAATATTATAATGAAACTCGGTTAAAGTACTAATTGTCTCGTTTACGTTTGTTTCTTTGCCCTTAGCTTTTATAATTCCATTTAAAAGCAAGTCAGTGATTCCTTCCATTGCAGAAACAACGACAACGGGGAACTGTTTTTCCGATAGAATGATTTCAACAGCTTTAAGAATATGTTTTGAATCACTCAAACAGTCACCGCCGAACTTTATTACTTTAATATTATTCTTTTCCACGATTTGTTTATTAATTATAATCTTTTCAAAATTACAAAGAATAAAGGACTATTTTGATGTAATTCATAATGCACATACAAAACAGCAGGTTATTCAAGGATAACTTTAGTCAGGTAACTTTAAGGAGTCAAGTAATTGCATCAAGAAAAAACAACAGGAAAAAGATTGATTTAGTATTTGTATTTTAATAGTATATTTATTATTTTGATTGTTCTCTAGAAATACTAAAATATCAAACTTATATCCTCACAAGCAGTGGAAAATTCCCGCTGTTCTTGCATTGACTTATTTTATTTAAATTATTAATTTAAAGTTTGTCTAAAATTCGTTAAACCAGTAAATTTGAAGTTTAGGTTGTTTTATGCAACAATTTGAAAATTAGAAAACACTTGATTATATAAATGGCATTAAGAAAGTTAAAACCAGTAACACCGGCGACGAGATACTACTCGATATCTTCATTTGAGGAGATTACAAAGTCAACACCGGAAAAATCATTGTTGGCACCGATTAAGAAATCCGGAGGCAGAAATAACCACGGAAGAGTGACTTCAAGATTCAGAGGCGGCGGACACAAGAGAAGATATAGGATTATAGATTTTAAAAGATCAAACTCTGAAGAGGCAAAAGTAATTGCAATCGAATACGATCCTAACAGAACGGCACGCATAGCATTAATACAATACGGCGACGGAACAAAGGCTTATGTAGTAGCTCCGGACGGAATAAAAGTAGGAGAGGTAATTCAATCTTCTAACGAAGCTGAAATGAAAACCGGCAACACCATGCAGGTATATTCGATACCTGTGGGTACTTTTATTCATAATATAGAACTTAAACCGGGTAAAGGTGCACAGATTGCGAGAAGCGCAGGTACATCTGGTCAGATTGTTGCGAAAGATGAAAAATACTGTCAGGTAAAGCTACCATCGGGTGAAGTCAGGATGATTAAGAACGAATGCAAGGCAACAATTGGTGTAGTAAGCAATATTGACCATGAGAATATAAGTATTGGTAAAGCCGGCAGGTCAAGATGGATGGGCAGAAGGCCTCACGTAAGAGGTGTTGCGATGAATCCGATTGACCATCCAATGGGCGGTGGTGAGGGTAAAACATCAGGTGGTGGTCATCCTGTAAGCCCCTGGGGATTACCAGCAAAAGGTTATAAAACAAGAAAGAAGAAAAGTGTTTCCAACAAATACATTGTTAAAAAAAGGAATAAGAAATGACGAGATCCTATAAGAAAGGTCCTTTTATAGATTTTAAACTTTTAGCCAAAGTTGAAAAACTCAACGAAAGCAATAAGAAACAGGTTATAAAGACCTGGGCAAGAGCCTGTACAATAACGCCAGACTTTATAGGCCATACTTTTGCAGTACATAACGGTAATAAGTTCATTCCTGTTTTCATTTCGGAGAACATGGTAGGACATAAGCTTGGAGAGTTTTCGCATACGAGAACTTTTAGAGCCCACTCGGGTCAAAGAAAAGAAGAAAAGGCTGGAGGTGCTAAGTAATGGAAGCAAGAGCAGTAAAAAGATATATACCTACGTCACCAAGAAAGATGAGACTTCTTGTTGATCTTATAAGGAATATGAATGTTGAAGACGGACTTAATACCCTGAAGTTTTCGAAGAAGCATCCGGCGAAAGTTGTAGAGCTTACATTATTATCTGCATATTCAAATCTTGTAGGTAAGCTGGACACAGGAAGATTAGATAAGAAAGAAGTTATAATAAAGGAAGCCTTCGTAAACGGGGGACCTGTAATGAAAAGAATGCTGCCCGCACCTCAGGGAAGAGCATACAGAATAAGAAAGCGTTCAGCCCATTTGACATTAGTGGTTGAAAATATAGAAGAAAAGATTTAAAAATTTAAATAATTTAAGGAGATTTTTTGGGACAAAAGACACATCCGGTTGGTTTTAGATTAGGGGTCATAAATACCTGGGACTCTAATTGGTATGATGAGAAGAGTTTTGCTCAAAAACTAAAAGAGGATTCGAAGATAAGAAATTATCTTAAGAAAAGACTTGAGAAAGCAGGAGTAGCAAAGGTTTACATTGAAAGGACTCTCAAGAAAATCACTCTTACCATCAGTACTTCTAGGCCAGGTTTCGTTATCGGGAAGAGCGGTAAGGAAATCACACAGTTGGAAGAGGAAATCAAGAAGATTACGAATAAAGAGGTGAAGATAAACGTTGAGGAAATCAAGAAGCCGGAGTTGAATGCACACTTAGTCGCTGAAAACATTGCTTCACAGATTGCAAATAGAGTTTCTTTCAGAAGAGCAATGAAGGCAGCAATAACGTCGACTATGAGAATGGGTGCCGAGGGTATCAAGGTAATGTGCGGAGGAAGGCTTGGCGGTGCAGAAATCGCAAGGTCAGAGCAGTATAAAGAAGGAAGAATACCGCTACAGACATTAAGAGCGGATATTGATTATGCTTCTGTGACGTCTCATACAATTTACGGTGCAATAGGCGTGAAAGTATGGATTTGCAGAGGAGAAAAACATTCAAAATAAAAGTTAATTATACGGAGTATATAGATTATGTTAATGCCCAAAAGGGTTAAATTCAGAAAAACCCAGAAAGGAAACCGAAGAGGAAAAGCAGGCAGAGGAAATCTGGTAGCTTTTGGTTCTTATGGTATGAAAGCTATGGAAGCTGCATGGATTACGGACAGACAGATAGAGGCAGCGAGAATTGCTCTGACAAGATTTATGAAAAGAGACGGTAAGGTCTGGATAAGGATATTTCCTGATAAACCAGTAACTAAGAAACCTGCTGAAACCCGTATGGGAAAGGGTAAAGGAGCACCTGAATATTGGGTGGCTGTAATTCAACCGGGCAAGATTATGTTTGAAGTTGACGGAGTAACGGCGACTGTTGCTGAAGAAGCATTCAGGTTAGCATCTCATAAACTTCCAATAAAAACAAAGTTTGTAAAAAGATTAGTTTAATTAATAAGAAGAAAAATGAAGTTTTACCAAATAAAGGACATGACAAGCGAAGATCTGAAGCATAGTCTGAAGGATTCATACGAAGCTTTAGAGAACTTCAGATTCCAGCATGCATCGGGACAGCTTGAAAATTATAAGGCAATGAGGAATACAAAGAAAGATATTGCAAAGATTCTTACTGTCCTTAGACAAAGAGAAATAGCAGAAAAATCAAATTCAAAGAAATAACATAATATCTGAATGAGCGAAGATAAAAAAATGGAGCAAACAGAAGTTAAGAAAAGAACTACTTCTAGAAAATCAAGAATCGGTGTTGTGGTAAGCAGCAAAATGGATAAGTCGGTGGTAGTTGCGATAGAGAAAAGGGTCAAACATCCTTTGTACAAGAAGTTTTTTAAGAAGACAACAAAGTTTATGGCTCATGACGAAAAGAATGAATGCGGAATAGGTGATACGGTAAAAATAATGGAGACAAGACCACTGAGTAAGAATAAACGCTGGAGGCTTGTTGAAATAGTTGAAAAAGCCAAATAGTTTTTTAATAAAGTAAAGACAATTTTAATTATTTAATATGATACAGGAAGAAACAAATCTTACGGTTGCAGATAACTCAGGTGCAAAATCTGTCAGATGTATAAGGGTACTAGGCGGTTCGGACAGAAGATATGCAAGTCTCGGTGATATAATAGTCGTATCGGTAAAGTCTGCTATCCCAGGCGGAACGGTCAAAAAAGGTGAAGTTTCAAGAGCCGTAATAGTAAGGACAGCGAAGGAAGTACAAAGAAAAGACGGCAGCTGTATAAAGTTTGATGAAAATGCAGCAGTACTATTAAATGCAAATAACGAACCGAGAGGAACGCGTATTTTCGGACCTGTCGGCAGAGAACTTCGCGAAAAACAGTTTATGAAGATTATTTCATTAGCTCCGGAAGTAATTTAATATAATATAGATATTAACAGAGATTATAAAATGATAAAAACAAGACTCAAGAAAAGCGATACAGTAAAAGTATTAAGTGGAAACTCAAAAGGTTCAACCGGAAAGATACTTTTTATTGACAAGCAAAAAGGCAGAGTTATAGTTGAAGGTGTTAACATAGTTCATAAGCACCAGAAAGCAACTCAAAAAAATCCTCAGCCGGCAATTATAAAAAGAGAAGCTCCGATCAACATAACCAACGTTGCGCTTGTATGTCCGAAGACAAGCAAGCAGACAAGAATAGGTACGGAGATTGTAAAAGATCCGACAACCGGCAAAGAAAAAAGGATGAGGTTGAGCAAAAAATCAGGTGAAATTATAATTAGTTAATCAGAAAATGGCAAAAAGCAAAGAAGATAGAAAAAAAGATTCTGAAGTTGCCGCAAAACAGGCAAAAGGCAAAAAAGGAAAAGACGCAAAAGATACAAACTTTAAGGAAGAAAAAGTACCTGTAAGATTACTTGAATTTTACAGAACAAAGATAGTACCCGAGCTGATTAAGAAACACGGATATAAAAATGTTATGCAAGCGCCAAAGCTTACAAAGATTGTGTTGAACAGTGGTGTGGGTCAGGCAGTTGTTGATCCGAAGTTAATAGATGCAACAGTAAAAGATTTTGAAGCTATTACAGGTCAGAAACCGACAGTAGTTAAGGCTAAGAAATCGGTGTCTAACTTCAAGCTAAGAGAAGGGATGAACATTGGTGTGAGAGTAACTTTAAGAAACGACAGGATGTATGAATTCCTTGACAGGTTTATAAATGTATCAATACCGCGAGTACGCGATTTTAGAGGTTTACCTGACAAGAGTTTTGACGGGAGAGGAAATTATTCTATGGGTGTGAAAGAACAAATTATATTTCCGGAAATTAATGTTGATGGAATAACGAGAATAACAGGTATGGACATAACATTCGTTACAACAGCAAAAACTGATGAAGAAGCTTACGATCTTTTAAAGGGTTTTGGAATACCATTCACAAAATAATAATTCAGAATATTAGATTCATATAAATGGCAAAAAAATCACATATAGCGAGGCAACAAAGAAGAGAAAGAATAGTTGCTCAGTATGCAGAAAAAAGGAAAGAGCTAAAAGCAAAAGGTGATTACGCAGGGCTTGCAAAACTGCCGAGAGACAGCAGTGCAACGCGCCTTCACAACAGATGCATGATGACAGGTAGGGCAAGAAGTTATTACAGAAAGTTTGGAGTATCACGACTTGTTTTCAGAGAATTAGCGCTTCAGGGTAAAATACCCGGAGTAGTTAAATCAAGCTGGTAAAAAATTAAAACGGAGATTATTTAGAATGTCAATGACAGATCCAATAGCGGATTTTTTAACAAGGGTTAGAAACGCAATAAGTGCCGGAAAGAAATCAGTCGATATTCCGGCTTCAAACATGAAAAAAGGTATCGCTGAAATAATGAAGAGTGCACACTTTATTAGTGACTATTCAGTCGTAGAAGGCGATGGAATTAAAAAATATATATCAATAAAACTGAAATACAATGACGGTATCAGTGTTATTGAAGGACTAAAAAGAGTTAGCAAGCCGGGTATAAGAAATTATACTGATTCGGAAAGTATTCCAAGAGTCCGCAACGGATTAGGCATTGCAGTAATTTCGACCTCCAAGGGTTTGATGACCGACAAGCAGGCAAGAGCTCAGAAAATTGGCGGGGAAGTAATTTGTGAAATCTGGTAATCAATAAAATTTAATCGTAAAATCAGAATATGAGTAGAATAGGTAAAAAGCCGATAACAATTCCGGGGAATGTAAAACTTGATATAAAAGACAATGTTATAAATGTTACAGGACCAAAAGGCACATTGAATATGACAATGACAGGTGATGTAAAAGCGAAACTTGAGGGTTCAGAGCTAACATTCACCCGCGATAATGACCTTAAGAAGAATAAAGCTTTGCATGGTTTGTACAGAGCACTTATGATGAACATGATTGTCGGTGTTACAGACGGTTATTCGAAAAAACTAGAATTAGTAGGCGTAGGTTATAAAGCAGAATTAAAGGGGAAGAATCTCGTTTTGGCACTTGGTTATTCGCATTCAATAATTTTTATGGCACCTGAAGAAATTAATATTGAAGTTCCTAATCCAACGAATATAATGATAAGCGGAATTGATAAACAGCTTGTAGGGGCTATTGCTTCAAAGATACGTTCATTCAGAGAGCCTGAACCTTATAAGGGTAAAGGTGTTAAGTATGATACAGAAAAGATAAGAAGAAAAGCCGGTAAAACAGCAGCAAAGTAAATTATAAAAGTTTAAATTATAAATAACAGTGAATACGAAATATCTAACTAACAGACAAAAGATAAAATACAGGATTAGAAAAAAGATTAACGGTACACCTGAAAGACCGCGTCTTGTTGTCTATAGAAGTCTTTCTCATATATATGCTACATTAGTTGATGATGTTAATGGAAAAACTCTAACAGCTGCTTCATCAACTGAGAAACTAACAGCCGAGAAAATAAAAAGTGTTAAAGGTAAAATTGCAAAATCAAAAGAAATTGGTAAAGCAATTGCTGAAAAAGCAAAAAATATGAATATTGAAACAGTTGTTTTTGATAGAAACGGTTATTTGTATCACGGAAGAGTAAAATCACTGGCTGATGGTGCCAGAGAAGGTGGTTTGAAGTTTTAAATCAAACCTGTTAGTTGATTTGAGCGAATCTCGGATCGTCTAATGGCAGGACAGCGGCCTTTGGAGCCGTTAGTGGAGGTTCGAATCCTCCTCTGAGAACGATTTTAAAAATGACTTGACTTTATTGTTTGTTTTTACAATTATTGACAAGTTCTTTTAAATAAAAACTTTATATAAGCACTGTTTCAGTCTTAATAATAAAGTAGTTAACGAAAAGAGAAAATAAATAAATTTAATGGCGAAAAAATACATAAAAGCGAGTGAGCTTGAGTTAAAAGAGAAATTAGTCTACATAGGCAGAGTAGCCAAAGTTGTAAAGGGTGGAAGAAGATTTAGTTTTAGTGCAGTTAGTGTAGTCGGAGATGGCAAAGGTCATGTAGGCATCGGGCTTGGCAAAGCAAATGAAGTGACGGATGCAATAAGAAAAAGCGTAGAAGACGCTCGTAAAAGTATCGTTTCGGTTCCACTTAGAAAAGGTACGTTACCTTATGAGATTATAGGAAAGTATGGTGCAGCAAAGGTCTTATTAAAGCCAGCTTCACCGGGAACAGGATTAATCGCCGGCGGTGGTGTAAGAGCAGTACTCGAGTCAGTTGGTGTCCAGGATGTTTTGACTAAATTGTTAGGTTCATCAAATCCGCATAATGTTGTAAAAGCGACCGTGAATGCATTGAAGAATTTGAAGGATGCAAAAATGGTTGCGGATAAGCGGGGAATCGGTTTAGCAGAACTTTTTTCAATCTAAATCAATTTTAATTATTAATGGAAAAGAATTTAAAAATAACCCAAACAAAAAGCATTATAGACACAACTGTCAGGCAGAAGAAAACAATAGAAGCATTGGGACTTGGAAAACCTAATTATTCAACAGTTAAGAAGGATACACCGCAGATAAGAGGAATGATAGAAAAGGTGAAACATTTAGTAAAAGTTGAAGTATTATAATAAAAAGTTTTTCGGCAACATCAGCAACAAAAAACTGTAAAAAACTTATTTAAAAACAAAAATGAAAGGTAACAAAATGAAAAAGTTATTCATCATCTTCGTAATGTCCTTGTTCGTTGCAAGTGCATCATTTGCACAGATCAACAAAAACTGGGATGGTACAAAACCTGAAGTATATCAGGGTTCAAAGAGCTTTGTATTTGTATATGCTCCGTTCGTAAGTGCTAACCTCGGTGGTGCTTATTCAGGTTCATACACTACTTATGCTGACTCAATGAACGCAAATGTTAGTAACATGTTCGGTGTTGGATTCCAGTACTTTGTAACCAACAATATCTCTTTAGGTGGCGGTATAAGCTTTGCGACAAGTTCATGGGAGCCCAAACTAACAAGCGGAACAGCAAAGAACACAACCACAATGTTTGGTGTTTCAGTTGACGGTAATTATCACTTCAAGTCATTGTACGGTGTATCACCTTACTTAGGACTTAACGTTAACATAGGTACCTACTCGTCAACAACAGATGTTACTGGCGGGGGAGCAAGTGCACAGTACAAGAACACCGGCAGTACGATTGGTTTTGGTGCAAACTTTGGATTTGACTGGTATTTTGCGCCTGGAATTTCATTAGGCGGTAAATACACATTAGGAATGCAGATGAATGGTGCACCTGAGTACACACAACCTTCAGGTAAAAGTGAAGGTCCTAAAACAAGCACATTTGGAACAGGTGTTGCAAGTATATTATTAAATGTTCACTTCTAAAAAATTGATTTAGAAATCATCCAATACCTATGTCCGCTGAAAAGCGGACATAGGGTTTTTTATAGTAATAGATAAAAAGTAAATAAATGCACATACTCAGTAACTTAAAATACGCAGAAGGCTCAAGGAAAAAGAAAAAGCGAGTCGGTAGAGGTCAGGGTTCCGGTTTTGGAGGTACATCCACAAGAGGAGAAAACGGTGCAAAATCCCGTTCAGGCAATAAATACAGAGCCTGGTTTGAAGGCGGTCAGATGCCGTTGCAGAGAAGGGTTCCTAAGTTCGGATTTAAAAATATTAACCGTATAGAGTACAACGTATTGAATCTTGGCGGTATTCAGAAACTTATTGATGAGGGTAAGATAACTGAAACAGCTTTTGACTTCAAATATCTGCTTGACTACGGTTTTGTAAAAGACTCACGCAAGCCGCTGAAAATTCTCGGCAACGGTGAATTAAAATCTAAACTTGAGATCTCAGCAAATTCATTCAGCAAATCTGCAAAAGAAAAAATCGAGAACCTCGGAGGAAAAGCCATCATCATATGAGCGGTTTCGTAGAAAATTTCAGGAATATATTCAAAATAGAAGAACTCAGGACGAGAATCTTCTTTACTATTGCCCTATTAATAGTTGTCAGAATAGGTGCACATATTACACTTCCCGGCATAGATTCATCAGTATTAGCAGAGGCTAATAAAAACGCGAATACTGGCGGACTTTTTGGCTTGTATGATTTGTTTGTCGGAGGTGCATTCAGCAAAGCTGCTGTATTTTCGCTTGGTATAATGCCTTACATCAGTGCATCTATTATCATTCAGTTACTCGGTGCAGTGTTTCCATACTTCCAGAAACTTCAAAAAGAAGGTGAAGAAGGAAGGAAAAAAATCAACCAGCTTACAAGGCTTGGAACAATACCTGTGGCTGCACTTCAGGCATGGGGTATAAGCGTTCAGCTTGCTTCAAGAAGAGCAGGAGAGATGAATATTATAAGTCCGGAAGTATCAATGTTTGTATTCACTTTTTCGACTGTAATATTTTTAACTGCAGGTACAATTTTGTTAATGTGGTTCGGTGAACAGATTACAGAACGAGGAATAGGAAACGGTATATCATTAATTATTTTTATCGGGATTATTGACAGGTTTCCATATTCATTATTTGACGAATATCAGATAATCGCTTCGGGTGTAAGAAATATTCTTATTGAAGCTATTTATATTGCAGGATTTGTTTTTATTATAGCAGGTGTGATATCAGTAACAATTGCTACAAGAAAGATACCTGTACAATATGCAAAAAGAGTTGTAGGTAGAAAAGTTTTCGGAGGAGTTACTCAGTACATACCACTGAAAGTTAATCAGGCTGGAGTAATGCCGCTGATATTTGCTCAATCAATAATGTTTATTCCAAGTACAGTATTGTCATTCTTTCCGAACAGTGAGTTTATGCAATCTATATCTGGATACTTTAATTACGACAGTTGGTTTTATTCATTTATATACGCGTTATTAATTATATTCTTTACATATTTTTATACAGCTATTGCGTTTAATCCAAAGGATGTAGCTGATAACATGAAAAAGCAGGGCGGTTTTATTCCGGGTGTAAGACCTGGCAAGCCCACATCAGATTTTATAGATAATATATTAACAAAAATTACATTACCAGGATCAATATTCCTTGCGATTATTGCCATAATACCTACGTTCCTAATGAAGCTCGGTATCAGTACAGGACTGGCACAGTTTTTTGGAGGAACAAGTTTACTAATCGTTGTTGGTGTTGCACTTGACACTTTACAGCAGATTGAATCTCATCTGTTAATGAGGCATTATGACGGATTTATGAAAGGGACAAAACTTAAATCACGCAGATAGAAAGTTTTTAATGTCCTTAATTAAGAGTGAAAAAGAAATTGAGTTGATGCGTGAAAGCAACATGATTGTTGCAGAGACCTTAAGATACATAAGGTCTTTTATAAAGGAAGGTATAACTACACAAGAGTTGGATAGGGAAATAGAATTTTTCATACTAAGTAAGAATTCTATTCCTGCGTTTAAAGGTTATGGCTCTACAAGAAGAAGAAAGGGGTTCCCCGCAAGTGCTTGTATTTCAGTCAACGAAGAAGTTGTTCATGGAATTCCTTCACAAAGAAAATTAAAATCCGGTGATATTGTATCTGTGGATATAGGTGTCTTAAAAAACGGATATTACGGAGACTCAGCTTATACATTCCCGGTTGGTGAGGTCAGCAAGAAGAAACAGAAGCTGATGAAAGTAACGGAAGAATCTCTTTACAAAGGGATTTCAAAAGCTATAGCAGGTAATGTTATAAACGATATTTCAGTTGCTGTTCAGGCGCATGTTGAAGGTTCGGGTTACAGTGTTGTTCGAGATCTGGTTGGACACGGAATAGGAAAAAGTCTGCATGAAGAACCAGCAGTACCAAATTTTTACAGTCCTGCGAGTAACATTAAATTGAAGGCCGGAATGACAATAGCAATAGAACCGATGGTTAATTATGGAGATTATACTGTTAAGACACTTAGCGACGGATGGACAATAGTGACACAAGACGGAGAGCCTTCAGCTCATTATGAACATACGATTTTGATAAATGACGGTGTACCGGAAGTATTAACAAAATAAAATTAACTTGGTAAAACAGGATTCAATAAAGGTCGACGGTATTATTACGGAAATTCTTCCGAATACTACATTTAAAGTAAAGCTGGAAAACGGGCATGAGATACTTGCTCATATTTCAGGAAAGATGCGGCTGCATTATATAAGGATTCTGCAAGGAGATAAGGTAAGTGTTGAGCTTTCACCTTACGACCTGACTAAGGGAAGAATTACATACAGATATAAATAAAAATAAATTACAAGGATATGAAAGTAAGAAGTTCGGTAAAAAAAATGTGCGATAAGTGCAAAATCATAAAACGTAAGGGTGTTGTTAGGGTTATTTGTACTAATCCTAAGCATAAACAGCGTCAGGGATAATTTTTTATAATTTTTAATATTAACAGGAGTATAAATTGGCAAGAATAGCAGGTGTTGACCTACCAAGAAATAAAAGAGCAGTAATTGGGTTAACTTCCATATTTGGAATCGGTCTTTCAACTTCTAAACAAATTTTAGGTAGACTTGGTATCAGCGAAGATACAAAAGTCTCTGCCTTAACCGATGATGAAGTAAACAAGATAAGGAATGAAATAAGCACTATAAAGCTCGAAGGTGCACTGAAGTCTGAAGTACAGATGAACATAAAGAGGCTTATTGATACCGGTACTTACAGAGGTAAAAGACACAGAAGAGGATTACCTGTTAGAGGTCAAAGAACGAGGACAAATGCTCGTACAAGAAAAGGTAAGAGGAAGACTGTTGCAGGCAAGAAGAAAGCAGCAGCCAAGAAATAATTGAACAAGGTTTTTTAAATTAATTTAATACATAATAGATTTGGCTAAAACTGTAAAAAAGACTAAAAAGAAGATTCAAGTCGATTCGACAGGAGTTGCAAGAATCAGGGCTACTTTTAATAATGTCATAGTTACCTTAACTGACGCTTATGGAAACACAATTTCATGGGCTTCCTCCGGTAAGATGGGATTCAAGGGTTCGAAGAAAAACACTCCATTTGCAGCACAAATGACAGCAGAAGCTGCAGCTAAAGAAGCATTCGACCTTGGATTAAAAAAGGTTGAAGTTCTTATTAAGGGTGTTGGTTCCGGACGTGATGCAGCGGTCAGAGCTTTAAATACTGCAGGCCTGGAGATATCATCGATTAAGGACATTACACCGCTACCGCATAACGGTTGCCGTCCACCTAAGAAAAGAAGAGTATAAAAAACAATTTATTATAACATAAAGAAAAAATTATAAATGGCTAGATATACTGATGCAAGTTGCAAACTCTGCAGAAGAGAACGAACAAAACTGTTTTTAAAAGGAGTAAAATGCTTTACAGATAAATGCCCGATAGAGAAGAGAAACTATCCTCCCGGACAGCATGGTATGAGCAAAAGACCAAGAACATCTGATTATCTGGTTCAGCTTCGAGAAAAGCAGAAAATCCGCAAGACGTATGGATTGCTTGAAAAGCAATTCAGAGGTTATTTTGCAGAAGCTGCAAGAAGAAAAGGTATTACTGGAGAAAACCTCGTTAAGATACTTGAAAGCAGGTTTGACAACACATTATACAGAATCGGGCTTGCACCTTCTAGAAAAGCAGCAAGACAGCTTATTCTGCATAAACACCTGACTGTAAACGGAAATATAGTGAATATTCCTTCATACATGCTCAAATCAGGAGATGTATTGCAGGTTCGTGAAAAAAGCAGAAAACTTCCAGCATTCCATGATGCCATGAAAAGAATGAAAGATAACATGATTCCGTCCTGGTTGAATCTTGATAAAGCAAATATGGCTGGTACTTTCCTGCACATTCCCGACAGAGCTGATGTTCCATTCATAGGTAACGAGCAGTTAGTCGTTGAGTTGTACTCGAAATAAAAATAAATAATAAATATTATAATGAAAATCAATCATTTACATTTACCGGAAAAGGTAATAAGAGAAGAAAATACGTACACAAACACTTTTGGCAGATTTATAATGCAGCCTCTGGAAAAGGGGTATGGTGTTACTATCGGAAATGCTTTAAGGAGGATTCTGATATCTTCACTTCCGGGAACAGCTATTGTTGCGATGCAGGTTAATGATATTCAGCATGAGTTCACTACGATTAAAGGAGTAGTTGAAGACGTATCTGAAATTATTTTAAATCTTAAAGAAGTTCGGTTTAAGGATTTAACCGGTAAAGCTTCAAAAATTGAAATAAGCATTTCAGGACCAGCTGAATTAAAAGCAAAACACATTCAGGAAGCAACTGCTGATTTGGAAATTCTGAATCCAGACCTTCATATTGCCACGCTTAATAAAGAAGGCAAAATGAATATTGAATTAAGAATCGGTTCCGGAATAGGATATGTCCCTTCCGAGGAAAACAAGAAACACGAACTTCCTCTCGGTTTTATTGCGATTGACTCTCTGTTTTCACCGATATTGAACGTGAATTTTGTAATCGAAAATACTCGTGTTGCACAGAAAACTGACTACGAAAAACTTATACTCGAGATTGAAACAACAGGCGCAATGGATTCTGAAACCGCTCTGATACTTGCTTCACGCATTCTTAAAGACCACATACAATTATTCATGAATCTCAGTCCTGAAGCAGAAGTAAAAGAAATTGAAGAGGAAGTAAAGGATGAACAGTTTGAGAATACGAGAAAAATACTCTTAACTCCTGTTGACGAGTTAGACCTTTCAGTCAGGTCACAAAACTGCCTGCGTTCTGCTAACATCAAGAACATAGCAGACCTTGTCGGTAAACAGGAATCAGATATGTTGCACTACAGGAATTTCGGAAGAAAATCACTTGCTGAGCTTGGAGACCTTATTGAAAGTTTTGGGTTAGCATTTGGTATGGATGTTGATAAATATATTGGCGAGGAAAAGAAAAAGTAAGCTGTTCAGATATAATTTTGTAATCAAATATTTTTGTAAAGAATGGAACATAGAAAAAAAGGAAGAAAACTAAAAAGAACCGCAAGTCATAGGAAGGCATTGCTATCAAATCTCTGCATCTCTTTAATCAAACACAAGAGAATTTCAACCACTCTCGCAAAAGCAAAAGAATTAAAGACTTTTATTGAGCCTTTGATTACTAAAGCGAAGAAAGCATCAAAAAGTCCTGAAGCATACGTACATTATGCAAGAGAAATAAGAAAATTTCTGAGAGACAGAGAAGCTATTACAATAATTCTTAAGGAAATTGGACCAAAGGTTCTTGATCGTTCGGGAGGTTATACACGCTTGCTAAAAAGCGGATATCGCGTCGGTGACGGAGGTGAAACAGCGATAATTGAATTGGTGGATTTTAGTGTAGTTGAAAAAACTAAGACTGAAACAAAATCAACTACAAAGGGAACTGAAAAAACAACTAAAAAATCTGTTTCGAGGAAAGAAAAGTCTGAAACCGAAATAGAAAAACCGGAAAAGAAACCTGCAGATAAGAAAACTGTCAAGAAAAAAATAGAAAAGCACACGAAATCGGAAACACATGATAAGCCAATAAAGAAGACGGAAAAGAAAACTGTTGCTATGCGCACAGCCTCAAGAAAGAAAAGCGAAGGTTAAATCCCTTTATTAATATTATTAAAGCGGCTGTTTTTTGCAGCCGTTTTTATTTTATTGAAATCAATGTCAAAGTATTAATTTTGTCATTTCTAAAATTAAACATTTTTATTATTTTTACATATCTCTTTTTGTTAACTTTTGAATAAACAAGTACATAAAGAAGCCGGCATTTTTAACCGGACATTATAAAATACATTTTTTAAAATGAAGATTACAACTGCAGAATTTATTACAAGTATATACGATTTAAGAACATTACCAAAGTCAGTACTACCTGAATTCGTATTTGTCGGACGGTCGAATGTCGGTAAATCTTCAATGGTAAATAAGTTATGTAATAGAAAATGTCTTGCTAAAATCGGTTCGGTACCGGGTAAGACAAGGCAGCTTAATTATTTTTTAATTAACGAAGAGTTTTATCTCGTTGATTTACCCGGATACGGTTATGCAAAGGTTCCAGAGCAGATTCGCGCCGGCTGGCGAAAACTTGTTGAACAGTACGTTAGCGACAGACAGAATGTAAGTATGGTTTTTGTTCTGATAGATTCGAGACATGAACCCACTTATCTCGACGAGCTTATGGTTACATGGCTCGAGTACTATGAGATTCCATACGCAATTGTTCTGACTAAGTCTGATAAGATATCAAAGAATAAGATGGATAAACAGATATACAGATGTGCAAAGATTGTTAATAATGAGGAGTTGTGCGTCGATTATATTCCGTTTTCTATTATTACCGGTGAGGGCAGGAACGAGATGTTAGGATTAATTTCCAAATCACTTAAAAATCCGAGACCAAGAAACGAAGACTAATTATTCTTTTTTAGAATATATTGCAATCCGTTTATTTTCTCCCGGTGATTCAAAATTTATTAAAACTACTACCTAAATGAAAATCTCCAAGAAGATTAATGTATTAATTGCTGATAAAGTCAATCTTCTTCATTTACACAAACTCAGAAAATCCAAGTTTAATGTTACTTTGAGGTACGGTATGACGAATGATGAGATTCTTTCTTTTTCACGTTTGAAGAATTTTCAGGTTCTTTTTGTTAAATCTCAAAGGTGTTTGGATAAGGTGTTTTTGGCGAGATGCAATTTTGAGGTTATCTGTACGGCTTCGAAGGGGCTGGACCATATTGATATTGATTATGCTTTTAAGAGGGGGATTAGTGTAGTTTTTTCAGATTCGGGAAATTCGGTTTCTGCTGCAGAGCATACTTTGGGGCTGATTTTAACGGGGTTTAAGAGGATTAACTACGCTGACGGGCTTGTGAGGACGGGAAATTTTACTGATTGGGGATATGAAAGGCGGACGCTTGAGGGGAAGAGGATTGGCGTTATCGGGACGGGAAAAGTTGGTTTTCTCGTGGCAAGGTATGCTAAGGCGTTCGGGATGGAGGTGATTGCGAATGATACTGACAGGGATGTGAGGAGGAGGAACAGGGATTTGAAGTATTACTCTCTGGATTTCTTACTGAGAAACTCTGATGTGATATCTGTTCACATTCCTCTTGAGAAAAGGAATTTGAATTTTATTGACGGTACGGCTTTTGACAAGATGAAGAGCAATGTGATTTTTGTTAATACTTCAAGAGGTGAGGTTGTTGACGAGGAGTATCTGATTAGAAAAGCAAGGTTGAATAAAAAGATTTTTATTGCGCTGGATGTGTTTAAGGATGAACCAAATTTGAATCCTGATTTATTTTCGCTGAGGAATGCAGTTTTTACGAATCATGTTGCAGGTAAGACTCCTGAGGGCGAGCAAGGTATAGGAAATGATTTATTTATGCAAGTCAATAATATTTTTTATTGAGGTTTATTTTTTAGTATGTTTGAAATAGTGCTTTAATGTTATAAAATTGTAAAATATTGCTATTAAATTATATATTGACAAGATTTTAAAATAGTACTATATTATAACAAATTAATTTTCCTAAATTAAATTAAAGGAGATACAAAATGCTAAAAAGACTACTTTTAGTTGGATTGATTGCGATTATTGGTATTAGTACCGCTGACGCACAGTTCAGCAAGGCAGAGTGGAAATTCTTGTTAACACCTCACAAAATGATGTATGGCGAGAATGTTTCAACGACAAGGGTTGACGGTAAGCCTGTTTTTTATGGATTACCTTCATTATCAGATTTGATTAGTAAGTTTAATAAATCACGTGTTGATAGGTCAACTCAGGGTATTACTACTGAGATAGTTTTTACAGGAAGACAAACGGTTCTGGATTATCCTTCGAATAGTTCTCCTATTCAGGTATGGCAGGATCCTTTAGAACCAAATAATATTCATGCCGTTACTATGTATAATGACGGCGGCTTGACGGGTACGAGGTTGACTTCTTATATTTTCTCGTCCGATAGGGGTGCGACCTGGACTATTATTTGTGATGTTCCTTCGGTGAGGAGCGGTTTTTCAACGATTGATGGTTTCAGTGATGGGACGGCTCTAGTTACGACTCATACTGCCGACCCAGAAGTTGCTACGACTTACACGAGGAGTATGGCGTATAAGGATTTGGCACCGGGTGCGGGTTCTTTTACGAGGTTTACTCCTCCGGGATTGAATTTATACATCTGGGGAAGAATTATTCCTACGAAAGATCTTACTCAGACCAACAAGTTCGTTTTGATTTCTTCATTGAATGGCAGTGGAGATTCAGCGTTTATGACACGTTGTACTGATGTTTCATCAACACCGGGAACTTGGACAAACTGGAATTATATGCCAAATACAAATAATGCCGAAAAACATCCAATGGCAAGAGGAACTGATGGCAGAATAGGTCTTGCTTACATGGGAGTTGATACTTCTGCCAATGTCTGGTTTATGGAATCAACGGATAATGGAGCAACTTTCAGCGCTCCGTTAATGATATACCAATGGACCCCAACTTGGCATGTCTACGATACTGATTCCATATTCGCCGATTATGGTCCATGGACAAGTTTGGATATAGCATATAAAGGAAATACTCCGGTCGTTACTTTTGAAGGAATATTGCAGCAAACTCCGGGATCTGCCAATACCGGTTTAGAATCAAAGATATTTTTCTGGTCACAGGCGACAGGTGTTAAAGTTGTGGCTGATACTAACACTGTTCCATTTTTTCCGTTTGTAGGATTACAATATAATGATGCTTTTATGTCTCACCCGAGTATTGGTACATCCGCAGATGGTAATGCAATTTTTATTTCGTTTATGGCAGCTTCAGGTGATATTGATGCTACAGATTCAACAAGCTTTTGCGATTCTTACTTGTACGCATCAAACGATGGTGGAATGACTTGGCCGATTCATGGAAAATTGAATCCGAATACACCTCGTAAAGACTGGAGATATCCAAATTTATCAAATTGGAACGACAACAATGGATTAACCTATTATGCTAATATGGTTGCAACTCCTGGGCTCGTAGCCGGTGTGTTTAATGGTAGTGCACCTGCATCTTTAGAGGATTTTACTTTTGTAAGAGCAGCTGTGACTTTTACTTCTATAAATACTGTTTCAACTGAGATGCCTGAAAAGTTCTCGCTTTCACAGAACTATCCGAATCCTTTCAACCCAACAACAAACATAAAGTTTGCTGTTGCAAAAGCCGGATTCGTTACTTTGAAAGTTTATGATTTATCAGGTAAAGAAATTTCTTCGTTAGTTAAAGAAAATCTTGCAGCCGGAACTTACAACTATGCATTTGACGGTGCAAAGCTCGCAAGTGGAATTTATTTCTACACGCTTACAGCTAATGGTTTCTCGGAAACAAAGAAGATGATGTTAATTAAGTAAGAAGCTGGAATCTAGAATCTAAAATCTAGAAACTAGTGTGAAAAAAAGATGATGTTAAAATCAAGTATTAGTAAATAAATTTACAGCAGGACTTTTTGAGTAAGAAGATTACTCAGGAGCCCTGCATTTTTTAAAATAAATCTTATTCGGAGGGAAAAATGAGGGATAATACAACTTTTAGGATTATTTCCCTTTTTCTATTTGCATTTTTGTTTATCCTGCCCATAAGCGTCTTTTCTCAGTCGACAGGTTCCATTGGGGGCCGGGTTACTGATAGTAAAGACAATTCACCGTTAGTCGGTGCGGTCATCAAAATTGAAGGCTCGAATATGGGTGCGGTGGCAGATGATAACGGTGAATACGTTATCTTAAACGTTGATGTCGGAGCATACACTCTCGTATGTTCTTACATCGGTTACGAAACAGAAAAAGTAACAAACGTAAGGGTTTCCGTTGACGGCAGAACAATAACCGATTTCAGACTTTCCGTTACAGGGGAAATTAAAACGGAAGTGGTAGAAATTGAAGCCCCAAGAAAGGGCATTGATGTCGAACAAAGCGGAAGAATTATTGAAACTGATAATATTAAAAATCAGGGAACGCGCGGAATCACTAATATCGTCTCAAAGACAGCCGGTGTTGTTCAGGACGAAAGAGGCGGCTCTATCAACATCCGCGGCGGCCGTACTAATGAGAGTGTAATTATTCTCGACGGTGTTGAAACAACAAACCTTTTTGACGGTTCTTCAAGGGCGTTTATTCCAAACAACCTTTTGCAGGAAATCACAGTCTTAACGGGCGGTTTTGGCGCTGAGTACGGTAACGTACTTTCGGGCGTTATAAACGTTTCTTCAAAGAGCGGTACTGACAAGTTTACGGGTTCTGTTGAGGCAATTACAGATGAGTTTACGGGTGCCTGGATAGATACAAAATCTCAGGGATACAATCTTTATAACGTTAACCTTGGCGGTCCGCTTATTCCAACAAAAGAGCTTTCCAGGGTTCTTAATGTTTTCCTGAGTTATGAAAGAACTTTCCAGAGAATGACTATCGGTTCATGGATTATTAACCGCGTGCCGACAATCGTTCCGAACGGCGAGCTTCCTGACAATGAATACGGGTCAAACTCTTTTAACGGAAGGTTAAACATTAATCTTTCTGAATTAAAGGGCGGAAAGATTCCTATTAATTTAAGATTAGGTGCTACTTACAACACAACAAAGGGCAGAGTGACTTATGGTTCGGGTGTTTATAAGAGACTCGATGACACGAAGTATGTAACAACCTGGGGTGAGACGGTGTACAGTCCAACATACGGTCAGATTATAGGAAATCATTTCAGGAATCCTGTAACTGAGGGTATTGACCAGCAATACTTCGGCAGAATTTCGGTAAATCCTTCAAGCAAATTCTTCTTTGAATTGCAGGCAAATTACTTCTCAACCGTTTCTGAGCAAATGGACCCGATTCATAGGGACAGATTGAATCAATATGGCGATACGACCTACAATCCGCTTCTTAATTATTACTATCCCGGATTTGGTAACGGCAGAGTGTATGGTTCTGACCCGAATACTTCTTTCCTTTACAACAGAATTGGTACTGTCATAGACATTTACCAGAAGCTTGATATTAGTTATTTAGGTTTCAAGGGAGATGCTACATGGGCATTACTTACTAAAAAATATGGTGACCACGAAATCAAATTTGGTGGTGAGTATAAATACAACACTTTAAAACGTTTGACTATTAATCCTGCTTCGATTGCGGACCAAACTGTTCAGAACGTTCTTGACAGGTATTACGGGACTAATTTAGCGAGATTAAAGACATACGGGTTTAATATTGTTGACCCGGTTTCCGGTATTTTAGTGGCTGACGAGAACAATTCAGATGCCGGCACTTCACCGAAACATCCGATAACCGGAGGTTTCTACGTTAGGGATAAGGTTAGTTTTGCTGACTTTAATTTTAACGGCGGTGTCAGGGTTGATTTCTTTGACGTAAATGATTTAGTATTCAAGAGTCTTGCGACGGATATTGTGGGTCCTGACGGTCTCGTTGCGACAAATGACGACTTTACACAGAGCAAGATGGATTTCTTTGTAAGCCCAAGGCTCGGTTTTTCATTCCCGATTACTGATAAGACTATTTTCGTTGCTCAGTACGGTAAGATGGTTCAGATGCCGCAGCTTCAGTTATTATACGTGAATCAGGCAACTTTACAGAGATTCCTTTCAACGGCTTTGCAGGATGTAATCGAAAATTCATCGCTGAAACCAACAAGGTTAACTCAGTATGAAATCGGTTTCAAACAGCAGGTTGGTGATTATATAAATCTTGGTGTTACGGCTTTCTACAAGGAAGCAACAGATCTTATAGGTGCCGGCAGGATTCAGGCAACTACAGACGGAAAAGTACCCGTCGGTTTTGTTACTTATTTGAATAATGACTTCTCTATCTCAAGAGGTTTTGACATGTATTTATCCATGAGAAGATGGAACAGAATTTCTGTTGACCTTGCATATACGCTTTCTTATGCTTCGGGTACGGGTTCTGACCCATTTTCAAAGACATCGCTGGCAAACGACGCAACTCAGGAATTACCGCAGTTCGTTTATCCGCTCGATTACGACCAGAGACATACAGGAAGTCTTAATTTTGACTATAGATTTGGCGGAGATGAAGATGTGCCAAAAGGATTTATGGGACAAGTGTTAAAGAATGCCGGTTTGAACCTGTTATTCAGCTTCAACAGCGGCAGACCTTATACAGCAAGAACAGTATCAAACACTGCTACCGGTACCTCGGGCGATTACGTTCTTTCTTCAAAGAATGAACTTTACCGCGACTGGAACTTCAGGTTAGATATGAGAGTTGATAAAACAGTCTCAATCTGGAAAACAAACTGGAATTTCTACGTTTATGTAATTAATTTACTTGACTCAGAAATTATCAACACAATTTTTGAAGGTACCGGATTACCGGATGATAACGGATTCCTTAATACACCGACAGGTGCTTCAAGGTATGAAACTGACCCGGTATTCAGACAGTTATGGCCGGAAAGAATCAAGTTCTTCTCCAACTGGGGTCCGCCAAGACAGGTAAGATTTGGTGTAAACATTAGTTTCTAAAAATCAACTTGAAAATTTTATTAAACAAAATTTGAGTTTATTATGAAATTGAATAAATTAAAAATAATAATACTCCTGTTAATTCTGGTAACTGCTTCTGCGGGTATGGCAAAGCCGAGGATTGTTATCGGCGGTAATCCATACAGCATGAGTCCTGATGTCGTTGTTTTGCAGAGAATTATTCTTAATGCGAACAATGTTTCAGCATACTTTCAGAATACAGGAATAATGGACCAGAATACTACTTCCGGTAATACTGCGGGTCTTGAGTGGCCTAAGGGTTCAGGAAGATATGCCAGTTTTACTGCAGGTCTTTCCATCGGTTGCGGTATTAACGGCCAGTATGCTCAGGTTATGGCATCTTACAAGGGTGAGTATGCTCCTGGTCATTTTAAAGCAGATGGTACCTGGGAAACCAATAATGATTTTAAAATGTACGTGGTTAGACTTGGGGATAATGCTTCAAGCAATCCCGATTATGCTAACTGGTACAAGATGGTTCCCTATGGTGCCCCTTATACTGATGTAAATAAAAATCATCAGTATGATGATGGAGTCGATATACCCGGTATGACGAATGCGGGACAGACTATTTTCGAATGTATGGGTGATGGTGATGTTTCAAACAGAAGTCCCGGTGAAGGTTTCGGTGGTGGTGTTACTACTCCGATTCTCGGTGCTGAAATTCATTTCACAGCCTGGGCTTACACAACTCCCGGTCTTGAAGACTTGCAGTTTGTAAACTGGCTTGTTATTAACAGAGGTACGAATAGATGGGACTCAACTTTTACAGGTGTAGTTGTTGACCCTGACCTTGGCGATGCTGAGGATGATTATATTGGATGTGATGTTACAAGAAATCTTGCATTCTGCTACAATGCGGATAATAACGACGGTACAGGCGCTCCGCCGACTTATGGTGCTGCTCCTCCGGCGTTTGGTATGGACTATTTTAAGAGTCCTATCTATAAAGATCCTGCATCTCCTAATTATGGAGATACTTTGGGCTTAACATCTTTTGTATTCTTTACCAATACAGGAAGTTCACCTCCTCCTTGCGAGTCAGATCCTAATGGTGAGCCGGTACCGGCTTATCATATGCTTCAGGGTTTGAAGAAGGACAGGTCTCCTTTCCTTGATCCGACTGTTACACCACCTGCAGTAACATTATTCTGTTATCCGGGTGACCCTGAGTCAGGAGCCGGCTGGACAGAGTATAAAGGTTCAGTGCAGAACTGTAATGGTATAACCGGTACGACTGTTACGGTTAACCCTCCGGGAGACAGAAGATTCATCTTTAATTCGGGTGCACATGATTTTGTTGTTAATCCGGGCGATACTCAGAATATTATTGTTGCTAAGATGGTTCAGAGAGGTGCGGATAACAAGAATTCTGTTACATTGTTGAAGAGGATGAGTAATACGGCTCAGATTATTTATGATAACAATTTTAATGTTACGCCGCCACCGCCGCCACCGTCAGTGAATGCTTCGTTTACTCCGCTGGTTAATGGATTGTGTAATATTACGCTTTCGTGGGGCGATGCTTCTGAGTCTTATAATTACTGGGATTCGATATTCTACATGCCCGGTGATTCTAATATATATAAGTTTGAAGGTTACGAAATCTACGAAATTAATAAATTCTCTAATCAGCTTCCTGATTTTACAAAGCCATATTCTATTGACCCGAATGTTATCAAGTTAGTTGATGCGTTTGATGTTAAGAATAATGTTGGGTTGGTTGTTGATACTTTCTCGACGGGTACTATTGTTAATAACAGTGAAGTTATGGCTCCATTCCCGATTGTTCCTCCGTTTAATATGACTGTTCCGAGCGGTTTTCCGAACAAGGGGATTTCAAGGAGTATTACGCTTACAGGTACTAAATTCTCTCAGAATTACAATGGGCAAACTTCTTTTATTTTCGGACAGGAGTATCAGTTTGCTGTTGTGGCTTATGCGGTTAGTACTTCTGACAAGCTTAAACGAGGGTTTAAGGTAATCAGGAATTCTGTGGGGACGCAGATTGTTAAGATTGTTCCTACGGCTCCGCCTGCTGGTACTGTGTTTGTTTATAATAACGGCGATACGCTGAATACAAACATGCGCGACCTTGCGGTCATTCCTGTTATCAGGAATTCAAATCTGCTTCAGGATGCTACGTACAGGATTCAGTTTAATGCTGATACTACTTACAATATAATGAAGAGATTGCCTTCAGCTACAAGGTTCGATACTTTAAGGAGCAATCTTAAACCAAAGGATACTAAGATGGAGTCTGATGAAGCTGCAAGGACTATTGATGGTATTTATATTAATATGGAGAGGATTAGATTTGCGGGTACTGCGCCTAATTATACGGGTAATGCAGGTTTGGTGAAAGATCCATCGGCAACTTTACTTCCTGACAGTATTCAGAGCAAGCAGTATGGATATGAGTGGTCGAATCCTTCGAACAAGTTCCTTACCGGGAGCAAGTATATAAAGGATTTATCGAGGCCATGGCAGTCGGTTTCTATGTCGATTTCTTATCCTATGTCAGGGACTTATAATAATCTGAGGTCTTTGTTGACGGCTGACAAGCTGAGAAAGGTTACTATTGAGTGGACAGGTCAGGGACAGGGTCAGTTTGCTTACTGGTATCAGGATACTTCGTCAATAAATGATAATTATTATATTTTCAGGGGTATTAAACCGGTTCCGTTTAAGGTTTATGTTGATACTTTGATTATTGAAGACCCAACTATACCTTCATTCAGGTATGAGAGACGTCAGGTGAATTGCGGTTTTGTAGAGTCTGCCGATGTTAATCCTTTTACAGAGGGATGGAATCCGACAACGGACACTCTCGGAGGCAAGCTGCTGCTTTATACGTTCGGTACGGGGTATGATACGAGCATTACAACGCCTTATAAGAACAGGAATCTGCTTATTCAACAGCCGCAATTTGATATTATGTTTATATGGTCTCCGCAGCTGGTTAGCACGGGCGGAAGCGGCCAACCGGGCGAATTTTTCTTCATGTATCCTTATACCGCTACAAGACCGTTTTATTCAGGCACAGCTCCATTATACTATGAGTTTGTTTCAAAGAAGCCTGCGTTCGGCGATATGACTTCAGCTAAGGCTGATATGGAAAAGATCAAAGCTGTTCCAAATCCATATTATGGATTTTCAACCTTAGACAGGAGTAGTTCTGATAAGTTTGTGACGTTTACGCATCTTCCGCTGAATTGTTTTATCAAGATTTACACTCTGAACGGTGATTTGATAAAAACGATTACAAAGTCAGGTTCAGGCGACCCGACATTCAACTCTACAGCGGAATGGAATCTTCAGAATGAGGATAATGTCCCTATTGCTTCCGGTATTTACGTGGCATTGATTGATGCTCCGGGTGTCGGAACGAAGATCCTAAAGCTGGCTATATTTACGTCACAAGAAAGAATTAATTTCTAAATTAAAATTGAAATCCATGAAAAAGGGTTTAATTAAAAATTTAAGGAGATTTTCAAAATGAAATTGAGTCAAACAAAAATTATACTAATCTTATTGGTAGTGTTGTTTGCAGCAAGCATTTCTTATGCGGGTCCGAGAAAAAAATACGGAACCTCTGCTGCCCCCGAACTACTTATACCGGTTGGCTCAGTCGGAACATCGCTCCTCGGCTCGAATATGTCATACATCTCTGGCGTAGACGCAATGTATTGGAATCCTGCAGGTCTGGCTAATATTAAGTCCAGAAATGCAGAAGCAATGTTCTCACATGTTACTTACTTCGCCGATATGAATATTGAATACGTTAGTGTTGCATCTAAGATTGGTAATCTTGGTGTCCTCGGCGCTGGCGTTAAAGCATTCAACATCGGTGAGTTTGAACAGACAACCGAATATCAGCCGGAAGGTACCGGTGCTATTTTTAAACCTACTTATATTACTGCTAACCTGAGCTTCGCTCGACAGATGACCGATAGAATCCGTTTCGGAACTAACGTGAAAATCATCAGCGAATCCGTTGCAGACGTTTCTGCAACCGGATATGCGTTCGACTTCGGTATTCAGTATAAAGGCGGGGAAACCGGTTTTAACTTTGGAATTGCTATTAAAAACTTAGGACCTACCATGAGATTCAATGGTCCGGGTCTTGATAGAACTATCCAGGGGCTAAACGGGCAGATTTCAACTCAGAGAGTTGTGCTGCAGGATTTCGACCTTCCTACTGCTCTTGACATCGGGATTTCTTGGGGTAAAATGTTCAAGAATGAAATGGGACTTACCCTCGCTGCAAGCTTTACTAACAACAGCTTCACCAGTGATGAGTTCAAATTCGGTCTTGAATATACCTATAAAGAGATCTTTTATGTAAGAGGTGCTTATAACCTGGAAATTGATAAAGAAAGTGGTCAAGACATCTCAATTTTTGGACCCTCTATCGGTGCTGGTATCCACTACCCGATCGGCGGTATCAATGTTGGATTTGACTATGCTTACAGATTTATCAATTCATCAGGCGAGAGTTTGAATTCTACTAATCAGTTCTTTACTGTTAGCTTAGGATTCTAATAATAGTATATAAAATTATAAAAGGTAATCATAGTTTCTATGGTTACCTTTTTGTTATTTTTTATTCTGGTAGTTATAACAATAAAATTTTTATTCATCATGAAAACACTAAAATTTTTTTTGTCGCTTGTTTTCTCTTTATTGTTCTTAGGCAATGTATTCTCAGCCGAGAATTTCTATTTTGATGCGGATTATTCCGTCTTCAGAAGCTCATCAACAAAATCAATTCTCGAGGTTTATTTCTCTTTTACTCAGAAGGGCCTTTTCTTCGTTAAAACCGGAAATAATTTCGTCGGTGAGGCTAATACACAGATTATCATATTCGATAATGCTACATCAAAAGAAATTTTTAATGAAACCTATGGACTCCAATCAAAAGTTGTTGATTCTGCTCAATTTAAACTAAAAAACAAACTAATAGGTCAGCAAAATCTTACTATTCCCAATGGTAATTATACGTTAACATTTATCGGTTATGATCAGAACAATCAGAATAGAAAAGACACAATCATACTCGAACTAAACCTTAATCAGTTTGAAGATACAAAATCCTCTTTAAGCTCTTTACAACTGGCTTCAAGGATTGATAAATCAAGCGATAGCTCAAGTATTTTCTTTAAAAATGGATTGGAGTTGACTCCAAATCCGAATCTTCTCTTCGGAAGTAACCTTAATAAGCTTTACTATTATATTGAGGTTTACTATCCATTAGTTGATTTCAATTCCGACAGTGCACAATTCTCTGTACTAATTACAGACCCCTCTGGAAAATTGCTGAATGAAAAACGAAAGAGCGTCAATACTAAGAATACTATTTATGCAGAAACAGGTTACTTTAACGTTGATTCGCTTATGACCGGTTCTTATTTCATAACAGCAGCATTGATAGACAACGTTACCGATAAAAAAGTATCACGGGAAAAAAAGTTTTTCATATATAATAATGCTCCTAAAAAACAGGATTATACAAGTCCCGATGAAGAAGCATTCATGCAATCTGAGTTTATTCTTCTAACGGAAAGTCAGGTGGAAGATGAATTTAATAAACTGATTTACTTTAGAAATTCTTCTGATAACAAGGAATGGGATAATCTGAAAACTCTTGAAGATAAAAGAAAGTTTCTTTTCAAATTCTGGAAAAAAAGAGACACAAACCTAAACACCCCAAGGGTAGAGTCGCGTGATGAATTCTTTAATAGAATAAAAGAAGCTAATAAGCAGTTTAAGGAAAATTTTAAGGACGGATGGAAATCTGACAGAGGACGTATATACGTTATGTACGGGGCTCCAAGTGAAGTTGATAGGCATTTTATGGAAGCTGATGTTAAGAACTATGAAATATGGACTTATGATTTCTTTGAAGGGGGAACAATATGCGTCTTTGCTGAAGTTCAGACTTCAGGGGAAGGTACCTACTTGCTTGTTCATTCTACTATGCGGAATGAATTCAAAGACCCTGATTGGTACGCAAAGCTGAAAAAATAACATGAGAAAGAATATCTTTATCATCATAAATACGTTTATTTTTTCGGTTCTGCTGTGGATATATGTGAACCTTAATCTAACATATTCGTTTGAGGTCAACGTTCCATTATCAGTAAGGTCGTCTAAATCTCAGGGTGTTTCAAATGATATACCTGCTTCAGTCAATGTAATCCTTAAGGGTAAAGGTTGGAGTCTTTTTAAAATTCTTACAACTGAAAATCTTGAATACTATCTTGATCTTACTCAATTTAAGAAAGATACTAAAGTTGACCTGATGCAGAATACAAGCGAGGCATTAAACCTGCCTCCGGATGTTTATGTCCAGAATGTATATCCCGGTTCAATAGAAGTTATGTTTGATAATATAATTACAAAAATGGTCAGAGTCAAAAATAATACATCCGTTCAAACAAGAGATGAGTTTACTGTTATCGGTAGTGTTGCACTTAGTCCGGATTCCGTTAAACTTACAGGAGCAAGTTCTTCTCTTTCGAAAATTAAATTCGTTCAGACGGAGTTCGTGGTTTTTAAGGATGTAAATACAAACATTAGTCGTGACGTTAAACTCATAGATACTCTCGGAAATCAGATAAAGATTGAACCTACTGAAGTAAATGTTAGTTACAAAGTTGAATTGTCCGCTGAAAAAACTTTCGAAGAAATAGATGTTAATGTTTATGGTTTGCCAGTTGATAAAGATGTTTTAATTATTCCCCCGAAAATATCAATAACACTCAGGGGCGGCGTGGAAGAGTTGTCAAAGCTAACTGCAAAAGATTTAAACATAGGTATAAATTATCATCAGATAGAAGCTGACGAGCAGGGTGAAGTTGAACCTACTATTGAGCTGTCTGATATCTTTACACTTATAAAAGTTCAGCCGCAACGATTCAAATACATAATAAAAAATAAATCGTCAGAAAATTGATTGACTATTTAAAAAATGAGTTTCGTAATCTTATAGCAGAGACCAAAACACTCGAATTCCGAATTGTATATATTTTCATGTCAGTTGCTTTCATAGTGTTTTTTTCTTTAACTGCTGCAAGTCCGGCTTTTTATTATGACTATTTTGGGAGAAACAGGCTCGATTCAAGAATCTATTGGTTTCTTGTTGATGGTTCATTTATGTTCCTTATCCCTGTTCTGTCAATCAAATTCATTTTTAAAAAGAAGTTGTCTGATTTTGGTTTTACTCTCGGTGATAAAAAATTCGGACTCATAACTTCTGCTTTGTTCTTTGTTTTTATGTTTATCACTGTCTGGATTGTATCAGCATCCCAGGAGTTTACATTAGCATACCCGCAGGGCGGTGCAGCACTCAAGACTGATATCCGGCTTCTTTTCTTCTATGAGTTCTGCATACTTATATATATGCTTGGCTGGGAATTTCTCTGGCGGGGGTATATGTTGTTTGGTCTTAAAGAAAAAATGGGATACTATGCTATATTTATTCAAATGATTCCGTTCTTTATTTTGCATAAAGGGAAACCTGAAATAGAGCTTTTTGCTTCAATCTTTGCAGGAATTATTCTCGGCATTCAAGCGCTTAGAAGCAGGTCGTTTGTTTACAGCTGGATTTTGCATTGGCTTGTAATGGTATCAATAGATACCATTTCCGTTCTAAGATTTCAATATAATTTTTATAAAATATTTTAACTAACATTATGAAATTAGCAGTTAATATTGATCACATCGCAACTATCAGAGAAGCACGCGGCGAGATAGAACCCGACCCGGTGACTGCTGCCGCTGTATGCGAGCTTGCGGGTGCTGAGGGTATTGTCTGCCATCTTCGTGAAGACAGAAGGCATATTAATGACAGGGACGTAAGGCTTTTACGTGAAACGGTCAAGACTAAGTTTGACCTGGAAATGGCTGCGACGGATGAAATGGCAAGGATTGCTTCTGAAATTTTACCCGACCTTGTTACGATTGTTCCTGAGAACCGTAAAGAGCTTACGACTGAGGGGGGTCTTAATATTTTGTCTATTAAGCCGAAACTTAAAGACATTATTTCTCAGATGAAGGAAAAGGAAATATTAGTGAGTTTGTTCATTGATCCGATTCCTGAGGCAGTTGACCTTTCTTTGGAGGTTGGTGCTGATATTATTGAGATTCATACGGGTAAATATGCTAATTCGACGGATGAAAAATCGCAGATTAAAGAACTTGGTAAGATTGCTTCTGTTTCACGCATGGCTTCTGAAATGGGTTTGATTGTTACTGCGGGGCACGGTCTGAATTATTACAATATCTTCCCGTTTCTTAATATACCGGAAATCAGAGAAGTCAGCATCGGTCATGCAATCATCTCTCGTGCTGTCTTTACCGGTTTGCATAAGGCAGTAAAAGATATGATTAAAATTATTAGTAAGTTCTGATGCCAAGCAGCCTTAAAGCCTCTGACCTTGTAAAAGAATACAAACAAAGGACTGTCGTTAATAACGTTTCTATCGAGGTTAAACAAGGTGAAATTGTAGGACTTCTTGGTCCTAATGGTGCAGGGAAGACTACTACTTTCTACATGATTTGCGGTATGGTACGTCCAAATTCAGGTGTAATTGAACTTGATGGTGTTGATATTTCTAAATTCCCTATGTACAAGCGTGCTCAGTCCGGCATAGGTTACCTTCCACAGGAGCCTTCAATATTCAGAAAAATGACTGTAAGAGAAAATATTTATTCCATTCTTCAGTTTATGAATTTGGATAAAGATGAAATGGAAGACAGATGCGAGAAATTGCTTAAAGATTTTAATATCAAAAAAATTGAAGATTCAAAGGGTTTAACTCTTTCAGGCGGCGAGAGAAGGAGAACAGAAATAGCACGGGCTCTTGCATCCAGACCCAAATTTATACTGCTTGATGAGCCGTTTGCCGGAATAGACCCTATTGCATCAGAAGACATTATGAAAATTGTAGCGCATCTAAAAGATAGGGGAATCGGGGTTCTTATTACGGACCACAATGTCCATGAAACACTTTCAATCGTTGACAGAGCTTATATACTTATAGAAGGCAAAATTTTCCGCTCGGGTTCTGCTTTAGAACTGGCATCCGATGAAAGAGTTAAAAAGCTTTATCTGGGTGAAAATTTCAGCTTAGACCGTTACATGCAGGAATTCAATAAGTAAAAGATAAAACACTTCATTTTGCAGGTTTATTCAGGCGTTATCATTTCCCTACGCTTTAGAAATATTCCAAAGATTGATTCATTTACATACCATATGTATTAAATATGAACAATTAGAACAAGAAGCTATAATTCACATTTCTAATTTATTGTATTCTATTAAACCTATACTTAGGGTTAGAATAGCCTCAATATGAGGTAAAAGTTGCGGTCAATTTGCGGTTGTATTGCGGTGATATTGCGGTTAATTTGGTTTTTTACTCATTATGCCTATATTCAACATACTTGTATTTTTAATAAAATGCTGGTTGTAAAAATCATCCCTTTTAAACTGTATCATAGCAAATTAATTGCTAAATAATGTTCAATATTTCTTGATTAAATGTTCCCTGTTCTAATCTTTCTTCTTTCCGTTTGTCTTCTTTTCTTTAGTCTCCGGTTTCTTCTCTGTCTTTGCTTTTGGTGTCGTTTCCTTCTTATCAGTTTTTTCTGTTAAAGAACTGCTCTTTTTTGCATAATCCGTCAGATAAAAGCCTGACCCTTTAAAAATAAGACCGGCCGGCATACTTATCATTTTTTTAAGTGTGCTAAGCCCGCACTCCGGACATAACGTTATAGGGTCTTCTTTTATCGATTGAAATAACTCAAATGTATTTTTGCAATTATCACATTTATAATCGTATGTTGGCATATTGAACTATTATAAGTTTAAAAATTTATTCTTTGCTTTTTCGAATTCTTCCTTTGTAATAAGTTTATCATCAAGGGCTTTTTTCAGTTCTACTAATTTAGCATAACTGATTCCTGATTTAAATTGTTCCCTCTCTTTGGAACCCGCATCATATGTGACCTCTTCATTTAAAAGATCTTTTACTTTCAGAATCCTCTTAATACCATCACCCGATAATTTTGAGAATGAATCAGGATTGCTCTTTAATTTCTGAACTTTTAATATGTATTTTTCCCTTTCCTCATTGGGGATGCTGTTCTCTATCTTTCTCGCCAGTTCTCTCACTACCTTATACTGGTATGTTTCATTCTTCTTTTTAGCTTCACCGGATATAGCAATCTCTTCGGGCTTATACACATTCTCATAGTAATACTCATAAATTAAAAGTAACTCCGCAAATTTGTTGCACTTAATCAATTCTTTTTCTACGCTTTCTGCTTTCTTCAGTATTTTATTCCTTAAAGATTCATGTTCTTCTTCATCATAAAGCCTGTTAATTAATCTTGATTCTATACCAAGTTGTTCAGTTCTTTTTACCGTTATTCCTTCCGGTAGTGTATAACTATACACAGCTTTTTTCATTCCTGTTGTTGTGTCGGTTTCTATTCCTATCTCAAACAGGTCAAATATTAAACCCATAATAAATGCTTTGTACGATTCATTATATCTTATTTTCTCTTCGAGTGATAGAGGTATTATGTCATTAAACACATAATAGTTCCTATCAATATGAAGGTCTATATTAATATTTCGTGACAAATTTTTATAATAGCTTCTCATTTCCTCAGATACTGTGTATGAATAAAACAGCGGAAATCCTGCCCATTCTGTGTAGAATGTAATTGATGAATTGTCCGCCGAATCCTTGAATTCGACCGAGTTTCCTGCGATTGAATGTATTAAACTTTTGAATTTATTAAACGATGCTGTGTTAGTTCTTGTTCCTACGTAGAACTTCTTTGCCGAGTCATCCAGTTTAAACCTGCCGGGTATCTCATTTATTCTCAGCCATGGAAAAGCTTGTGAAAGCATACCCCTTATTTTCGATTCACTCCTCAATACGTCTTTCTCAAAGAGTATCTCAGTAATATTGTAATCTTCTCTGATACCTTCCAATTGTTTCCTTGCAAATTTAAGCATACTGTTCTCAACTATTTTTGCGTCACTGTCTTTCAGTATATTCACAATGTCCGTTACATCAGATGCATTAAGTTCCTTCAACAATTCAAACGCAAGGACCTTTATCTTATCCGTTGCGTTCTGTCCGCTGCCAATGTAAGCAATGTAATAATCATTCTTCACGTCATCAGGGTCATATATGTGAAGATTAAAACTTGTATCTTGTCTCTGAATAAAGTACTCGTATTTCTTCCTGAAATTATCTTTAAGCAGTCCTAAATTACCGGTAAGCTTGTTTATATCGCTTATTAAACCGGTGAAAAGTATCTTGCCGTCATCCGTTTTTGTTCCTCTTTCAATTAATCCGAGTATTCTCTGACATATTTCCTTTGCATAGTATCTTGAATGAAGCTTGATTAATGCATTGTAATACTCATCAAGTACTTTCAGTAATTTCTCTAAAGTGCCTTCCATAGCGGCTCTTCGCATAACATTAAGTTTCGACCTTGATTCGTCTTCCCTTAAATCCTGAAGTCGGCTCTTCACTTCTGCCTCTAATCGTGTTATCAGAATCTGTAAATCTTTTATTTCCTTGTCAAATGTTGGTATGTAATCAAAATTTCCGTTAGTCAGTATAAACTGTAACCTTCTGAGTAAGCTTATTGAATAAAATACTCCTCTTGTTGAGTCATTTATTAGTGAATTAATCTTTCTCTCAAGCTTGCCTGTGATGTTCCTTTCTCTGTCACCTATTATATTCTTTATAATGTTATTTCTATTAGAATATATTTGTGAGTAAAATAAGCCCTTTCTGCTTACATCGTTGTCATCTTTAAAGTTTGTTTCAAACTTCATCTTTTCGTTTGTTATGTATGATGACCACTTATCACCGCGTTTACCGCTTATTAAATCATTCTTTAAATTGTTTAGGAAGGATTTTATCTGAGATTGTATGGACGATTTCTCTCCCATACTGTAAAGCGAATTAAGCATTTGATGCTTTGAGTTTGACTCTGCAAGACCAAGTTCCGGAAGCATCTCTTCTCTCAGGTATTCATCAATACTACTCTGAGAACCCTCCGCATAAGTTAAATAATAATTAATGATATCCTCGCACAACTTGTATGCACAGGATAAAATTATTCTGTCAACAGGAATAGAAATTGTCGCTTGACCTAAAGTTGAGTATTTTCTCGAGAATGTATTCTCCGTAACTGTGTTATCATCAGGAAAAAGTCTTTGCTTGTATTGAACAAGGTTTACTCTAACACCTCTTTTATAATTAGCAAAATCTGAATTAGAGAAATCCTGGAATATTGTATCTGATATCATTTTGTATATATCCCTGTTACTCATTTCCGAAAGGGATAAGTTCTTACAGTTTTCACCATCTATCAGGTATACATCATCGTAAACTCCGGGTTGGAATTTATGAGGTTCATTCTTCTTCCAGGAGATATTAAATGGATTTTTTAGATTGTAATATTCAAGCTCCATAAGAGCCGCATATCCGTTCGCAAAAACCCTCTCTTTACCGTATCCTTGGTATATTTTAGGTAATACTATATACGAAGAAGAAATTGCCTGATTCCTAAATAAATGTCTTATCATAAACCCAAGGTCAAGGAACATACCCGAACCGGTTCCCCCGCTAATTGAAGTTATTACATATACGTTTATCTTTTCTGTGTTTACATTCTTTATGTTATGTTTTTCTTTAACAACGTTAATCGACCTTGAATCTGTAATCGTAGATTTCGCGGACGTAAGTTTATATACTATTTCATCGTAATTATGGAAAAGTGCAAGGCGTGCCGCAGGTCTTATCTGGCCAGCGCCTGTATTCATTGTTCCGAGTTTTCCGATTTCTCCTGTCGTGCTAAGCCATTCCTTTATATGAGGAACGTCATTAATTCTGTGTATGTAATCTGACGGATTAACAGGATTGAATACTTTCTCTGATGGTTTGAAGTCTATTTCATTTATAAGATAATCTCTTTCACGCGCTATTCCGCTTTCTTCAGCAGGGGCGTTGTCCGTGTCAATGTACAAGTATGATGTAATAGGGAAGTCGTCAAGTGATCCGTATTTTTCGACAAACTGTCTCCTTATTCTTAAAAGCACTTCTTTTCCGGTTCCTCCAAGACCAATTAGGATTGTTGGCATGAATTCCTGTGTCTTGAGCTCTAATGAACCCTTCTCAATCGTTACAGGTTCTTTTTGTTCCGGTAATTTAAATGGATCAGCCATATCTTTTATTTGTAGTTTTAATAAAATTAATCATATCTCATTTTATAAAATAGTGAAAAGACATGAATAATTATTTACTATAATACATTGATAGTAATTTTTTCAATAACCTCTGCATTTTTTGCTTCATAAGAAACGTCCGCTATCTTCCCTTCGGGAAATTCAGTAATCATTATCTCAGCCGATATCTTTATATCGCATGAACAGAAAAAATCATTCTTGCTTAAATATTTTCTTTCTGTCTGTCCATCTTTATCAAACTTCCCGTACGGGTCAAAAACAAGATCTCTGCCTTCTATCGAATGTGATTTATGGCATTCCTTGCATTTGAGCTTGAGATATCCCTTTCTTATGAAACGTATCATTGTAGAATTAGTTTTGGTTGTTTTGTGAGGATAGTTTAACATCCTTCCCTCGCCGGGAAGGATGTTCTTCAATTTTATTTTAGAATCCGCTTATCGTTTCGCCGCCATCAATGTGTATAACACATCCAGTCATCCAGTGCGAGTCTCGTTTATAGTTGTCAAGAATAAAATTCGCAATATCTGTTGGTTCTGTAAGTTTTCCTTGCGGATTTCTCATTAGAGCCATTTTTATCAGGTCATCATTTTTTGGTATTTTTCTTAGTGCAGGAGTGTCCGTAACACCCGCAAGCAGGGCATTAACAGATATATGCCTGTGTCCGAGTTCTAGCGCTAACTGTCTTACATGTGATTCAAGACAAGCTTTAGCTGCTGATACTGCTCCATAGAACTCAATGACTCTGGAACCGCCCGATGATGTCATAGCATATATTTTACCCCCTGCTTTCATCAAGTCTCTTTTCAATACTTCCTGCGTCCAGTAAACAAGACTGTGAGCCATTACGTCAACAGTCATTTCCATCTGCTTCATATTTATTTGATCGTTGCCGTCTTCACTCACGAATTTTCTTAGAGTACCGAAAGCCAGTGAATGAACCAGAACCTTTATCGTTGGATTGTTTTTATTCTTGAATATCTCAACAACTGTATTAAGTACATCTTCACGTTTGTGCGGGTCAGCTGCATTGATGTTGAAGAAATGTGCTTCAACTCCGTATGATTTGATTTCTTCAATTTCTTTCTCTACGTCAGGCATTGTTGTTGCCCTGTCTAAATGAACACCGATTATGTTTACCCCATCCTTTGCAAGAGTAAGTGCTATTTCCTTTCCAAAACCGCTTGATGCTCCAAGAATTAGCGCAAAATATGTTTTCTCCATTATATATTATTATTTACTTTTTAAAGCTATTATGCTCATTATCAGACTGACTATGAACAGAAAAATCAATATTGTCATAAAGGCAGCGGATGACCACATACCTGCAATTATTCCCCAAATTATAAAAATCCAGATTACTGTTACTATAAAAAATAAATTCCAGCTTAGCAGCAATGATTGTCTTGTGGACTTTGTCCTGTGAAACGTCCTAAATAATGTCTTCACAAACAGAAAAAAGAAGAATCCTGCACCCGCCACTGAAAGAAGTATGTAAACAAATAAATTTACATTCGTAAATCTTGGTGTTTCCTTTTCGGATGCATTAATCACTGAGTCCGTCTTAATTACTGCTGTACTCGTAGTATCAATCTGGTTTATTATCTTTGAAGTATCAATCTGTACAGCATTAATCTTTGATGTGTCTGTTTGCTTCTTTCCTGTTGAGTCCGTCTTCTTTGTCTGTCCGGCTAACGTAACAGTAAAAAGCAGCAATATTGTCAGCACTGCTGTTCCTGCTATTTTAATTCTACTATACTTCAATTTCTTCTCTTTTTTCAATGTAGTTCGTATCGAAATCGTTTTCGATAAACTTTTTCTCTCTGAAAATTTGTTTAAAAATTGGTAATGTTGTTTTTACTCCTTCAATTATAAATTCATCGAGAGCTCTCAGCATCCTCGCTATTGCCTCTTCTCGTGTAGTTCCGAGAACAATCAGTTTAGCTATCATAGAATCATAATGCTGTGGTATGTTATAACCGGAGTAGCAGTGTGTATCGATTCTTACTCCATGTCCTCCTGGTGCATTGAACGCAGTAATAAGTCCAGAACTAGATTGGAAATTCTTCGAAGGGTCTTCAGCATTTATTCTTACTTCAAAAGAATGCCCGAATAATTTCTGCTTCTTCTTCGATATCCTTTCCCCCGCTGCTATTTTTATTTGTTCTTTCACCAGGTCAAGTCCTGAAACTGCCTCTGTAATAGGATGCTCTACCTGAATTCTTGTGTTCATTTCCATGAAATAAAAATCCTTATTCTTATCCACTAAAAATTCAACCGTTCCAAGGCTCTCATAATTTACCGTTTTCCCTGCAGCTATTGCAGCCTCGCACATTCTCTCTCTTAAATCCTCATCAATTATAGGAGACGGTGATTCTTCAATTAACTTCTGATGCCTTCTTTGAACCGTACAGTCTCTTTCTCCCACATGTACAATAGTCCCGTACTTATCGCCCATTATCTGAATTTCAACGTGTCTTGGATTTTCAACTAATTTCTCAATGTACATACTGTCATCCCCAAATGCAGCCATTGCCTCACTTTTTGCTATAAACATTGCCTGCTCTAAATGACTCGCTTCACGTACTATTCTCATGCCCTTACCTCCGCCTCCCGCTGCTGCTTTTAGCATGATAGGATATCCAATCCTTTCTGCAATACTTGCTGCCGTCTCATAATCACTAAATTTCCCGTCGCTGCCCTGAACAAGCGGTACACCTGCTTCCTTCATAAGTCCTTTGGCTATCGCTTTATCTCCCATCTTAATTATCATTTCAGGTTTTGGACCTATAAATGTAATGTTAGTATCTGCGCATATTTCCGCAAATTCAGCATTCTCCGCAAGAAATCCGTATCCGGGATGTATCGCGTCAGCATTCGTAATCTCCGCTGCTGCGATTATTTTAGGTATGCTTAAATAACTTTGGTCCGACTGCGGAGGCCCAATACATACGGCTTCATCTGCAAATCTTACGTGTAAAGAGTTCTTATCTGCTGTCGAATAAACAGCAACTGTCTTAATGCCTAATTCTTTGCAGGTTCTTATTATCCTTAACGCAACTTCGCCTCTATTAGCTATTAGAATTTTATTAAACATATATTCTCCCCCGATAAGTTTATTTTTATGCTTTCTCTATTAACATCAGCGGCTGGTCGTACTCAACTGCCGTGCCGTTTTCTACAAGAATTTTTATTAATTTACCGGAAACTTCTGATTCAATTTCATTCATTAGTTTCATAGCTTCAATTATGCAGATTACCGACCCTGTACTTACTAAGTCTCCTGCTTTTACGTATGGTTCTGCATCAGGCGAAGGTGATGCATAGAACGTTCCTACCATGGGAGACCTGACTTCGTAAACATTAGTTCCTAATATTTCCTCTTTCTTGGTTTCCGATTTTGTCTCATGAGTAGTTTCCATACCTGCTGCCGGAGTATGCATAAATCCACCACCTTGTTGAGGTAACATTGGTACTGTTCCTGCAAACATCTTAGGTCTCGGTTTTGATAATCTTATTTTTGTGCCCTCTTCTTCAATTTCTATTTCGGCAAGATTGCTTGTATCAAGCATCTTTATAATCTTTTGTAAATATTTTAGGTCCATTTTCATCTGTATTTTTAAATTAATAAAATTCTGTTTATTTTTTAACTCTTTCGAGATATTCCCTCGTTCTAATATCAATTTTTATGAACTCTCCTTCATCTATAAATAAAGGTACATTCACTTCTGCACCTGTTTCCAGTGTTACAGTCTTGGTCGCATTTGTTGAAGTATTGCCTTTAACTGCCGGAGGTGCCGAAGTAACCTGAAGTACAATATGTGGAGGTAAAACCAGTGATAATGCCTTTCCATTGTGGAAAACAATCTGAACTTCCTGTCCGGCTTTTAAAAATTCACCTTGCTCTCCAACTATGTCTTCCAATAAATGTATCTGATCGTACGTCTCGTTCTCCATGAAGTAGTACTCTGTATTATCTTTGTACAAATACTGATATACCTTCTGTTCAAGTCTCTCTACAGTAATTTCCTCACCCGAACGGAACCTGTTGTCAATCATCTTCCCGTTTCTCAAATTCCTCATTTTTACCTGATAAAATGCCCTTAAATTGCCGGGTGTTCTGTGCTCTACCTGTAAAACTTGGTGTAAATCGTTGTTAAATTTGATAATAATACCATTTTTTAAATCTGAGGTTGTTGCCATTCCTTTTCCTTAATTATTAAATCTAATTTTTGCAATTATAAATATACCGAATTCGATTAGCAAAATCAATTTAAGATATACGGATTATTTAATTTGAATTTTGTTTGCTTTTTAAGTATTTTAATGAAATTCAATTAGAATCTTATCAAAAATCTATAAAACGGAGTTAAAATGTCACTAAAAATTGGAATAAATGGTTTCGGGCGTATCGGACGCCTTGTTTTTAAAAGGATGATCCAAAAGGGTGGTTTTGAGGTTGTTGCTGTTAATGACCTGGCTGATACCAAAACTTTAACGCATCTTCTTAAATATGACTCGATTCATGGCAGGTTTCCGGGTGAATTAAAGGTAACTGAAAAAGGTTTTAATCTTAATGGTAAAGAAATCCTGATTACTTCTGAAAAAGATCCCACGAAACTCGAATGGGATAAGAAAGGTGTTGATCTCGTAATCGAATCCACCGGTGTCTTTACTACAAAAGAAAAGCTTTCTATGCACCTTACAGCAGGAGCTAAAAAAGTTATTCTTACTGCTCCGCCTAAAGATGATCTCGATGCTATAGTAGTTCTCGGTGTTAATGACGAAGTTTTAAAGCCCGAGTATAAGATAATTTCAAATGCTTCATGCACAACGAACTGTCTCGCTCCTATGGTTAAAGTTCTAGACGATAATTTCGGTATAGAGAAAGGTTTTATGAATACTATCCACTCTTATACTAATGATCAGGTTATGCTCGATCAGCCGCACAAAGACCTCAGAAGAGCAAGAGCGGGTGCTGTTAATATTATTCCAACTTCAACTGGTGCCGCAAAAGCAGTCGGTAAAGTTATGCCCCATCTTAACGGCAAACTTGACGGTTTATCTCTTAGAGTCCCTACACCAGACGGCTCCATTACAGACTTTACTGTTATTCTTAAGAAAGAAGTTAAGAAAGAAGAAATCAACGCAGCTATGAAGAAAGCTTCGGAAACTTCGCTTAAAGGTATTCTCGAATATTGTGAAGACCCGATTGTATCTTCTGATATAGTAGGTAACGACCATTCCTGTATCTTCGATGCACTCTCAACAATGGCATTCGGAAGTCTTGTAAAAGTCATTGGGTGGTATGATAATGAGTGGGGATACAGCTGCAGAGTTGTTGACTTAGCTAAAAGAATTATCTAATTTTATAATGTAAATATTTTCACACCTAGTTAAACTTCGGTTTGAGAAGGTATTTAAAAATAATTATAAACTTTTTCACTACTTGCAAGCCGGCTAATAACCGGCTTTTTATTTTGACAATTCATATTTGAGTGTTTGGTTTTTTATAAATTACCGGTTTATCCTTTTGGATTTACTAATTCAAGCTTTTTTACAAAATTACATCAATGTTCCATGCAAAACGAAATATTGAGCTTCTCATTCTACTTTGCACTTTATCAATAGTAATAATTTGGCAGTTGTTCTTCATTATTCAACTCCATGACGGCGATACCGATGCTTATGCACATTTTATAATAGCAAGAGATATTGTCAAAAATCCTTACAATCTGAGTTCTCACTGGGTATGGCTTCCGCTTTTTCATTATATTGGTGCATTTTTTGTCATAATCGGTACAGACCTCGAACCTATAAGATTTGTAAATCTAATATTGTGGAATGCTACTCCCTTAGTGTTATTTTTCTATCTAAGACAGAAACTTGCAGATTCTGTTATTCCTATAATTGCTTCTTTACTCACAGCACTATCGCCAATTGGTATATTGATGGGCACGACAGCACAGCCCGAACCATTATTCACTTTGTTAATTCTTTTATTTATAGTTGCTTTTGATTTTAAAAAATATTTTATATCAGCATTGCTTCTCTCGGCTTCATGCATGCTCCGTTATGAAGCGTGGGCAGTGCTAGCGGGACTGGGGATATATTTCTTAATTCTGTTTTTTAATAAAAAGAACTGCAAGATTTCATCTACAGGGAAATGCTTTTTCTATTATTCAAATGTATTTCTTCCTTTATTCATTATTATTATTTGGACATTCCTTCGCTTTCAATCTGATGGGGAGTGGTTTTCATTCCTACATGGTACACAAAAGTTTGCAAACGATGCACTCGGCGAAGCAAACTCATTCCAAGGTGGAATATTAAAATTTATAAATGATTTATTTTTCTATCCGTTTTGGATTCCGTTTCTTTATACAGGTATTTCAGCAATTCTTATTCCTTTCGGATTGAAAAAATTCTTTGAACAAAACAAAATTTCCTTTGTTGTGTCTCTAAGTATTCTGATTTTCATTTCAGTAAGTTGGGTAATGAAGGCAAACCTTGGACTTAACCGACACTTTACATCTCTTCTTCCCTTTTATTCACTGCTGATTGCATACGGATTTGCATCTGCATTAGAATATCTGAAAAAATACAAACTTTTTAGTTCAGGGAAACTTCTGCTTTCTGTGTTTGCCGTAATCATATTATTTTATACTTCAATGTGGCTCTATATCTGGAGAAATACTAACTCAAATAACTTTTTCGAAAAACAAGATACTATCGAATATCTTAAACATATAAATTCTTTTGATCCTGATGCCCTGATTCTTTGTAACGACCCGATGATTGAAATCCTTAGCGAAATTAATTTTAAATCATTCAATCATTTCTGGATGGGTGAAAACCTTGAAACCAAACTATACATAGAATCCCTAAAACAAGACTCTGAAAAAATAGTTATCGTTACCTCTGCTCAAAGGGAAAACTTCTTTTCATCATTTTCTGAAAAAATTTACGAATCCTCATCTCCCGATAAAAACGGCTTCAAAATACTTATATTCAAATATTAATATCGTGTAAATACATGTACTTATTTTGTTATCATTTTCGCACTCTTTATTTTTTCATAACTTGTCTCTAATTTGTCTATAATTAGTCTTGAATTAGTCTTAACCTAATTTTACCTTATTTCTGTTTTTCCATATACTAAATATTTCCTTGCGGTTTCCTCAAAATTGGTTTGATTATTATCTCTTTAAGCAGTATTTTTATTGTTTGTTAAAAGGGCGATTAGCTCAGTTGGTTAGAGCACTTCGTTTACACCGAAGGGGTCTGAGGTTCGAATCCTTAATCGCCCACTCTTGAAAGGTTGTAGATTCACATTTTCTCGGGTCAACAATCTTTTTTGATATAAAGAACCTTGATTTGAAAACTTTACCTGTGGATGAAGAGTAAGCTTTATTTTATTGGGACTGTTCTGGCAATATTTCTAATTAATCTTGTAAAAGATTCCATCGACCCTTATTATTACACGATCCTTATCTACATCGGAATCAACATTATACTTGCTTCCAGTCTTAATTTAATAAACGGTTTTACAGGTCAGTTCTCCCTCGGTCATGCAGGCTTCATGGCTATCGGAGGATATTTATCCATTGCCTTCTCAACATACTTTGCTCCTTTCTTTAGCTCACTTTTTGGTACCGGATTATTTGGCGAGAATATGACGTTTGTTAGTGTCATAATTGCCGGCGGTATTGCTGCTGCTTTGATTGGATTACTTGTTGGAGTTCCTTCTCTTCGTCTCAAAGGTGATTATCTTGCAATCGTCACTCTCGGTTTTTCTGAAATTATACGTGTTCTAATTCAAGGTATGGATTTCATCGGAGCATCGCAGGGGTACCGTGGTGTGTATCAATACAGTAATGGAATAAAAAGTCTATCAATGATTGAGGGGTCTCAGGACTCATTCGTTTTTTACAGTGTTCCGAAATATACGGACTTCTTCTGGGTATTCTTTGTGGCGGCTATACTTATTTATTTCACATTTAATCTAATTAACTCAACCTATGGCAGGGGATTCATTGCAGTAAAAGATGATGAGGTCGCAGCTGAATCAATGGGTATTAATACAACAAAGTTTAAAGTTATGGCTTTCGTAAGCGGTGCTTTCTTTGCAGGTGTTGCCGGAGCTCTGTACGGTCACTTCAATCTGTATCTCAACCCGGAAGACTTCAATTTCCTTAAATCAATCGAAATAGTTGCAATGGTCATTCTCGGAGGCATGGGAAGTATTCCTGGTGTTATTATTGCCGCTGTTATACTTACAATACTCCCGGAATTACTTCGCGGAATATCAGAATATAGAATGGTTGTCTATGCACTTTTGCTTATAATAATGATGTTAACCCGTCCTCAGGGAATATTCGGTGTCAAGTTCAGAATTAGGAAGAAGAAAGCAGGTACGGTAAAATGAACGTACTTAAACTGGATAATATTACGATGAAGTTCGGAGGATTAATTAGTATTGATGCTCTGAATGCTGAAGTTAATGAAAATGAGCTCGTTGGTCTTATCGGTCCTAACGGTGCCGGTAAGACGACAGTATTCAACGTAATCACAAGTGTTTATACGCCGACATCAGGCGATGTATTGTTCCTCGGCGATTCACTGATAAAATACAGTACAAGCCAGATAGCACATCTTGGTATCTGCAGGACTTTTCAGAATATCCGTCTGTTCAAAAGCCTCAGCGTTAAAGATAATGTAAGAGTCTCATTCGGCGTTCACTTAAAATCAGGCTTCTTTTCTTCAGTTATTCAATTGAACAAATTCGCTGCTGAAGAAAAGAAGATTGATAAGGGTATTGATGAACTCCTTGAAATGTTCGGACTTCACGATGTTAAGGATGAAGAAGCAATCTCATTGCCTTATGGTGACCAGAGAAAGGTTGAAATCGTCAGAGCCCTTGCAACAGAGCCGAAACTCCTGCTTCTTGATGAACCAGCCGCAGGTATGAATCCTAAAGAGAAGTCTGACCTTATGAAACTTATAAAAGACGTAAAAGAAAAGTTTAAGATTTCGATACTTCTTATAGAGCATGACATGAGTGTAGTAATGGGTATATGCGAAAGGATTTATGTTATTGAATACGGCAAGAAAATAGCTGAAGGATTGCCGTCAGAAATACAGTCGAATGAAAAGGTTATTGAAGCATATTTAGGAGATACGAAACACCATGCTTAAGATTGAAAACCTGAACGTTAATTACGGTGCCATAAAGGCAGTCAAAGATATTACCATTGAAGTTAAAAAAGGTGAAATAGTAACTCTAATCGGTGCGAACGGTGCGGGGAAGTCAACGATACTTCGCACAATCTCTTCAATCATAAAAGCCGCATCCGGCAGAATACTTTTAGAAGGAAAAGATATATCTAATTTACCACCTCACAAAATAGTTGAGCTTGGCATTTCTCAGGCACCCGAAGGAAGAATGATTTTTTCAAACCTGACTGTTCAGGAGAATCTTGAAATGGGTGCATTCACACGCAAAGATAAAGATAACATTCACTACGACCTCGAATTTATTTTTACACTTTTCCCTCGTCTCAAGGAAAGGTTAAAGCAGCCCGGTGGTACGCTAAGCGGAGGCGAGCAGCAGATGCTCGCAATCTCACGTGCTATCATGTCAAAACCGAAACTGCTTCTACTTGATGAACCTTCACTCGGTATAGCACCTATATTAGTAAAACAGATATTTGAAAAGATTAAATCTCTTAAAGATGCTTCAGGGCTTACAATCTTACTTGTTGAGCAGAATGCTAACATAGCATTATCAATTTCAGATTACGCATATGTACTCGAAACGGGCACCATTAAACTGGAAGGAGAGGCAAAAGCCATGGCAGATAATCCTGAAGTTCGGAAAGCTTATTTGGGCGAATAATTCCTTTATTTTCACTATTTTTGTAGTACCTCTAACAATAAACTATTACCAATTTAAACACATTGTATCATGAATTTTAAATATGCAAAAAGAATGCAAAACCTCGGCACTGAGACTGCCTTTGAGGTTTTAGCTAAAGCAAAGAAACTGGAAGCTGAAGGCAAGCACATTATCCATCTTGAAATTGGAGAGCCTGATTTTCCGACGCCTGATAACATTGTTCAGGCAGCTGCGAAGTCATTGCAAGGCGGCGATACACATTATACTCCTTCAAACGGTATTCTGCCTTTGAGAGAGTCAATTGCAAAATATATGTCAAGAACCAGAGGTCTGGATTTTACTGCTGATGAAGTAGTAATGACACCGGGCGGGAAACCGATTATGTTTTTTGCAATCATCGCACTTATTGATGAAGGTGATGAAGTCCTTTATCCAAATCCGGGATTTCCTATCTATGAATCGATGATTAAATTTATGGGAGGCAAACCAGTTCCTATTCCGTTAAAGGAAGAAAAAGGATTTGCCTTTGACCCTGAGGATTTAAGAAAATTAATTACACCAAAGACTAAACTTTTAATAATTAATACACCTCAGAACCCAACAGGCGGAATTCTTACAAAAGATGCTATTCTTAAGATTGCAGATATTGTAAAGGATAAAGATATCTGGATACTGAGCGATGAGATATATTCACGTTTGATATTTTCAGGCGAACATTTCAGTATTGCACAGGTTCCGGGCTTTAAAGAGAGAACTATTATACTTGACGGTTTCTCAAAGTATTACGCAATGACAGGATGGAGAGCGGGTTTTGGTGTAATGAACAAAGAGATTGCTCCAATGATTTCCAAATTAGTTACAAACAGCGTATCATGCACAAACACATTCGTTCAGAAAGGATGTATTGAAGCACTCGAAGGTCCGCAGGATTCAGTCGACCAGATGAAAGCAGAGTTCCTTGCACGCCGGGATACCATTGTTGAAGGATTAAATTCTCTAAAAGGATTTTCATGTATCGTTCCTGACGGTGCATTCTATGCTTTCCCGAATATAACAAAGACGGGTTATACATCAAGAGAGCTTAATGACCATCTGCTATACAAAGCTAACGTAGCAGCGTTATCAGGTACGGCTTTCGGCGAATACGGCGAAGGATATCTGAGATTCTCTTATGCTAATTCAAGAGAGAATATAAAGGAAGCAATTAAAAGAATTAAAAACGTTTTATAACTTATTGTTATCTCTTTCATTAAAAACGGCTCTATCATTAAGAGCCGTTTTTGTTTATGAACACTTTATCTTACTAACACCATCTTTTTAGTATCATTGTAATCCTCTGCTGACATTCTGTAAAAATAAACACCTGAGGAAAGTATTTTAGCGTTATATTTTACAGTATATTCACCTGTTCTGAAAAATTTATTGACTACTTCTGCAATCTCTTTGCCTCTAATGTCGAATATTTTAATAACAACGTTACCATCTTTTGGTACAGAGAATTTAATGTTAGTTTCGGGATTAAAAGGGTTTGGATAATTATTGTATAATTTATATCCAGTGATTCTCGATGTTTCATTAGAAATGAAAGCTGTGCTTAATTCCTTGATTCTACCAGTAGAAACATAATTAAGTGTATCGAATGTTGATACAAAATTCTTAATGCATATATATTCAGGTGTAAATGTAGGTGTCAGGCTGCTTATCTGTATCCCAAGCTGTGAGAGTGCAAAAAGTAAACCTTCATTAGCAGATGCAGAGTAGTTTGCAGATGTCGAAAATGCTGTGTCATTTACGAACATGCTCGAGGGAATCACTCTTTGACCGATTGGCAGGGTTTTATCATAATCGAATCTAAGACCGGCAAACTGAGGGAAGTAACTTACGTTATTCGTAATTAAAGCGAATATCAGTTCGAGTCCTCTTTTCAGTTCTGCACCCGTAATACTGAATTTCATAACGTTGAAACCGAGTCCTGTAGCAGTGTCATAACCGTAAGGCATAGTCCTTAAAATGTCGTACCCTGTTACACCTCCATGGTAAATTGTTTCTGCGGTCAGTCCAACGGCTGTCATTGAAATTTGTGTATTTGTAAGACTTCTTTGTGCGTCCGTAACAAGATTACCAAGAGGAGTATCCCTGAAGGATATACTATCGTTCCAGGAAGGAGAAATATTACTTTTTGCATAAGTCACATTCTGGAAAACATCACCATATCTGTTTATTATTCCTTTTTTAAGTGAATTTACATAGCTCTTGATTTCAGCATTCTCAGGAATACTTTGATTTATTTCAACGAGACTATAGTTTTCGAATATTACGTTCCCGTTATCATATTCGAACCTAAGTTTTCCGGCATATCTGTAGTGACTTCCCGGGTGGCATATTATCGTGCTGTGACCCGCGGGATTCGGCACGAAAACCGGCTGTGTTGTTATGAAATGGTCATGTCCTCCGAGAATTATGTTAATACCAGGAACGACTGAAGCCATGAAATTATCAAATTCATATCCCATGTGCGAGAGGCACACTATTACATCGCATCCTTGATTTATTAGTGCTGCTGTCGTTTTTCCTGCAATCTGAAGAGCACTGTCATTTATGACAACAGGAAACGGATTACTTGAAGGGTCGTTTATTGTAAGACCGAATATTCCAATCTTTACGCTGTCGTAATGTTTTATGATATATGGATAAACGAATTGAGTTAATGAAGGAAACCCGTTCATGTTTAAGTTTGAAGATACAAGAGGAACGGCACTTGTATGGAAAGCAGTATCAAGCGAATTGTACAAAACCTGCGGACCTACGTCTAAATCATGGTTTCCGACTGCAATAGCATCAAGATTCAGTCTGCTTAAAACATTATATTCAGGAAATGAAAAGTACTTATTAAAAAAGAAGTCTCCTGTGAATATATCACCCGAATGGAATACCATTACGTTCGAGTCTGTGCTGCGTGTGTTAGCAATGAATGTAGCAAGTCTTGATATACCGCCTTTAGTGTATTCGCCCTGAATGTTCTTTTCACCCAAACCTAATACATAAGAGTGTGAGTCGCTGAAATGAATTATAGTAAACGGGATTTCTGTGCTATTCGAAACAGAATTGAAGAATAAAAGAAATCCTGATATAATATATATTATTTTACTTTTTAGCATAAAATTAATCATAATAAATTAACACTTAAATTGCGTTGTATAGTTTCAGCAAATTAAATTAATTCGTGTTCCAATTATTATCTGTTTCATAAATAGCAAAAAATAATTAAATTTGTGTAACCAACTTTTCTGAACAAATGATAAAGTTGTTTATCTTATCTCAGTCTATAAATGTTTCAATATCGTTTGAGGGTTTAATTGCAGGGATTTGTTCTGTTTTCGGCTCTGCTTATTTTGAATATTAAAACTTTTTATAAACTTTATAATAAAGGATTAAACAGATGAAACATTCAAATTTATTTGTAATGATTTTAGTTATGTTTCTTTTCTTTGCAGTTAACACATCATATTCTCAGGTAACTGATAAAGACGGGAATAGTTATAAAACGGTTACAATCGGTAAGCAAGATTGGATGGCAGAGAATCTAAATGTTGAGCATTACAGAAACGGCGACCCAATTCCTGAAGTTCAGGATAAAGAGGAATGGGACAATCTAACGACGGGTGCCTGGTGCTGGTACGAAAACAACTCAGCGAACGGCACAACATACGGCAGGCTTTATAACTGGTATGCGGTGAATGATCCGCGCGGGCTGGCACCTGAGGGATGGCTTATACCCTCAAGCGATGAATGGAATAAACTTACGGATAATTTAGGCGGTGCAGAAACTGCGGGCACAAAGCTGAAATCAACGAGCGGATGGAGTGAGGGGGGAAACGGAGATAACAAAAGCGGTTTTACTGCAATTCCGGGAGGTTACAGAACACATGACGGTTATTTTTCAAACATGGGAAAGAATGCACTCTTCTGGACTTCTACAGAATTTAATTCAGCTAATGCCTGGTTTAGAAATGTAATAGGCAGTATTCCTGATGTATATGCTCCGAATTACGGAAAGGATTTTGGGCTTTCTGTTCGTTGTGTAAAAGATTAATATAAAAATATTATGAAAAGAATAACAAAATATACATTAGCGCTAAGCGCTGTTCTGTTTCTATTTACAGGCATATCATTTTCCCAAGTTACGGATAAAGACGGGAATGTTTACGAAACAGTTAAGATAGGTTTACAGGAATGGTCGGCTGAAAATCTTGTAGTTACACATTACAGGAACGGCGATGAAATACCACAAGTGCAGGATGCAAATGAATGGTCGAAACTTAAAACCGGTGCATGGTGCTGGTATGAGAACAAAACAGAAAACGGGAAGACGTACGGCAGGCTTTACAATTGGCATGCAGTGAATGACACGCGTGGTCTTGCACCTGAGGGCTGGCATATATCGACCGATAACGACTGGCAACAGCTCATTGATTTTCTTGGCGACTGGATGACATCAGGGCAGAAATTGAAGGGTAAGAACGGCTGGTTTAATGATAAGAACGGCACCGATGAAAGTGGTTTTAATGCTGTCCCGGGCGGAATACGAGATTCAGACGGCGACTTTTATGATTACTTAAAGTTTGGATGTTTTTGGACTTCGACAGAGAATAATGAGGCAAACGCGTGGTATTATTTTGTAATCCACAACTATACTGATGTAGCAAGGTTTGATGGTGCGAAAGAAAGAGGATTATCGGTGCGGTTAGTAAAGGATTAAATTTTCATAGTTTTTACATTCAAAAAGGGTGAAATTGCAATAATTTCACCCTTTTTCATTAATATTTGCTTGATATTTGGAAGAAATTCGAGATTTTTGATAGATTTTGGCGGAATTATTACAAAAACCGGAAATATAAACCCTATATATAGAGCTATATAAGGGCCATATGAAAGCTATATGATAGCTATTTGCGAGCTATATGCGTTCTATATAAATTTCATATAAACTCTATATGAACGCTATATGGAAATATGGCATTTTCATGGTATGTTTATGGGATGTTGATGGTATGTTCATGGGATGTTAAAATAAAGAATTGTTATTACATAAAATTACAAAGCAGTTCTTTTTTATAAACTGCACACCTGAATATTTCTCCTGGGAAATATTCAATTGTAAACTCACTACAAAGATACAAAAAATATAAATTAAAGTAAAGGAAAAAATTGATATTGGATTAACAATTTTTCAATGATTTAAATATTAAGATTCTTTCGATTTTTCATACCTGATTCCGTACAAGCATTTTTTGCATTCTCAAAATTTATATTGAATAAATTGATTCAAATGTATAATTTATGTTAATAACGTTTTTTATAAATCAACTCATAAAAGACTATGAAAAAACTGATTTTCCTCCTCACAGCAGTTTTACTCGTAACCGCACAGCTATATTCACAATGGGTATTACAGTCAACACCAACCACAAATGCACTCGAAGCAATTTTTGTTGTAAATGCAAACGTAATATATGCAGCGGGTGATGATGAAACAATAATTAAAACAACAAACGGCGGTGTGAACTGGTTTTTGCTGCGTGAGAATGCAGCAGGTAAAGATTATCTTGACGTTTATTTTGTGAATGAAAATACGGGTGTAGCGGTTGGCGGGCTTTCCTCACCAATAAGAGTTGGTTTAATATCAAGAACTACAGACGGCGGTTTGCACTGGGTTGATTTTATTACAACTGACGGAAACTTTCTCGCTTTACAATTTGTAAATTCATTTACGGGATATCTTGGGGGCTGGGTGAATTCGGCTTCAATGTCACCTGTTTTGAAAACTACAAATGCCGGTGTGACCTGGCTGGCGGCAGTGCCTTTCAACTGTTATGGTATTGAATGTTTTTCATTTTTAAATGAGACAACCGGTTTTGCAACAGGAAGCTATTCAGGCGGCGAGGCGATTTTCAAAACAACAAACGGCGGTTATTCGTGGACATTGCATTCAAACTTTGGCAATGGTTTCTGGCTTTGCTCGGTTTTCTTCGTGAACGCAAACACGGGCTGGGTTTCGGGAAATCAGTCTTCACCCTGGGGAGGTCTGCTGAGAAAAACAACTAATGGAGGTGTGAACTGGACTCATCAAACGAATGCGAATACGAATGAAACATACGAGTTGTACTTCCTGAATGAAAACACAGGCTGGGTTGCGGGGGATTCACCAAAAATTCAAAAGACAACAAACGGCGGCGTGAACTGGTTTACGCAGTCAACACCATCAGGATGGTGGATGTGGGATATTCAGTTTATTAATGAAAACACCGGCTGGGCTGCGGGTTCACAAGGTAAGGTCTTTTTTACAATTAACGGCGGCGGAACGGTATCAGTGCAGAATATATCGACTGAAATACCTAATTCTTATTCGCTCAGTCAGAATTTTCCGAATCCGTTTAATCCGAGAACAGTTATCAGCTTTCAGCTTCCAGCGGTCAGTGATGTGATGCTAAAGGTTTATGATGTTACAGGGAAGGAAATTGCGACACTTGTGAATGAAAGGCTGCAGGCGGGATCGTATGAAACCACTTTTGACGGGAGCGGACTTAATAGCGGGGTGTATTTTTATAGACTAACTACGGATGGTTTTTCAGAAACGAAGAGGATGGTGCTAATTAAATAAATTTTAAAATCTCAGCAGCGAAAGCCACGGGATTTATATTGAATAAATTGATTCAAATGTATAATTTATGTTAATAGTGTTTTTTAGAAATCAAACCATAAAAGACTATGAAAAAACTGATTTTCCTCCTCACCGCAGTTTTACTCGTAACCGCACAGCTATATTCACAATGGGTTCAGCAGATATCACCAACCCCTGCTTCGCATTACAATATTCTTTTTCTGAATAGTCAGACGGGTTATATATCGTCCGTGAGTGGTATTATTTTAAAGACGACCGACGGAGGTACTAACTGGGATATGCCAACTCCAATTACATATTTAAATGTATTTGATATTTATTTCATCGATATAAATACGGGTGTTGCGGTTTGCAGTAACACATCGACATTTAATTCATCTATTTATAAAACAACAAATGGCGGCACAAACTGGGTTTTAAAGTTTAGTGGAAGTCGAATTGCATTAAGAGGGGCACTTCAATTTATAAATTCTGATACCGGCTATGCAGGTGGATGGTCGATTGATACGGCCTTAGTAAAAACAACTGACGGCGGAGAGAGCTGGCAAAGAGTTTACGTCAGCGGAGCTATAGGTATAGATAAGATTTGTTTCATCGATGCAAACACAGGGTATATGGCAGGGTATGGTATGGATAGCAAACCTTCTGTGTTAAAGACAACGAACGGCGGTCTTAACTGGACGAAAATATATTCCCATTCAAATGCTATGATGTTTATGTCAATGTATTTTGTGAATGCTTACACAGGCTGGGTAGTGGGAACAAGTGCATCAAACCAAAGTTTAATTCAGAAAACAACAAATGCAGGTGTTAACTGGGTTGACCAGATGAACCAGCACCCTGCCAACTGGGAACTGTACAACATTGAAATGATAAATGAAAATACAGGATGGATAGTAGGAGATGCAGGTCAAATAATTAAAACCACAAATGGAGGAACGAACTGGAGAGCACAGGTTGATCCTTCGCCGGGTCCTTATCAACCATTATATGCTGTTGATTTTAATAATGCCGATACAGGGTGGATAGTTGGAGGTAATGGAAGAATATATAAAACAACAAACGGCGGCGGAACGGTATCAGTGCAGAATATTTCGACTGAAATACCGTCTGCGTATTCATTAAAGCAAAACTATCCGAACCCGTTTAATCCGAGAACAGTTATCAGCTTTCAACTTCCAGCCGTCAGTAACGTGATGCTAAAGGTTTATGATGTTACTGGGAAAGAAGTTGCGACGCTTGTGAATGAAAGACTGCAGGCGGGTACGTACGAAACCACGTTTAACGGGAGCATACTTAATAGCGGCGTGTATTTTTACAGACTTACTACGGATGGTTTTTCGGAAACGAAGAGGATGATGATGATAAAATAATTTACTAATCCCACTGAATGCTGGGGATTTTATAATTATTAAATCATAAAGATATGAAATATATATTTGTTGTTTTAGTAATGCTCATTACAATGAATGTAAGCGGGCAATGGCAAAATGCTTCAAACGGACTTTTAGGAGGTTCTGTATGCGGATTTACAACTATCGGTACTGATATATACACTGCAGCATCTTTTTTCACTGGTCCAGAAATTACTGACTCTTCCGGAATATTTCGTTCTACAAACAACGGTTTAAGCTGGACCCCAACAGCATTTTTTCCACTGCGAATAATAAATATATTCGCAAACGGTTCACGCTTGTTTGCCTGTACTAATAATCAAGGAACATATTACACCGATAATTTTGGTGCAAGTTGGACTTCGATGAACTTAGAAATTAGTTCTTTCGGTTCGAACAGCACACATCTTTTTGCCACATCAAATCCCAATTTATTAGTATCAACTAATAACGGAACAAATTGGGCCACTATAAACTCAATTTACGGTCGATTGCTCATTAACGGAAGTAATGTTTATGTTTATGGTTCTAATTATATCAATATTTCTTCTAACAATGGTGTGAATTGGTCAACTTCATATTTATATACATATGAAATATCTTTAATGACAGCTTTAGGAAATGAACTTTATGCCGTAACTTATTCCTCAGGAATTATAAAATCTACAGACAATGGTTACACCTTTAATCAAACATCACAATTCAGCAGCTCAATCATAAAATCATTAATTGCATTTGGAACATGTGTAATTGCTGGAGCTTGGGGCAGTGGAATAATTATTTCAACAAATGGAGGTATATACTGGATACGTAAGAATGAGGGTTTTGATGGAGACGATTATATAATAACAAATCTTTTGTATGCAAACGGTTATGTTCTTGCAGGTCGTGCTTATTATTCAAGTGGATTCCAATCATACAAAGTATGGAGAAGAGACTTTCAGGAATTAGTATCTGTAAACGAAATATCATCTGCATTACCATCAAAGTATTCACTATCGCAAAACTATCCGAACCCGTTTAATCCGAGAACTAAAATTAGTTTTCAGTTGTCAGTTGTTAGTTTATCGACATTGAAAGTATTTGACATTACGGGAAAGGAAGTTGCGACGCTTGTGAATGAAAGGCTGCAGCCGGGGACGTATGAAACCACTTTTGACGGGAGCGGACTTAATAGCGGCGTGTATTTTTATAGACTGACGACGGATGGTTTTGCGGAGACGAAAAGGATGGTATTAATAAAATAATTACCATGAAAAAATTATTAGTAATCTTAGCAATGCTCTTATCAATGAACACTATTGCGCAGTGGATGCCAACATCTGCACCATTAGGCGGAACGGTTAATACATTAGTTTATTCAGAATCAAATATTTTTGCAGGAACACAATACAATGGAGTATTCTTATCAACTAACCATGGTACAAACTGGACTGTCAAAGGATTAATGGGTATGGAAATAACATCGCTTGCAGTATCAGGTTCAAACATATTTGCAGGTGCAAATAACAGCGGAGTATTTTTAACGACAAATAATGGCTCCAACTGGACTGCTGTAAATAACGGTTTAAGCGGTCAAATCGTAAAGGCAGTTGCTGTAGTGGGCATGAATGTTCTTGCAGGAACCTATAACGGAGGAGTTTTCTTATCAACAAACAACGGAGCAAATTGGTCATCTGCCGGTTTAACAGAGAGAGGTATCTGGACATTTGCGGTTTCAGGAACAAGTATATATGCCGGAACATACAACACCGGTGGAGTATATTTATCAACTGATAACGGAGCGAACTGGTCCTTAAAAGGATTAAACAATATTCCCATTTGGTCACTTGCGGTTTCAAGTTCAAATATATATGCGGGTACAGACGGCAGTGTGTATTCATCGATAGATAATGGCACAAACTGGACGGAAAATGTATTAACAAGTGCAACCTTTAGAATCAGGAGTATTGTAATATCCGGCGATAGAATCTTTGCGGGATTTTCCGACCAGGATGCATTTCATGGTGATGGTGTATATTTATCTACAAATAACGGTGTAAACTGGATGAATAAAAATCAGGGATTCAACTACCCTCCACCTTCTATTCATTCATTACTTATTGTTAACAGCATTATATATGCAGGAGCATTTTCTAATACATCAGGGTCTGTATGGAAAAGAGAACTTTCCGAAATACTACAAATACAAATGATAAGCACTGAAATACCTTCAGCATTTTCACTATCGCAAAATTATCCCAATCCATTTAATCCGAGAACAGTTATCAGCTTTCAGCTTCCAGCGGTCAGTGATGTGATGCTAAAGGTTTATGACGTTACAGGGAAAGAAGTTGCGACACTCGTGAATGAAAGACTGCAGGCGGGAACGTATGAAACCACTTTTGACGGGAGCGGACTTAATAGCGGGGTTTATTTTTATAGACTAAGCACACTTGATTTTACAGAAACAAAAAGGATGATTATGATTAAATAGTCCGCCGTGGAGGACTTTACCGGAAGTCTTAGTTTATCCCGATGTTCTTTATCGGGAATAACTAACAGTATCGGGATTATTATTGAAATAAATCAATCCCCGTTGTGAGAATAGCGGGGAATTTAAAAACATAAATTTTATGAGGAATGAAAAAGTTAATTGTTATACTTCTTATGTTGATTTGCAATGTTGCTATTTCTCAGACGGGTTGGTTTTTGCAAACAACTCCTACAACAAAAAATTTACTGGATATTTTCTTCATAAATTCTCAGACAGGCTGGGCTTGCGGAGATTCGGGAAGAATTATAAAGACAACGAACGGCGGGAGTATCTGGACTGAGATACCTCCTTTTACAGTAAGCAAATTGAATGTAATAAGATTTTATAATTCCAATTTCGGATATGTAGCAGGGGGTTTGCAAACTCAGGATCCGTTTTGTATTGATAATGATATTCTTGCAAAGACTACAAACGGAGGAGAAACCTGGACAACGCTACTTTCAAATTCAACGTGGGATATCTTTTATGACCTTGCTGTCTTGAACAAAGATACAATTTTTGCAACTTATGCCGGTACAGATAATTTTTGTATGGGTTCATCAGGCGGAACGTACAGTTCATTCAACGGTGGCAGCAATTGGAATCAATTTGGCAATGGTTGGATGAAAGGAATCTCATTTATAAACTCAAGCACAGGATGGGCAACAACTTACAGTATTAGTGATGTAATGATTGGATTTTTTGGAGTTTTGAAAACTACTAACACAGGTGTGAACTGGAATTTAGTATATGGTGATACTACCTTGGGAGGTTCATACATTGGAAAAATAAGATTCGTTGATGCAAATAATGGATATACTTTTAAGAGAATGCTTCGTAAAACAACAAATGGCGGTGTGAATTGGCAAATAGTTGATTCGGCAACTACATACTTTGTAAATAGTTTTGCTCTTGCTAACAAAGATACAATATGGATATTAAAAAATTCTAACTCAGTTTTAAGAACAAACAACAGCGGGGCTAACTGGATTCAGCAATTATCCGCGGGAGGTTTAAACTCAATTTATTTTCTCGATAAAAACTCAGGTTGGATTGCAGGCAACAACGGAATAATTTATACAACTGTGACGGGAGGTTTGACAGATGTTCAGAATATTTCAACTGAGATTCCTTCAGTGTATTCATTAAAGCAAAACTATCCGAACCCGTTTAATCCGAGAACAGTTATCAGCTTTCAGCTTCCAGCGGTCAGTGATGTGATGCTAAAGGTTTATGATGTTACAGGGAAGGAAGTTGCGACGCTTGTGAATGAGAGGCTGCAGGCGGGGACGTATGAAACTATTTTTGACGGGAGTGGACTGAATAGCGGGGTGTATTTTTATAGACTTACTACAGATGGTTTTTCGGAGACAAAAAGAATGGTATATTTAAAATAATAAATTATGAATAAGATAATATTTGTTTTATTGCAGATAATATTTATTACTATGATCTCAAAAGCAGCAGATACAGTTTCTGCCAAATATTTACCCCTTGCCGTCGGGAATAAATGGGTGTATTTAAAAGCATCTTCAATGGGTGGTTCTTATATCTATTCAATTACCGTAACACAAATTACAAAAGATACTGTTATTAATAACAGAAAATATTTCTATACAAACATTATCCCTTCAGTTTCCGCATACTGGATTCGTTATGATTCCACTAATGGACAAATTAAAATGTACGCAAATTATGCTCCAGATTGTAATTATGAACGAATGTATTATGATTTGTCGGTTAATGTAGGCGATTCCTGCAATAATTCGTATATGCCATGTACAATGAATAATTATTATTGCACTCAGATAAAGGACACCTCACTTTTCGGAATAATTACGCGAATAAAAACCTATTATTACTCATTTTCGATACATAATGGTGGTAGTACAAAGACAGAAAATTTTGCGAAAAACATTGGTTGCTATTCTGATATTTCACATGTAGCAAGTGTCTACGGTCAAAATCATAACATTTACACTTTGAAAGGCTTTGTAATTAACGGCCAATTATACGGCGATACAACTTTAACATTTATTAATACAATTAGTACAAATATCCCGGGGAAATATTCACTATCGCAAAACTATCCGAACCCCTTTAATCCGAGAACAGTTATCAGCTTTCAGCTTCCAGCGGTCAGTGATGTGATGCTAAAGGTTTATGATGTTACAGGGAAAGAAGTTACGACGCTTGTGAATGAAAGTTTACAGCCGGGGACGTATGAAACCACTTTTGACGGGAGTGGACTGAATAGCGGTGTGTATTTTTATAAACTGATTGCGGATGGTTTTACAGAGACGAAACGAATGTTATTAGTAAAATAAATTCTCGGTGAAAACAATTGAAATGTTTAATTTGTAATATTTGAATAAAATGAAAAGACAAATTGCAGCATTTGCTGCTATAGCAATGATATCCATTGCATTAATTTCGTGCGAAAACAGTGTTATTAATAATAATACCCCGATCCCTCAAGATAACTTCTTATTCAACGTTTGGGATTATTCTGAAACACATTATTTTGTTGATACTTTGTACAGACGTTCTTTTACGGAGTATTACAGGGATAGTATGACAACTTATTTAATTTCGAATTCAATAATTGAAAGCCCCACGCAGCCGCTTGAAGTTTGGGTTCAGTGTGATGTCACAATTGCGGAAAAAAGATTTTGTGTCGGTAAAGTTATGCTTGGGGAACGACCGCCGCAGGGATATGACACATCTGTTACAAATCCTGAGACTGTAATGGGTGAAAAGTTTGCGGGTTATTTCAGGAAATTAGGACCTTCGGAATATTATCACAATAATCTTGCAGGGTTTATCGGTTTGAATATTTCGGTTCCCGAAAACTATCATGTGGGTGTGGTTTACAGGAATTATTCTAATCAAATGTTTGGAAAGGGTTTTATTGAATCACTTCCGACAGATACGATTGTATTGAAACTGGTAAAGGTTGATAATCAAAGTCCGGATTTAACACCGCTTGCGTGGAAACTGAAGATGAAGAATGTTTATAAGATTCCATATACAAATCTACAAAATTCAACAACAATAAAAACAGGGTTCAATGAGAATAATGTTTACCGCGATACAATCACAGGCTATACAACTCCACTGATAACTATGCTAAAGCTTGACAAGGTTAATAACACAACATTATTACCACCGCCTGATGGAAAGTTTGATTGGTTGAACGGAAAAACAATTTTCCCTGCAGAGGGTTATTTGGTTTTTCCTACGCTCGAACCGTTTGGAAGGGATTTGCCTTTGTCGCCTAATGATTCCAATTATTGCTATTTTGAAATTTATTCAATGAGGAAAACTAGTGCCCAAATTAGTCACAAATCAATTTATTATGCAATTAAAGGCAACGCGGTTTATTAATGTAATAAAAGAAGTTCTTAAAATTTAGAATAGAGTTATTTGAGATGAAAAATATATTTATAGTTTTGATAATGCTTGCGGCGATTAACTCAAATGCTCAGTGGGAACAGTGTGATGGTCCGCGCGGAGGCTATCTCCGTGTTTATACCCTTGCCATAAAGGGAAACAGTATTTTTATGGGCACAGATTTTGATGGTGTATCTTATACTACAAATAACGGAGCGAGCTGGATACAAACTTCTTTAAATAATAAAACTGTATATTCTCTTGCCATAAGCGGAGATAATATCTTTGCCGGGACACAGGAGGGTGTCTATCTCTCGACAAATAACGGAATAATTTGGACACAAACTGCATTGAATAATTATGAAGTTCCATCACTTGCGGTATCAGGAAATAATATATTTGCGGGGACACTTTCCGGCTTTTATAAATCAACAAATAACGGATTGACTTGGACACAAACCTCATTGAATAATGTTTCTATACGTTCCTTAGCCGTTAGTGGAAATAATATTTTTGCGGGTACAAGCGATAGCGGCGTTTATCTCTCTGCTGATAATGGAATGAATTGGACACATACATCTTTAGATAATAAACTTGTTTATTCCATTTTGGCAAATGGGAATAATATCTTTGCAGGAACTTGGTATAACGGCATCTACTTTTCCTCAGATAACGGAGCAAGCTGGACACAAACTTCACTAAATAATAAAACTGTTCGTTCTCTTATAGCACTTGGCAATTATGTTTTTGCAGGGACGGAACAAAGCGGTATTTATTGTTCAACTAATAATGGTGCAAGCTGGACTCAAACTGACTTGAATAATAAGGACGTTATTTCATTTGCCGTGAGCGGAACTAATGTTTTTGCGGGAACTGATGGATTTGGAACATATTTCCCTACAAATTACGGAGCAAACTGGATTCAAACTGCTGTGAATAGGCATAGTATTTTTTCCTTGTCATCAACAGGTGGTATTCTGTTTGCAGGAGTAGATAAGTATCCTCCGGGTTACGGCGGCGTTCACATCTCAACAAATAATGGTGGAAACTGGTATCAAACTCCACTTAATAATGAAAATATTTCTTGCATTGCTGTAAACGGAAATAAAATATATGCAGGAACTTATGCAGATCCTTATCCTTCTTATTATTGTATTTATATTTCTTTAAATAACGGCTCAAGCTGGGCGCAATGTGCTTTGACAGGAAAAAATATACTTTCACTTACAGCATTCGGAAATTACGTTATTGCGGGAACACAATTAAACGGTGTTTATCTTTCGAATAATAACGGCAATACTTGGACTCAAACCGGGTTGTTTAATCAAAGCGTTATCTCATTTGCACGAATGGTGAATTATGTTTTTGCAGGGACGCAAGACAGCGGGGTGTATATATCCACAGATAATGGCGCAAGCTGGGCTCAAACGGAATTGAATGATAAACAGGTTTACTCTCTTGCCGTCAACGGAAATAATATTTTTGCAGGGACGCGGTTTAATGGCGTTTATCTCTCAACGAATAACGGTTCAAGCTGGACTCAAACTGCTTTGAATAATCAGGATGTCTCTTCTCTTGCTGTCAGCGGAAATTACATCTTTGCTGCGGCAAATAATTCTGAATCGGGGTCCAGCAGCGTTTATCTATCGACAAATAACGGAGTAAACTGGACTGAAAAAAATCAGGGATTTATCAATCTTCGGTATCTGCACATATATAATTTATTAATCGCTGATAATTACATATTTGCAGGGACCTGGAACTATTCAGTCTGGCGACGCTCTCTTTCCGAAATCATAGGAATACAGAGCATGGGAACGAAAATACCTAATTCATTTTCATTGTCCCAGAACTATCCCAACCCGTTTAATCCGAGAACAGTTATCAGCTTTCAGCTTCCAGCGGTCAGTGATGTGATGCTAAAGGTTTATGATGTTACAGGGAAGGAAATTGCGACGCTCGTGAATGCAAGGCTACATCCGGGAACGTATAATACTACGTTCGATGGTAGCGGACTAAATAGCGGAGTGTATTTTTATAAATTAAGTATGAGTGATTTTTCAGAGACGAAGAGAATGCTGCTGATAAAATAAGTTTAATCTTTGAGAAACGGTCGGGTTAATAATTTGAACCACATTTTTATGTTTTGATAATAACATTTTATAGTTACTTTTGAGTAATTATACTTTTTGATTTAGTTATGAAAAAGTTGCCGTTTTATTTTTATGTGTTATTATTGATACTTTTTCAACAAAGCATCTTATTGCCTCAATACCAGAGTTATAAAATTAATCCACCCGGAAAGAGTTTTTTTGGAGAGTCGAGTTTAAAGATAAATCCTAAGAATACAAATCAGATAGTTGCCGGTATAATGGCAAGCTACACTCCTCTAACGGGGATAATGGGTTACTGCTACAGCACTAACAGCGGATTAACATGGGGCAGCGCTCCCATGACTTGTTCTTTTGCTCAACCCGGATCTGACCCGATAATAATAGTGGATACGCTTGGAAATTTTTATTATATCTGCTGTGCAAACTGGGGAGTATCCGGTCCAAACCTTGACAAGCTGCTTATATTTAAATCGACAAACGGCGGAGAAAATTGGGACGGCGGTACAGCGTTTGCTCAAATGGCTCCGCAGTTGGATGATATGCCCAATGCCTGCATGGATATGTCGCACGGTCAGTATGGAAATAATATTTATGTTACGTGGTCTTTGTACGACGGGTATCCGAGCAATGATCCAAATGACAGCTGTTATGTAGCGTTTTGCCGTTCGACCGATGGAGGTGTAACCTTTAGTAATCCTATTCATATTTCAAGAGTAGCCGGAACTTCGAAGGTTGACAACTCATCACCCGAGGGAGTTTGTCCTTGTACGGGTCCGAATAGCGAAGTATATGCTGTTTGGCCTTTAAACGAAAAGGTGATGTTTAACCGTTCGACTAATGCCGGAGTTAACTGGCTTCAGAATGATATATATGTTTGTGATCAGGTTGGCGGTTGGACAGGAATAAATTATACGTCTGCAAACTGGTCACCTGCCGCATCCTGCGATATTTCAGAATCTCAATACAGAGGGAACATATATATTTGTTTTGCAGATACAAAAAGCGGAGCAAACGACAAAGATATTTGGTTTGTGAAATCCACTAATCAGGGAAACAACTGGAGTGTACCAAAACGTGTTAATAATGACGGAGCAGGAAATGATCAGAGACTGCCCTGGATGTGTGTTGACAAGGCTACAGGATACATCTGGATATTTTTCTATGATTCTCGTTACAATGCGTTGTCAATGTCTAATCCATTCATAGCACGTTCAACAGACGGAGGAGATACTTTTCAGAATGTCAGATTAAGTACTTTAAATTTATATAATGGGTTTGCCTTCGGCGAATACATGGGGCTTGACGCTTTTGACAACAAGGTAAGACCCTTATGGTCATTGCCTTCAGCAAATTACAACGTTCAGAGCTACGTTACTATAATAGATACTTTTTATTCAGTTGCGATTAACAATGTAAACGGTGAAATTCCTTCAGAGTTTTCATTGTCCCAGAATTATCCGAACCCGTTTAATCCGAGAACAGTTATCAGCTTTCAGCTTCCCACGGTCAGTGATGTGATGCTAAAGGTTTATGATGCTACAGGGAAGGAAATTGCGACACTTGTGAATGAAAGGCTACAGCCTGGAACGTATGAAACTACGTTCGATGGTAGCGGACTAAATAGCGGGGTATATTTTTATAAATTGACTACTGATGGGTTTTCAGAGACAAAGAGGATGATATTATTAAAATAACTGGGTATGCTTTTATCTTATAAGAACCATCTTTTTGGTTTCGGGTATCCCATCGACTATTAACTGATAAAAATAAGTACCGCTCGATAAATTTTCCGAAGACAGATTTATTTTGTATTCTCCCTGAGACTGCATACCCTTTGACATTGTTTTCATTTCTCTGCCGGCAATATCATAAATTATCAATGTCACTACAGCATTCTTATTTAGCTTGTACTCAATCGTAGTCGCAGGATTAAACGGGTTCGGATAGTTTTGTTTTAATTCATAGTCCTGTACGGATGTGTTATTGTTTGCTATACCTACAGTGTGAAATGTCGTAGAGAATACGTTTATTTTGTTGTTCTCCCAATTCCATAAAATGAGTTCCAGATAATTATCATCGTCTATATCCAGCAAAACAAGGCTTGAACCAATCATATTAGAAGGATAATTAAACTCAGTAATAATTGCTCCGTCAGTACCGCTTTTAAACCAAACCTTAGAATTAGGATATCTGTCGAATCTAAGAAAATCGAAAACACCATCATTGTTGAAATCCATGTATTGTGCAGACGGAAACTCAACAAAATTAGGGAAGAACAAGCTTTCTGAAGTGTCTGTTTGAATTGAATATTTTAGTGCATGAGAGTTTCCATCATAAACCTTATAAGTATGAGTAGAATTGTTAATCAGGACAATTTCATACACGTTGTTATTTTCAAATTTAGCGAGGCTTACTAAATCTAATCCGCTTGGATTTTCAAATTCAAGCGTAAAGCTTCCTTGTCCATAAATCGGAAGAGCAATTGCGAACACAATAATCGTAATTAAATGTTTCATGACAGTTCACTTTCTTTTAGCAAATGTTTTAAAAATTAATATTATTTCCTTTTATTTTTAATGATCTAATTTATCGTCAAAATATGACTATCTCACAAGTATCATCTTCTTTGTTTCGAGAAAATTTCCTGCTTTCAGCTTGTAAAAATAGACACCGCTTGGATATCCGCTTGCGTTCCAGTCAACGGAATATGTTCCCGCATTGAGACGTTCATTTACAAGTGTAGCAACTTCTTTACCTGTAACGTCGAATATTTTCAACGTTGATAAACCGGCAACAGACAATTGAAAACTAATCTTAGTCACAGGATTAAATGGATTCGGGTAATTTTGACTCAATGAATAACCTGAAAGTGTTTCCGCACTTATATTCATTATACCCGTTACAGCAGGATTAGTATATATACCTCCTGAGTTGTAATAAGTACTGTTGCCGAAACCGCCCCATGCAATCATTTTATTCCCCGTCCAAACAGCCGAATGATGCCAGCGTGCATTTGGTGCATTAAGGTCTGTCATGTTTGTCCAAGTATCTGTTACAGGGTCATAAATTCCTCCGTTATTGTAATAAACAGAGCCGTTATACCCGCCCCAAACTATCATTTTACTTCCAGTCCAGATTGCCGTATGCCAGTCCCTGCCGGTTGGAGCATTTACTGTTGAAACAGGTATCCATGTATCAGATGCGGGGTCGTAAATATCGCCGGTATTGTAATAAACTGTATTTGCATACCCGCCCCACACAATCATTTTACTTCCCGTCCAGACAGCAGTGTGCCAGATTCTGCCTGTCGGAGCGTTGCTCGTTGATATTGTAGTCCATGTATCTGCCGCAGGGTCGTAAGCAGCGCCTGTATTATAATAGTTAGTAACGTTGTACCCTCCCCATACAATCATTTTGTTACCCGTCCAGACTGCAGTATGGTATTGTCTTCCCGAAGGTGCATTAGTTATTGAAGTTTGAGTCCACGTATTTGTTAAAGGATCAAACTGTCCGCCGGTATTCAAGTAGGTTCCGTTATAACCGCCCCAAACAACCATCTTATTGCCCGTCCAGATTGCAACAGGGTTGTTCCCGCCGGCAGGGGAATTTGTTGTACTTGTAGTCGTCCATATATCAGCAGCGGGATCATAAACTCCACCCGAATTCAAGTAACTTCCATTTAAATTTCCTCCCCAGACTACCATCTTCGTACCAGTCCAGACTCCTATATGAGCAATGCGTGCAGTCGGTACACCTGTTAATGAAGTAGGAGTCCAGGTATCTGTTGATAAGTTATAAACTCCTCCCGTATTTGTTGACGCTGAGGAACCTCCTGTACCACCCCATACAATAAAGTTTGTGCCGGTCCAGACAGCAGAGTGGCGTTCACGTGCGGTAGGGGCGTTAGTTAATGAAGTTGAAGTCCAGGATTCCTGAGAAAAACAATTCTTCATCAAGAAAGTGTAACACAATGGTGTTGGGGCAATCTGTGCAATTATAAATGAGGTAACTAAAATAAAATATTTTATTTTACCTGAAGAACGCGGAAGTTGTCTAAAACTCGTCATATTAAATGCATTTGATTACCTTAAAATAATAATAAATTTTAATTTTGAATATACATCAAAATTTATTTTATTGACATTTAAAACACTATCTCTAAAAATATCTTACAACTACCTCAAAAGCATCATCTTTCGCGTTTCAAGAAAACCGTCCGTCACCATCCTGTAAAAATACACTCCGCTTGATATATAACTCGCATCCCATTCAGTAACATACGTACCTGCAGCAAGTCTTTCATTTACAAGCACTGCCACCTCTTTTCCTGTCACATCAAAAACCGAAATTTTTACTTCCGTACTCTTTGGAATCGCAAATTCAATCTTCGTTAATGGATTAAAAGGATTCGGATAGTTCTGGAGCAATTTAAAATCACTTTGTATTTCATGCGATAAATTGCCTGCAAAAGTGACTATAGAATTTTTGAATAAATAATTTCCGATATTGTTATCCCAGTTGCTTACTGCAAAATCAGGGTCATGTGTATATATTGCATTAATAGTCATATTTGTGCCGTTAGGCGGAGGAGTTCCAAAACTTACCCAGCCGTTTTCAAGGTCAAAGCAAAACTGGTTTAATGGTATTGTATCATTCCCGAAAATTACACTTAAAAGTTTTTGCACCGGATTTTTGGGGAGATAAAAAAGTTTTTTAACTCCATTACCTGTAAACTCAGTATTGAGAGTGTCAAATCCGTCATGGTCGTAATCTGCTGCAACGATCGTTTCAACAACACTGTTTGTTGCTGAAGTCCATTGGGGGGTCGGAGAGAATGTTCCGGCCGAGTTAACATAAATATAGCATGCTGTCCACCAAGCGCCGCAAATTAAATCGCAATAGTTGTCATTGTTAATATCGCAAAGATTTATTCCGGAACCGTATCCGGAAAAATTCGAAGTCCAAAAGGGAGTTGGATTCATTGTCCCCGAATTGTTTTTATATATTTTGAACTTTCCGCTTCCTCCCATTTGGTCGTTATCAGATATGGCGAGATCAAGCCAGCCGTCATTATCTACGTCGTTAACAAACAATGAATTTGAATACTGGCTTGCATCCTGCGAAGTCCAGATTGGCATTCGCCCTATTGAATCACCGTAATTTTTGTAAATTTTACTCGGTCCTCGCTCGCAGCAAAATACCAAATCCAGCCTGCCGTCTTTATCAAAATCAGACCAGTTTACGTCCATTCCATAACCTTGATCTAAACTTGTCCATGATGGAAGCGTTTCAATAACTCCGTTATTATTATAATAAATTCTCTGTTTATCGATTTTTTGCTCATAACTCTCCCCGCATGCAGCAGCAAGGTCAAGGTCACCGTCACCGTCCGCGTCACCAAATGCACAACTGAACGTGTATAGGGAATCTTGCGAAATCCATGACGGATTTTGAGAAAGAGTTCCGTTGTTATTCAAATAAATTTTTAACTTTCCTTTTTGGGAAAATCCCGCCTGTCCAATGTAAACAGATACGGCAACATCGGGATATCCGTCTTTGTTTATATCACCAATTGATAATTGTGCGTTATAGTCAATATCATTGGATTGCCAACTTGGTGTGAAAGGGAAATTCCCTCCTGTATTGTAATAGACGACAACTTTCTGCCTCGACATATCATTGCCCTTTGCTACAACAAGGTCAACCCATCCATCCCCGTTTATATCTGCCCAGCCGCATCCTGTATCATAACCCGCATCAGTTGAAGTCCATATCGGAGTTGTAGGGAAAAAAACCTGTGCTATGGTTATATTGTTAATAAGAACTGAAAAAACCATAGAAAACAAAGCTATACTAAATAACTTAATTAACTTTCTCATTTGTGTATTATTTGTTTTATTCATACTGTTTTAAACTCATGCTCTAATCGCATTTTGTTCTCACATCTTACTTCTCACATCTTACATATCACCTCACAAGTACCATCTTCTTCGTCTCAACAAAATCACCAGCTTTTATTCTATAAAAATATACTCCGCTTGAAAACTTGCTTGCATTCCAATCGGTAGAATAAGTCCCTGCGGCAAGTCTTTCATTCACAAGTACTTCTATTTCTTTTCCCGTCACGTCAAAAACGCTAATCTTCACATCCGAAATCTTCGGTATTGCAAACTCAATCTTTGTGATTGGATTAAAAGGATTCGGATAATTTTGGCTTAGCGAAAATGCTGAAGGTGTTTCCGTGCTTAGATTTTGCACTCCGACTATTTCTGATAATTCTCTTCGCCAGACAGAATAGCCAAGTGTTCCTGCCAATACATAATTATTTGATATTAGTAAGGACAAGATCCTTTGAGCTGGATTGAATCCTTGATTTTTCTGCGTCCAAGTTACTCCATTATTTGTGGAGAGATATATACCATCATCAGTTCCTGCGATTATATTATTTTCTTTTGCAACAACAGAATTAACTGGTCTGTTATTTAATGCTGTTTGAGTCCAGCTTATGCCATCATCTGTGGATAAATAAACACCGCCTGAATAACCAACACCGGAAAAGCATCCTGCATATATAGTATTTCCACTGATGATAATTGAGTTTGCAAATTTATTCAATACCGTTTGAGTCCATGTTAAACCGTTATCTGTTGAGCGGTAAACACCATTTACTTTCGTCCCGGCAAATACAATGTTTCCTTTTACTGCAAGAGAATAAACATCATTATTGAGCAAAGTAGTAGATACCCAATTAACACCGTTATTTGATGAGTAAATAAGTGATCCGGGACCGGATTGTTGAGTTAACACTCCTGCAAGAATGTTATTTCCGCTGACAGCAAGAGATTTTATATTTGCATAATTTAAAGTAGTTTGTGACCAGTTTATTCCGTTATTCATAGAAATAAATACACCATTGCCAGCTGTTCCTGCAAAAATATTATTTCCAAGTGTTGCAAGAGAGGTAACTGTTGTATTATGTAATGTAGCTTCTGCCCAATTTGCTCCGTTATTAGACGAAATATAAAGGCTTGAGGAATCATTATTATAACTTGCTGCTGCAAAAATATTATCCCCAAGACCTGCAAAAGCAGTAACAATTTTCATATTAAATCCGGTTACTGTCCAACTTGAACCGAAATTAGTTGATAAATATAAGCCATTTCTAGTTGTCCCGGCAAAAACACTATTATTACTAACTGCTAATGAAGGAACAAACTTGTCATTCAACGTAGTTTGGGACCACATCATTCCGTTATTTGTGGAGACATAGACTCCACCCATTTCTGCTCCTGCGAAAATAGTATTTCCATTAACTGCTAAAGACCAAATAGATTCATTATTCAATGTAGTTTGCGTCCAGCTTAATCCATTATTTGTTGACATAAATAAACCATTATACGATCCTGCAAAAATATGATTACCACTTATTGCAAGGGAATGAATGCCATTATTATTCAAAGCAACTTGCGTCCAACTTGAACCGTTATCTGTAGAGTGGTAGAGTCCGTTTACCCAAGTTCCTGCAAAAATATTATTTCCGTTTACGGCAAGTGAATAAATAGACTTACTATTCAAAGCAGTTTGAGACCAGCTCAATCCATTATTAGTTGAAATATAAACTCCGCTATCCCAAGTTCCTGCAAAAATATTATTTCCATTTGCTGAAAGGGAATAAATAGATTTATTATTTAAAGCAGTTTGAGTCCAATTCGAACCGTTGTTTGTTGATATATAAACACCATACGACATTGATCCTGCAAAAATATATTCTCCGTTTATAGCAAATGACATAATGTTTTGGCTATCTAAAGCAGTTTTAGTCCATGTAAAGCCATTATTTGTGGAACGAAAAAGACAACCAAAACTCTGACTATCTCTATATGTACCTGCAAAAACAATATTCCCGTTAACGGCAAGAGATCGGATAATCCCTCCTCCCAATATACCGTTTGTCTGCACCCACTGCCCATTCACAGCTAATGATGCAAGCATTATGAAGATGAGAAATAATCTTTTCATTATTTTATCTTATAGTAGATGTACCCAAAAGTAATAGTTATCGTCTTAACATTCAATAAATTTAAAAATCATACAACACGGAAATCCGCACACAAACAAAACAGGGGACTCACGTCCCCTGCATAGAATAACCAATTATCAATCTCCATTGAATCAACTCTGTTTGCTTCTCTTGTGCAGAATCTCCCTTTCAGTGTGCCAACTCTCTTATGTAAAATTTTAAACTACTTTCCCTTGCTCGAAACAAGATAACCTTTACCGTTGCATCTCCAGCACACTATATTTACTGGAACCCCAGTATTTCTGGTACTTAACACTCTTGCACCGTCGCATACTGGGCAGTCATATCTAATTTCAGTTGTCGGAGGTTCTATAGAAAAGCAAGTATTCCCGTCCTTATCGTACCTTTCATATACATAAAAAGTAGATGCATTTGAAGTACTATCTTGCTTTATTTGTGAGTACGCACCTGAAGTCATTAACAGAAATGAAAACGTGAAAACAAAAACTAATATCGCAATTTTGATAATATTAAGTTTACTTAAACTCATTTTATCTAATAAGTTAAATTAATTTAGATAACAAATTAAATTATTGCAACACAATAAAAATAGAGCAGGGGACTCACGTCCCCTGCATTTAATAACTAATCCCTAACTATCACCTACTTCACCACAACCCGATTCCCCTCACTATGCGAACTAAACTCAGGAGCATACATACACTGAACAGTCGTAATCCCATTTGAATAATCTCCCGACAAATTCACACGCAAATCATACTCAAAAACATAAGTACCCTTCGGCAGAAAACCAAAAAAGAAGTTCGTCGCCGCATCCCTCGTACTCTCATAATAACCAAGACCATCCCTGTACCTGTACCCCGAAAGCACGTTCACTGGCTCAAAACCAGCCGCCCGCATATCCTTCATATGCACATACTCCATATCCCTGTCACTCCGCAGCACAACCCTCACCCTCACCCTGTCGCCAACCTTCAGCTCACCAATCGGACTAATCACCTCACCGCTCGCAGTCTCCTCCACAACAAACAACTTCTTCTCTAAACTCAAACCCGTCGCACTACTCGTCACCTTATCCATATCCTCAAAATACTGCCAGTACAAAGCACCCCAGCTGATTCCCTTTTCCGACTTCCTCGTCACTGTCACATTACCCATATCACTCTTCACATCTCCCCACTTCCACGACTCCTTAAAATATCCCGTACCCGCCTCCGCACTCACACCCTTCGTCACATCAATCGAACCAACCCTCACATCCACCAGCATATCTCCCGCAAGCCAATCATCCCCCCGCAGAAGCAAAGCATAAACCGCCTCAACCGTCGCCTTCGTCGTCTTCCAGTCATTAGTCTGCTTATTCTTCAAAAGCCACACCTTCATATCATCAACACTCTTCTCATCCTTCCCAACCTCATCAAAAACCTCTATCAGCAAAGCCTGCGTCTCAATCGGTGCCTCATACCAATAAAAACCGCCCCTATTCTCCTTCCAATACATCCCCATCTCCTCAGAATACAAAGCATTCTCCTTCAGCGACCGCAAAATCCCCTCAGCCGTCGCCGCATCGCCAAACCTGCTCAAAGCCAAAGCAAGCATCCCCTCTAAATACCAACCTCTCCCGTTCCAATACTTCGTCGCCTGACCCTTATAATAATCAAACGCCTCCCTCACACCATCATCCATACCAATATCCTTGTAAAAACTCCTCATATAAAGAAAATGAACCTGCAATGCACCCAAATTATTATCGCTCATCTTAATCCTGCCCTCTCTCTCTCCCCGTAAAAGCTCATCATAATCCCTCCTCAACTCCCCATCCAAATACCCCAAAGCACCCCTCACCATTTCCTCATCATCCTCGAACCTCCTTATCCCAAGCTTGTGCAGCTTACCAAAACCCGTCGCAATATGCTGCGTCATATACCTGTCAACAGGCATACCCTCAAACCACGCCCAGCCTCCGCTGCTCACCTGCATACCCTTCAGCTTCTTCACCGCCTTCCCAAGCTCGCTCTCCATCCTCTTCACCTCAAAAAGCACACCTATCCTCCTCTTCCTCTCGCTCTCATTCTTTGCCTCCCTCACCCATGGCGTCTCCTGCAAAATCAAACCCTTCAACTCCTCATTCTTCTCCAAATTTGAAAGCAAAGCATCAGGACTCTCATTCCGCCACCTCTCAAAAACATCCTTTACCTTCGGCGACGAATTTGCAATAAAACCCGCTATACTATTCGCATAAACCCTGCTGAAAACCTGCTCTGCACACTCATAAGGATACTCCATCAAATATGGCAGACTCTGAACCGCATACCACGCAGGATTAGAAGTAAACTCAACCGAAAGCCTGTAACTCCTCATCGTCTCCGTACCCCCGCTCACAAGCTTACCCATCGAAAACGTCTTCGTCTCATTTCCCCTCAAACTCATCGGCATCGTCTCCGTCACAAGCAGCCTGTTTGAAAGCACTGGCAAAACCGAACCCTCTCCATCCGTAAAACCCTCAGCCTTCGCCTTCACCCTATAGCCAATCGCCTCAAAACCATAAGGCACAGCAATCTCCCAGCTCACACTCGTACTGCCGCCCTTGCTTACCTCAAAACCCTTCCCACCGCTCACATTCTTAAACTCCGCATCCACACTCTTACCCGTCAATCCATCATAAAGCTCCAGTCCCGCATCTCCCTTCAAATCCCTATCCGTTAAATTCGTCACCTTCGCCGAAATCACCACCTTATCATCCTCCCTCAAATACCTCGGTGCATTCACCGTCAGCATCAGCTCCTTCTGCGTTATCACCTGCTTCTCTGTCATTCCTCTCCTCAAATCCTTCGTATGAGCAAACCCCAGCATCTTCCATCTCGTCAGGGCATCTCCCATCTCAAAACTAATCGTCAAATCTCCATTCTCATCCGTCCGTAGCTCTGGCAAAAAGAAAACCGTCTCCCTGAAATCCGTCCTTGTAGGAATACTCCCAAAATCCTCACTCTTCTTCTTCTCCTCAGTACCCTTGCCGTCTTTACCGTTAATCGGCTCTGGACTTTCCGTAATATCCGATTCCACTTCCTTTCCCTCTTTCTTCGATTTCTCCTGAACCTTATCTGTCTTATACCCCGTCTTCACCTCCTCATCAACAGCCATCCTCTCGCTATACATCGGTGCATATTTATAATTATCCGTATAAATCGGTGCTCCGAAATAGTTCAGAAAATCATAACTAATACTCGTATAATCTACGCTCTTATTCCATTCCTCCTGATAAACATTCCCGTTATAAGCATCAAAACATACATCACTCTCCCATGAATCTCCGTAATAATAATAATTCAGCCCATACCCAAATGTCCAACCATGACTCCTTATCGCATCAAGCGAAGCATCGTACATTGTCGCAACCATCTCTGCCATTGCCTTCTCACCGTTCTTCCCCTTTATCTTTATCTTCCATTCCTCCTTTTCTCCTGGCTTCAGCTTATCCCTGAACGTTTCAAAACTTATGTCAAGCATCTTATTAGTGTAAGGCACTCCAATATATCGCACAGCAGTTATTATTCTGTTCTCTTTTACAAATACTAAATTATATCCTATACCCCCTCTGTATTCTTCTCTTACCGGCAGTTCAAATAATCTCTGCCCTTTATTAATCGTAATCCATTCTCTCTTTATCATTCCATCTGCACCGTTAACCTCATAAAGTACTCTTGTATCGCTTAATGACGTGCCAAACATAAATTCTGCCGTTTCACCCACCTCATAAGTACTTTTCTTCTCTATAAAATTGCTGAACATTGAATACGGCATCGTGCTTTCACCCTTGCTAAAAGCCGTAAAATAATATTTCTCGATTATCTCTTCCCCGTTCTTATCTTTTGCTTTAATTTCTGCCATGTACTTTCCCTGATTCCATCCTTTCATTACGTTCAAATCAAGTACGGAATCCTGTTCTGTATTAAATGTCTTCTCAAACGCTTTTACTTCCTTTTCCCACTTTGTAAAATCACTTTCATCGCTGTATTCATCATAAGGAAAATCCCTGTAATACTCTTCTTTTGTCATCGTAAACTTGTCCGGTCTTTGCCACATCCTGCTCCTGTATGCTCTTTCCGGGCTCTTCAGTTTATATATTTCAATCTTGACATCAGTCCCTTCTCTTTCACCGTTCAGATTTGTCGTCACCAACCTGAATTTTGCATCGTCATTCTTATCAACATTTTGACCGATCCCAAAAGTCACCATCAGCGATGAATAACCTACCGCGACATTCATTGCCTTTGAATGTGTTTCACCGTTTATATCCGTTACATCCGCAGTGATTTCATAATTAAAATATGCTTTCAATCCTATCGATACAGATTCGTCGGGAATTGCTTTGAAATTTACTTCAAACTCTCCGTTTTCATTCGTCTTCGTGGTTCCGTTTAATATCACGGTTTCATTCGTCTTGCTCGTTCCGAAATAATTTGAGAACCAGTCATAAAACCATCTCGGGTATAGCGCCTTTCTCACTACCTTGTACTTCACCGATGCATTATCAAGATTTGCACCCGAATAAGATTTCGCAAGCCCTCTCACCGGAACCATTTCGCCGAGTTTATAACTGCCTTTTATCGGATTAAAAGTAACTTCAAACTTTGGTCTCTTGTAATCTTCAACTGAAAAGTAAGCACTTCCGTTATTGACCGAAGTTTGAATACGCATCTGTCCGGTCAATCCTGAGCTCGGTAGCGTGAATGAACCGTTTATCGTTCCGAATTCATTAGTTGTAAAACTTTGTTCGGAAACTTTCTGGTAATTAACATCATAAAGTTCGACTGTTACGTACTCACCCGTTTTTATTTTGTGCTCCTTACCTATTGTTTCTACTACAAGCCCTTTGAAATAAAGCGTCTGTCCCGGTCTGTAGAGCGAGCGGTCTGTAAAGAAGTAAGTCGCTGTGTATGGCTTTGCATTCGGTTCATAATATTCACCCTGATAAAATGCATCTTTGATATAACTGTAACCGTATCCAAAATTTAATCCCTCTGTTGTTAGATACTGTCCGTTATGACTGAGCTCTAAATAAAAAGACCTTGATTTACCTGCATTCTTTACCACAAAATATCCGTTCTTATCTGATGTGTATTCACCGCTCTTAATATATTCATACCTTGATTTATTGTAATCGTAATTCTGTACGTAAATTACAGCTTCTGCACCCTCAAGCGGATAACCCGAATCCCTGTTCAGTGCATAAAACTCGATATCTTTCTTTTCGTTTGATTTATTTATATAACTCAGTGAGTTAATGTTCAGTAAACAGTATGCAACAGCATTTTCTTTGTAAGAAAAACTTTCGCTCGTTCCTGCAAGCAATACATACACACCGGCTTTCAAAGAAGGTATCTTCACTTCTGCTTTATGAGCCTGTAAATCCCCGTCGTTAGGTAGATTTATACTAAAAGTATGTACCGCTGTCCTTTCTTTAAAATCATTAATTATATCCGCGTTGTATTTTGCGTAATCATTATAATTACTGTAGTTTTCTTCAATCTTTCTTATCTCGCTGTATGATGTCTCAACAATCTTGTAATAAAGTTTGCTTACATTCTTATAATTTACTAATGTTCTGAACGGTTTATCTGGTAAGTTGTACGCTTCAAGAGTTATCTGTAAATTCTTTGAATCGAGTGCCGCCATAATAGCTCTGCAGTTTTGTGCTCCGTCCGAATCAGGAAATTTATCCGACGCATCTTTGCAGATTGAATAAGCAATCTTCAAATCATCCTTGAAATTATCCGTTATTCCCGGCACATACTTTGCCCCTCTTTCCTGATAGACTTTTGCAATCTCATAGCTTATTAAAGTTGAAACCGGATAAACAGAATATTTGTCCAGCATATTCTGAAGTGCTTTCAAGTATATCCCTTCTTTTTCTGCATTTCCCGAACTTTGATAAACAAACGCAAGTCTTTTTAAGTCAGCATCTACAAGAGCATCCACGTTTCCATCGTTCAGATGAAACCTGATTATATCCCTGAGTATTGTAATCGCATAATAATCGAATGAAAAAACATCCTTAGTCGAAATATCCAAGCCCGAAAATTCTTTCGCCTCGCTCATGTAAATCGGGTCGTTCAATAGAAACTGCTCTGCAGGCCGTGTTACTCCTGCTTCTTTGTTAGAAAAGAAATCTACTGCTTTGAAAGCAAGAAAATCATAAAGAGTCGGACGGTATTTCCTTCCGTTTGGTATGTACTTATCATATACATAATTGTTAAGCATGTCATTGTATCCTTCCAAACTTACCGTCTGCAGCCTTTCCGGCTCTATTATCGAATTCTTATAATGATGTATCGACTGCTCAATTATCTTCGTCGCGTCCCATGTTTTTATATCATCAAGAACAAAGTTTTCTACTCTCGTCCTTTCAAGCAAATCATACCTGTTGTTCTGATAATATGTCCAGTACATATCTCCAATCAATGAGTTTAAAAACTGCTTCATCGGAAATTCTGCCGTGCTTTCTTCAGTCTTCATTTCGCTCAAACTCGTGAAAAATGAGTCTTCTACATTATATTGCGTTAGCTTCATCTTGTATAGCAGGGCTCTTACGTACTGAACCGTATTGTTTTCGCCTTTTGCGCTTACTAAAACTTCCTGCAATATCTTCATCGCAGACTCCGGAAGACCGTAATTATAAAGAGAATCTATTTCTTTCCATTTTGAATCGTAATCATAAATCTGAGGTGCATGCTGTGAGCGCAAATCATTGATTACGATTAATGTGAATAATAAAACGAATACAACTGCTAAGTTTTTCATGGTAATTTTTTAAAATATTAATTTATTTTATATACTCTCTGTTAGATTTTCTGTTCCCAAATGATAAAATATATATTTAGTCAATTAAAATCAGTTGTATAAAAATAACCTCTAAAATCCCGTCCCTTTCGCTTGTCACCCCTTTTCTATTCTCTTTTGTAAAACTTTAGTATTCATACCTAAACCGAAAACCAATACAACACTAGTATGCCTTCCTATTATTAATCACAACATTTTTAAGAATTATGCCACGGAAATTCTCAATTTTAAAATATTTTTCCCGGTTTATTTTTGTTCTTTCTGCAATAAATCAATGTTTTTTAGCATATTAAAAATCCTGACAAAAAAATCGACCGGAATTTCTCGTGTCATAGTTTTAGTTTTCGTATTACATATCTTTAGCAAATTGATTGAAAAAAATACATTATAGAATTAAATGCATCATCCTTCTTTTCTCCATTTTTTTATATTGCGAAAGTCTTGTTTTTACAACGTTGTCAATTTTTTGCCACCTTGTACTCAGATTGGTCTCTAATTGGTCTTAAATTGGTCTTGAATATGCCACTCAAAAAAAATTATATAATATACCTTAAAAAAAACCCATACTCTGCTTTAATAAATCCAATTTTATATTACAATTGTAACATAAAATAATTAATTTCGTACGTACAATTAAAAATTTAAATTCTACCGCTATGAAAAAATTAGTTTTTATACTTTTAATAACAATTGTTTCAACTTCTCTCTTCTCTCAGAATATAACCCGCAAAGCTTTTATCGGTATCAGAGTCGCTGAAATAAATGATTCTATTAAAACATCATTAAACCTATCGTCCAAAGAAGGTGTGCTCGTTACCTCGGTTACAGCAAACTCTACCTCTGATGCAGCAGGTTTAAAAGTAAACGATGTTGTACAAAAAGTTAACGATGTAAATACTTATACTGTTAAAGCGTACAGAGACGCAGTTAAGAATTTTAGAGAAAATGACAAGGTTAAGTTCAATGTTCTTCGTAGTTCAGAATCTCTTGTCTTGAATGCACCTGCTGTGGGAATACCTTACGAGAAGTCGGATAAATATGATGTAATCTACGATGAGGTAAAATTCAAAGATGGTTACCTTAGAATAATTACAACTAAACCTAAATCGGCAGGTAAGTTCAAAACTGTTCTTTTTATACCCGGGTATATGTGCTATTCTCTCGACAATCTTGGCAAGCATCCTTACGGTCAGTTCGTGGATAAGTTAAGCGAAAGGGGATATGCAGTTGTGCGTGTTGAAAAATCCGGCATGGGTGACTGCGTTAATACTCCTGATTGCTTCGATATCGGCTATGCAACAGAACTTGATGGTTTCGAAACCGGTTTCCAAAAAATACTTGATTATGATTTCGTTGATAAAGATAACGTCTTCATATTCGGCCATTCTCTCGGCGGATATCAGGCGCCAATGATTGATAAAAACAGAATTGCTAAGGGTGTTATTGTTTGCGGTACGGGTTTAAAGACATGGTATGAATACATACTCGAAATGTTCAGGTTTCAGAATCCTATTATGGGAGTTGACTATGTAGAGAATGAAAAAGTTGTGTCCAAAATGATTAACATACTTTATGATTATCTTGTAATGAAAAAACATCCTAAAGATGTAGCCATTAACGATGAAATTAAAACTATGATGAAAGATTATCTGGAGTTTGACGGAGGAGATATGGTTTGGTCACGAAACTACAAGTTCTGGCAGGAATTGCAGGACTTGAATATGCCGCAGGTATGGAAAGATGTTAAAGCTAATGTTCTTGTTATTAGAGGTGAAGGGGATTTCGAAGCATTTACAAATGAAGAGCATCAGGATATAGTAAAAATTGTGAATACATACAATCCGGGAAAAGGTAAATTTCTCCTGATTCCGAATATGGATCATGGGTTCGCTAAATCAAAAAACCCGGAAGACAGCTTTAATAACAGGACGCAGCCGGGTTACTATGCTAATAATTTTAATGACGCTATTATTGACGAGGTCTCTAACTGGATTGAAAGCCTTAAATAAATTTATCTGTCGTAAGTAAACTTTATACCTGCTTCTTCTATAAATGTAAGTATGCAGATTATCTGATAATTTATTCTTTCTTCAAGCGGTAGTATCCTGAGTGTCTCTACTGTGTAAGATGGTATTTTAAGCTTTTCAATTATGTTGTCCATAGAATGATTAGCCTTGTAGGGAAAGTATTGTATGCGGAACTTGTATTCCGGATTATTTATTTGTTTGTTTACGTTTAGATGACTTCTAATTAAAAAATCCGCGTGCGTCTCTGAGTTCGTTATAAATGTCTGTCCGAATGACTTGTCTTTCTGCCTGTTATACCATTTTTCATCGAATTTAGTCCATGCTTCGTGAAGGTTTATTACATAATCCGGCTTGAACTCTTCAACAAATTTCATAAAATCATAAGCAAGATTTTCTTCATAAATAGTACCGTTTTCAGCTCCCGGGAAAACCTGATTAAGGTCAATATTAACACCTCTTACGTTTTGCTGGTATGCCGCCATATTAACGCGTGGTATAAAACCGACCGTTCCTTCAAGTACATTAATGTACTTCATCACAGTATCGCATGCATAAATCCCGGCAACTTCGTCACCGTGTATTCCGGCGTCTATAAGTATTTTAGGGTATTCTTTCTCAGTCCTGAGTATGTAATAAGGTGTCATGTACTCTTTCTCTTCTCCAATATAAGAGTCAATAATGAAATGTTCAGTTCTGCGGTTGATGGACGATTGCGCTTGTAGTGTAAACGGACTTATTGTAATTATTAAAACAAAAAGTAATAATATTTTCATACTTTTATAACATGATTATACTACAAAAAGTTTATTACTACCTCCTTATTCTAATCGCACCGGAATATACACAAGGGAACAATGCTGCCATTTTTAAAACATAGCTGACGTTCGGCATGTTATCCGTTATTGACCAATCACGCCAGGCACCGCTTCCGCTGAACTTTGTGCTTATTCTAATGTTGCCGTCCGGACCCGATATACTCCAGTCTGTCCAGCTGTCTTCACCCGAAAATACTGTTGTTACTCTTAACGTTGTTTTCCCGTCCGTAACATCCCAATTCTTCCATGCATCATCTCCGCTGAACACTGTTCTGATTGTTCCGTTTATACCGTTGAAGTAAAAGCTCCAGTACTTCCATGCGTCATCACCGCTGAATACTGTCTCTATTGTTCCGCTGATACTCGGTAAATTAACATTCCATTTCTTCCAACCGTCATCGCCGGAAAAAGTAGTCCTCATTGAACCGCTCCCCTCTGAGGTTTGTACGTCCCAATCGCGCCATGAGTCATTACCAGAATATTTTGCTGATATTGATTTGTATTCAATACTTTGTGCGGCTGCAAATTGTGTAAATAAACTGATTATTATCAGTATTATGGTTCTCTTCATCTTTAGTCGTTTTATATATTTTTTAACTGTTTTATCAATCCTAATGTTCCGCATTTATTATTCCATATTACATTGAAAGAAAAAATCTAAACCCTTAATTTACTTGGATATATTATAAATGACCGATAAATTAACAATCATAATACCATTTTATAACGAAGAAACTGCTTTGAAGGTATTAATTCCTTCTTTGATTCAGTTTTCAGACGTTAATAAATGTAAAATTGTAATGGTAAATGATGGCTCTGATGACAATTCAGATTCTGTCATTAAATCATTTAATTTTACGGATGATTTCATATTTATCAGGCACAAAATGAACCGCGGATACGGTGCTGCTCTTAAATCGGGTATCGAGAAATGCGAGACTGAATACGTTATTACTTTCGATGCCGACGGACAGCATTCACTCGATGATGTAATAGTCCTCTACAATAAAATCATTTCAGAGGATGCCGACTTGGTAATAGGTTCGCGTATTAACAATGATAATACTGAAAAAACCAAGAGGTTCGGAAAGTTTATCATCAGAAATCTTTCTAAAATTTTGATTCAGAACAAGATTACTGACCTCAATGCCGGTATGAAAATTATGAGGACAAATCTTGCAAAGAAATACATTCGTATATGTCCTGATACATTTTCTTTCAGCGATGTTATAACCCTGATTTTCATTTCCGAAAAGAATGAGGTTCTTGAAGTGCCGGTAAAAGTTCTTCCGCGAGTAAACGGTAAGAGTAAAATTACAATAAATACTGCTTTTGATACCGTTATGGAGATTATTAATATTACTGTCCTTTTTAATCCACTGAGGGTTTTCCTGCCATTATCTTTGATGTTCCTCATCCTTGGTATAATCTGGTCGTTTAAAATCGTTCTTGACGGTAAAGGCGTCAGTGTCGGAGGTAGTCTGTTGATTGTTATGGGTATTCTTAGTCTTTTAATGGGGCTAATCGCGGAGCAGCTATCATTCATTAAGAAAAGATTGATGTAGAATGGGGAAATTTTCCTTGCGTAATTGGCTCCTGATAATTTTCTTCCTGGCGTTTTCTTTACGGATGATATACATGCTCGTCCCGCACGTTAATTACTTTAATGATAAGCTGCCTGTGAAGTTTCTTGCTGAAGAGCAAATATCTGACGATAGAACTTATACTCAGCTTGCTTATGGAGTCCTGAAGTACGGTTATCCTGCTAAGAAGGACCAGTTCAGCATGTATGCCGGATTTTTGTATCCTTATATTGTTGCTGTAAACCTCTCATTTTCGAACAACTATATTTACCTCTTTATTTTTCAGATTATTCTTGCTTCTTTAACATCGGTTCTTATTTCTCTTATCGCTTACAGATTAACGGGCAATCTAAATGTTGCAGTACTCGCCGGATTGCTCTATGCATTATACTATCCGAACTTCATTTTTCCTGCTCGAGTGCTGACGGAAACTTCATTCACATTCTTAGTAGTTCTTGCATTCTTCTTTCTCCAGAAAGGAATAAGTGAAAAAAGAGTAACGCAGTTGTTCGTTTTTGGTGCTTTGCTGTCTGTTGCAGCTTTGATGAAATCGATGTTGTTCTATGTTTTCTTCTTTATTTATTTTTACCTTGTTTTCAGAGCATTCGTAAAAAAAGATGTGAGTAAATATGTGACTGCTTTAATTCTTTTATTCTTCGTTATTCAATCCCCTTATTACATAGTCTCTTATCTAAATACTAATAAACTTATTGTGGGATCATCAAACGGCTGGTACATGATTCTTACGGGTACTTATCTGCCCCTGAAAGGTGATGAACCAAAAGACCCTGAATATGACATATTCACAGACCATCCGGTAGGAAAAGTTTATAAACTGGAACTCGAACAAGGCTGGAACGAATTTCAAATGGACTCAGCTTTTACTGCACTCGGTAAAAAACAGCTCATTGATAATTTCACAAATCATCCGTTTGAATCTATAGAGGTCATGTCCATTCAGTTATCTCGCTTCTGGTTTCACATGCCTTATTATATACGTCCAATACCGGGGAAGGGTACTATCGTTGCTGCTGTTTATAAACTCATCCTGACTGTGTTTATGTTCATCGGGTTCTATTGGTTTGCACTGAAAAAGAAAGATAACTTTTCTCAGATTACATTTTTCTTCTTGATTATTTACTCATCTCTTCACATGCTTGTCTTTTCTTCTCTGCGGTATTCTGCTCCGCTTATTCCATTTATGATTCTTTTTGCGTCTGTGGGAATCTATTATTCAAACGCCTTGAAAGGTCTTGGATTTTTTAAAACAAATGATTAACAAAGCTATTGTTTTAATATTCTAAATATTATATTTTAATACTTAATCAAACTGTATTAAAATGGGAATAGCAGGATTAATTATTGGAGTTTTTTCAATCATCGGTTTTTTTATAGGTCTAATACCTTTTCTGGGTTGGTTTAACTGGTTTAACATTCCTTTAGCCTTACTCGGTCTTGTTATCAGTATTATTGGAGCTGCTACAAGCGATAACTCAAAAGGACCGGCTATCACGGGTATGATTCTGTGTGGTATTGCATTGTTTGTAGGTGCATTTAGACTCATGCTTGGAGGTGGTTTAATTTAATATTATTTTATTAAATCTTATCAGCCTTGTTGTTTTTGGCTTTTATTTAACTTAATTGAAGTATGGCAAGAAAATCAAATTTTAGATTATTCATTAGTCTCCTTTTTGTCTTGGGGCTTATGGCTCTCGTTTACTGGCTTATTAACAATAACATATTGGAATTCTTATCAGGAGATTCAGCTGACGATATAGAGCTCGGCAAGGGTTATCAGTATAAGTTTGCATACACTGGTAATGGTGACATGACAAACATTATAAGCCTTAACAGGGGTAGCTCTCTGTTTGAATTCTATCATGAAGGGCGCGGTGATTTTTATGTAGATGTGAAATACTCTGACGGAAGACTATTGAAAGTACTAGCACAGACAAAAGGTGATTATCGCGGGAAAATGGAAGTTGAAGTTCCCGAAACCGATGCTTATACCATCAATATAAAAACCACGGGTAAGTGGGGACTTGATTTTAAATAATTACTATTTATACGTATAATTCAGGTAATCTATTTTTTTATCAAGTTCGTCTTTATATTGAGGGTTTAACTGTGTTGCTTTTATGAAATCTTCAATCGCCTCGTCATATTTTTCTACTCTTTCAAATGCAGCTCCTCTGTTGTAATATGCTTTGGCTAGTTTTGAATCTTTTACAATAACTGTATCATATTCTTTTATTGCTTGCCATGTCTCATTCAATGCATCGTAAACAACACCCTTGTTGAAATTAGCAATAGTATCGTCTGGCTTTAAGAATAATACCATCTGATAATCCCATAGGGCTTTGTTGTATTGCTTCAGTCTCTCCTGCGCTGTCCCTCGGTTCTGGTATGCGGAGTGATTATAAGGATTCAGCTGTATATACCTGTCGTAATCTTTTATAGCCTCTCTGTATTTGTGTATGTTTTGCAAATGATTTGCTCTGTCAAGATATGGACCCGGATTCATACTGTCAGCGGCAATAAGCAGGTTTAATTCTTCAAATGCTTTCAGGTTTTGTACCTTGTAAGCACTATCTCTCGGTATTGAATATCCCATATGAAAACTTTCTATCGTATCTCTGTAATCAAAATATCCTTTTCCGTAAATATCCGTACTGTCCCTTACAGGTCTTCTTACATCTATTTCTTGTCTGTCCTGAACTAAATTTTCGGTTTGCTTTTTCTTGCTGCAGGAATAAACCGTCAGCATGATTGCAGTAATTACTATCCCCAATAATAAAGCCTTTGAAATGTTTGGCATTTTTTCCCCTTTAAATTTTTACTTGCTTTCCGTTGTAAACTAAAGATAATTCTCTTTTAAAAAATTAATATGATATATTTCGTGTCCTGTCATTAAATAAATTATCGCCCTTACCGTGATTTCATTGTCGTTAGCTACACCCTTTTCCATCATTGTCAATTTATCAAAACTTCTGAATAGATTAATATTAGCCGCCCTAAGAAATAGCCTTTCATCAACGATATCTTTCAATGTTCTGTTGAAAAAGTTCGCTTTCTTAACGTAATCATCCTGCTCAAAACCCGGTAATGGCTGTGTATCTTCCTCTGGCTATCCTAAGTGCTCTTGAACTGAATATCCTTTCTGTGTCAGAAAGATGCCCCACAATATCTTTTATCGTCCATTTCCCAAATGCGTATGTGTGGTCTCCTAGTTCTTCCGGTATATTCGATAAAAACTCGTGCGCTATCGCTGATTGTTTCTCAAAAGTCTTAATTATATTGCCTTCTGGTACAAGGTCAACGTAATGCGTGTAATGACCCGGATATTCTTCGGGTAATGGCTTTTGATTAAATACTATATCCATTCAGTAATATAATTACTTTATTTATTAAATAAAATATATCAATAGAATCTGTCTTTCAATGTATTTTTATGTATAACTCATTTGAATAACTGTATGTTGCCGCCCGTATGTATATACAGCAAATTTTCTCCGCTGTTAAATTTTCCTTTTCTTATGTAATCTATCATTCCTGCAGCAGCCTTACCCGAATATACTCTGTCAAGGAGTATTCCTTCGTTCGTTGCAAATAATGATATTGCTTCATTTGCTTCTTTAGTCTCCGCACCGTACGCATCACCTATGTATGTGTCATCGACAACGATATCTTCCTTTCTGTATCCTGTTTCAATCTTACTCTCAGCCTCAGCGCATAATGCTTCTACTTCGGCTGCAATTTGTTTCGCATTTTTTGTAATAGCTATTCCGTTTATCCTTGCATCATAACCCGTGTAACTTTTTCCTAATACCAATCCCGACTGAGTTCCCGCTGAACCAGTTGCATGAAATATGTTCTTAAAATATATATTCTCTTTTTCTGAAAATTCTTTTATTTCTCTCATACAGTCAATATAACCTTTTGCACCCGTGCTTGTTGAACCTCCTATAGGCATCTTATAAACTTTCTTCCCTGAATGTTCAAGCTTTTTCATCAGGACATCTGCTTCTTTTTCCCAGTCATCCCATTCAAACGATTCTACATCATGTATCTGAGCCCCGAAAAGATTGTCAAGTAGCAAATTTCCTGTTGCTCTTTCTGGTTTTACTCCGCCTAAAACAAGCCTTACCTCAAGTCCCGTCGCTGCTCCGTATGCCGAGGCAATTCTGCAAAAGTTCGATTGATAAGCACCTACTGCTATTATGGTATCAGCTCCGTTTTGTATTGCCTCATAAATCAGGTAATCAAGCTTTCTCGTCTTGTTCCCTCCGAACGCAAATCCGGTAAGGTCATCCCGCTTACAAAATATGTTTGTATTAAATTTCTTAGAAAGATTTTCAAGTTTATGCAGCGGAGTTGGAAGTATTGAGTAATGCAGTTTATTATTATTTTTCATAATTAATCTTTCGGTATTATTATTGACGAATCTCCGTAACTTAAAAATCTAAAATCATTATTCAAAGCATATTCATATATCTTTTTCCAATCTGGTCCAGTAAACGCCGAAACAAGTAAAAGCAATGTCGAAGTCGGTAAATGAAAATTTGTAACAAGTATATCAACGAGTTTGAACTTATAACCTGGTATTATCATAAGACTTGTACTTCCTTCTATTGTATCAGTTCCACTCTTATCCAGCCTTTTTATAAGATTCTTAATCGCTTGCTCAGGTTCCGGTAAATCCTTGCTCATAAATTCATACACTTCCCATTGCTTTATATTAAACCCATCTTTTTCAGTAAATACACCAAGCCAGTACAGACTCTCAAGCGTTCTTACACTCGTTGTCCCGATCGCAATTTTCTTTTTATGATTGTTGTTAAGCAGGTTCTCCAGAAAACTCTTTCTTACTGTGAAAATTTCTTTGTGCATTCTGTGTTCATACACGTCATTGGTTTTCATGGGTTTGAAAGTTCCTGCACCAACATTCAATGTTATAAAATCAAAGCAAATATTTCTCTCATTCAATCCGTTTAATACCTCTTTTGTGAAGTGCAGTCCTGCTGTTGGAGCAGCTACTGAACCTTCTGTGTCTGCAAAAACTGTTTGGTATCTTTCACCGTCTGATATTTCAGCTTTTCTTTTAATGTATGGCGGAAGGGGAGTGGTTCCTGCATTGCTCATTACCTCTGAAAAACTGTACCCTCCCTCCCACTTGAACTTTATACTGAATCCATCTGTATCTTTTCTTGTCTTTTCTGCATATAGTTGCACAGCTTTGTTATCTATAGTGAAATCTTTTACGAGTATTTCATCCCTCCATTTGCTTGCATTTCCTACTAAACAGTTCCATTCTGATTCATTCATGCTTTCGAAAGCTTTCTCAATTCCCTTCCCAATCGGTTCTAAACAGAATATTTCTATCTTTGCCCCGGTCTCTTTTTTAAAGAAAATTCTCGCATTTATTACTTTTGTATTGTTGAATATCATAAAGGAATTATTTGGCAGGCATTCATTAATATCTCTGAATGTTTTCTCGGTTATATTTCCTTTGTCATAGAATAAAAGTTTTGATGCAGCCCTTTCTGGTAAGGGTTTCTGAGCTATCCTTTCTTCCGGTAGCTCGTAATTGTATTCCTCAATATTTATTCTCTTATCCAATTAAACTCTGTCGAATTTAGAGTTCATTTCGTATATCTCTTTGTTAATATTTAATCTACATATTTTCTCAAGTTTAAAAGGTAGCACCGCTGTCCAGTTCTCGTCATTCACAACACCCGGAAAGTTAATCCTGATTGACCTTTCTTCGGCTATTCTTAAAAAATTCTCATCAAGGCATAAGTACTCCTGCAGTAAATGAATACAGAATATTGAATCTGTTCCGCAAACGAAATTAAGAATTTTCCTTATGAAATCTGTTGTTACCTTTCCGTTTTCTCTGAAAAAATTCATTTCCTTTTCACTGCTGAAAACTCTTTTAACAAATTTTTCCTTTTCTCCGTAGCTCTCATCATAAAGTATCACTAAATCCCAGTTATTTTCTGTTTTCAAACCTAAAATATCTAAAAACTTTTCTCTTGTTTTAATTTCTTGTTTCCAGTATAACCTGTTATAATTAGAATTCTCAAGGTCGAACAATTTGACTTTAACCTCATTAATTTGCTCAGTGTCAAAACCCTTATTCTTTAGAAGTCTTTCAAATAGTAATCCGTCTATAGTTCCGGCTTCATTGTGCCACCATTCTATTAATGAAGAAGAATCATGTGTCGAGACAGTAGCCGCTGTCAGCCAGCGGAATTTCTCTCTCGGGATGAAATCATTCGCATCTTTTATCCATCTTTGTACATCCATTCCGGGTATTCCGTATTCCCAAAGAACACGCGCTGAACATTCAGGTACCGTTCCGAGGTCTTCTGCACATGGAAGTAATCTTGATTTATAAACTATTGAATCAAGTATCTTCTTTCCTGACTCTTCCCATACGTTTGCATCCTCCGGAGAAAATTTACCGTTCAATCCCCCCGTTTCTTCAGGTTGCATTCTGTCTATCGTCCATACCCTGAAAAATCCTACAAAATGATCAATCCTGTACATGTCATAAAAGTTTTCTGCATACATTAGCCTGTCTGTGAAATATTTATGTCCGTCACTTTCTAATGTTGCCCTGTTATACGGCGGCATACCCCATCGTTGTCCGTTGGCAAAATACATATCGGGCGGGGCTCCCGATTGTAAACTAAGCTCAAAGTAATTCCTTCTCGACCACACATCACAGCTGTCGCGGCTTACCAGAAATGGTATATCTCCCATTATCAATACGCCTTTTTCAGCAGCGTATTTCTTAGCACTCTTAAACTGCTCATATAGTTGCCATTGTACCCAGTAATGAAAATGTATCTTCTCAAAGTTTTCTTTCTCAAATTCTTTTATCCGGTCTGCATCCCTTAACCTGTAATGCTCATCCCAGCTTTCCCATGTTTCGTTTCCGTTTATATGTTTAAGTACTTTATATACCGCATAATCTTCAATCCAGTACTTGTTTCCTTCTACGTATTTATCAAACCTCCTTATTCCCTTTGTGTATGAACGTTTGTATATCCTCCATAAAAGCTCTATCTTGTTCTGCTTGATTGCGTAGTTGACCTTGTTGTTTGTATTGCTGAATTTTTGCCTTAATTCTCTTATATCCCTTTTGAAAGGTACTAAGTTAACTTCCTTTAGTGATTGTAATGATATGTACATCGGATCTAACGCAAAAGAGGAAACACAGTTATAAGGTGCATAGTCATACCCGGTATCATTCAGCGGTAATAACTGAAGTATTGTATTCCCTGTCTGTACGCACCATTGCACTATCAGTTTTATATCGGGTATCTCGCCTATGCCAATGCTTTTCTTTGATTTTACTGAAAATAACGGAACTGCAACACCTGCTCGCCTATTAAAACCAATTTTTTCCCATTTATCAGCAGTCTTGCTTTCTTTCAAAAAACTATAATCTATCATTTTTCTCTGTTCCAATTTTCAAATATATTTCTTTTCCGTTCTTGAATTCAGGTATGTTGCTCTTAGCTTTTTCGAGCTCATCGAGAAATTCATCGTGTAAAGAAATTCCGGAAATACTTTCTCCAAGCTCTATTGCTCGCTTTGAATATTCCAGAACTTTTTTAGATTCTATACCTGATATATCAGAAAAAAACCATCCGCAGCTCGTAAACATAAGCATTGAATATCTTTGCATCTCAAGCAGTTTAATCGCTTTATCTGTATCAGCTTTGCTTAATTTCTTAATCGCATGTTCTGCAAAAAATCCTTTTCTATCCCCTTTTAATATAATGTTAATGTAATCGTTTCGTGCATTCCAGACATTCTTAAAATATTTCTTTCCTTCTAATTCATACAGTATTCCCAGTTTGCTGTTAAGATGGTTGAATGCATTTCTTAAATGCCTTCTCCATCTTTGATTCCAGCCGTCATGCCCGCCTGTGTGACATCCGCAGTTCTTCTTCCATCTCGCAACACCGTGTACGCAGCTCCATGAAGTACCCTCACCTCTGTTTCCTTCGTTTAATGTTACTTCGTACTCAGGTTCGTGCAGCGATAGATACTCACCATAGTTTACTACTTTGTATCCGTTTGCTTCGGCATACTCTGTGAGCAAAAACGCTATCGTTCTTTCTGTAAAATGTTTGTGATGTCCGAATGTCTCCCCGTCAACTGCCATCGATATAAGCTGGTCTTCTTTGAAATTGCTAATCTTTGCTGAATCAATTTTTTCCATTAATCTTTTCGAATCATATACTACATCATCAAACGCAAGACCTTTAGAAAGCGCCCCGTCATAGAAAAATATATCTATATAACCGAATTGTCTCTTAGAAAAAAATCTGTACGGAATTTTAGTGTTGATTCTGCCCCCGATTACTTCTTCCCAGTTTGACGTCCCTATCTTCCTTATCTTTTCTGCCTGTGACGGATCAAGTATTGTAAACCTTATCCCTTCTTCAATAAGTACTTCCATTGTCGCATTGTTGCACGCCGTCTCCGATAGCCATATTCCTTCGGGTTTTCTGCCGAATCTGTATTCAAAATCCTTAACACCCCATCTGACCTGCGTTGTCTTGTCTCTTTTGTTTGCAAGAGGCATTATTATATGGTTGTAAACCTGTGCTATAGCATTACCGTGACCGTTGTGTTCTGAAATGCTCTTCTTGTCAGCTTCTATTATTCTGTCGTATGTGTTTTTGTGCTCTTCTTCAATCCAGTTAAGTAGTGTAGGTCCGAAATTAAAGTTGAGATATTCGTAATTATTTACACTTCTTAAAACTTTTCCCGTGTCGTCAACTATCACAGCCTCTGAATTTGGTTTATAGCATTCCTGAAATATCCTTTCGTTCCAGTTGTGAAATGGAGCCGCCGATGGCTGCTGCTCAATCAAGTTCGTCCATGGATTTTCTCTAGGAGGCTGGTAAAAATGTCCGTGTATGCATAAATGTAATTTCATCACTTACTCCCTTTCATACACAAATACATTAGCTCCAAGTGGCGGCAGGTTTATTCTAACTGAGTTCTCCCAGTTGAATCTTCTCTCCTTCGTTGTGTGTACCCCTCCACCGTTACCGACTCCGCTGCCTCCGTATTCAAGTGCATCTGTGTTAAGTATTTCTCTGTAGTAACCTTCAAAAGGTACACCTATTATATAATTCTCTCTTACTACAGGTGTGAAATTAAAAGTGAACATTACTGACTGTTTACCGTCTCTCGATTTTCTTATAAATGCAATTACTGAGTTCTCCCAATCGGAAAAATCGAGCCATTCAAATCCTTCGTTCTTAAAATCTATGTCGCTCAAAGCTCTGTAACTTTTATATAAAGAATTCAGGTCCTTTACTAAGAGATTAACCTTTTTATGCATGTCAAAGTCTGCAAGATACCAGTCAATGTTGCTATCGCAATTCCATTCATTGTACATCGCAATATCATTTCCCATAAAGTTTAATTTCTTTCCCGGATGTCCGAACATAAAACCAAAAAAGAGTCTTAAGTTCGCAAACTTCTGCCATGCATCTCCGGGCATTTTTTCAAACAGTGTTCTCTTTCCATGTACAACCTCATCGTGTGATATAGGCAGTATAAAATTCTCGCTGAATGCATACCACATGGAAAATGTTATCAGATTATGATGATACTTTCTGTGTACAGGGTCATTAGAAAAATATTTAAGTATATCATTCATCCATCCCATGTTCCATTTCATGTCAAAGCCTAGCCCGCCGAGATATACAGGCAGCGTTACACCCGGAAAAGCTGTGCTTTCCTCCGCTATCATCACTACTCCTTTGAAGTATTCGTGTACTTTTACATTTAACTCTTTTATGAATTCTATCGCTTCAAGATTTTCTCTTCCGCCGTAAATATTCGGTTCCCATTCTCCTTCTTTTCTTGAATAATCAAGATATAGCATCGAGGCTACCGCATCTACGCGCAGTCCGTCTATGTGATACTTGTCTAACCAGTATATTGCATTCGATATCAGAAAATTTCTTACTTCATTCCTTCCGTAATCAAACACAAAAGTTCCCCAGTCCATGTGGTAACCCTTCTTCCAGCTTTTGTATGCATATAGCTGTGAACCGTCAAAACTCGCAAGTCCGTGTTCATCGCTCGGGAAATGGGCTGGTACCCAGTCAAGAATTACCCCTATTCCTGAATTATGACAGTAATCAACAAACCACATGAAATCTTTTGCCGTACCGAATCTGCTCGTTGGTGCAAAATAATTTATTACCTGATATCCCCACGACTGATCAAGTGGATGCTCCATAATAGGCATTAGCTCTACGTGTGTGTAACCCATTTCCTTTACATAATTCACAACCTCTATCGCAAGGTCTTTATAATTTAAAAACCCTCCTTCCTCATTTCTTTTAAAACTTCCGGGATGCAATTCGTATATTGATATCGCTTCTTTTTGAAAATCAAAACCCTCTCTCTTTTTCATCCATTCTTCGTCGTTCCATTCAAACCCTTCAATATTGCAGACTATTGAACCCGTCTTCGGTCTTACTTCCATCTGAAATGCATATGGGTCGCTTTTAAAAAACACGTCACCCTCCCAAGGCTTTAATCCGTACTTATATACTTCCCCTTCGTCAATGCCGGGTATGAAAAGAGCCCAGACTCCCGAGCCGTTTACGTTGTGCATTGGAAAATTTCCGATACCCCATTGATTAAAATTTCCTGTTACGCAAACCGCCTGTACGCTCGGTGCCCATACAACAAACTCAACACCCTTTACTCCTCTTTTTTCTTTCACCCTTGCTCCGAAATTATCATAACTCTTATGAAGACTACCCGTACCCAGCAGGTAAAGGTCAAAATCTGTTATATCTGTATGAAAGCTGTATGGGTCTTCCATTTCGATTGGATACCCTTCCGAATATTTCACGCTGAATTTATTACTAAATTCTTCTGCTACATTCCTGAAACTTGCCTGAAATAAATCCGACCCTTCTACACGCTTCATGACTTGCTCTTTCCTCGTTTGTATTGCTGGTATTATTCTTACTTCTTCTGCATTTGGAAAATAACAGTTAACAAAGAACTCTTTCTTCTCGCTGTTGTAATGCGGTCCGAGTATATCAAATGGATTGATATTCTCAAAATTTACTATTTTTTGATAATTGTCTTTCGTAAACTTTCTGAAACTAATCACATTTATTCCTGTTAATAATTTAATTTATATTATACAAATTCATTTTGCGAACACAAAAATAACTCCTTGATTTATTTGATTATATGCAAAAACAATCTTAATCTTTAAAGATACTGTTCTGTATTAACCCTTTTTTAATATCATGTATCCTACTATTCCCGAAAACAAAGATCCGGTTATTATTCCTATCTTTGCAAAATCAATCAGTTCCTGATTGTTGAATGCCAGCGAACCTATAAATAAACTCATCGTAAAGCCAATCCCGGCTAAAAATCCGGTTCCGATAATCTGTCGTAAACTCGAACCCGTAGGTAATACTCCTAATCCAAGCTTCACAGCTGCCATCGAAAATAATCCTACACCAAGTACTTTGCCTATAAATAAGCCGGCTATTATTCCTAAAGTTACTCCGTTTATTACACCGCCGCTTACTCCTCCCAATGATACTCCGGCATTTGCAAGTGCGAAAACAGGCATGATGAAAAATGCAACGTATGGATGTAGTTTATGCTCAAGTCTGTGTGCTGGGGCTGTTGCTTTTTCGCAATTCTCTTCTATTGTGTATAGTACTTCGTTCACTGACACCGAAATCCTGTTCTCATCCTTAACAAGATCCCTTTCTTTCATCTCTGCCAGTGCATCGCTTGTTTCATCAAAAAACTTCTTGCCGTTCATTCGAGTCTTTGTCGGTATCGTAAATGCAAGTACCACACCTGCAATCGTTGCATGCACGCCGCTCTTCAAAAATAAAAACCATAGTACTAATCCGAATAAAATATACACAAGCGGTGACTTAATCTGCAGGTAATTTAATACTATCAAAATTATAAGCACTATTCCTGCAGCACCGAGCATCATTAAAGAAATATTTGTTGAATAAAAGACGGCAATAACTATTACTGCACCAAGATCATCAATTATTGCAACTGCTGTTAGAAATATTTTCAGCGCAAACGGTACTCGGTTACCAAGTATTGAAAGTATTCCTATTGCAAATGCAATGTCAGTTGCCATCGGAATACCCCATCCTTGTGCAGCTTCGCCTGTACTGTTTATCGAGAAGTAAATAATAGCAGGAAATATCATCCCGCCCAATGCCGCAACAGCAGGCATTACAGCATTCTTTACACTCGATAGCTCTCCTATGAGAAGTTCTCTTTTTATCTCAAGTCCTACAACGAAGAAAAACACAACCATTAAACCGTCGTTTATCCAGTGTAAAAAATCTTTCTCAATCTTAAATTCACCGAAACCGAAACTTACCTTGCTTGACCAGATGCTGAAATATGATGAAGCTAGTGGACTGTTTGCCCATACAATAGCAACTATTGCAACTGCGATTAATAATAAACCGCTTGCTTGCTCTAATTGAAAAAACCTTATGGCAGGCTTTAAAATTTTACGAATCCTCGGATTCTCTACTACTTCTATTTTCTTTTTCATTCCTTTTCAAATTATTAATTGTCTCGTAATTATTTTTATAAATATTATATAATTATGCAAAGATGATAATTCGATTTGCTGTCAATTCATTCAAATAAATCGGGTATCATCCGAATCGTTTATTATTGTGCTTTATTCTGTCATCAGTCGAGATGCTCCTCGAACTATGTATTTTGCTGTTTTATCAATTAAAAGCTTTATATTTATAACCAAATAAATCTGCTTTTTGTTCAAAAATCTGGTGGAATTATCTATTTATTTTTTATATTATGCTGTGTTTTTACTAAAAAAATCATCTGAAATCAAAGGAAATACAAAAAATATTATTCCGATCTTGATTTGTGGAACTCAATTACTTATATTTGTGTTATTTTAAATGCAATATAATTAAAATATCAAAAACACTTCATCTTTTCTGGATAAGTTGAGAATAATAATCCATTCCTAACTCCGGTTCATATCCACTTCAACTCCACTTCCAATTCACTATAATTATACATTATTAAGTCCTTACTTAGGGGGCGTTCGGTCATAAACCCGTCTTACTAACTTATAATCATACTGTCAATAAACTTAAATTGTACTTCCCTTCACTGTTGTTTTATGTTCTACCATTATAGTAATTTATCCTCATTTCTCTTTATTTAATTCAATCCGTAAAAAAATCATCAACCTTCATAAAATATGTTTTGCATTTTGATATTACCAATTTCTAATTATATTGAATAAAGTAATTAATTAATTTAAGAATGACTTTCCCGAATAGATATGTCATTTTTTAAAATTTAAATATACAGTTATATGTATAATACTCTTTCCCTGAGTCTTAAGTGTCCTCATTGTAGTAAATCTTTGATGGATTCTGAAGTCCTCATCGATAATGAAGCAAGTATTGCCTTACAAATCGAAATTGCCAACACGAAAGGAAAAATAAACCTCAGCTCTATCTACGGTAGTTTTAATTATTCTTCAGCTGTTGAAAATCCTGTCGATAGAATTGCTGTCTTCTCTTGCCCGCACTGCGGCAAGGATATTAAATCGGCCTCGTCGTGCAAACTATGTAATGCTCCTATGGCTTCTCTCGTACTTGATATCGGAGGGAAGGTTAGCTTTTGTACTCGCTCGGGATGCCGGAATCATACTGTCGAAATAGAGGACCTCAATAATGCTCTCAGAAAATTTCACCAGGTTTACGGTTTCGAAAGTTCTCTGCCCGAAAGAAAGCCCGATGAAATTCATACCCATGTACATGTAGATGAGAACTTGGAAATTATTGAAGCAGGAACTTTCCTTCAGGCATATTGTCCGCATTGCAGGAAGAGTTTGATAGAAGCTGAAATGCTTAAGTTAAAACTCGTAAATGATAAAAATGAATCCGGGGATATTTTGCTCAGTCCGTACCTGAATGTATTTTCTGCTAAATCAACCTTGTTCCTTACTGAGGGGAAACCTGTTGGTGATTTACGATGCTTTCATTGCGACCATACTTTAATGGTCGAGAATAAACAATGCCATTCCTGTGGGTCTCCTATTTGTGGCGTCTCTATTAGTGCCCGCTCTAAGCTTATTGACTTTTTTATCTGCACTAAAAAAGGATGCAGATGGCACGGACTTAGCGAAGAGGATATTAACAATATCAAACTTGATGAAAGCCTTGAATGGTAGTACGCTGTTTTAATTTATTATATTAATTATATTTTCTTATGAGAGTCTTACGTATAAATAAAAAAGAGGTTAAATCCGTAACTAAAAAGGCGGTCGACCTAACACTTCTCGACACTTTAATATACAAATACAGAAATAAAAAGGGTAATCTTATCCCTCTGCTTCAGGGCACACAGAATATTTTCGGTTATATTCCTAAAGAAGCTTTTTATTACATCTCAAAGAAAACAGGTCTGAGAATCAGCGATATGTATGGTGTTGTTACTTTCTATGCACAGTTCAGATTACAGCCTGCTGGCAAATATATAGTGAGGATGTGTCATGGTACTGCATGCCATGTTCAGAATGTTAAAAAGGTTACGGAAGATGTCCATAATTTCCTTAACGTTAAAGACGGCGAAACTACTGAAGACGGTGTTTTTACACTCGAAACTGTCGCATGTCTCGGCTGCTGCTCTCTCGCTCCTGTTATGATGATTAGCAAAGAAACCTATGGTAAACTTAGCGGAAAGAAAGCTGTCGAAGTAATTAAGGAAATTAAGCGTAAGGAAACACTCGCTGCAAAACAGCAAATTTCAAATAATTAACGATAGAAAAGAAAATTTTTATTATATGTCTCAAACACAAATAATAGTCGGTCTTGGTAGCTGCGGTCTTGCAGCAGGTGCAGGAAAGGTCTATGATGAACTTCTTAGAATTCGCGAAGCCGATAATCTCGATTTTAAACTTAAGAAAACAAGCTGCATCGGTATGTGTTTTAAAGAACCGCTCGTTGAGATTATTGATGATACTGGACATTACCTATACGGTGAAGTTGATGTTAAAAAAGCAGATGAAATAATCGAAAAACATCTTGTGAATTATACTCCTGTGAAGGAATATCTTGTGAAGTCCGATGTCATCGAAACAGGATTTAATCAGTATTTCGATGGTCAGGTTAAAATTGCTCTGCGTAACTGCGGTTATATAGACCCTGAAAGCATTGAGGAGTATGAAGCTCGTGGCGGTTATGAGGCTTTTAAAAAGATTGTGAACGAAAAGTTTAGCTCTCAGGACGTTATCAAAACCATTCTTGATTCTGGCCTTCGCGGTAGGGGAGGCGGTGGTTTCCCGACAGGTTTGAAATGGAAGTTTGCTAACAACAGCCAATCCAAAGAAAAGTATATAATCTGTAATGCCGACGAAGGTGACCCGGGCGCTTTTATGGATAGGTCGGTCCTTGAAGGCGACCCGCATTCTGTTCTCGAAGGTATGATAATAGGTGCTTATGCTATCGGAGCAGGCGACGGTGTTATTTATTGCCGTGCGGAATATCCCCTCGCAATCAAACGTCTTAATATAGCAATCGAACAGGCCCGTGCAAAAGGTTATCTTGGAAAGAAAATACTCGGTCTCGATGATTTTAATTTCAATATCTACATTAAAGAAGGTGCAGGTGCATTCGTATGCGGTGAAGAGACTGCTTTAATCGCATCCGTCGAAGGTGAACGAGGTATGCCTCGTAAACGTCCTCCATTCCCCGCAGTCTCAGGCTTATGGAAGAAACCGACTAACATTAACAACGTGGAAACATACGCAAATATTCCTTGGATAATTACTAACGGAGCCGAAGCTTATGCTGCTTATGGTACCGAAAAAAGTAAAGGGACAAAGGTTTTTGCTTTGACAGGCAAGATTAAAAACGGCGGACTCGTTGAAGTACCTATGGGTATTACAATTAAAGATATAATTTATAAACTCGGTGGTGGTATAATAGGTGATAAGAAGTTCAAAGCTGTTCAGCTTGGCGGTCCGTCAGGTGGCTGCATTCCTGAATATCTTTCTGATACTATTGTTGATTATGATTCCGTTAACGCTACAGGCGCTATTATGGGCTCTGGTGGTATGGTTGTCATGGATGAAACAACTTGTATGGTAGATGTTGCAAGGTTCTTTCTTGAATTTACTTGTAAGGAGTCCTGCGGAAAATGTACATTCTGCCGTGTCGGTACTAAACGTATGCTTGAAATCCTTACCCGTATTACTGAAGGCGAAGGTCGTCCCGATGATTTGGAAAAACTTGAAGAGCTTGCTTACCAGATTAAAGATGCCTCTCTTTGCGGACTCGGTCAAACAGCACCTAACCCGGTTCTAACTACTATTAAGTATTTTCGTGATGAGTACGAAGCTCATATCAATAATAAAAAGTGTCCTGCTCTTTATTGTAAGAAACTTCTTACTTATGAAATTATTCCCGAAAAGTGTACGGGTTGTATGGTCTGTAAGCGTGGATGTCCTACCGAAGCAATTACGGGCGAAAAGAAACAGGTGCACTTTATTCATCAGGAAAAATGTATTCAGTGTGGCGATTGTTACTCTAAATGTAAGTTTGATTCTATTGTTGTTTATTGAATTCAAAATCAAAGTTTCTTTTTAAATGGATAATAAATTAAATATAATTCTTAACGGTAAAATTGTTACGGGATATGAAGGCGAGACTATTCTGCAACTTGCTAATCGTCACGGTATTGAAATTCCTACTCTGTGTAATGACGAGAGACTCACTCCGTTTTCCTCTTGCTTTGTCTGTGTCGTTGAAGTAGAAGGTACACGTGGTCTTCAGCCCTCCTGTTCTACCAAGATAGTCGAAGGCATGAAAATTAATACCGATAATGAAAAGGTACATAAATCAAGAAAATCTGCTCTCGAGCTACTCCTTTCGAATCACTATGCCGATTGTATGGCTCCATGCAAACAGACTTGCCCGGCAGGCGTTGACGTTCAGGGATACATTGCCCTTATTAACAAAGGAATGTATCGCGATGCTATAGGACTCATCAAACAAACGAACCCTCTTCCTGCAATATGCGGTAGAGTTTGCGTGAGACCATGTGAAGTTGCCTGCAGAAGAAATCTACTCGAAGGTAAAGGCGTTGGAATTGATTATCTGAAAAGATATGCTACAGATATGGATTTTGAATCAGGCGATAAATACATGCCTGAATGCAAACCTGCTACAAGTAAAAAGGTTGCTGTTATCGGTGCCGGACCCGGCGGACTTTCTTCTGCATACTATCTTGCACTCGAAGGACATTCTGTCGATGTCTTTGAATCAAGCCCCCATCCCGGCGGTATGCTTCGCTATGGTATCCCACCTTATCGCTTACCGAATGATATTATTGATAAGGAAGTAGAAAGCATCGAACAGATGGGTGTTAATATTAATTATAATATAAGACTTGGCGATTCGCTCAGTTATAAGGACTTGAAAGGTAAATATGATTCCGTAATTCTCGCTATTGGCTCACAGAATGGTACGAGCATCGGTTGCGACAATGACAAGGCGAACGGTGTGTACTCAGGTATCGATTTCCTTCGCAATATGGAGATGACAGGCCAGAAATATGACTTTTCAGGAAAGAGAGTGGCAGTCATCGGCGGTGGTAACACTGCTATGGACTGTTGCAGAACCGCAATGCGTTGCGGTGCTTCTAAAGTTTATATTATTTACCGCAGAACTGAAAAGGAAATGCCGGCGAATCCGATTGAAATTCATGAGTCGAAACTCGAAGGTGTTGAATATATGTTCTTAACTGCTCCGGCAAAAGTAAACGTTAACGATGATGGTAAACTTAATTCTTTATCATGCTATAAAATGGAGCTCGGTGAACCGGATGCCTCAGGCAGAAGAAGACCTGTTAAAGTTGATGGTTCAGAGTTCAACGTTGAACTTGATATCATACTTGCCGCTATCGGTCAGAAGACTGAAGTTAACTTTATCGACGATATTAATAAATACTCAGATGAAAAACTCATTGTGAATAAATGGGGTGATATTGATGCAAATAAAAAGACCCTGCAGACTTCAATAAAATCTGTTTTCGCATGCGGTGATGGTGTTACTGGTCCTGCTACGCTTATTGAAGCTATTGCTCAGGGTAGGAAAGCTGCAAAGAGCTGTCATCAGTACTTATCTGACTTGCCTATTACTGGTGACAAGTATGAGTTTATATCTAAACGTGAAAATTTTGAGAAGCAGATAAAAGATGATTATTTAGGAAAATACGCTGAACAACTTAGAAAAGAAATGCCGACTCTTGCTCCTGAAAAACGCAGTAATTTCTTTGAAGTAGAACTTGGATATTCTCACGAAGCAGCTCATGAAGAAACTAAAAGATGTATGGAATGCGGTTGCACAGAATACTACACTTGTGACTTAAAGAAATACTCAACTGAATATGAAGCTGTGCAGACAAGGTTTGACGGTGAATACAAAAAATATGATGTTGACTTCAGACATCCCTTTATTGAAATAGATAATAATAAATGTATCCTGTGTTCTCGTTGTATTAGAATTTGTAAAGATGTTGTGGGTGCAAATGCTCTCGGTCTTGTTAACCGGGGATTCGAGTCTTACGTCGCTCCAAGCCTCGGTGAAAGCCTTCTCGATACTGATTGTGAATCTTGCGGAATGTGTATTTCTACATGCCCTACAGGTGCAATAACTGAAAATTTCAAGTTTAAACCGGGCCCTCTCGAACTCGATTCATTCGAATCAATCTGTAATTATTGCTCTGTCGGTTGTGCGATTAGAATACACCATAAAAATGGATTTGTTATGAAAGTAACAGGAGTGAGCGGTGAAATTAATAAAGATGAAAATATCTGTCGCTTCCCAAAATTCGGATACAGATACCTCAATGACGGCAAACGAATTACTAGACCTTTAATTAAAGTAAATGGAACGTTTCAAGAAACATCTTTTGAAAATGTATTCGATGTTATTAAGATGAAAATTCAATCTGTTTTGCCTGATGAAAATGCTTTCTTTGCTGGTGCTCGGCTGACAAACGAAGAATTATTCCTTATTAAAAAATTATCAGCTTCAGTTAAATCAGTTAATACTTCAAGTTTTCACTATTTAAATAGGGGAGATGGTTACTTAAACATAACCGAAGCTAACGTTCCATTCTCTCAAATTAATGGCTCGGGTAGAATCTATCTTCTCGGTTCTGAAGTAAATTATGAAAACCCCGTTGTTGGGTATATGGTCAATAATGCAAAAACACAATACGGTGTAATAGTCAGTGTCATTACGGATAAAGAGTGTGACAGAACTCTGAACAAAGCAGATAAAATCATTAATGTTGATTCATATTACTGCTTTATAAAAGCTGTTAATCATTACATACTATCCAACAGTATGGAAAACAGTGTTTTCATAAATGATCGTGTAAAAGGTTTTGATGAGTATAAGAAAAATATTCTCTCTCTGGACTTCAATGATCTTGTCAAACAGTCCGGAATAGCTTCCAAGAATCAGCTCGTTGAGTTTATTGAAGAGTTTAATAATGAACCGAATGCAATGCTCATCTTTGCAGAGAAGAATGTAGCATCGGAAACAGCTATGGAGATTTTCAATCTTATGCTTATTACTGGAAAACTCGGAAAATCATCATCTGGGCTTATTTCTCTGAAAGAAAAGAACAATTCTCAGGGACTTTTTGATATGGATATTTATAACGGTAATATTACATCTGAAAAGTTCAATAACCTGAAAAACCTATTCATATTTGGCGAAGATCCCGTTGGTTGTTCTTACAACAAAAATGAGATCATCGCTATGCTGAATAAGTCGGATTTCAAAGTCGTTCAGGATTATTTCATGACCGATACTGCATCTCTTGCGGATGTAATCCTTCCTGCTTCATATCCATTTGAAATAGGCGGTAGCTATTCCAATACGCAGAAGTATATTCTCAATTTTGACGCTGAATCTGTGTCAAAACTTGAAAAAGATTCTGTCACACAAATAATAGAATTATTATTTTTATTTAGTGATAAGAAAAATACAGTTCAGTCTGAGGATATTTCTCTTGAAATTGCATCTATGTTGAATGATAAAGTGGAAGGCAATGTCGAAAGTTTATATTCTTTGAAAATAACAGCAGAAGATTCTAAATCGAAGTTATTCGATTATGGTTGCGATTATCTTACGAAACGTTTTGAACTGTACTTCGACACTCAAATTGAAGAATCAAAAGAATTATTAAATTAATTTAAATTACTTTAATGGATAAATTTGAAAATATTGACGATGTCCTCGAATTTGCAATGGATTCTGAACAGAAAGCCGTTGATTTCTATAATCAGCTTGCCGAGAGAGTGAAGAATAAGGATATGAAAAACATCTTCCTTGAGTTCGCTCAGGAAGAAGTGGCACATAAAGCTAAGCTAAAAAAGATAAAAGAGGAAAAAGTATTTATCGCTTCTTCGGAAAGCATTTCGGACCTTAAAATCAGCGATTATGTCGATTCTGTTGTTATTAAACCCGATATGAGCTATCAGGAAGCGTTAATTGTTGCAATGAACCGCGAAAAATCTTCCTTCAACCTATACACACGTCTCTCTCAGAAAACCGACATTCCTGAACTGAAGGCTATATTTCAAATGCTTGCACAAGAAGAATCTAAACATAAACTCCGTTTTGAAATGGAGTACGATGAATTTGTTCTTCGGGAAAACTAATTAATTTTTCATATAAAGAGAAAAGCTCTTTCACCATCGAGTGAAAGAGCTTTCTTCATTTAGAACTAAAATCTATTATCTGCCTACACTGTCTAAATGTTCCTTCTTTGCCATGAGTTGTTCTTTTGTTTCTGCATGGTCGGGATCCAATATAATTGCTTCTGTAGGACATGCTGGTATACATTGGGGCTCATCGTGAAATCCTACACATTCAGTACATTTATCGGGGACGATATATGTATGTTCGTCTGAAAGTGATGGTTTCGTCTCGCCGCCTATTACCCAGTCTTTTCCTGCTTCATAAATTGCATCGTTTGGGCATTCTGCTTCGCAGGCTCCGCAGGCTATACATTCTTCAGTTATCTTTACTGCCAAAGTATTACTCCTTATTTAATGATTAATTTATTAACATACAAATTTAGCAGAAATATTATTAAAATTAAATTCAATTATTAGGTACCTTTTGATTAACCTGGACACCTTAAAATTTTACAAATTTAATTCCATTTTTATTGTCGGTCTTTCGTACCGGGTTTTTGTGTTTGCATCGTAATTTACTTCTTCAAATCCAAGCTTTTTGTACAATTTGACGGCTTTTTCAAGTTTTAAACTCGTTTCCAGCACAATTTTCACCGCTCCGAGTGAAACAGCTTTTTTAATTGCTTCCTTCGCAAGTTTTTTACCAATTTCTTTTCCCTGATATTCCTCCGATACTGCCATTTTGGTCATCTCATATTCTGCATCATTGATTCTTTTTACTGCAACTGTCCCGCATATTTTACCCTCTGCTTTTGCAAATAATATGAATCCTCCCTTATTTATTATGTACTTTTCCGGATTGTTAAGTATCATTTCATCCGCTTTTTCTACCTCAAAGTATTTGTTCAGCCATTCTAAATTCAAATCTTTAAAGTGCTTTTTTAGTTTGCTCGAATAATCAACTATCTTTACCGTTTTCTGTCGTTTCACTATTACCAGTGTGTAATCATCTTTATAGTATTCAGACTTGGAAAAGTTCTTTGTTTCTTCAATAATCTTATGAAGTAAATCACTCACCTGCATTTTTATTTTTGGTCTAATTACATCAATTAACTTATCTAGTCCGAATTCTTCTCTCTTGTCATTAAATACTTCTGTTACACCGTCAGTGTAAAGCACAATCTGGTCTCCCGGATTTAGCTTGGTTTTTCCCGTTTGAAATATCACGTCCTCCATTATACAAAGTGTTGGACCATGTAAATCAAGCAGCTCAATTTTTCCATTCGCTCTAAATAGCAACGGCGGATTGTGCCCGCAGTTAGTGTAACGGAAAGTATTGTTCTTTGTATTTAATATACCGTAAAATGCCGTTACAAAATCTTTCTTCCTCGTGAAGTCTGATAACTGATTGTTCAAATACTGCATTAAATCTGAAGGATTACTATACGTTTTTACGTGCGAACGCAGAAGCGCCCTGTATGCCGTCATTATTAGCGCTGCTGGAATACCGTCACCTGAAATATCAGCTACCGTTATTGCAGTATTGTCCTCATCAATTCTTATATAATCAAAATAATCACCGCCGATTTCATACGTCGGTATGCACAACCCCGCAAATTCATATCCTTTTATTTTAGGAGAGGTCTGCGGTAAAAGTCTCGATTGTACTTCTCTCGCAATCTGAAGCTGCTTCTCAACCTTTTCTTTTTCAAGTATTTGTGTGTGGAGCATTGCCCTCTCTATTGATATAGATGCCGCATCAGCAAAAAAACTCAATATCTCTAAATCGGTTTCATTGAATGCTCCTATTTTGTCGCTCTCCACATCAAGCGCACCTATTGTCCTGTTGTTCTTCCTTATCGGAACTACTATCTCGGATTTTGTCTGCCTCCTGCCCGGAATGTACCGTGAATCAAGCCGTACGTCGGGTATCACAAGGCTAACTCCTGTGCTGATAACATGCCCTATTAAACCTTTACCCGAGGTTAACATATCATCTTTTTCCGGCGGCAGGTTAAACCCCCTTTGTGCAATACCTGCTATGTGTTGTTTCGGGAAATTGTAATGTGGATGCGAAGATATATCTTGACTAAGTATAAATATTCCCGACGCATCGTGTTTTACAACATTCTTCAGTGCATCAAGAAGTTTATTAAGTATTTCATCAAGCTCTAAAGTATCCCTCATTTTATTCGAGATTTCCTTTAGTAGTTCATACTTTGTTTCCGCAGTTAATTTACTTTTCATTGTGATAAATTATCAATTTCCATTTCGAAAATTTAATGTTATTTCCGGTTTCAACTAATTTACTACCTCAAACGGCTCATTAAAGGAATCATTAGGCTTTATTAGTAGTTTCTTCCCATTGTAATCAAACACAAGATTAAACCTGCGGAGCGCATCATTCGATATTACTCCGTCTGCATACCTGTCTTTCGAACGCGAGTTTCCTTCAAAGAAAGTTGCTGTCACATCTCTGAATTCATACTTCCCGATTTTATAGCCGTGTATTCTTGCTGTCTTTCCATGCACGTCGCCGCTCAAACCGTAACCTCCGTAATCCGCTATATATTTTTCGGGAAGTTCGAACTTCATGCCTTCTTTTATCGTAAGCTCCAGCGATAGACTTGCCGCATAGTCAATATACACATCCAGCTTAACAGGTTCTTCTCCGGCAATCGAAAGTGATATATCAAGATGCGGTTTGTTATTTAAGTCAAATGTAAGAGGAATTACCTCCCAACCCGCCTCATCTATCGTATCAGTATTTTCGTGTAATGTAATAATTTTGTTGTCATAATCCACTTCAACTTTGTAGTGTCCGAAATAAGTATATCCTATCACGCCGTCTGCGGATGATTTCTTGAATACTTCGTTCTGAAGAAAAATAATCCTTTGATTCGTAAACTCACAGCTTCCCGAATTGAACGTCATCGAGTCGGACATTATTGCATTCGATGGTGGTCCGTCTCCGGCTCCCGGTATCTGAACCGACATTCTGTTCCTTATCTGTATAGAATCGGCAAGATCGCCGTTAAACAATATTAATCCGTCAAACCCGAACCCGCTGTCAAGTATCACGTCAAAAGTTCTTGATTCCCCAATATTTACTGGTACAAGCACTTTGTTGTTGACAAGTTTAAATGGGAAAGTATACTTTGTTCCTTTTTCAAATGCGGTGCAATTGAATGATGTAATGTGGAAAGATATTACAATTAAAAGTACATATAAGTTTTTCATGATGTACCCCTTCCTTTTTATTTATCTGATTATTATACGTAAATCTAAGTGTTATTGTTCAGTACTATTTCCGGACTAAACTTATACGTGGAATACACTCTGATATTATCTCATCACATTCTCAACCCATCTCAGATATTTTTCTACTGTAGCAATTCCCGGAAATTCGTGACCTTTGTCCGGTTCAGTAAGTAATTCAATCTTTGCACCCGTCATTTTCATCTTGTTTACAAAATCTAATGTCGCCTGCAATGTTACGTTTAAATCTTTTTCCCCGTGAAATATAAATATTGGTACATTCTTAAAAGAGCCAAGATTCTTTTCATCCGTAAAATCAGGTGCAAGCTCTGCCGGTGCATACCTTGAACCTATATTAGGTCCTCCGCTGAATACAGCTAATGCTTTGTATTTGTTCGGCGTTTCATAGAACGTTCTGTAAACTCCATATCCTCCCATCGAAAATCCTGTTAAAAGAATTCGTGTTGTATCTGCATTGTAATCTTCAGTCACAGCGTTAATTACTTCAGCAATATCGTCCTGTGCATTGTCTCGTGAGTATGCGTTCGATTTTCCTCTCCCAAGCGGGCCTGCTGCGATGAAATCTTTTGGAATTATTCCAAGAACTCCGCGTATATTATTCTCGTCCGATGCACTTCCGTGAAGATATACCATCAACGGATACTTTTTGTTCTTATCATAGTTCTCAGGCAGATAAACTACATACGGCTGTAAAGTACCGTCAACTTTCGAAAGGTAAGCCTTGCGTATGAAACCGGCGCTGTTCTCAAATGGGTCAATTCCCGTCTTCACAGTATTAATCACTTTGTTTAATCTCGATAAATTGATTCTCTCTGTCCTGCATGTCTCGTAAATTTTTAATGCTCTTAGTTTTTCACCTAATTCTTGTATCATAAATTGTATTGTACTATACGAACTCTTTGAAAGCACTTCCTTGTTTTTTTGCACTACATTTTCAAATTCCTTTTCGTCGAACTTTGGTAATATTGATAAACCATTCGCTCCTAAACTTAACCTATTCTGTGATTTCCATCTGAACATATACGCACCTTCAGGGGCTTGTTTGATGTTTAGCGTAAACTCATGCCTCGTTAATCCGAGTGTGCAATCATATTTCAACACATCAATAACCGCTGGCTTTTCGCCCGATTCCTGTATAATAAATACATTCTCTTTTATTGTTTCATTGGAAATTGTTATTGCCTCACCATTTATCACATTACCCTCCATAGTGTGCCCTTCTCTGAATGATACAAATGTTTGCGGCTTTCCTTCCATTACAGGTCTCTGAAATCGCATTATCTCATATTTCCTTTTCTGAAATTCCGCACCAGAATTATCATCCGATGTCTGATACCAGATTTGCCCCTTCGGTTCTACTGCCTTGCAAAACGTAAGGTTAAATCCTATTCCCTCTGAAAGCCATGGATGGTTTGGCTTTACGTCGGTCCAGGGCAGCAATAATTCAAAACTAATCTTTCCATCACCTTCAGCGAATTCGAGCTTTGTATCCGTGCTTGTCGGTAAAAATATTCTGTCAACATTGTAGTTCCAGAATATATGACGCGTCCATTCTTTATCTGGTGAGTTTACAGCTGAACAGGCAAGCTCATAAAATTCGTCCGCTGGTTTATTGTCAGTTTGAGGTTTGCAAATTAATAAAAGGAATCCGTCTCCATTCTGATATGCACGGTCTCGGAAGGTTAAAAACTCCGTCTTTGCCTCAATGTAAACATACAAAAACTCGGTGCCGTAACCAATTCTGTACGTTACCAATGGAGCCGCATCGTTTATCATCCTCGATATGTAAGAAAATTTCCTCTCAGGAAGTGATTCCAAATTCTTATCAATTACCCCGTCAATTATTGGTGTGGATGATAGAAAATTTATATCAACTTCGCTGACACTTGTATTAGTCTTAAGAGTATCTACAATCCACTGCGCATTGCTCTCTGAAAAACCGCAGATTAATGCAATTACAATTAGTATAACTCGTATCATTTTATCCCTCCCGCTATTGTATGATGATAAGTCTAATTTGAATACGCAACCGCACCTGAAAAGTTAAAACTCCGGTTCATCCCCAATTAAAATAATCTCTAATTGTGCCTTGGTGTTTTCGTGTTAAAAAGCTCTTAACATCAAAATTATATATTACTCTTTTCAGTGACCACTTTCAATCAATATATTCTATAAAACAAAATACGGGATTACATAATCCCGCATAAATATAATTACGAATAAAATAACAATAAACCCGAATTATTTCATATACCATCCTCTTGTTACTGTATACTGTCCCGAAACAAGTCCGTAAAAAAACACCCCGCTCATCAGTCCCGAATGCGATATTCCTTGGGAATCCAGTTAAACAATAAACAAAGAACAAATCAAATAGCTGTCAAAGAAACCGCAACTTGTTTTTCGTATCTATTCCTTTTCTTTGCCGCCTTTGAACAAAGTGATTATTATTGCCGATATTAAGCAAACAATCCCCGTCAGTATCCCGGTCTCGGATACAAAGTAAGCGGCAAAGTCCTTTTGCACTGTCATTTCCCAGAACATCCCCAACAGTATAATATTTCCGCTTGAATGAAGCACAACACCCGTCCACAAACTTTTTGATTTCTTAACAAGCATTGTTCTCATAAAAGAATACCCGACCAGTACAAGCGTAAACCCGGGTAATGCAACCCAAAGCGGAGTACCCTGACCGTAGAATCCGCCGATGATTGCAGGGAAATGCCAAACCGACCAGAACAACCCTACAATCAAAGAGGTAACAGGCACTGGAAATATTTTCAATAGCTTTGGCGTTAAAAATCCGCTCCACCCGATTTCCTCCCCAAGTACAGAAATACAAGTAAATAAGAATCCCAGCGTCATTTTTGAAAGAGCACCAACGATGAATGGTGCCGGCAGCTCAAATCCCAGCATCTTAGACCATTTGTAATTTACAACTTGATCCGCAGTGAATTCTGCAAGTCCCGAAAACCACGCAATTCCATAAGCAATTAGTGAAACAGCCAGAGGAAATAAATATGCATAACCCAGATATTTTATCTTCCCGGGCTTCCATCCGTAGCCACCGATTTTATCTTTATGTATTAAAGAAGTTATTATTGCAGAAATTGCGGGGGTGTACATCATCAGTAGTATTGCAGCAATATTCTCTTTTGCACCGCTGAACATCCAGAGAAAAACCCCTGTCGTCATTAATGACAATATCACAAAGAATATAATTACCTGTTTGGAAATCTCTTTTCTCTCATCCATAATGAAATCAATTAAATAATTTTATACCTTTAATAAGGTTTTACTGTCCATATCGTTTCAATCAAATACAATCAGATTCCATTCAAATTTCTTTTAAAAACTCTATTTACCACTTCCAGACTAAAATGACTAAATTCTTACAATTTATTAATTGTTTTTCTAATACTTATACTATTTCACCTTCCTTTCAATCTTTGCTCAGGAAGTAATTTAATATATGTAAAATAATTATTATGAATATCCTATGTTTTTCAGAGTGAATATTCGCATTTTCTATAGAATAATATTTATACAATTCTTATATTATTTGATAGAATTACATAAACTCTTTATTTTATGAAATGGACTTCATCTTTTGATTAACGAAAAACCTAATATGAAATTTCCGGATAATTTTATTAATAAAATTATTTGTGGTGATTGTTTAGTTACGATGAAGCAGATGCCCAATAAATGTCTGGATTTAGTTGTCACATCACCTCCGTATAATTTAAAAAACTCGACGGGTAACGGAATGAAAGATGGTAGGGGCGGAAAGTGGGCTGGTGCGGCTTTAGTTAACGGTTATAACAATTATGATGACAATATGCCTCATGAGAAATATGCGGAATGGCAGTATAATTGTTTAAAAGAAATGTTCCGTCTTATAAAAGATGATGGTGCAATCTTTTATAATCACAAATGGCGAGTCCAAGATGGCGTTATACAAGACCGCAAAGATATTATTAGAGATTTACCAGTCAGACAAATAATTATTTGGAAAAGAAAAGGCGGAATAAATTTTAATCCCGGTTATTTTCTTCCTACTTATGAAGTAATTTACTTAATCCCTAAACAAAAATTTAAACTGGCTCCGAAAGCAAATGCTTATGGTGATGTATGGGAATTTAAACAAGAAATGAATAATACTCATCCCGCGCCATTTCCTGTTGAACTTATCGATAGAATAATAGCTTCAACAACCTCTAAAATAATCTTAGATCCTTTTATGGGTAGTGGTACAACAGCAATAGTCGCTATGGGACTAAAAAGAAAATTTATTGGTATCGAACTTTCCCCCGAGTATTGCAAAAATTCTGAGGAAAGAATTGAACGGAATAAAAAACACAGTGAATTATTAAAGTATAGACCACTTACTCTTTTTCAAAAAACAGAATGAAAATTTTCACTAAGGAAAGTTTAATAAAAGAACTACAAGATATCGCAGCAAGAGGATGGATTGAAAATGCTAGACATGGAAACTCAGGCGGTATTGGAAATACTCTTGAAGACTTGTTAGGTATTACAGAAAATAATCTGCCGATGCCTAATGCAGCAGAGTGGGAGCTGAAATCTCAACGCATTAACTCAACCTCTCTTACAACATTATTACATATTGAACCATCACCAAGAGCAGTTAGATTTGTTCCGCAATTATTTCTTTTAAAATATGGTTGGAAGCATAAAGAAGCTGGAAAGAAATATCCTAAAAATGAAATGAGCTTTCGACAAACAATTCATGGGCTGTCAGCCAGTGATAGAGGTTTTATGGTTAAGATAAATAGAAACGATAAAAAAGTTTTAATTTCTTTTGACAACACAAAAGTATCATGCAAACATAAATCATGGTTGAAACAAGTTAATAAGCGAATAGGACTTAGTGAATTAAATCCTCAACCATATTGGGGCTTTGATGATTTATCAAATAAAGCTGGAACAAAATTGATCAATTGTTTTTATGTTCAAGCAGAGGTGAAAAAAGAAAACGATAAAGAGTATTATAGCTATTGTAAAGTTTTAATGTTACAGAAGTTCAATTTCGAGGGTTTCTTAAATTCTATTGAGAATGGAAATATTTTAGTAGATTTTGATGCAAGAACTGGTCATAATCATGGGACGAAGTTCCGTATGAGACAAAATTGTTTACCAGAACTCTATGAGAAGGTAACTGTCATTGTTTAGTTATTAAGAATTAAATCTTTTCCTATTTCCAAAAGCAGTGCTCGGGAACTCCCACCCGCTTAGTCGTGGAAAAATTCATTTTTCTATGATATAGCTATTATTACGAGGTTGTCAATTCTTAACAAAATAACCATATGTTTATTCAATATTTACACTCATCTCATACGCCTTTTATACGCCTTTTATTCGCAAATAAGACGCAATTCATAGGCGTTCCTTTACCCCCCGATGGTCAATGTCCAATCCTAAAAGTGCCAACGAACTGTTTAAATTCATGTAAACTTTTTGTATTTTTGTAATGAATAAACTAATATTTTTCATCTATGGCTATCATTAAACGCTCTCTGCTTGGTAAATTCTCAGGTTCTGCTGGTGATATGGTATTCTGTATCAGGAACGGAAAAAGATATTTCCGCAGTAAACCAAGCCCCCGTGACCCAAATAAACCAAAATCCCGGAAAACTAAAGACAATGAAAGCGGTTTCGCTTATACTTCCTCTTTTACTAAAGAAATATCTGAAAATAAATATTTAAAATTTATCTGGAAAAACTCCGATTTGTTCGGTGAGAATTATTACGGACGTATTTTCAGTGCAAATAGAAGTAAAACCCCCTCAACAGGACTTACTCCGAATAATATTATTTCTCCTCCTAATATCTACATGAAAACTAATGCTCTAATCTGGGATGATGATTATTTTTCTCTTGAATACTCCTTCGATAGTAATCCCGAAAAAGTCTTTACTTTACCCTATCAGGCAGTCTCTATTGTTTACCTCTATGACCCACGCAATCCTAAAAAAGATACTGCTTTTGATTTCTTGTCTTTCGAAGAACTAATTTCAGAACAATTTAACCATAAACCTAATACTGTAACATTTAAATTTACCGATGAGAATAAAAAATTATTATCGGAATTCAAAAAAGGTATAATTTATATATCCTTTATTGCAAATTATCCCGACCCGCAAAATATATTATGGACTTCTACCGATGCAGTAGAAATAAATTTGTTGCAGTAATTTTATTTCAGTAAAATCATTTTCCGTGTCTCCGAAAATTCGCCCGCAGTAATTTTGTAATAATACACCCCGCTCGTCAGTCCCGAACCGTCAAATGTAATTTTATAATCTCCCGCATTTAGCGTTTCATTAACCAGAGTCTGCACCTCTCGTCCCGTAACATCATAGATTTTTATAACAACATTACTGGTCGGAGACCCGCCGTGGCGGGGCAGCTGAAAACCAATAACTGTTCTTGGATTAAACGGATTCGGATAATTCTGCTTTAGTCTTATTGTTACAGGTACATTCTCCGATACCGTGTTTATTCCTGTCGTGAATATACTTGAGTTCTTAAAAATATAAGAATCTAAAAGTGTAACAGCATACAAAATACCGTCTTGCGATAAATAAGAACCGTATATGTCGCTTATGCTCGATTGTAAAAATTTCTTAGTCCATGAAAGGCCGCCGTTCGACGTGTAATATCCCGTACCGTAAGTACCCATCACCACGCACTCCTGCTGATTCCTAACTTCAACTGCATAATTTGTTATTACAGTCGTGGACGAAAAACTTACGTTCGACCATGGCGTTGCTCCGCCGTTAGTCGTTTTGTAAACTCTGTTATTCGAACCGACGCAGTATCCAGTTTGTGCATTCAGCATCTTTATATCGTAAAGTGAACCTGCGAGATAATTATCCCCCAATAGCGTCGAATCCCATACAGCCCCGCCGTTAGTGGTTTTCCATGCTCTCGGCCTGCTGCTCAAAAGCCATCCGTTGTTCTCATCCAGCATACAGGCACTGTATATCGTATTACCCGTCGTGTTTGCGTTTATCTTTTGCTTCGTCCAGGTTGTTCCCGAATTCGTTGTTTTGAAAATTGTCGAATCATTACCCGCAGTGTATCTCGAAAATAACCATCCCGTCTGCGCATTCACAAAATCGACTTTCGATAATATTATTCCTGCAGGCATATTCGGTATAACAAGCGAATCCCAGTTGACTCCGCCGTTAGTCGTTCTGTAAACTGCCGACCTATTCCCGCATATATATCCCGTGTTGTCATCTATCATGTCTATACTGTAAAACTCTGCATTCGACGTTGCAGAAGGTGAAACAACCGTCCAGTTATTGCCCGAATTTGTTGACCTTAATATCTGGTCTTGTGTAACCGTCGAAACGGACGGTGCTCCCACTGCTAACAGTACTCCGGCATTCGCCGACGACCAGACGTCCCGCATGTTTCCCGTTTTTAAATACTGTCCAAGCGGCTGCTTAAAAGTTCCAAGTGTTTGATGTATGGAACCCTTCGCCCCTACGGTTATCATTGTATCCGCCGTTATGGAGAAGTCAGATGAATAATATGAGTTGCTCCATAATGGCTGTGCCGAAGGTGCCATAAATGCTATCGAATCCCACGTGTCGCCATGGTTCGATGAATGGTATATGTAGTTCGAATTTCCCGTCAGATAAACAGTATTATCCCTGTATTTTATATCCGTGAAATGTATGTTTCTGTCAAAAAGTATTCCTGCCATGTTCGCCCAGGTATATCCTCCGTCATTTGTATATCTGCACCTGCCCCAGTCACCGCATGCATAACCTGTGTTTGCGTCTAAGAAAACAGCTTTGTTAAAATTAACTAAATTGCCAATCGGATATGTAGTCCATGAAAATCCTCCGTTAGTCGTTATGAAATTATCTCCAAGCTGGTTGAATACTATAAGTTTATTCTCCGTAAAAGCATGCAGTTCGTATGGATTTGAATAGCCCGGCGTCGTACCGATGTTGTTATTCCAGGTTATTCCGCCGTTCGTTGTTTTCATTAATCTGTAATCTGTTAATCCGCAGACTACATATCCCGTCAGATTGTTTATAAAACTTATTCCTGTAAATGTAGTGTTTGTCGGCGCAGGGTTGCCCGTACTGTCAAATGTCAAACCGCCGTCAGTTGTCCTTAATATACTTCCATACGAACCGATTACAATTCCCGTACTCTGATTAAAGAACCATGCGTTCCGTAAGTCTGCTCTCTGTATCGGTATTCCCGATGTTCGCCCAGCCGTGTGATTAACGAACCAGTTTGCGCCTCTGTTCGTTGTCTTGATAAACGTTCCTTTGCCGCCTATTGCATATATCGTATTCACATCCCACATCTTAACCCATCTAAGTTCGTTACCCTGCGGTGATTGATGAAGCCATTTCCAGTCCTGATAACTCTGGCTTAATGCTCCCGTTGCAAACAAACAAATTGCTAAGAAAATAAATAATGTTTTCATAATATTCATTTATTTAATACGATTTATTAATTTGATGAATAATAATCAAGAGAAAAATGTTTGTCGTTTATCTCAAATCTGGCTTTGTAAAAAATTAATAGCTAGGTTATTTGATGAGTTGGATATGACTTATACTACCTAATATTTTCTTTAAATAATTCATTTTTTTGATACTGTTCTTCAATCAATTCATCAACACTGCTGTTGTTTAGCTTTTGCTTAAGTGTATTAAAATGTTCTATCGCCTTTTCTTTCCCATTTGGTACTGACCAGAAATACGCCGTTGTGTTAGATATTAATGTCTTTAAATATCTTGACTTTGGATTTTTTTCAAGAAAAAACTCAATATCATTTAAAAATGATTCATCAAATTTATACTTACCAGATTCCCGAACTAAAAAGCTTAAAGATAATATTCTTCCAGTATAAACTGAAGTTGGATATTTGTAGAGAAATTCTATTGCTTTGTCAACAAGAATAACCCTATCTTCTTGATTTCTAGCTCTATTTTTAATGTATTTTTTCTCATAATATACAATATAAGAGAAATCCTCAAATGCTTGTTTCTCAATTCCCTCTGGTTCTATAATCTCAAATTCTATTGTGTTTGATTTTATAGTTTGCCCTAATCCATCTTTACAAACACCTCTTACTTTATACTTCCCATTCGAGAAATAACTGTATAATGATACCCCATCATCACCGCGGTAAAATTGAAGTGGAACATCATCAGAAATTTTTTCGTTAGGTTGTATTTTATTATAATAAAGTGGTAAATCTAAAGCAGGCATTCCTCCGTATGGTAATGTGGGTTTTTTGTCACTGCTGATTTCTGCATCGGAACTTAGAGTAACTTCATTAAAGTTTTGAACAGAATCTATTTTACTTCCCACATTAGTTATAGAGAATATGATGTCAAATTCTTCACCTTTTAAAAAAGTATTTTTTTCTACCGATATTTGAAAATCAAGATTAGATGCAGATGCTTTAATCCTTAAAGTGTCCCATAACGTACTTGCTATAATCAGAATTATAAAAGTACCAAGAATTAATTTAATGTATCTTTTCATACTTTTATTAAACTAATGAAAATTATTTTTCTAATAACATAAAATTTTTAATTAATATTACTGTTCTTTAAATAATTCATTTTGCCGATACTGTTCTTCAATCAATTCATCAACTCTGCTGTTGTTTAGCTTTTGCTTAAGTGTATTAAAATGTTCTATCGCCTTTTCTTTCCCATTTGGTACTGACCAGAAATACGCCGTCATAGAAGATATTAATGGCTTCAAAGAACTTGACTTTGGATTTTTTTCGAGAAAAAACTCAATATCATTTAAATATGATTCATCAAATTTATACTTGCCAGGTTCCCTATTATGATAACTAATATAAAGTATTCTTCCTGTATAAACAGATGTTGGATATTTATGTAGAAATTCTATTGCTTTATCAACAAGAAGAATCCTATCTCCTTGATTTGTAACTCTCTTCTCAAGATTTTTTTGATAATTTACTATGAAGGAAAAATCCTCAAATGCTTGTTTTTCAATCCCTTCTGGTTCTATAATTTCAAATTCTATTGTGTTTGATTTTATAGTTTGCCCTAATCCATCCTTACAAACACCTCTTACTTTATACTTTCCGTTCGAGAAATAAATGTAGAATGGCGCCCCATCATCACCACGAAAGAATTGAAGTGAAACTTCTTCGGAAATATTTTCATTCGGTTGTATTTTATAATAATAAAGTGGTAAATCTAAAGCAGGCATTCCTCCGTATGGTAATGTGGGTTTTTTGTCACTGCTGATTTCTGCATCAGAACTTAGCGTAACTGAATTAAAGTTTTGAACAGAATCTATTTTACTTCCCACATTAGTTATAGAGAATATGATGTCAAATTCTTCACCTTTTAAAAAAGTAATTTTTTCTACCGATATTTGAAAATCAAGATTAGATGGCGATGTGTTTGCTCGAAAAGTATAATATAAAATACTTACAATAGCTATACTTAATAATAGTCCTATAATAATAAACTTTTTCATTCCTGTAATTATTTCTTAACCTGCATATTTTAGATTTATTTTTCAATTCGATAATGATTACATGAGAGGGGAGAAGTCTATGAATGAAAAATGGACACCCGAATATATCGTGTGTCCATATCGAATTATCTTTATGTTTTATTTTATCTTCCCGAAAGTGTCTTTGGTATTCTTCCTGTCTTTATACTTTCTGACCGGAGTCTTTTCCCGACTATCCTTTCCACCATCTTGCCTATGTTTAAAACTTTATCAACATCAAGACCCGTGTCAATTCCCATCTCATCCATCATTACAACCATATCCTCAGTCGAAACAAGTCCTACTATACTGGAATCTTTATAATAATATTCTCCCGTTCCGCTTACAGGTACTCCGCTTACGAAGTTTGCCGGCTGTCCGCCTAATCCGCCCATTGTTGATTCATAGTTTGTCATTCCTGCCTGAAGTGCCGCGAGTACATTCGCTAAACCCCAGCCTCTCGTTGTATGAAGATGTACTATGTGCTTGGCAGGGTCTTGAAACTCATCCATCAACATCGAAAAATATTTATAAATCCTGTCAGGTGAAGCCGAGCCGTCATGATCTGCATGCTCTACATCGCTCGCTCCTATGTCAAACCATCTCTTCGTGAATTCTACCGCCTTCTTCATTTCTGTCGGACCCTCTATCGGGCATCCCCAGATTGTGCTTACCGTTCCGTTAACTTTTATTCCTGCATCGCGTGCAAGTTTAATATACTTCTCAGACATTTTCCAGTAGTCATCAAGCGACAATCCAGAATTCTTCTTGTGATGCGATTCGCTCGTCGAAACCATCAGCAAAATCCTGTCGGGTCCGAATCCGTTCTTTCTGTTTTCAATCGCTCTCTCAACTGCTTTTTCCCTTATCGTAACGCACGTTAAAGATACCGAATCAATCAGATGTGCTATCTTCTTACTCGTTCTTAATCTCTTCATTAGTTCATCTGCATCCTTGAACTGCGGCATGCCTGTTGGATTGCCAAGGTTTGTTACTTCAACATGCTTGAATCCTGCAAGTATAAGCTGCTCTGCTGTCCAGAGCTTTGCTTCCATTGGAATGTATATCTCCTCATGCTGGAAACCATCTCTTACGGTAATATCACCTATTGTGACTTTTTTAGGATAATTCATTTATATTTAATTTGATTTTAATTCTTTTGGAACCCTGCCCGTTCTTATACTTTCCGAACGAAGCTTTCTGCCGACAATTCTTTCTACCATTCTGCCTATGTTCAAAACCTTTTCTATATCAAGCCCTGTCTCTATGCCCATTTCATCCATCATTACAACCATATCTTCAGTGCAAATCAGACCGGCAAGCTCTGTATCTACTGAGTAGTAATCTCCCGTTCCCATTACAGGCACACCGTCAAAGAAGTTTGCAGGCTGACCGCCGAGTCCGCCCATCGTTGATTCATAGTTTGTCATTCCCGCCTGAAGTGCCGCAAGAACATTCGCTAAACCCCATCCATGAGTCGAATGAAGATGGGCTATATGTTTTTCCGGATTCTGAAACTTATCCAATACCATCGAAAAATAATCATATATTCTGTCAGGCGTTGCTGAACCATCATGGTCTGCATGCTCCACATCGCTCGCACCAATATCTAACCATCTTTTTGTAAATTCTAAAGCCCTGTTTAAATCAGTCGGGCCTTCTATCGGACAACCCCATATTGTACTTACAGAACCATCAACTTTTATCCCAACTTCATCACATAGCTTTATGTACTTCTCCGCCAACTTCCAATAATCTTCATAAGACATACCGGCATTCTTGAAGTGGTATGAATAGCTCGTCGGTGTCATTAGCAGAATTCTGTCTGGACCAAAGCCGTTTTTCTTATCTTCAATCGCTCTTATTATTGCTTTTTCTCTAATCGTTACTGCGGTAAGTGTAACTGAATCAATAAGGTGTACTGTTTTTTTGCTTGTCTTTATCCTTTTTATCAGCTCGTAGCCGTCTTTGAACTGCGGCATTGCTCTTGGGTTTCCAAGGTTTGTAATTTCAACATTCTTAAATCCTGCAAGGATTAATTGCTCAGCCAGCCATAGTTTTGCTTCAAGTGGTATGTACTTTTCTTCATGCTGAAATCCGTCTCTTACTGTAATATCGCCTAATACAACTTTTCGGGGATAGTTCATAAAATAAAATCTTATAAAGCTATTTCAGGTATATCACCCTCAACTATCAGCGTACCCGCTGTAGCCGCCTTTATCTGCTCGACCGTTACACCCGGTGCTCTTTCAAGCAGCTTGAAACCCTTATCCGTTACCTCAAGAACAGCAAGGTCAGTCACAATTTTCTTTACACATTTTACGCCTGTTAAAGGTAATGTGCATTCTTTAAGCAGTTTCGACTGTCCATCTTTATTCGTGTGCTGCATTGCAACAACTATATGCTCGGCTGATGCTACTAAATCCATCGCACCGCCCATTCCTTTTATTAATCTTCCGGGTACTTTCCAGCTCGCAATATCACCTTTCTCTGAAACTTCAAACGCACCAAGTATTGTAATATCTACATGCCCGCCCCTTATCATAGCAAAACTTGTAGCCGAATCAAAGAATGATGCTCCCGGCAAATATGTTATCGTCTGCTTACCCGCATTTATAAGGTCTGCTTCAACAGTTTCTTTCGTCGGAAAAGGACCCATCCCAAGCATTCCGTTTTCGGATTGTAATATTACTTTAATACCCTCAGGAACATAGTTTGCAACTAATGTAGGAATACCTATCCCAAGATTTACATAGTAACCGTCGCGAAGTTCCTGACCTATGCGTTTTGCTATTTGATTCTTGTCTAATGCCATTTTTTATTTTGATAAGGTTAATTGCTCAATTCTCTTTTCGTAATTTACACCTTGAAATATCCTCTGTACAAATATTCCCGGCGTATGTATAAAATTCGGGTCAAGCTCTCCCGCAGGTACAAGTTCTTCTACCTCTGCAATCGTTATCTTTCCCGCCATTGCCATCATGTTATTAAAATTATTTGCTGTATATCTGTATATCAGATTTCCTGCCGTATCACCCTTCCATGCCTTTACAACTGCATAATCCGCCTTAAATGCATGCTCTAAAAGGTGCATCTTGCCGTTGAACTCGCGTGACTCTTTTCCTATCCCTACTTCCGTTCCGTATCCTGCAGGTACGTAGAATGCAGGAATACCCGCACCACCGGCTCTTATTCTTTCAGCAAGTGTACCTTGCGGTACTAACTCCACCTGAAGCTCTCCGCTGAGCATTTGCCTCTCAAACTCTGCATTCTCACCCACATAAGATGAAATCATTTTTCTTATCTGTTTCCTTTGAAGCATTAATCCTAAACCGAAATCATCAACTCCGCAGTTGTTTGATATTATCGTTAGGTCTTTAATGTCAGTTTTGGATAATTCAAGTATCGTGTTTTCTGGAATACCGCACAGTCCAAACCCTCCGAACATCATAGTCATTCCGTCTTTCATTCCTTGAATTGCTTCTCTTGCGTTGTTAACAGTTTTGTTCATTCTTCTTTATAAATTTCAGCAAATTAAAGATAAATATTTATTATTACAATAGATAACACTCAAGTATGCTTTTCAAGTTCAGTTAAACATGTAAAATCGGTATTTTAAAATATAAAATATTATACATATTTGTCTTTACTTTCTCACATATTTTTTGTATATTATTTTAGATATTACAGTCAGAATTTGTACCTCCTTTACAAATTTGACATACGGTTTATAAAAAAGAACCGCAAGATAATGTTCTGTAATAACAATTCTTTATTTCAACATACCATAAACATCCCATAAACATACCATGAACATACCATGAACATACCATTCTCCCCGCAACACGCCCGCTTCTTGCATGCATCCTGCACGCTTCCTGTCTGCTTCCTGACCGTTAAATCATGTACCCGGCTTAAATATCACTAATTATTAGTCAATTTTGCCAATATCCCTTGTCTTTATAACACTAATCGCTTATTTTTGTACATCAGTAGGGGATTTAGCTCAGCTGGTAGAGCGTTTGAATGGCATTCAAAAGGTCAGGGGTTCGACTCCCCTAATCTCCACTAAAACTGTTTAAACTTCAAAAACTTCTTGTATTGAATAATACCCGCACAATAATAATCCTTAATGGTGATGTTGTTCCAAATACAATATTCAGGAAATTCTATAAAAAGAGTGACTATATAATTTGTGCAGACGGTGGTGCCAAAGCTGCGAAGCATTATAATGTTTTGCCAAACATAATTTTAGGCGACCTTGATTCAATTACAAACTCGGATTTAAGTTTTTTCAGGAAAAAAGGAGTAGAAATTCGGAAGATAACAGAACAGGAGACAACAGATTTTGAAAAAGCATTGATGTATGTGGTTGAGTGCAATCTTAATAATGTTGTCGTATTTGGTGCTACAGGCGACAGACCTGATCATATCACGAACAATTTAAGCGTGATGAAGAGATACTCAAAGGTTTTAGATATAAAGATTATTGATAGAAAATTTGAGATTTTCTATTTAAAGAAAAGATTTGAAAGAGAATATAAGAAGAATAAAGTGGTTTCACTTCTTGGTTTTCCCGTGGCGAGTGGAATAACAATAAAGGGTTTTAAATACAAACTTGATAATGAATCACTTGAATTTGGAGTCAGGGAAGGGACTTTAAACGTTTCATCTTCCAAGAAAATTATGATTGAAAAGAAAAAAGGAGACCTTCTTGTCTTCTTAAGCCATGTCTAACGATTCAAATTCAGCAAATTACAATTCAATAGTGTGCTCTTTATTTTCTGTGATTATTCTTACTCTTATGTGTGTATTTTCATCTGAATGTACCGTACCCCAAAGCAACGCAAGTTGTTGTAACTGAATGTCAGGTTTATATTTAGCTGATAGTCCTATTATAACTTCACGCACTCCAAGTGAATGAGCAACATTCATTATAGAATAAAAAGCGTTGTTTGTTGGTACTACGACAGGTATTACCGGCTTCCCAATCTTTTCAGCTACGTTAACAACTTCACTAAATAAATTTAATTCATCAGATTTCAGTTCTTTTCTTGTTATTGTGTTTATTTTATCCGTGAATACTCTTGCTATCATTACAATTATATCAGTCTTATCCGTATCGGTTTCATTTATAATTTTCTTTAAATGATTAAGGTTGTTAGGGTCACGCACGGCAACCATAACTCTGTCCGATAGTTCACTCTCTATCGATTCAGGTGTAATTTGTGATTCATCGTCAAGATTAAAATGTTCAAGCACTCTCATATTTTCGTGGCTGTGAAACTCATCCTCAGTGAGGTTCTTTTCTTTCATTAATTTCTTCTTATTTATAAACTCGGAAATAACAAACACTACAAAGAACGTTATAGTGAATATTACACCCGAGATAGTCGCAATAGGTTTTGTGAATAAATTTGTTATACCCACGAAGAAGAGGACAAAAAATATGAGTAATAGACCGAAAGGTATTTCATTCTTTCCTATCTTAAAATTCAGCGGTACTCTCCATTCGCGATTGCGTTTATCTTTATACCTTAGCACAATCATTGAAAATCCCATGAATACAAGACTCCAGACTACACCAAATGCATATGCCTCACCAAGCAATAATATATTTCCTTGCGATAGTATAATCGTTATAATCTGAAATAATGCTATCAGATTCAACAACCTGTAAGTTGTTCCGTATTTCTTATGCGGTTTCCTGAACCAGTCTGTAAGAACCTTGTCCTCCGCAACTCTGTTAAGAACGCTGTTTGCACCAACTATGGAAGTATTTACAGCACCCGAAAGTATCAAAACACCGACTATTACAACGAATGCCTGAAATATTAAATTCAGCCAGTGCGGTCCGATAAGAAACATTGCGATTCCGCCGATTAAATTATCTATGTATTGCGGTCTTACATTATCCGGTATCAGCATTGTTCCGAGAAAAGAAACTCCTGGAGTAAGCGTAACGCTAAACAGAAATATTATGAGTGCAGTCTTTTTAAAGTTTCTCAGTTTAGGATACTCGACTTCTCTGTAAACCTGACCTAAAGTCTCGAGTCCGCTCAGTGCAAGCAATGAATGTCCGAAAGCAATAAGAATACTTATCAGCCCTATTGTTTTCGCCCAGTCAGCATTGCTTAGCCAGCCGTAAGCTTCGTGCGAAAGATTAATCTCGAAAGACGGAAAGTGTGCAAAGAATGGTTCGTCCTTTAAAAGCAATGTTACTATACCCCAAATAATAACCATCGCACCCATTACTGCTGTAATTATAAAAATCTTTAGTGCTTTTGAAGATGACTCTTCTATTCCTTTCACGTTTTCCCACCAAAAGAATAAAACAATACCTATTGCAATTACCATTGATAATATATTCCTATCGAATTGTATTTCTAACCCAATCATTTTGAATATATCGTTCAATAGTCCTGCGAAATAATGTCCGCCGGATACACTGCTGATAGGTCCGGTAAGTATATAATCAAACACTAAAGCAGAAACTGAGACCTTGGCGAACCATCCGCCCAGCGTTGATTTAACAACTCTGTAAACACCTCCGCGCGTGAAGAGTGGCGATGATTCCAAATATAATGCCATCACGCAGAATGCAAATATCATTACACCAAGAATAAAGTATGGTGCTACAGTTCCTACAAACTGCTCTGCAATGCCGCCCATATAATAAGCCGTAGAGCCGAGGTCGCCAATGACAACAGCGGCAGCCCGCCAGAATGAAATGAAGGTGAACATTACAGTGGTTAGAACAATAACTTTGGTAGTTTTGGCCGTCATAGACGGCTTAAGTATATGTGGCTCGGTATCCATTAGTTGATTAAGAAAATAATATAAAATTTACACATTTTCATGCAGATGCAAAATACATGAAAAGAACATCATAATAAATAGTAAATATTTTGCATTTAAGTTCTCATTTTCCCAAATATCTCCTCGAGCTTCCTGTACCTGAAATCAAAAATATCCTTCAACTTATTCTTTACCAGAAATGAATTTACTATTTTCCCGATAAAACCAAATCCGACTTTATAATGAAGAATATCATACATCTCAACCCCGCCTTCTATTTCGTAAAACTTATGCTGATGATGCCAGAATTTATAAGGACCGAATCTCTGTTCATCAACAAAGTAGTTCGGTTCTTTAACATGTGTTATTTCAGTCGCCCAGTTCATCGCTATATTGAACAGCGGAGTAACTTTGTATGTTATAATTATTCCCTGATACATCTTCTTCTCCTGGTATTCCGATGTTACTTCAAACCCCATGTATGGAGGTGTAATCACCTTTAAGTTTTCGGGCGATGAAAAGAAATCCCAGGCCGTTTTCAAATCTATCGGCAGTCTTTGAACTGTCTTCAAAAAGTGCATATAAAAAGTATTATTAATTCGATAGTTTGAACAAAGATTAATTATTAAATGTTCAATATGGGCTATCTTGAAGACTATAATCTTCTGAAAGAAATTTATTCCGAAAGTAAGGAATCAATCCAAATTCCCGGATGTGATATTTTTATCAGGAATTTTAGTTTCACTTCAGATGATAATAAATATTATCCTGACTCAAATAGATTTGTTAATTCCGTAAAAAGAGAACTTCAACAACTAAATGAATCCTCACCCCTGACGAATTCCTTTCTTGAGAATTCGAAGGAAGCAATGGAATGCGATAGAAAGTTTATATTTCCATTGTACTGTAAAAAACAAAAGTGCAATAAACTTATTATTTTATTTCATGGATTAAATGAAAGCAGCTGGGACAAATATCATACATGGGCAAAAAGACTCGTGGAGCTGACAGGTCAGGCAGTACTAATGTTTCCGATATCATACCATATAAATCGAAGGCCTTTAAAATGGGGTGATTCAAGAACTATGAATGCTCTTGCAAAAGAAAGAAAAACCAAATTTAACTCTCAGGAGTATTCATTCGTTAATGCTGCAATAAGCACACGACTGCAGTTCAATCCTGAACATTTCTTCTTTTCAGGTTTAAGGACTTTTAATGATGTCCAAAAACTTATTTCTAATATACGTAATGAAGAATTTAAAGAGATTGATAAAGGGTGCGAAATATCATTATTCGGTTATTCTATTGGAGCTTTTCTAATTGAAATACTCATAATGGCGAGAACAGATTTATTTGCCGATTCCAAAATTGTGTTATTCTGTGGAGGACCTACTATGGATTTGATGCATCCCGCTTCAAAGTACATTTACGATAGTGCCGCAGAAAGAGTAATGACAGCCTATTATCCGAAAGACTTTGAGGATAATTTAAAATCAAATGAAACACTCAAAAGATATTTTAGCGAAAATGAAAGCGATGGAATGTTGTTCAGGTCATTGCTTAATAAAAATAGATTTGAAGAATTGCGTACAACGAAACTTAAGAGATTTGAGAATCAAATACTTGCAATACCATTAACAAATGATGAAGTAATGCCTCCGGATTCGGTTCGGGAGACTTTAGATACTGATGGATTGAAAATCAAAATTAAGGAAATGCATTTCCCGTATGAGTATAATCACATCTCGCCTTTCCCATTAAATGAAAAGTCCAAGAATGAAACTAACGAGTGTTTCAATAATGTATTTTCTTCAGTTGCAAAATGGTTTAACTAATTTAATAATATATCTTTAACTTTATAACATAATAATGAAGATTTTAATACTTTTGTTCTATTCGGTATCTGTATTGTTAATAATTGCGGCTTTGTTCGGCGGCTCGCTTACTGAGCCGATAATAGAGGAAGTTTCTATGAAGACAATAAATACTATAGGAATTGATAAATCAAAGATTGATTCGCTTGATTCTCAAATAGATATGTCTTTTTACAATATGAATTTATTCATTTACAGATTAGAGCGAATAAAGAATTATTTAACATTTGGAGACGACGAGCAAAAGCCTATAGAATTAAAGAGACATAATTATATCAGTGATATTGTGTATGAACCGATATTGATTGCTGTTTCGTATGCGGTTAGGGGAATAATGTTTACATGCGGATTAGTGCTGCTTTTAATCACTGCTATAATTCATACAATAACATCATATTTTAATTTGAGAAAAAGAGTGAAAATTCTTGAGGAAAGAGTATTAACAAATAATCAGGGAATTTATGGAAAATAGATATTGTTAAGTTTTATAATTCAAAAATAAAATATTTTATGGACAGAAAAGAATGGCTCGAAAAAATTGGTGATATTATTGACGCAAAAGATTCAGCAGGATTTTCTAATTTATTGACTGAAGACGGTATATTTAAATTTGGAAATGCCGACGAAGTTAAAGGAAGAAAAAAGGTTGAGGAGTATGTGGCAGCATTTTTTAACATGATAAAAGGCAGTCAGCATAAAGTTGTTAATTTCTGGGAGCAGGGTGATAGCGTTGTATGGCAGGGTGAAGTATTATATACAAGGTTAGACGGGAAGCAGGTTAATGTTAACTTCTGTAATATATTCTACATGAAAGATGATTTGATAGAAAAGTATCTCATTTACATAGATAACACACCTTTATTTGCTTAAAGTATATTTCTATTTGAGCCGGAATTAATAGTCCGGCTCATTGTTTATATTCTGATAATATATTTAATCTATCGTTAAATTCCTTCATTATTTCATTTACAATCTCACCCGCAGGTTTAATTTCATTGACTAATGCTGATACCTGTCCAATCTCGAGTTCACCGTCTTCGAGATTTCCTTCAAACATTCCCTTTTTGGCTCTTCCTTTTCCAAGCAGTGCTTTTAGTTCATCAGGTGATGCGCAAGAGTCTTCAGCCTCTTTAATTTCCTCATAGAATTTATTTTTTAAAAGTCTTACAGGTACGATTTTTTTCATCATAAGTTTTGTGTCACCTTCAGAGGAATTTACAATCATCTTTTTAAAACTTTCATGTGCAGATGATTCAACTGATGCTGCGAAACGAGTTCCAATCTGCACACCATCAGCCCCGAGTGCAAAAGCAGCAAGCATTGATGAACCTGAGGCAATTCCACCTGCGGCTATTACAGGTATGTCAACAGCATTTCTGACTGAGGGTATCAGTGCCATAGTTGTAGTTTCTTCTATGCCATTATGCCCGCCTGCTTCAAATCCTTCCGCTACAACAGCATCAACACCTGCTTCCTGACATTTTACAGCAAACTTTGCGCTTGCGACAACGTGGACAACAGTGATTCCCTTTTCCTTGAACAATGAAGTGTATTTTTTCGGACTGCCTGCTGATGTAAAAACGATCTTTACATTTTCTCTTATAATGATATCAATAATATCATCGATTTGGGAATAAAGAAGGGGAATGTTAACTCCAAAGGGTTTATTGGTATTAACTTTGCATTTTATAATATGTTCTTCAAGTGTTTCGGGATGCATGGAACCCGCTCCAATCAGACCGAGTGCACCTGCATTGCTTACCGCAGAAGCGAGTTTCCATCCGCTGCACCATACCATTCCGGCCTGTATAATTGGATATTTTATGCCGAGTAATTTTGTTATTATATTCATAAATATTTTGTTAATAACCCTATCAATTTCGAATAAATAGAAATAAAATACCATGAAAAACATTAGAATAATTGTTTTAATATTATTAAGTTTGACCTCCTGTATTTCGAATGCACAAATCAAGATGCTTTTTGAGTCGGAAAAAAATGAGAAGGAGAAAATTGCAGGGTATATTAACTCAGGATTTTCAGATATTCAAATATTTCGTATTGATATAAGTGATTCAGAAGACGAGAACGATACTTCTCTGGTCTATAAGATTTCAATAAGTAACGATAAAAGTTTGGTTACAGAATTTGATGCTGTGACCGAATACACAACTTTAGTTAATTATGATGGTAACATTTTATATAGAGAAATAACGGATAAGAACGGACAGCTTGCAGGGAAGACACTTTACACTTATAATGATAAGGGATTTATTTCGAAGAGAGAATTGTATTTCGGTAATGTTAAAGCTATAGATGAAGTATATGAATTCGGAAATTATGAAAGCGGAGAAGTAAATAACTTTTCTGCCGATGGTACTTTAATGAACAAATCTTTATTTAAACTAAACAGCCAAAAGAAGTTAATAGAAGAATTGAAGTATAATTCGAAAGGAGAAGTTGAACAAAAATATGAATACACGTATGATTCGGAAGGGCGGATGATTGAAGATAGGATTATATTGATTAATGAGCAAAAGACGATTACCAATTATTCTTACGATGAAAACTCTAATGTTATTGAAGAGCAAACGAAGGATAACAGCGGAAATATATTGAGTTATAATAAGTTTGCTTATGAAGGAAATAAGATAATTGAAGAATTAAGGGATTCTAAGGATATAAAATTAAGAAAATTCTATACGTATAAAAATGGAATGCTGCAGAGTATTAAGTTTGAAGATTTAATTGAAAACAGTATATACATTTGGGAGTACAGATATAAATAAACAAAAAGCCCCTCGAGTGAGGGGCTTTTTGTTATATGATTATTCTAATTTTTTATAAATACTTATCTCTGTTATCAACTATCTTAGCATTGTTTGTCAGGTTAGTCATCCATTCCTGAACAGCCTGCTGCTTCTTGTTGGTAAGTAGCTGTTTGCGCAAATCGGCTGCTTTAACAACGTAGTCATTCTGGTCGAAAGGAGTTATCCAGTTAAGGACAGCAATATAATAACCACGAGTTCCTTTTATTGGATTTGTGATTTCGCCCGGTTTCATTGAGAATACAGCGTTATAGAGCGGGTAATCAATACCGAGTTTAACGTCCGGCTTTGCAAAAGAAACACTGTCTGCAGTACTGAATGAATATTGCGGAAATATAGTCTGAAGACCGAGTATATCGCTTCCTGATATTTTAGAACGAATATCTCCGGCTATCTTTTGCAAGTATCCAAATTTCTTTATTTGAGCGACTTTAGGTTTGACGAGAGTAACTTTAACAGAGTCGAAATTTTTTGTGCCTTCTGAAATTTTATCGGTAATCATATAAACACCATATCCGCCTTGGATTTTAGTCGGTCCATATAGTTTCGATTTCTTGTTTGAAAGACCGAACTCAATAATATTCTTGTTCTGACCCGCACCGGGAACAAAGCCCCCTTTTGATACTTCAGGTGTTGTATAAATAGGGATATTCATATTCTTTGCAAGAGAGTCGATTATAGCGCCGTTTTCTACATCGGACATAAACTCCTGTGCTTTCTTGCGAGCGACATCCTTAGTCCTTTGACCTGCGGTTACAGGCTTTCTGATTTCCGCAAACTTAAACTCTTTCTTTGATTTGTTTTTAATATAGATTATATGAAAGCCGAACTGAGTTTTAATAGGACCTATAATACTTCCAACTGAACCATTTAACGCGGCATCTTCAAATTCCTTTACCATAGCCCCTTTAGTAAACCATCCGAGGTCACCGCTGTTCTGCTTAGCAGATTGATCCTGAGAAAGTTCGAATGCAAGCTTAGCAAAATCTTCACCGCTCTTTGCACGTTTTAGAATATCTTCCGCTTGCTTCTTTGCAGCTGCTGTATCGGTTCCGAAATTTATAAGAATGTGTGAAGCGTTAACGAAAGATTCATCACCTTCTTTTGATTCGAGCATTTTAATAACTTTGTAACCGTCCTGATCGATAATTATATTTGAAACTTCATCAGGTTTAGCATTAAAGAGAAAGTTTAGTGCATTCTTTCCTGCAGCGCCTAATGCGTTTGGTTTCTGGAAATCTGCTTTGAAAGGAACGGAAGAGTTATCGTTAACAAGTTTGATTAAAGAAGAATCTTCCATCATTGCACTCTTCATATCTTTGACCATAAACTCCATCTGTTTCTTTACGGAATTTGTATCATCTATAGTTGGAGCGTCGGAGAAAACAACATATTTGAATTTAACAGCTTCTTCCTGTTTGAATTCGTCCTTATGCTTATTGAAATAATCTTTCATTTCCTCTTCAGAAACCTGGAACTGCATTGTATCAGTAACGGCATTAACGTCGAGGAAAGCATAATTAAAGCTTGCTTTTATATTATCATCTTTATATTTCTGAAGAACGTCTTCCTCGGGAATGATAACTGAAGCAGTGATATAGTTTTGAAGCTTATCGGATAAGAGAACTTCACGCATATAGACCTCGACCTGATTCCAGAACTGAGTAGCCTCTTTAGTTTTCATACCGAGAGCCTGCTGGTAGAACTCCATATTAAAGACGCCTGTTGAATCCATAAAGTTACGTCTTATGGCTTCGGGGAGCTCATCGGGTCTGTTGTAAATAAAGTCGAGTATTTCGTTATCGGAGACTGTGATTCCGAGTCTATCGATTTCCTGTTTAGTAAGTTTTTGCTGAACGAGTTGATTCCAAACCTGTTCTTTAATCTGTTCGAGTGTAGCATCATCAACGTCTTTGCCTCCATTTTGCTGTCTCATCATTTCGAGCTGCTGCTGGAGAGCTTGTTCATATTCCTGATAAGTAATTTCTTCACCGTTTACACTACCAAAGATAACCATATCTCCACCTCTTAAACCAACGTAATTCATACCCCATTCAAAAACAATAAGACCGACAAAAGCAATGATGAGAAAAACGATAATATAAGGCATCTTATCGCGCATCTTATTCATTACGCCTGTACCATGTGAAGCTTTTTGTCTTGTAATCATTACCGAAACAACTCCTTTAAAATATATTTAGTGTTATAAAATTAAGTTAAAACAAACATGAAAAATAAGTGATTTATGGAGGAAAATCAATTCAAATGTGTAAGAAACAGAGAAATTGAGAAAAATGAATGCAGCGGTATTTTACATTCTCAAAGCCGGACTAATTGGAATTAAGTGCCAGCTTTGTACCGGGGATGAACGGCGGATTAGGCGCACAGTAAGTGAGTACGACATGTGAACGAAGTAAGGAGGAAGTAAGACTGAATATATAGTGGATATAAAGTGGGTTTAAAGTGAATATGGAGAGGATAAATGTCTATTATACTGTAATTACAGTAAATATCTTAAAATTATGCGATTTGTAACTAAATAACATACTGTTTATTTGCATAATTCAAGCGTATAGTATAATATATACAATATATTATATTTTTTAAACATAGAATAGAAGAAAATAATTCCGTTGAAAAGAAAAAATATTTAGTGTATGTTGTACGAAATTCATTTCATGGGATTAAAAAAGAAATATGACATAGTAATACTTACTGACTCAAGGTTTGTGAATCCAGTTGGTGCAGACGAATATGTTCAGAATATTCTTTTAGAGGATAATTATGCGAAGGAGGCGTTAGAGAGAAGGGGATTAAGAGTCGGAAGGACGAACTGGGACAATTCTGAATTTGACTGGACTAAGACAGAATATACAATTTTTAAAACGACATGGGATTATTTTAACAGGTATGAAGAGTTTTCGAAGTGGCTTGATGAGGTTAGCAAAAAAACGAAACTAATAAACCGAATCGAGACGATTCGCTGGAATGCGGATAAACATTATCTGCTTGATTTGAAGAATAGTGGTGTTAACATACCGAAAACGATATTTATTGAGAAGGGTGATGAGAGAGGGCTGACAGATATATTTTTGAATTCAGGATGGATAGATTCAATATTAAAACCCGTTGTTTCAGGCGGTGGAAGACATACATATAAGATTGACAGAGTTAATGTCTTTGAATACGAAAAGAATTACAGAGAACTTATAGAGAAAGAAGGTATGATGCTTCAGGAGTTTCAGTACAGTGTGTTAAAGGAAGGTGAAAAGACATTTGTAGTTTTTGGTGGAAAGTTTTCACACGCTGTTTTAAAGAAAGCTAAAGCTGGTGATTTCAGAGTACAAGATGATTTTGGAGGAACGGTTCATAAATACGATGCGAGTGCGGAAGAGATTGAATTTGCGGAGAGAGTCGTGTCAATGTGCAATCCATTCCCGGTGTATGGTAGGGTAGATGCCATAAAGGACAATGACGGAAATCTTGCCGTATCAGAGCTGGAGCTGATTGAGCCGGAGTTGTGGTTCAGGACGAAACCCAAGTCAGCGGAAATGTATGCGGAGGCAGTACTTGAAGAAATGGTGAAGAACAGCAAAAGCATGTAGAGCAACAAGAACGGAAAGTGCAGAAAGAGCAAGAAGAACAAAGAAACAGGTAACCGGAAAAAGGAGTAACTGAAATATTTCGAGATTTGATGATGAGATCCCCGCTAAGAGAAAGCGGGGATGACATTCATTATATAATTTGGAAATAAAAATTATTTCTTTGGGACGTTTTTAAGAGTTTCAACGAGATAATCCCAGAACTTTTGAACTGTTGCAATGTTCACCATTTCATCGGGTGAATGCGGATTGCGGATAGTTGGTCCAAAAGAAATCATATCAAGATTCGGGAATACGCCTCCGATAAGCCCGCATTCAAGTCCTGCATGAATAGCGCTAATCTTTGGTTCCTTGCCGAACTGTTTTTTATAGCCCCCAATCATAACTTTAAGAATCGGAGAATTCGGGTTTGGTTTCCAGCCCGGATACTGACCATCGAAAACAATCTTCGAAGCACCAGCGAGTTCAAACACGGATTCCATTTTTCTCTCAAGAGCTTCTTTACCGCTATCTACAGAGCTTCTGAGCAGGCAGATAACAGAAAATTTCTTTTCGGAATTGTCAGATTTAACGATAGCGAGGTTTGTCGATGTTTCAACGAGACCGGGCATATCGTTGCTCATTCTGATAACGTTGTTAGGCAGAGCAAAAATGCAATTAAAGACATTCTTCTGTGACTTTGCGTCTATAACTCCTTCGGGTATTTCAGCCTTTTCAAATTTAATTTCAAGACCAGGATCTGCGGTTGCGAATTCATTTTTAAGAGTTGATTCGAAATTCTTTAAAGCGGATTCAAAATCTTTTGCTTTGGCAGACGGAACAACGACTACTGCATGTGCTTCACGTGGTATAGCATTTCTCAGTGTACCGCCTTCGACAGATGCTAATCTCAGACCGAAATTACGTTCTGCCATTCTAAGGAAACGGAATATAATTTTATTTGAATTACCGCGAAATAGATGTATATCGCATCCTGAGTGACCGCCTTTGAGACCTTTGACTACAATTTTATATGAAGCACTATCTTTCGGAACAGGATTAATTTCATACTTGAATTCAGCGAGAGCGTTCGTACCGCCTGCGCAGCCAATGAACAATTCGCCTTCATCTTCTGAATCGAGATTCATTAATATATCACCTTTCAGATAACCGGGTTTCAAACCGAAAGCACCCGTCATCCCCGTCTCTTCATCGATTGTAAAGAGAGCTTCAATAGGACCGTGGCTCAAATCTTTAGCTTCGAGAATGGCAAGTGCGGCGCATACACCCATTCCATTATCAGCACCGAGTGTTGTACCGGTAGCCTTAACCCATTCGCCGTCGATGCGAGGTTTAATAGGGTCTTTTTCAAAATCATGCTTTGTGTCGCTGTTAGCCTGAGGTACCATATCGAGATGCCCTTGAAGAATGACCCCTTTTCTGTCTTCGAAGCCTTTTGTAGCCGGTTTGCGAATTACGACGTTACCTACGGCATCGACTTCATACTCAAGCTTATTTTTTTTAGCAAAGTCGATTACGTATTGCCGCATTGCATCTTCATGCTTAGAGGGATGCGGGATAGCACACATTTCTTCGAAATGCGACCAGATAGCCGAGGGTTTCAGAGCATTTAAAACTGCCATTTTATTTTTCCTTTCTTAGTTCTTTAAAGTATAATAAATTATTTGCATATAAGCCATTTATGAACTGCGAGACTCTATCGACTGCGGGTTCAATCTTATCACCGAATTTTAGCTTAAGTTCTTCAACGATAGAAAGAACTTTTTTGCTGCCGTCAATTGCGAGCCAAGCAGCAGAGCCGAGTTCATCGAGTTTGACCCTTATATCTTTAGATTTATTTTTAGGGATAAATTTCTTCATGAACTCTTTTTTAAATTTAGGAATAAGTATATTCACAAGCCCGTCAACCTGCTCATGATTATTGATTCGTACAGGAGTAAGTTCCAGCAGATTAATATTAGTAGCTTTATTTTTCTTAAACATTTTACAAGATACTTCTATTAAAGCATTAAATAAAGTTACAAAGGAAAGAGAAATTTGGTTCGGGGGATGGGGCTGAAGACCGGATTTTTATTTGATGCATTTTTTATCCGTTGATTAAAGGCAACGGCAATTTATAGAGCAAGAAATAGAGTAAGTATAAGGCAAGAGATGGAGCAAGAGATAGAGTAAATTGTGGAGCCGAAGCCCGGGACTTCTTTTGATACATTTACAATCCGTTGCCTAAAGGCAACGGCAATGTGAAGAGCAAGAAATAGAGCAAGAGTAAGGCAAGAGCAAGAGATATAGTAAATTTTGGTGCTGAAGCCCGAGACTTCTTTTGATAAATTTACAATCCGTTGCCTAAAGGCAACGGCAATTTAAAGAGCAAGAGATAGAGAATGAGCAAGAGATAGAGAATGAGCAAGAGATAGAGAATGAGCAAGAGATAGAGAATGAGCAAGAGATAGAGAATGAGCAAGAGATAGAGAATGAGCAAGAGATAGAGAATGAGCAAGAGA